>Ga0134097_1001780_pt1 | contig 14686 bp, 11 predicted proteins | sample 8_3taG_FD_94450 | JGI IMG/M metagenome (GOLD analysis project Ga0134097, IMG submission 94450) | Switchgrass degrading microbial communities from high solid loading bioreactors in New Hampshire, USA - 8_30_10_142_A2 metaG | ecosystem: Engineered > Bioreactor > Semi-continuous > Anaerobic >... | reverse complement strand
GCTTCTCGAATGCGAGGGTGCACAGCTTCTGCTGCCCGATCCGCAGGGCTACCAGTTGTTTGTGCAGCCAGCGACCGCTTATGGCGTGGGGGCCGAACACACCGCGCTGCGATGGGCGCTGGACGGGCCGGGCGCGCCGGTCGACGCCTACCACACCGGCGAGCCGCGCGTCGCCACGGCAGGCGAGCTGGCCGGACCGCGCTTCCGGAATGCCCTGGCCTGCCCGCTGAACGCGCATGGCCGGACGCTCGGCGTGCTGTTCCTCATCAACCGGCAAGCGGGCTCCTTCGACGCGGACGCAGTGGAGATCGCGCAGTCGGTCGCGGTTCAGATCGCGCTCAGCGCCGTGACGGGGCACTTTTTGCGCACCGAGGTTCGCCGCGCTGACTTGATGAACCGGGTCAACCGGGTCAGCCAGGAACTCTACGCCATACTGGACGTCCAGTCATTGCTGCGGAAGCTGGCGCAGCGCGTGCTGGATGTGTTCGAGCACGACGCCGTGCATATCCTCTTGCTCACCGAGGATCGCAGCATGTTGCAACTGCGCGCCAGCGCGACGATCAGCCCTGAGCTGGACTTTCCACCGGGCTTTTCCATCCCGGCGGAGAGCGGTGTGGTGGGGCGCGTCACGAAGTCCGGGCACACCGAGATCATCCCGGACACACGCTCGGATCGTGACTTCCTGCGCCTGCCGGAGCTTCTTAGCGTGCAAAGCGCCCTGACGATCCCGCTCATGCGCGGCGATCAGACCGTCGGGGTGATCAGCGTGCTTTCCACGCAGCTCAACGCTTTCAGCGACGCCGAGCGCGACGCGATGGAAACGCTGGTCCGGCAGATCAGCATCGCGCTGGAAAACGCGCACCTGTACGAGCAGGCGCAGCGTCGCCTGCTGGAACAGAGCATCGTCTACCAGATCGGGCAGGACCTCGCGTCGATCCTCGACTATGGCGAGCTGGCGCAGGCGATGGTCGAGCACATGAACCGCGCGCTGAACACGTCAAGCTGCGTGGTTGGGCTGTACGAGCCGCACCTGGGCGGGGTACGCATTGGCGCCGCCTATCGCGATCCCGATCACCCCGCGTCGTTGCCGGTTCTCGAGCCGGGGCGCGTGCTGCCGCTGGCGGGGCGTCCCGCGCTGGAACGGGCGATCCAGACCGGCGCTCCGGTGACTGTCTACCGCGAGCAGGATGACTCGCTGCCCGGCGCGCAGGCGTTGCTTGAACAGTGGGGCGTGCATAGCCAGCTTGTGCTGCCGATGGTCGCGGGAGAGCGGGTGATCGGCGTGGTGGATTGGACCGATTACCACCCTGGGCGCGTGTTCTCGCAAGACGATCTGCGCCTCGCGCAGACGCTGGTCGGGCAGGCGACGATCGCGTTTGACAACGCGTTGCTGTTTCAGGAGCTTGAGCGCCGCGCGCAAGAGTTGGCGCAGGCCAACCAGATCAAGGGGCAGTTCCTGGCGACGATCAGCCACGAGCTCCGCACGCCGATGAACAGCATCATCGGCTTCAGCGAGGCGTTGCTCAACGGGCTTTATGGTTCGCTCAACGACGCGCAGACCAGCCGCGTCCAGCGGATTCATCGTAACGCGCGCGACCTGCTGCATCTGATCGACGATCTGCTCGATCTGTCCAAGATCGACGCCGGGCACATGACGCTGTATCCCTCGCGGGTATCCGTCAGCGATGTAGTGTCGCATGTTGTGCTGGGGATGGAAGCGCAGGCGCAGGCGCGCGGGCTGGAGTTGCGCGTCGAGCTCGACCCGGACCTGCCGGCGATGTGCGCCGATCCGAAACGCTTGCAGCAGATCATCACCAATCTGCTCAGCAACGCCATCAAATTCACACCGGAAGGCCACGTTGTCGTCAGCGCAAGCATCAGCCCAAACGGAGACGGCTCGGGTATCATAATCACGGTCGAAGACACCGGGATTGGGATCGACGAGAAAGATCATGCGCTGATCTTCGACGAGTTTCGCCAGGCCGACGGCAGCACGACCCGGCAGTATGGCGGCACGGGGCTGGGTCTGGCGATTACGAGAAAGCTGGTAGAGATGATGGGCGGCACGATCACGCTTGAGAGCGCGCCGGGGCAGGGCAGCCGCTTTACCGTCCACCTGCCGCTTGAGGAATCTGCCGCTTGCTAAGCGATGCAACGAGCCGTTAGCGACGAACAGCTTGCACCGCTATCGGCTAAACCGGGCAGGCAACCTGATGTCAATCGGTCCCGTTTCGCTGCTCAACATCACGGCCGACGTGTTGTTGCTGCTCTGCGCGCTTGCGCTGGCCGTGATTATGCTCTGGCAAGACTCGCACCGTCGCACACGGGTCTTCGCGGTCTGTATGGTCGTGTTCGCGGCCTACGGAATGAGCGACCTGCTGTGGAAATTCGCCGGTCCGCTCGATTATGCGGCGTATCCCCCGCTGAAACTGGCGACCATCTTCTACATGGCCGGGCTCGTCCTGCTGACGCTTTTCTCGCTGATTTTCGGGCAGGTGTCTGCCTCGCGCTGGCGTCTGACCGCTGTCTTCGCCGTGCCGGTGGGCACGATATTCGCGCTGCTGGCGGCATCCGGCGCCTTCTACCGGGATGTCCGGCAATTGGAGCGCGGCACCTACAGCTATCTCCTGACCGACGTTGGCGAGATGGGCGTGGTCATTCAGGTGGCGTACCTGTGCGTGGTGACGTACCTGTTGTGGCGGCGAGACACCACGCTCAGCCGGTCGCTCGTCCCGCCGAGGGTCGTGCTGACGGTGGGCGCGGCGCTGCACGGCCTGTTGATCCCGCTTGGTGTGTACGCAGTCAGCGTGACGGCCTCGGCGATCGCGATCATTATGATCGGGCACACGCTCGTCAAGCGCGAGGTCTACAAGCCGCTGGCGGACCTCAACGCCGAGCTCATCGCGAAAAACACCGAGCTTCAGGAAGCGGCGCGCCTCAAAAGCCAGTTCCTCGCCAACATGACGCACGAGCTCCGCACGCCGCTGAACTCGATCATCGGCTATACGGACATGATCACTGCCGGGATGTACGGCGAGTTGAACGAGGTCCAGCTTGACCGCATGACGCGCGTCAACCGCAACGGGTTGCACCTGCTCGCGCTGATCAACGATGTGCTCGACCTCAGCAAGATCGAAGCGGGGCGGCTGGAGCTGGCGCGCTCCCGTGTTGCCGTCTCCCCGCTGATCGATGCGGTGTGCGTTGAAGCCAAGCCGCGCGTTTCCGCCAAGGGCCTGCGTCTGGTGTACGAGGTTGAGGGGCACCTGCCGCCGATCTGGGTCGATGAGGTGCGCGTCCACCAGATTCTCGACAAGCTGCTGTCGAACGCGATCAACTTCACCGACGAGGGCACGATCACCGTGCGCGCGCAGTTCGACCCGGTGCGGAACGAGGTGGTGATCAGCGTGGCGGACACCGGCTCCGGCGTCGAGCCGTCGCAGCGGGCGACGCTGTTTGAAGCGTTCGTGCCGGGCGCCAGCCGCCAGGTCGATCCGCGCAAAGGGGCGGGCCTGGGCCTCGCGATCGCGTACCGGCTGGCAGAGCTCCACGGCGGGCGAATGTGGTACGAGACGGTTCTCGGCAGCGGCTCGACGTTCTATGTGGCGTTTCCGGCGCTGAGCGACAAGACCGCGACGGCCGAGCACGGGTCGGTCAGGCTCGAGGAGTGGCGCCGATGACGATCTCGCCGACGACGGTATTCGTGGTGATCGCCAATGGAATTACGGCCGTGGTCGCGGTCGCGCTGCTGATGCTCGTCTTGTGGCAGGCGCCGCGCCAGCGTGCAAACCAGTGGTTTGCCGTGACGATGGCGTCGCTGGCAGCTTATGTGGTGAGCAACGCGTTCGCGCGGTTCGTCGATCCGCTGGCGATCGACCCGCAGCCGGTCTTCTACCTGGCGACGAACATTTACGGCCTGTTCGTGGTATCGATCTTTTTCTTCGCATCGGAGTTCGCGGCCGGGCGCCCACGCGCGACGAAGGTGATGCGTATCGCAGGGATCATGCTGGTGATTTTCCCGACGATCGCGCTGTGGACTGGCAACATGGTGACCGACGCGCGCCCAGCGCCCAATGACCCCGGCGGCTACACGTGGCAGTACACGCCGATCGGCCATGTGATCAGTGTGACAACGTTTGCGTATCTGATCACGACGGCGATCGTGCTGGCTCGGAGCAAGGACGAACGGGCACGCAGCCTGTGGCCCGCGCCAGTGTTTACGATCATCGGGTTGCTGACGGTGATTGTGATCTGGCCGCGCATCAATATCCCTCTGAACGCCGTTTTCCTGGCGCTGACGGCGTTCGCGCTCGGCCTGCCGGTGTTGCGGCACGAGTTGTTCAATCCGCTGGCGAACGCGCATGCAGAGCTGCTGCGTAAGAATCGCGAACTGGAGCGGGTGAACCGGGTAAAGAGCCAGTTCCTCGCGACGGTCAGCCACGAACTGCGCACGCCGCTGAACTCGATCAACGGATACTCCGAGGTGATGCTGTCGGGCGCGTACGGCCCGCTGAACGATGTCCAGCGCGACCGGCTGGAGAAGGTTCTGCGCAACGGCCGCCAGCTTCTAAGCCTGATCAACGACGTGCTGGACCTCAACCAGATCGAGCGGGGCGGGCTGCGGCTGGATATACGGCCCGTCGAGCTGGTGCCGCTGCTCGATGCTGTTCTCGATACGTGCGGGCCGCTGGCCGCGCAGAAGGGCCTGCGCTTCGAGCGGGATTATGCCGGGGCGCCGGCGGTGTGCGGTGATGAAGTCCGCCTGCGCGAGATCATGATGAACGTGGTGGCGAATGCCTGTAAGTTCACCGATGCGGGCGCGATCACGGTGCGGGCGCGGGCGGATGGCGAGATGGTGCGAATTGAGGTGTCCGATACCGGCGTTGGGATTCCGCCCGATCAGATCGACGCGGTGTTTATGGAGTTCCAGCAGGTGGCCGGGCATCATTCCGCCGGAGAAGGGACCGGCCTGGGGATGCCGATCGCCAAGCAGCTTGTCGAGCTACACCACGGCCGCATCTGGCTGGAGAGCCGTCCGGGCGAGGGCACGACCGTCTTCATCACGCTGCCCGCCGCCGAGCCGGTCGAGAGCGAGCAGGGTGAGCCAGTTCAAGCGGTGAAGCAGGTATGAAGCAGCAGAAAGGCAGCTAAAGACAGCCCAAAACAGCTAAGAGCAGCGGGAAGGTTTTCTGCTGTTCTTGTAGTTGTCTCTGGCTGTTCTTTGCTGCTGTTAGCCGCTCTCGGCTTACGCAAAGCCAGACAGGGGAGGGACGCGCGTCCGGTAGGCGAGGGCGTGGATCGTCCCGATGATCAGCAGCGTCGCGCCGCCCCAGATGCCGAGCACTGCCAGCGCCGCCAGCACCGAGGCGACCACCGCCGCCGTTTCCGCCTGCTCGATGGCGGCCTCGCTCACGTCCACATCCGACTCGAGGTCCAGAAATTCGGTGATCGGCAGGCCGAGCAGGTCGATCTCGCCGAGCGCCGAGCGCCGCTGATCGTCCTGCATCCACAGTCCGGCGATCACCCCCAGCACGATCGCCAGCACCAGGCTCAGCACCAGGATCGTCAGCCCGACCAGGCTCCACCGACGGCCGGAGCGTGATCGCTCTCGCCGGATGTGGGCCGCGCCAGGCCCGTCCTCATAGACGCGCCCGTCCGGTTCGAGCGTCAGATAGACCATATCGCGCCGGAAGCCGCTGAACGCCTGGATCGCGATATACCACAGCAGGCCGATGATCGTCAGGATCGCCAGCGCCCACCCCCCGACACCGAGCGGTTTGCCGTAGGAGAGCGTGGCTTCCTGCGCGGAGTGGACGTGCGCCTGATAGCCCGCGTCGAGATAGCCCTGGATGCGCTGCTGGAAGAAGCGAGTCGCAGCGTCCCAGTAGTTTTGCGCCCCGCCCGCCGGATACGGCATCCAGCCCTGAAGGGGCGGGCGCAGCGCGGACGCGGGCGGCGCGGCGATAGGTTCCTGCGGGCGGTAGGGGCTGGTGACGTCCGCTTCAGGCGGCGCGCCGAGTCCTCGATCAAACTGCATGGTTGGCTCGTCGCTCGGGCTGCCCGCCAGTTCTTCCTCGACGTCTTCCGGCAGGCGGGGGATCGTGACGTCCGCTTCAAAGCCGCGCGATCTGCGGCCACCGCTCACGTCAAGGTTCGGGCTGGTGGGCCGGTCGTGCGGGTCGAGCGGCGCTTCCGGCTCTTTGTGGATCGCAGGCAGCGTCGCCTCGGGAAGCCAGCCGGGCATCGTGGGACGCTCCTCGCGCACCGCGAGCGGCTCGGACGGCGTGCCCTCTTCACCCGGCGCGGTTTCTCCGCCTTCCCCCGATTCGGGCGCCGGTTCGATTTCAGGGAGCCAGGGCGCAGTTTCGGCTGGTTCGTCCTCGTCGGCTTGCGCCGCTTCGATCTCAGCCAGCACGTCGGCTACCGGGTCTTCGAGATCGGTGTCGGATGCGGTGGCTTCCGGGGATGGCTCGTCGAGCGGCGCGTCACAGCGCGGGCAGATGTTGCGGTCGGTGATGACGTACGCACCGCAGTTCGGGCAGACTCTTAATTCACGCACTCGGTCGATTCCTTTTCCTCATCTCCTGAACAATTGTACAACGTTTCGCCGTGGCTGCCTGCCGTCTGCCCATCGGCTGGCACGCGAAGCGCCGCCGCTTTCAGACGCTTCGCTTTACAATTGAATCAACGGCAGCGGTTGGCAATGAACGCCGTGCACTTAGCTCCTGGCTAACCGCTAATCGCTAACCGCTAACTGCTCAGTAGGAGTTGCTATGGCGACCTTTAACCTGTTCAGCGATGCATTCCTTGCAGGAGACATCATCCCGATCCGGCACACATGCGAGGGCAAAGACATCTCCCCGCCGCTGACGTGGGGCGATCCGCCCGAGGGCACGCAGAGCTTTGCGCTGATCTGCGACGATCCCGACGCACCGGCCGGAGATTGGGTTCACTGGCTGCTGTACGACATCCCGCCGAACGTGCGCGGGCTGCCGCAGGGTATCGAGAAAGATCCAGAGCTGCCCGACGGGAGCCGCCAGGGGCGCAACGGATTCGGACGGCTCGGCTATGCGGGGCCCTGTCCGCCGTCCGGTCGTGGCGCGCACCGCTATTTCTTCACCCTCTATGCGCTGGACACGAGGCTGGGCCTCGCGCCCGCCGCGACCAAGCAGGACCTGCTGGCGGCGATGGAAGGGCACGTCCTCGCGAAAGCCGAGCTGATGGGGCGTTTCGAGCGGGCAACGAAGAAATAGTGTAGAGCAGCAAAAAAACAGCTAAGAACAGCCAGAGACAGCTACAAGAACAGCAAAAACCTTCCCGCTGCTCTTATCTACTTTTGGCTGTCTTTTGCTGCTTTACCGCTGCTAATGTGCTAACGAAGCGCCAGATACAGCCCCACCGACGCTGCCCACGCGAGGTAGGCGGTGGCCAGCATGGCGACCAGCCCCATCCCCGCGCGCGACGCCAGCCACAGCGCCACCGCGAAGATCAGCGTCGCGATCACGCCGAGCACCAGCGAGCCGGTGAACTCTGTGATCGCGGCAGGGTTGTCGCGGTTGGCGGCGTAGACGATCCACAGGGCGAGGGGGATGGCCAGCGGCATCGTGGCGGTGATGGCCGCGATCGTCTTGGAATACGACTGGATTACCGCGATCGCGATGATGATGAGGATCGAGATTCCGACGGGCAGCCACTGCTGCAGGGTCTGGCTCATGGCGCGAACCTGTCTCCCGGTGTGTGACTCGTAGCAGCGCACCAGCATACCGGTTTCCCGGCGCGTGATCAACGGCGTGCTTCTGGCGCTTCTAGCTGTCGTATAATGAGGGTGGAACACGGCCGCGCTGGGAGGTGGTCATATGACGAAGCAGGAAGAGCGCTGGCGGCAGGCGTTCGGCATGTACGATGCGCTGCGCGAGCGGGTGCTCAGCCAGGTGACCCGATGGGAGTGGGCCGACGACGAGCGTTACGACCCGCGCCCGCTGTACTTCGAGCGGAGTAAGTTGCGTCGCGGCCAGGTGGTCAACGGCGCGGTTGGTGATTACAGCGGCCACTGGCGCTACGGTTTCGACGATGCGGAGCGGCTGGTCGCGGCGCGGGGCTATCCTGCGCGGGCGCTGCACGAAGATCTATGCCTCGAAGACTTTTACCTTTACAGCGAGCGGCTGGTCGAGTCGATCCGCTTCGCGCAATACCAGCCGAAAATCCCCATCCGCGTCGCGCATCAGGGCTGGAACGGCGGTCAGCTTGAGCAGTACGCCGCCTTTTCGGTGGAGCTTGGGGTGATCACCACCGAGCTGACGCCCGATCAGGCGTTGCGCTTCGCAGCGGAGAACAACGGCGTCTCGCAATACCACGAACGGTACATTTACGACGATGGGCGGCTGGTGCGCATCCAGGTGCGGCACGCCTGGGGCGGGGAGCTGTTCGCCCATGAGGAACTTGTCAGCTACGACAAGCTCAGCCGCGTGCAGCACATCGAGGCCCGGTACGCTGACGGCTCCACGCAGACGGTTTACCGCCGTCCCGAGCCGTCCTATGGCGTGGGAACGCCCGCCGGACGCATCTATCAACGCCTGTTAGAAGCGATCCCTCGGCGGCTGGCGCAGGCGAAAATCCGCGATAAGGTGTACTGCCTCGTGCTGTGCTACAGCACCGGAGTCACGCTGCCGCGTCTGGCGCTCGGACTGGAGAAGACGCGCTCTGAACTGGTCAAGCGGCACAACGGCGCCGGGTTGGTCGCTGCGCTGTGGCAGCCGGACGACGAGGTGATCGAACTGGACGATCCGGCCACGCAAGCCGACCGCGCGATCTTCGAGCAGCAGATCGCGTTGAGTGGCGACGACGAGCCCGCCCGCGAGTTGCTGTGCGATCTGGCGCTGGCGCTGACGGACGTAAAGTGGAAGGGCGTGCTGAACACGACGAAGGATTTTGTCGTCTTTGCGGCCAATTACGTCCAGGATCGCCCGCAGGATGCGTTGGCCGCGAGCGTGCCGCCCAAGCAGCTAGCCGAGTTCCGGCGGAAGGGGTGGCTCTAGCGGATAGGACCTAATTCTGGACGGGCAATTCGTCGCACGGGCCGGTAAGCTCACCCGCCGCACGATCGACCCAGCCGGTCCGGTCGGCGTCGCGCTCGATCAGGATGCGGACCCGTTCTTCGCTCAGCCGGATGACCGCATACGACTGTCCGGCGGCAAGGGCGTTCGTGGCGTCCGCCAGCGAGCTATCGTGCCGCTCGAAGACCAGCACCGGCTCTGTCGAAGGGACAAACTCGCAGCCGTTCGGCTCCTCGACACGCTCGACTGCGCTCGCCTCGCCGTCGCGCTGGTCGAGCGCGATCAGCACCAGCATGCCGAAGAAGACGGCTGTAAACAGGATCATCCCCAGGATGACTAACGCTCCGGAATTGAGCCTCACAATAGCCTCTTTCCCTTTCTCCCCCGCAAACGTCCCTTTCCCGAAATTTTAGCAGCGCGCCGCTCGCTTGACTAAGCGTGAGGGTCCCGCAACATGCCTCGATACGGGCCAGGGGTGGAGTCCGGGATTTCGACCGCGCCGACGGTTTTTGCGTAGAACTCGGCCGGTCCGACTCCGCCGATCACCGCGTAAAAATAGCCGCGGGCAGCCATCGCGTGCAGGCATGCGACCAGCAGCGCCGCGCCGACGCCGGTTCCTCGCGCCGCCTCGTCCACGCCGATCGGGCCGAACATGCCCAGGCCCGTCGCGTCGTAGCAGCTAAAGCCGAGCAGAGCCCCATCACGCACGGCGACGAAGCAGGTCGGCGGCTTGGCGTTGCACGAAACGTCCGCTTCGCTGACCCACGCTTCGCCGAAGCGCTCGCGAATCCAGGCGAGGATGTGGTGCTTCTCCGGCGGCAGCGCGCGGCGGATGTCTACTCCGGCGGCGCGAGCGCGCTCAAGGTGCGGTTCCAGCGCGGGCAGTTCGTAGAGCTTAACGAGCATGTCAGTCATGGGGCGAGCCTTTCGGTGGGGGATGCGCAGTGATACGCGGCGAATTATGGCACAGATACGCCGGACGACAACAAAGGGCGAGGCGCAATAATACGCGCCTCGCCCCGTTTTATCCGAGTTGTTTTGTGTTTACTCGACCGTGACGCTCTTGGCGAGGTTGCGCGGCTGGTCCACATCCGCGCCGCGCCAGACCGCGATGTGATACGCCAGCAGTTGCAGCGGGATCACGCTCACGACCGGGCTGAGCAGCGGCGGGACCGGCGGCACGTACAGTACGTGATCGGCCTTTTCCGCGATCAGCGTGTCGCCGTCAGTCGCAATTGCGATCACGCGCCCGCCCCGCGACTTCGCCTGCTCGATCTGGCTGAGCATCTTCTCGTAGACCGCATCCTGCAGCGCGATCGCCACCACCGGCATCTGCTCGTCGATCAGCGCGATCGGGCCGTGCTTCATCTCTCCGGCGGGGTAGCCCTCGGCGTGGATGTAGCTGATCTCCTTGAGCTTGAGCGCGCCCTCAAGCGCGATGGGGTAGTTGATTCCGCGTCCCAGATAGAGGAAGTTCGTGTAGTGATAGGTCTCGGCGGCAAGTGCCTCGACCTCGGATTCTCGCTCCAACACCTGCCCGACGAGATCTGGCAGGCGAGCGAGGTCTTCCGCGTGCGCCTGGGACTGCTCGCAGCTTAGCGTGCCGCGTTGCTGGCCCAGGTAGAGCGCCAGAAGGTACTGGTCAACGATGCTGGTGGTGAACGCCTTCGTGCTGGCGACACCGATCTCCGGCCCGGCCTGCATGGTGATGTACCCGTCCGCCACGCGCATCGCCTGGCTGCCGACCACGTTCACGATGCTCCACAGAAGCGCGCCTTTTTCGCGCGCCTCTTCCATCGCCGCCAGCGTATCGACCGTCTCGCCGGACTGGGTGATCGCCAGCACGGCGCAGTCTTCGTCCAGAATCGGGTTGCGATAGCGGTACTCGCTGCCGTAATCGACCTCGACCGGCAGGCGCGTCAGATCTTCGAGGATGAACTTGCCGACCAGTCCGCTATAGGCGCTCGTCCCGCAGGCGACCGTCACGATCCGTTTCAGGCGACGGGCGCGCTCCGGCTCGATCTCCAGGTCCGGCAGCACGACGCACCCGTGCTGGAAGTCGACCCGCCCGCCGAGCGTGTCGGTCAGCGCGCGGGCTTGCTCGTGAATTTCCTTCTGCATAAAGTGCTTGTATTCGCCCCGCGCCGCGCTGACTGGGTCCCAGGCGATCATGTGGACCTGCGCATCGACCGGCATCCCGTCGAGCGTTTGCACGTGATAGGCGTCGCGCGTGATGGTCGCTATCTGGCGGCTCTCAAGGAAGACCATCCGGCGCGTGTGCTCGAGGATGGCCGGGATGTCGGACGCGACGAACATCTCGCCGTCGCCCAGGCCGAGCGCCACACCGCCCGCGTTGCCGATCCGCACCGCAACCAGACGATCCGGCTCGTCAGCGGAGAGGACGACGATCGCGTGCGCGCCGCGCAGCCGCAGAACGGCGCAGCGGACCGCTTCGACCAGCGGAAAACCGGCGTCGCGCTCGCGCTGGATCAGATGCACGATCACCTCGGTGTCGGTTTCCGAGGCGAACTGGACCCCCTCTGCTTCCAGCTCGGCGCGCAGCTCGCGGAAGTTCTCGACAATGCCGTTATGTACGACGACGGTGCGCCCGTTCTGGCTGATATGCGGGTGCGCGTTGCGCGGGCTGGGGACGCCATGCGTCGCCCAGCGGGTGTGGCCGATGCCAATATGGCCGTTGAGCGGCGCGTCGTTCACGCGCTGCATGAGGTTGGTCAGCTTGCCGACGTCGCGCCGGATCGCGATCGTGTCGCCCTGCAACACGGCAATCCCCGCCGAGTCGTAGCCGCGATATTCAAGACGCTGCAAGCCGGACAGAATGATCGGGGTCGCGTCACGCGGACCGATGTATCCCACGATTCCACACATAGCGGTTTCCTCCCAGGGGCAGGCATGTGCGTGCAAGCAGAACGCCGCCTGCCAGGCTGCATTGTGATGACAGGATAAGATGCAATGACCTTGCAGTCTGGAAACACCACTGCCGTGCGGTTCTGGGCCACGGTTACCCGTGGTCTTTGTGGCACGGCTGCGTTGGGAGGGGAACGCTCGAGGGCGGTGGTGTGCGCCCTGGCGGCATCCGCAGAAGCCTCGATTTTCCCCCGGATGGGTCCGGGGTTAGTCTCACCCCACGGTGAGAAACCGCCACCTCGTATCCCTGCCAGCCTTTCCGGCAGGGCCTTGCGCTAGGGTCCCCTCATTCTATTGGCGCGTCACCTCCTATAAGGCTCATACTATTCACTCTTAAGCAGTATACACGCGTGCGGGCTGGGAGCCAATCAAAGAGTTGTAAAAAATCACAGGCCGGTATTTTTTTACTTTTTTCAGTTATTGATAGTACAATCGTACTAATTGTTTACACCGGAAGGACAAGTAAAGGACGATTTAACCCAATGAGCTCTGCAAACTACAAACCCTTTGGCGGTGTCATCGCCGCGCCGAACCTCCACGCCGAAGCAGTCGTCACGCTGCTGACTCATCACATCCGCGACCGGTTTGAGCTTGCATACTATCCCCACGCCAACGATATCGCATCTCCGCAGCGGCATCATTTCATTGTTGTCTTCTCGGTGGGCGATCTCGAAGCGGTCGCGCGGCGCTATCGGGCCAGCAACGGCGGCGCGCATCCAGTGCTCATCCACGTCGACGAGCCGGAGATGCTGGGGCACATCGACTATAAAAGCTTTTTCCCAGACTTTGAGGTGATCCCCATCGGGCAAGCGGACCTGACTGCTCAGCCGGACGTCACCCTGCAGTTGGACCTCTTCAAGCGGGTGATTGAAGCGTTGGAAGCACGCGTTAAGGCGCCGGGGGCCAGCTTGCAATAGATTTTTGCATGCGCTCCCGCTCGCGCTGCGCGCGGCGCTGGCGGCGGCGCCAGGTTCGCATCAGCAATAAAAACATACTGATATCGATTGTCGTGTGCGCGGCGATCGGCGCCCACAGCCCGCCGGTCCACTCTGCCAGCCCACTGAGCAGAACGCTCGCCAGTGTGGCATAGGCGAAGTAGGCCGGCGTGACTCCGTGCAACGCGCCGAACAGCAGGGACGTCAGCAGCCAGCCGATCGCGGGCTGCAGCGCGCCACGAAACAGAATTTCCTCGGGGATCCCCGCCAGCAGCCCGAACAGCACCGCATGGTGCGGCGCGAGCGTGCGCATGTCGATCGTTCGCAGGATCAGCGTTTTGATGTGCTGGAACGACGGCACCTGGCGAAACACCAGCCACGCCGCAACCGAGAACACCGGGCCCAGCGCCGCGCCAAGCAGCAGGTTCAGCAGCCAGCCGTTGGTCGGAAACCACGTCGCAAGCGTGTCATCTCCGAAACCGATACGCCACACTGCCGCGATCGCGATCATCACAATGCCGAGTAGCAGGCCATACGCAGCGAGTTCGCTGGCGCGGGTGGGCGGCGGCTCGACCTGGTGCGGGGGGAATGAGGCGCCGTGCTCGGGTGGGATTCCTGATGGAGCCTCACCGGGCGTGTGCTTTGGCGCGGGCGGAGACACATTCATCTGACGGCTTCTATGTTCGGGCAGCTAAGAGGGGCAAGCTGCGCTGTGTCATGGGCGTGCGAACCCGAGAGAATCCCTATACTGAGTAAATTTTACTGTGTCTGATAGCAAATCTCCACATTGACACAGCTTTTGACAGATTTTTATTTTGCCACTAGCGAAAATACTTCGGCTGGCGCGGGCGCGCTATATCCACCAGTTGACCTATAAGTAAATAAACCACTTAGTCCATGTAGGCTGCCCGAAGATAGCCTATTGTTGAGGCAGATTGTCGGAGCTGAATGCACGTTAACAACTAAGCGAGCACGTAGCCGACAGTGCTCCGGCCACGGCCGGGGAACGTTTATCTTATTCTAATCATAATTATATTGCAATCTGGGGTCGGACCGTGTAGGATGAAGATCGCTGGTATAGAACCAACGTGCGGCCAGCAAGCTCCCCCGCTTGCACGTGGAAAGGCGTACACTAATGGTAGCCAGACCAAATCTCTCCGACACATCGCTCGACCCCACGACTCTCGCTGAGCTGATAGAAGCTCAAGACCTTCACGAGGTCGAGGCATTGCTCCATGAGCTTGCCGCGACCGCGCCTGAAAGGAATGGAGAAATCGTGGACGCGACCGAATACGCCAACAACGCCAGCTACATCCCTCCGGCGGATGCCGATATGCTGCAATTCTACTTCCGGGACATCCGGCCGATTTCCGAGCCGATCCCGGCTGATCGTGAGCAGGCCCTTGCCAAACTCGTCCAGGCCGCCAACGAAGCCAGCGAACGCCTCAACGAAGACACTTCTGAAGAAACGCGTGACGCTCTCGAAGAAGTGATTGAGCTTGGTGACGCAGCGCGGCGTGAGCTGATCATGGCGAACACGCGGCTGGTTATTTCCATCGCGAAGAAATATCAGGGGCGCGGGCTTCCGCTGCCGGACCTGATTCAAGAGGGCAACCTCGGCCTGATGAAAGCGGTTGACCGTTTCGACCCAGGGCGCGGCGTGCGCCTGAGCACTTACGCCACATGGTGGATCCGCCAGTCAATCGCCCGCGCCGCGGGCGATCGCGGGCGCACCATTCGCCTGCCCATCAACCAGGGGCAGCGCTGGGGGCGTCT
>Ga0134097_1001747_pt1 | contig 14896 bp, 15 predicted proteins | sample 8_3taG_FD_94450 | JGI IMG/M metagenome (GOLD analysis project Ga0134097, IMG submission 94450) | Switchgrass degrading microbial communities from high solid loading bioreactors in New Hampshire, USA - 8_30_10_142_A2 metaG | ecosystem: Engineered > Bioreactor > Semi-continuous > Anaerobic >... | reverse complement strand
CGCCTGGAGGTCCTTGATTCTTACCGAAGCGCGATGGAAGTCTATGATTCCCTCATCCCTCATGCTGCACATCTCCCTTGACAGGGAAGGCCGCGACACGTTCAAAAAATCGGCCAGGGCGTTACGATTCATGGGCAGCATGAAGGTGGTCTTTCCCGTCCTTTTATATTGTTCCAACAAATACGTACTTATCTTGCCCCTTATGCTCTTTATGGACAAATATTCCACCTTTCTGCTCAGAGCAATGGCGCGTTCGGACACCATCGTAAGCATATTTTCTATAAGCTTTCTGTGCCATGGACACGCCTGCCTGCACTCGCCAACAATCTTATCTTGGCTTATGAAAAGCGCTTTACTGGGCTGTCGGGCTTCGACGGTGACCGGCCACTGGGACTCGGTGGAAAAAGCCACTATTTCCCCGAACACATCACCCGGTCCAAGAATCACCATTATCACCCTGGTACCGGCCATATTTTCCTTGTAGGCTGCCGCTTCCCCTTCCAGCATAATGCCCAACCCATGGAACTTTTCCCCGGCCATAGCCAAATGGCTGCCCTTATCAAACTCCTTTACCTTGGGTTCAAGGCACTTGAGCATCAAGAGGATTTCGTCCTTATCAAACCCTTTAAACAATTCAGCCTCCAAAAGCACATCTACATATCTTTCCAATCCCATATGACCACCTTCGATTTTGGTAACATCAGATACCGACATAATAATGTAATTATAATATAATAACCGCGACAAGACAACAGAGCAAAAAACTACGTCGTAGATTTTAGCTGGATAAATCTATTAGGTTGACGAAAAATCCGGATACGAAAAAAGGAGGTATAAAAAGATGAGGAGGAAGATCGTAAAAATTGACCAGGAAAAGTGCAACGGCTGCGGACTGTGCATAGATGCATGCCACGAGGGCGCTCTGCAGCTCATTAACGGCAAAGCCACCCTGGTATCGGACTCATACTGCGATGGTCTGGGTGCCTGCCTGCCCGAATGTCCCATGGGGGCCATCTCCATCGAAGAGCGAGAGGCTCAACCTTTCGACCAAGAGGCAGTTCAGCAACGCATGAGGGAAAGGATGGAAGAAACACTGCCATGCGGCTGCCCGGGAACACATGTTAGGGCCATGGAAAGGCCTGCGGAAATACATGCCCAGCAGCATGCCAGCGTACCGGCCGAATCTCAACTACGCCAGTGGCCATGCCAGATCAGGCTGGTACCGCCAAACGCGCCGTATTTCCGCAATGCCAGCTTACTGGTAGCGGCCGACTGCACCGCATATGCCTATGCCAGCATCCATCAGGACTTCATGCGCAATAAAATCACCATCATCGGATGCCCCAAGCTGGACGACGTGGACTATTCCGACAAATTGACCGAGATCCTGAAGTACAACGATATAAAGAGCATCACGGTCCTCAAGATGGAGGTTCCCTGCTGCAGCGGCCTTGCATATGCGGTAAGGGATGCCATTGCAAGGAGCGGGAAAATCATCCCCTGGCGCGTTGTTACCGTCTCCATAGATGGGCACATCATTGAGGATTAATTATAGCTGAAAAAGATAACAAACGATTAAACCGGTAAGAATCACATACGTAAGTCGTTCAAATGAAATCATAATGGAACCAACAAGGAAAAAGCGTAATGCTCCGGTAAACGCTTTTAGTATCCGACATCATCTTTATATATTTTGACAAATAGAAGATCGATCAATAGGAGGTTGATAACTGATGAGTATGTTTTGCAATCAGTGCCAGGAAGCGGCAAAGGGCATTGGATGCACGTTAAGGGGGGTATGCGGCAAGACCAACGATGTGGCAAACCTGCAGGATCTCCTGATATATGCGTTAAAAGGAATATCGGTATACACCACGAAGTTAAAAGCTGCAGGAATTAATACCCCCGAAGCCGATAAGTTCATAGTGGAAGGCCTGTTTTCTACCATTACAAACGTCAATTTCGATAAGGAGTACTTCGTAAACAAGATAACCCGGGCCCTCAGCCTGAGAAACCAGCTCAAAGAAATGGCTTTAAACGCCGGCATAAAGCTGGATGAAAAACTGCCCGACGCCGCCATTTGGGAAGGCAGAACCTTAAGCGACTTCGAGGCCAAAGCTGCGACGGTGGGCCTGCTTGCCGACCAAAATGAGGACATTCGTTCCTTAAAGTCGCTGGTGCTGTACGGAGTTAAGGGCATGGCGGCCTATGCATACCATGCCCAAGTCCTGGGGTATGAAGACGAAGAGGTATACAGCTTTATGCAGAAGGCATTGGCCGCGCTCCTCGACGACAGCCTAACGGCCGATGACCTGACGGCCCTGGCCATGGAAGCCGGCAAATACGGGGTCCAGGTTATGGCACTTCTGGATAAGGCCAATACATCCATGTACGGCAACCCCGAAATCACAAGGGTAAACATCGGCGTGAGAAACAATCCCGGCATACTGATAAGCGGCCATGACCTTAAGGACCTTGAGGAGCTGCTCAAGCAGACCGAAGGGACCGGTGTGGACGTGTACACCCATGGCGAAATGCTTCCCGCCCACTACTACCCGGCATTCAAGAAATACGAACACTTCGTCGGCAACTACGGAAATGCCTGGTGGCAGCAGGACAGGGAGTTTGAGAGCTTTAACGGCCCCATACTGATGACCACCAACTGTTTGATACCGCCCAAGGATTCATATAAAGACAGGCTGTACACCACCGGAGTGGTAGGCTATCCCGGAGTTAAGCACATCCCCGTCCGTGAGGATGGTACAAAGGACTTTTCCGAGATAATCGAGCACGCAAAGAGGTGCGCACCGCCAACCGAAATCGAGACCGGCGAAATAATAGGGGGATTTGCGCACAACACCGTACTCAGCCTGGCCGACAAAATAGTTGAAGCCATAAAGGCCGGAAAGATCAAGAAATTCTTCGTAATGGCAGGGTGCGACGGCCGAATGAAGAGCAGGGAATACTACACCCAATTTGCCATGAAGCTACCTCGCGACACCGTCATACTGACTGCGGGATGCGCAAAATACAGGTACAACAAGCTCAATCTGGGAGACATAGACGGTATACCGAGGGTGCTTGATGCGGGACAGTGCAACGATTCCTATTCCCTGGCCATAATCGCCCTTAAGCTCAAAGAAGCCTTTGGGCTTGAAGACGTAAATGAGCTGCCTGTAGCTTACAACATTGCATGGTACGAGCAAAAAGCCGTCATAGTGCTGCTTGCCCTGCTGTACCTGGGCGTTAAAAACATCCACCTAGGGCCAACGCTTCCCGCATTCCTATCGTCCAACGTGGCCAAGGTATTGGTGGAAAAATTCGGTATCGGCGGTATAACCAACGTGGACCTAGATATAAGGATGTTTATGGGCCAATGAACTGCAATAAAATCGTTGCTTAGCCATATACCTATAAATAAACATGAGGCTGGTTAAATAGATTACTCAGCCTCATGTTTTGCTTATATAGCCCCTTTTATGCAACAATAAGCTGCGCGTTAATTTCTATACCCATCTTTTAATCATCATCCGTAAAAAATTCAATTCCATCTATCATTTTTAGCTCTTTCATCAAGTCCTCCCGCTTCATGCCACGGGGAAGCATCACATAAAACTTGGTTTGAACCCATTGCTCGTCGGTGGGATCCATCTTTATATCGGTTATCTGGACGTTCAAGCGCCCCATGCACTCGGTCACTTTCGCGATTTGTCCCGGAATATTTTGTATATCGAGATCTATCTCCTCTATTTTCGATTTATTTTTAAGCAATCGCTCCATCCTCTTGAGCAATATCAGCGTTATATAAGCAAGCACTGCTGCAAAGACGGATATTTCGTACAGTCCGGATCCAATGGCCAGGCCAATACATGCCACAACCCACAGGCTGGCGGCAGTGGTCAAGCCACGCACCCTGGTCTTATCCTTAAGGATGGTACCGGCTCCCAGAAAACCGATGCCGCTTATAACCTGTGCACCCAGACGTGCTGGGTCCAGGTTAACTACATCCTTGTACACCCTAAACAGGTGCATCGATGTGACCATTACCAGCGTGGAACCCATGCAAACCAGCGTATGAGTCCGAAATCCTGCTGGCCGATTGGTGATCTCCCTCTCCAGCCCCACGAGCCCGCCTAGCACCATAGCCAAAACCAGCTTGAAGAGATCCTCCAAAAACATAAATTCATTGCACCTCGACATACAAACCAATGCATGTACAGCCTTGCATGGTTTGGGTATTTATAATCCGCCCCGGAACTGCTCCTGCCCCTAACTGGGTATTTGAAACAGCTCAAACAATGGCAGATTGCAATTCATACATGGCTTTTTAGAAACTCTACCGTCTTTTCTATTACCTCCTGCTCCCACTCCCATTTGTTGAAGGTATGATCGGCCTCTTCTATCACATGCAGTTTAGCCCTATCGCCGTATACTTCGAGATATCTGTATGAGGCACTGATAGGCACGGTTGCATCTTTGTCTCCGTGCAAAATCAACACTCGCTTGTCATAAGGAGCGGCTATTTTATATATGTCAAGCGACAACACGTCTTCTACAAAAGCTTTGCCTACTAGATTGCCCCCAAAGTCAAAGTGCTCCATAGAGCTTGCATTAATCCCGGCCGCCTGCATCTGGTTTATACCCGCCTGGATGAGTTCCCCCATATTGCCAGCCGGAGCCCACAGGCAAAGAGCAGCAACGTCCTGGGCATGGCGTCCTGCCAACATGCTGGCCACCGCACCGCCCATGCTCAACCCCACTACAAAGATTTTATCCTTATCTACAAATTCCAGGGTTTTTGCATAGTTTAAGATGGCTTCAGCGTCGTCCAGCTCTCCCGACAGCGTCATATCCTTGAACTCTCCGTCGCTTTCACCGCTTCCCAAAAAGTCGAACCTTAAGCTGGCGATACCCACCTGCTCGAGCTTCCTGGAAAGCTTGACGAATATAAAGTGCGGTTCCATCTTGTTGCCGGTAAATCCGTGGAAGATCAATGCCATTGGAACCTTCCGGGATATCCCATCGGGCTTATGTAACATCCCCCTCAGCGTCATACCGTTTTTATGTAACTCAACGGCTTTTTGCATAAAGGTACACCCCCTATATATTTATTCGTTAATGTTTGATTTAATTCATCGTTTATTAAAAGTATACTACATTTTCCCGGTGAATTGCTATAATCTGGCTGGATTTTTATTTTGCAATATAGGCAGATAAGATTGGACCAAACAACCTTGTAACGCTTGGCCTTGAAATGCACAGGTGGCTTTCACATAAGCAGGTGATCCTGGCACAAGCAGGGCTTAAGTTATCTTTAAAAAATATTAAAGGAATAGGGCTTAAAGCCCTATTCCTCACTTGGGCTGTATCCTGTTGAGCAGCTCGTTGATCTCCTTTACAAAGCCCGACACCGGCTTGCCCTGACCTATATCCCTGAAAATATCCTCTATGCGGCTTACCAGGTCAGGGTCAGCGGTAACAGCCACTCTGTTAATCCTGGTATCTGCCTTTTTAACCACCTGATCGATCTTTTTCTTTATTTCGTCGGTCATTTTACCCTTATACTGCTTGTCGAACTGTACCCCTATTATGGCGGTATTGCCGCTTATGACGCATGTGGCCGACTTGATTTCTTTAAGGTCAGCCACCTTATCGGCAATACGGCGTGCCCTGTCCACATACTGCGTGTTCCCAGTCCCGGTGCGCGTCACATTTGGTACAGACGGCGTAGTGGGCGTTCTGGGAGTAATCCGCCTGGTTGTGCGCGGCACGTTTTCGCCTTCAACGTCCCTTCGGGTAGTATTCTCCTGCGTACAACCAACAATAGCTATTAAAACCAATAAAACACAGGCAAACAAAACAAGGGACTTTGGTAACTTCATAGCCATCGCCTCCTTGTTTTTAGTTTGCCTGCTGTACCGGTTTTTATTTGATGAAATATAATGTAAACCTGTATAAAGCTGTTACGCTCCAAAAGCCGTACTTAAATATTATTTTGGCTTTATTCTCTCGCTGTAAAATTGAATTTTGCTCTTAATCTTTATTAGCCAGTTTTTTCAAATTTTCATCGTAAGGGGGATATACTATTCCCCCATCGGTGATTATGGCAGTAACGTACTTATTGGGCGTTACATCAAAAGCAGGGTTGGCCACCTTCACCCCCTGAGGTGCAATCCGCACTCCGCCTATATGGGTGACCTCACGCTCATCCCGCTCTTCAATGGGTATGTCTTCACCGCTCTCCAGAGAAAGGTCAAGGGTGGACACCGGGGCTGCCACGTAAAAGGGAATGCGATTCTCCTTTGCCAGCACTGCCAGGGTATACGTGCCGATCTTATTGGCTACATCTCCGTTGCCAGCAATTCTATCAGCTCCTACGATGACAGCCGATATGACGCCCTTCTTCATGAAATAGCCGGCCATGCTGTCGGTAATCAGGGTAACCGGGATGCCTTCCTCCATCAGCTCCCAGGCCGTCAGCCTTGCTCCCTGCAGATAAGGACGGGTCTCATCGGCATACACCGAAATGTTTTTACCCGCCTCCTTGGCTGCCCGTATAACTCCCAGGGCAGTACCGTATCCTGCGGTAGCCAAAGCCCCGGCGTTACAATGCGTAAGCACCACATCGCCGTCCTGCAATAGCTGCTGGCCATAGTAACCTATCCTGCGGTTTGTCTCAACATCCTCCTGTGCCATTTTATCAGCCTCTTTAAGGAGCATTTCCTTGATATCACCAACCGGCCTGTGCCTGTTAGCATAGGCCACCTTCAGCATCCGCTCTATGGCCCAGAAAAGGTTGACGGCCGTGGGCCGGGTATTCTTAAGCAATTCCGCCACCCCGTCAACGTGTTTGAGAAATCCTTCCACATCATCGCCCCTGTATTCGGCAGCGCCCAATACCATCCCGTAAGCTGCCGAAACGCCAATTGCCGGAGCTCCCCGCACAATCATATCCTTTATCGCCCTGGCCACGTCGCTATATGTACAGCACTCCACATACTTCTTCTGGTGCGGGAGAAGGGTCTGGTCCAGAAGGCAAAGTTTACCGTTTTTCCACTCAATAGGTCTGATAAGGCGTCCCTCCTTATCTCCATCATATTTTGCAACAGTCACATTCGACATCCGCATCCATCCTGTCGATCATGGCCATCAGGAGGTTCCTGACCTTGTCGTTATTCTCCTTGAATACCCTGAAGACCTCTTCTTCAGTAACCGGCGCTATATCGTCTCGCCCTTCAAGCCCGGCATCGTAATCGGTGATGAGCGCAATATTTACATAGCATATGCCCAGCTCCCGGGCCAGGATCACCTCCGGGTACTGGGTCATGTTTATGACCTCCCAGCCCATGCTGCTGAACCAGCGGCTCTCAGCTTTTGTAGAAAATCGAGGTCCCTGTATCACCACTACCGTTCCGCCATCGTGAATGGTTATTCCCTGTTCCCTGCCGGTCTCCACTGCCAGCCTGCGCAGCCTGTGGCAATAGGGATATGCCGCACTTACGTGCTTTACCACCGGCCCCTCAAAAAACGTATCTTCCCTGCCCCATGTCCTATCGACAAATTGATCGCACACCACGAAATCCCCCGGCTTTATGTGGGGCTGCAAACTGCCCGAAGCGGTGGGCGCAATGATTTGTTTGACTCCCAGCTCCTTCATGGCATACAGATTCGCCCTGTAGGGGATTTTGTGAGGCGGGTAACTGTGATCCTTTCCGTGCCTTGGAAGGAAAGCTACCCGCTTGTCCCCTACCCTGGCCAGGGCGATCTTATCGCTGGGCGCGCCGTACGGGGTAGGTACCGTTATTTCTTCCACATCCTCCAAAAAGGAATAAAATCCCGACCCACCAAATACTCCTATATCTGCCCTGTAATCCATGATCACCGGCGGTCCAAGCTTCCAACCCAAGCAGGTATGTGCTTCTTGTGCGTCTTTCTCCATGGCCATGTAAAATTGAGTCCGTGACGACGTTTATATAATTTGTCTTCATCCGTCCGTCGATAATGGCCTGGTGTTAAATTGAGCCTCTGATGTAATTACCTGCACGGCAAGGGTTAGAAGATAAAACGCCTTCCTCCTTTCCTTATTAGTATAAACTTTATACTCGGTACCAAACTTGTTTTGGAAAACGCCTCTGCTTTAAAACCCAATGTTTAAACCGGACAAATTAATAATTCATCGGCACCTCATCACCGTACTATCCCATAGCAGGCCAGGCCATTACACGTCGGCCTTTACCGTTTGCAGCCAGGCACGGGCAATGAGCGCATGCCCCGCCTGAGAGGGGTGAACCCCGTCCGGTGCCCAAAACTCCGGCTGGCGCTTTGCAGCGGCTGCAGCAAAGATGCCATCCAATGGAACGTACAGGGTGCCAAACTCTCTGGCCAGCTCCCGCACGACATGAATCTTCGGATCGAGGTCCTCCCTCCACATTTTACGGTCCTCGGGAACCGGAAGCACAAAGGGCTCGCAAAGGATAACCTTTGCATTCAACTTTTCTCGGATTTCGGTCAAAATTCTCCTGTACCCCGCCGCAAACACCTCAACAGGTGTGGGGTCATTGCTGTCATACCTGCGCCAGCAGTCGTTTATGCCTATCAATATGGATACCCATGTAGGATTGATGTCTATGCAGTCGCGCTGCCACCGCTCTACCAGGTCCCTTACCCGGTTGCCGCTTATTCCCTTGTTGATAAACCTTACCTTCTTTTCGGGGTAAAGTGCGTTAAACCAGGCCGCCACCATATTGGCATATCCGTATCCCAGGTCATCGTCATTGCTCCTGTCCCGTCCGCAATCGGTGATGCTGTCACCCTGAAATAAGACTACCGCTCCATCCTCTATAAGCGTGCTCATTTTGAAAACCTCCTCGTATTATTATTTATTCAACCATGCTTATATAAGCATCTTTACTCCACCATAGATAAAATACAACGAAAATCCGATTAAAAACAACCCCAGAACAAAGATTGTCCAGCGATACAGTTGATCGTTCAAAACCCTCTTCCCACTGGCTATGCCAATCGAGACGGCAGAATACCATGTGAAATCCGATAATATGTGGCCCACGTAGAAAAAGATCACTCCCCACCAACCCAGAACATAAGCCTGGCGAATCATCTCCATGCCGGTAGTAGCCCACCACATTATGAAATACGGGTTAGTGATGCTGACTATGGCTCCTGCCAGTGCCAGGTTTTGAACATTGAAACGGCCCTTGGCACTATCCTGGATAGAAACCGCATTGCGTACAGCCGATCTTGCCATGTCAAGACCCATCCACATCAGAAACGCTCCACCTATTACGCCTATTAACCCCGCCACCTTGGAGCTGGCAAAAAAGTCCTTCAGCCCCAATGCCATGGCCATGACCAGCATAAATTCCAGAGCTCCATGGCCCAGTACAACTATCGGGCCGGCCTTTGCGCCCTTTTTCAGGCTTCCGTCTATGGTGACGCCTAGCATGGGACCCGGCATCATGGCTCCCGAAAAACCCGTTATAAACGCGCTTAAAAATACTCCAAACAGGCTCATATCAGCTCATATACCATCCTCTCCTCATCTTTTAATGCAGTATTGAAAATATTTTACCATATTTTTACCCCACCTGCAAAAATAAAGCTTAACGGATTTTTAGCAGGTTCATCGAAAAATTGAATGCAGTGTTCAAAAATAAATATTCTAAATAAAAAGCAAGGCAGAGGTGCAGACTAACGTTGTACAACAACCAAAAAGGGAGGTTGGATAACCTTGGAAAAGAAAAAATATGTGCCCAAAGATGACATGGTAAGCGATATCCTGCAGGACAAAAGCGCTTACGGAGAATTTGTAGCCACCTTCCATGCCTGGACAGGTTTAGAAGGAACGCACAAGCGCGGGGCAGAACTCCAGGAAAAGGGAAAGGTCAAAACAAAACGGGATAACGCTTATGTGGCCAAAACAAAAGAAGAATAAAAGATGATGTATCAAACTAAATAAGCAGGTATTCGCTCTTTGCAACCGAGAACGGTTAAATAATACAGCAATTTCAGAGCACAGAGGCAAAGCCGCATAAAGACCCCAGCGGGCATTCCCCGCACGCCGGCTTTTTGACGGCGCAATAACGGTTGCCCACCGCATCGATCTGTGCATGGTACTCATTATAAAGGGGTACATCGGGTGGAATGTGGTCCATGAAAAACCTCTGAAGCTGGCCGTACTTAATACCAGCATCCACCATCCCCAGCCTGGCAAATATCCTTCTGGTGTAGGCATCTACCACAAATATGGGTTTTTGAGCGGCATAAAGCAATATGCTGTCAGCCGTCTCCTCTCCTATGCCGTATATCCCCAAAAGCTCCTCCCTCAAACCCCACAGCTCCCTGGCAAAAAAGCTCTCCAGCGATCCGCCGTAATTCTCCATCACGTATTTACAAAAGGCCTGCAGTTTCTTGGCTTTCATGTTGTAATATCGGGTAGGACGTACAAGCTCGGCCAGCTCATCATGGGAAGCCCGGGCAATAGCCGTCAGGTCCAGCAAACCCACCTGCTTCAAATTTTTTATAGCCCGCTCGACATTTCGCCACGCAACGCCCTGGGTGAGTATGGCTCCTACTGCCACCTCAAACGGCGTATCGGCCGGCCACCAGTGCCTGGGACCAAAATGTTCGTACATCCTGCAGTATATATCCATAAGCTGATTGTACATCGACATGGCTGCCTTACCATCCTCCGTGCGGCATTTTTGATCGCTCAAATCCCATTCGCAAATACTATTACAACTACTAGAAATATAGCAAAATAAAGTCAAACGCAATTTAACCGCGCAAGCCCAATTATATCCCCGTAAACGCCTGCATCAACGGGCAGTAAACTGGTTTGTAAAACTCTATATACCATGCCATCGCTGCTATACCCGTACACAGCTACATCCCTTCTACGCGAAAAAACCATTGCTGGCCGTATACATCCACTACGTGCAGTACGGGCTCACGACCATGGCAAACATCCATGGCCAGTTCTTCCCTCAGACAGGGCGTATGATAGCTGCGCATTGACCAGTTAACCGCCTTGAACACTCCATCCTCCACATAGCCTATAGCCAAGCAATCCACAAGATCGAGAGGGCCCAAGCTCATCCCTCTCACCATATCTTCCAAGCCTCTGTGCCCATCAATTGGCCGGAGGGCATATCCCTTAAGCCGCACAACAAGCCGCCGATCGGACAACCCGACGCATTCCACATCAATTTGGGGAAGCACTTTATGCTCCAAATCGTCCTCAAGATGCCGGCAATGATGAAACAGCACCTTCGCCTGCCTTTTCGACGCTTCTTCCGGCATCTTACCGTTCAAACAATCTTCACCATAAAGGCGGTTCAAGCTGTGCACCAGCCGCTTTCTGCATGTATGCAGCGAGAAGATGCCGTTATCCACCCCTATCCATCGCCTGCCCAGCCTCTGGGCTACGGCCAGGGTGGTCCCCGAACCGGCAAAAAGGTCGGCCACTATATCCCCCGGCCTGGACGATGCCTTGATGATCCGTTCAAGCAGCGCTTCGGGCTTCTGGGTATCGTATCCGGTCCTTTCGGGATCCTTTTGGTGGAGGTGGGAGATGTCGTCCCACACATCGCTGGGATATATCCTGTCATCCTCGTAGTATCGATATTCCCTGCCGCCCGACCTTATGGACCAGAATATTCGCCCGTCCTCATCCACCTGCTGTTTCATATGGTTGCGCCTGACTTTTCCCCTGGGAATGCCCACCGATTCGATATCGAAATAATACTGCGGCGATTTCCTGTAAAACAGTATGGTATCGTGTTTACGGCTAAAATGGTTTTTGGCCCTGCCGCCGCTCCTGTAGTGCCATATGATTTCGTTCAGGAAATTTTCCTCGCCGAATATCTCATCCAGCATAATGCGCATGTAAGCGCTGGTACGGTAGTCAATGTGCAAATACAGCGACCCCTGAGGAGAAAGAAGGCGATAAACGCAGGATAGCACTTCCCTCATCATCGACAAGAAGGCATCCCGGCCAGATTTCCACAGGTCATCGTAAGCGGCATGGGTTATGATGTGGTTTCGATTCCCCAACCAACCCTTCACGCCGACGGGCTGCTGAAACCAGAACGTCTGGCCTGTTACAAAAGGAGGATCCATGTATACCAGCTGTATTTTGCCTTCGTATTGCTCAAGCAGCAATGGAAGGGCTTTTAAAACATCACACCAGTAAAATCTGCCCACGACATGCTGCAAGCCATGCGCAGGACATCCATATGAATTGCGGCTTAGGGAGGCATTTAAATGGGTATGCCGTTCGGCATCCGTATCGGCATACGGGCAAACGCATGAAACGGCCTGCGAACCGGCATCTGAACCAGCGGTCATTGCTCCGGCATCTGCCTCTCCGTCGGTAAAATGCCCCATGCGTGCATCCATACAAACGCAGTATTCCTCTGCTGTGACGCTTATCTGCCTTAAATTAACCAAATCCATCACCACATCAAGTATTAATTCGCCTATCCTGTATCAATAACTTCCATGACATTGCAACGGCTGCAATAATCAATGCCCATCTGAACCGTTACCACTTATTAAAAATTTTTTACTCGATTTTATATGCTTTTTTATGAAGTTTGCAAAAAGCTCGGTCAATATCAACTATTATAGTACCGTCCTTCGCCAGCATCAACGTCCTTCTATCTCACTCACCATATCTGTTAAGCCTCACCGGTTTGCCAAGTTCATAGGAGCGCGCTGCACAATCCAGCATGTCCATTATTTCAAGGGCATCGTCAAGGGTGAAAGAAACCTCTCCCGTCCTGAAGAACCTGCATATCTCCCTTAGCTCTTCCGTATAAAACATAGAGCTATCAACGATGAATGATGCAATTTGTTTCTCGGCTCTCAGCGTACCGCCGTAAGTGTAAGCTCCCACGGTGAGCTCTATAATGCCCCTCCTTTTGTCCGGATATTCTACAACCGCCACGGCACCGGCCGGATCCTTCCTTGCATCTACGCTTACGGCACCCAAGCCCATAGCCTTCTCGAGCATCTCAAAGCAGTGGACCCCGTACCATATGATGCCGCTTCCTACCGGCGGGATTCCCAGCGGCCCGTAAAAATACGATTGCATGGGTTCTGCCACCTTACTGCATGCTTCTTGAAGATTATGGGAAAACCTCAAGGCCGAAGCAGATATAGCCCTGACATCGTACCTTTTGCACAAGTCATATATCTCCTTTGCGTTGCGGTAATTATCGGCCAATGGCTTATCGATGAAGATGGGTTTGTTCAGATTCATGCATTTCTTGAAGTATTCAAGGTGGTATGCGGGATCGTTTATCTCCAGCATAACGGCATCGCAGTCTGCGACAGCTTCTTCAAAATTTTCGGTTACCTTAATACCCCATTCTTCCAGTTGCTGCTGCCTTTTATCCAGAATGTCCCTATTGGTAAAGGGCGTCTCAAATCTTAGACAGGTAACCGCCTTCATGCCCTTCACCTTAAGCTCTTCCGGGCAGTCCGGCGCCTGCATCCTCCTGGGGAACTCAACCGAATGGCTGGTATCAAGCCCTACAATGGCAACCCTTATCTCTTCATTCATGGCGCCCGAGCACGGGAAACTCCACCTTACTCATGTGGAGAAAACGTGCTCTTTCCTCCTTCCTAACGTTAAGGTGATGCCCCACAGACCTTCCTCGCCACGTTCTCCCATATGACCAAAAAACACACTGCTGGCCGCTTGGGAGAAAATGCTATATGGCACTTCAACCATTTAAGAAAACCTCTTTGCCCGTTCTGGCCGACTCATATATGGCCAGTATAAGGTCAACCGCCTTCCTAGCCGATTCGCCGGTGATCATTGGTTCCCTGTCCTCTATGATGGCTGAGATCATATCGTCTATCAGCGCATAATGCCCCCAGCTCGAAATGGCCGCCGCATCGCCCGAACCGCCGATCTTCTCGCTCCTAACGTCGGGGAATGCATCCGTATCGCTTCCTATGGTTCTCCATTGCTTAAACCCGGAATCCCCGAAGATGACGCTTCCCTTCTGGCCGTGAATTTCAAGCCTGGTCTCCTGGGGCGGGTAGACCGATGTAGTGCCTTCGATTACGCCTATGGCTCCGTTCTTGAACTTAAGAAGGGCTATGGCCGTATCCTCCACCTCTATATCCCTTGCCAGGGTCTCTGCCCTTGCGAACACGCTGGCCACATCGCCTACCAGCCACATGAGCAGGTCAATGCCGTGGACACCCTGGTTCATCAGAGCTCCGCCGCCATCCAATTCCCATGTCCCTCGCCATCCGGCCGAGTTGTAATATTCCTGGCTGCGATAGTATTTGAGATAGGCATCGGCTAGGATGATCTTGCCGAGCTCTCCCCCTTCGATAGCCTTCTTGGTTTCGATGGCCTCCTTCATGAGCCGCCTCTGGAATACGCACCCCAGCTTGACATTATTGTGCCTGCAGGCCTCTATCATGCGGGTCATCTTGTCGGCATTGATGTCCAGGGGCTTTTCGCAAAAGACATGTTTACCGGCATGGGCCGCATCGATGGTCATATCGCCGTGGAGTCCGCTGGGCGTACAGATGCACACCACGTCTATGTCCTTTCTTTCCAGCATTTCCCGGTAATCGGTATAATAGTGTGGAACGCCGTATTTCTGTTGAAACTTTCTGGCCTTTTCCTCTTCAATATCGCATACCCCCACCAGCTCTCCCCTCTCGTTGTTTACAATGGCATCTGCATGGAAGGGAGCTATGACGCCGCACCCTATAATGCCAAACCTCACCTTTTCCATAATTATTAATCGCCCTCCCGTTATTAAATGTTAGCCGAAAGACCCCAGAACAAAAGCTAAATAATACCCGGCTTTTCTATCGATTCGATATGAAACACCTGCCTGTGGAAATT
>Ga0134097_1001735_pt1 | contig 14946 bp, 14 predicted proteins | sample 8_3taG_FD_94450 | JGI IMG/M metagenome (GOLD analysis project Ga0134097, IMG submission 94450) | Switchgrass degrading microbial communities from high solid loading bioreactors in New Hampshire, USA - 8_30_10_142_A2 metaG | ecosystem: Engineered > Bioreactor > Semi-continuous > Anaerobic >... | reverse complement strand
TCGCGCTAGAGGACGTGACGTTCACGATCGAGCCGGGGCAGTTGGTGGCGCTGGTCGGTCCCAGCGGGGCAGGCAAGACCACCATGACCTACCTCATCCCCCGCCTGTATGACCCGACTGCGGGGCGTATCCTGCTCGATGGCGTCGACCTGCGCGACGTCACGCTCGACTCGCTGGCGGCGCAGATCGGCGTCGTCACCCAGGAGACCCACCTGTTCCACGACACCATCCGCACCAATCTGCGCTACGCCAAACTCGATGCTACCCAGGACGAGCTCGAAGCCGCCTGCCGCGCCGCCAACATCCACGACTTCATCCTGGGGCTGCCCGATGGGTATGACACCGTTGTGGGCGAGCGCGGCTACCGGCTGAGCGGGGGGGAGAAGCAGCGGCTGGCGATTGCGCGCGTCATTCTCAAAGACCCGCGCATCCTGGTGCTGGACGAAGCCACCAGCCACCTCGACAGCCAGTCGGAAGCGCTGATCCAGGAAGCGCTGGGGCGGGTGATGGCCGGGCGGACGAGCCTGGTGATCGCCCACCGGCTGAGCACGATCCTGGCAGCCGACCAGATCCTGGTGCTGGACCGGGGGCGGATTGTCGAGCGGGGAACGCACGCGGAGCTGCTGGCGCTCGGCGGCTTGTACGCCCGGCTGTACGAAACGCAGTTCAGCCGGGACTCAGCGCACGCCTGACCGCCCCACCCGAAAGGACCTCGCGCCCCGATGGGAACGCTGTACATCGTGCCGACTCCGATCGGCAATCTGGAAGACATCACACTGCGGGCGTTGCGCATCCTGCGCGAAGCCAGCCTGCTCGCCGCCGAGGACACGCGCACCACGCGCAAGCTGCTGTCCCGCTACGAGATCAGCACGCCACTCACCAGCTATCACGAGCACAACAAGCTGGCGAAGCTCGACACGATCTTCGACGCGCTGGCGCTCGGTGACGTAGCGCTCGTTTCCGACGCGGGAACGCCGGGCATTTCCGACCCCGGCTATGAGCTGATTCAGGAAGCGCTGGCGCGGGGCATCCCGGTCGTGCCGCTGCCGGGGCCGTCCGCGGTGACCGCTGCGCTGGTGGCGTCCGGCCTGCCGACCGACCGCTTCCTGTTCGTCGGGTTCCTGCCGCGCAAAGCCGCCGCGCTGCGCGCTGCCTTGCAAGAGCTTGTGCCGTTACGCGCCACACTGATCGCCTACGAAAGCCCGAATCGTCTGGTGGCGACGCTCGAAGCAGCGCGCGACGTGTTGGGGGACCGTCCGGCGGTCGTCGCACGCGAGTTGAGCAAGCTGCATGAGGACTTCCAGCGCGGCACTATCAGCAAGCTCATCGACCACTTCCGCGAGAACGAACCGCGCGGCGAAATCACGCTGCTGTTCGGCGGAGCGGTCGAGAACGACAGCAGCGAGCCGTGGGACGAGCAACGCGTCCGCCGCGCTCTGGCGGACCGGCTGGCGCAAGGCGAGCCGCGTAGCAGCGCCGCGCGCGCCGTCGCCGAGGCTTCTGGCTGGAATCGGCGTGAGGTGTACAATCTAAGCCTCGATTGAGAAGCAGCCATTAGCATTTGGCGATTAGCGGTTAGCCACCCAGGAATGACAGACTGCCTCTGAGCGCTGCGCCTGTTTTCGGCTCTAAGCTAGCTGCTAACCGCTGACAGCTAATTGCTTTCATTCCGAAAGGCAACCCTCATGACACAGTCTTTCCCTGCCACCGTACAGGACTTCATGACCCTTTCCTGGGACGAGATCGCACCGCTGTTCGGCGAGTTGAATGAACACCCGCTGAACGCTGAGACGGTCGACGCATGGCTCGCGGATTGGTCGCGCCTGAACGAGCTGATCGACGAGGCATACGCGCGCCTGTACATCGACACCACGCTCAATACGACCGATCAGGACGCCGAAGCACGCTTCCATGCATTCATCAGCGACATCTACCCAAACACCGAAGCCGCCAACCAGGAGCTCAAGCGGCGCCTGCTCGACAGCAGCCTGGAGCCGGAAGGCTTCGAGATCCCGCTGCGCAACATGCGTGCCGAGGCCGAGCTATTCCGCGCCGAGAACCTGTCGCTGTTAACCGAGGAACAGAAAATCTCATCGCGGCTGAATCGCATCCTCGGTACGCAGACGATCGAATGGGAAGGCGAAACGCTGACGCTCCTGCAGGCCGAACGCCTACAATTTGACAACCGGCGCGAGGTGCGCGAGGCCGCGTGGCGCAAGGTATCGCAGCGCCAGCTAGCCGACCGTGACGCGATCAATGCGCTGTGGCGCGAATACCTGCCATTGCGCCAGAAGATCGCAGAAAACGCCGGCTTCAGCAGCTTCCGCGACTATCGCTGGCGCCAGCTTCTGCGCTTCAGCTACACGCCCGAAGACTGCTACACCTTCCACGCAGCTATCGAGGAAGTGGTCGTTCCAGCGGCGAAGCGGGTGTACGAGCGGCGGTGCGCGCGGCTCGGCGTGGAGTCGCTCCGCCCGTGGGATCTGGCGGTCGATCCACTGGGCCGCCCTGCCCTGAAGCCGTTCGAGACGGTGCAGGAGCTTGAGGAAAAGGGCGAGGAGATCTTCCGCCGCGTCGATCCGGCGCTTGCTGAGTACTACGCCACCATGCGCCGCGAGGGCCTGCTCGATCTGGAAAACCGCCCCGGCAAAGGCCCCGGCGCGTATTCCAGTACGCTCGAAGCCAGCAAGCGCGACTTTATTTTCATGAATGCGGTCGGGGTGCGAGACAACGTCCGCACCTTGCTCCACGAATCGGGCCACGCCTTTCACGCGTTCGAGAGCTTCAACCAGCCCCTCTACCACCAGCGCGTGATTCCGATGGAGTTCGCCGAGGTCGCGTCGATGAGCATGGAACTGCTCGCCGCGCCCTATCTGACGAAGGACGAAGGCGGGTTCTACACACCAGAAGAAGCGGCCCGCGATCGCATCGCGCACCTGGAAAAGATCATCCTTTTCTGGCCGTACATGGCTGTGGTAGACGCCTTCCAGCACTGGGTCTACGAGAACGTGGATGCCGCGCTCGACCCGGACAACTGCGACGAGCAATGGGCCGCGCTGTGGGATCGCTTCATGGTGGGCATTGACTACACCGGCCTGGAACCGGATAAGCGCAACGGCTGGCACCGCAAGCATCATATCCACCGCCTGCCGTTCTACTATGTCGAGTACGGGCTGGCGCAGTTGGGCGCGGTGCAGGTGTGGCGAAACGCGCTGTCGGATCAGGCGGGCGCGGTCGCCGCGTACCGGCGGGCGCTGGCGCTCGGCGGCACGGCGGACCTGCCCACCCTGTTCGAAACGGCAGGCGCGCGCTTCGCGTTTGACGCGGGCACGCTCGGCGAGGCGGTAGATTTGATCGAGCGGACGATCGATTCGCTGGAATCAACCGTCTGACGTCTGCTGTCGCGTAAGGGCCGGAGCAAGCTCCGCCCGGTACATCGTGGTTCTGCTGACTATCCTGGCAGCGGCTCGCGCGCGGGCCGCTGCCGCTGTAGGAGCCTGCTGCGTATGCGGGTGTTGATGCTGTCGAAAGCGTGCGTCGTCGGCGCATACCAGCGCAAGCTGGAAGAAATGGCGCGCTTGCCCGGCGTCGACCTGCGCGTGCTCGTCCCGCCAAGCTGGCGCGACGATCGTGGGGAATTGGTGTTGGAGCGCGCCCACGTCGAAGGCTACGATCTGCGCGTCACGCCGATCCGCTTCAACGGGCATTTTCACATCCACTACTACCCACGCTTCGAGCAAGAGGTGCGCGCCTTCCGGCCAGACATCGTCCACATCGACGAGGAGCCGTACAACCTCGCCACGTGGCATGCGCTGTGGCACGCCCGGCGCAGCGGCGCGCGAACGCTGTTCTTTAGCTGGCAGAACATCCTGCGCCGCTATCCGCCGCCCATCGCGTGGTTTGAGCGGTGGGTCCTGCGGACGGTCGATCACGCCATCACGGGCACGCAGAGCGCGGCGGACGTCTGGCGCGCGAAGGGCTATCGCGGTCCGCTGACCGTCATCCCGCAGTTCGGGGTCGATCCGGTGCTGTTCGCTCCGCCCGCTGCCCCGCGCGAGCATGAACGGTTCACGGTCGGCTTCGTCGGACGCTTGCGCGAGGAAAAAGGCGGCGCCGACCTGCTCCACGCGCTGGCGCAGCTTCCCCGTGAGCGGTGGCAGTTGGCGATTGTCGGGGATGGTCCTGAGCGGGGCGCGCTGCTTGCCCTGGCGGAGCAGCTTGGCATCGGAAGCAACATCAGCATCGAGGCGCGCCCCTCGACGCAGATGCCCGCGTTTTACCAGTCGATCGACGCGCTGGCGATCCCCTCGCTGACGTGGCCCAACTGGAAGGAACAGTTCGGGCGGGTCATCATCGAGGCGATGGCGTGCGGCGTGCCAGTCGTTGGCTCGTCGAGCGGCGCGATCCCGGACGTGATCGGCGACGCCGGGCTGATCTTCCCCGAGGGCGACCGCGCGGCCCTGGCGGAGCACCTGCGCCGCCTGCTGGACGACTCCGCGCTGCGCCAAGAACTGGCCGAGCGCGGCCGGGCGCGCGTGCTCGAATGCTTCACCCAACAGCAGGTCGCCGAGCAGACCGTCGCCGTTTACCGGGCGATGCTCGGCGAGGCATCAACCGGCCATTGATCCTTCCGCGCCGGTATGCTACAGTCGCACAGGCACACATTTGAAGGAAAGATTGCACCATGCTGAAAGCGGTTCTATTCGACCTGGACAACACCCTCATCGACTGGGAAACCACCGGCCCGTGGGAAGAAGAAGTCGCGCGCCGGTTCGCGACGCTCTACCGGGTCATCGGCGAGCGCGTGCAGCCGTGGGATGGCATGACGCCCGAAGACGTGCAGGCGTGCTTCATCGAAGAAATGAACGAAGCGTGGGCCGAAGCGAATCGCACACTCGTGCCAGTCGATCACATGCGCGTGCTGCGGAGCGCGCTCGTGAAGTGCGGCGTGCCCGAGGCGCATCTGACGGCGGAACTGCTGGACGAGGCGTATGACTGGCAGCCGAACGCCAACCTGACGATCTATCCTGAAGTGCCCGAAGTGCTCGAAACGCTGCGCGCGCACGGCCTGGCGCTGGGGATCATCACGAACGCGTCGCAGTCTATGACCGTACGCGATCGCGAGTTGATTCACGTCCGCATCCTCGACTACTTCCCGGCGTGCCGTATTTCCGCGATCGACGCAGGGTATCTCAAGCCGGACCCGCGCATCTTCCAGGTCGGGCTGGATCGGCTCGGCGTGACGGCGGAGCAGGCGATCTACGTGGGCGACCACCTGCACGCAGATATCCTCGGCGCGCAAAGCGCGGGAATGCGCGCGGTGTGGCGCTCGAACGGCGGGCAGATCCCGCCGGATGTGGACATCCAGCCGGACGGGATCATCTCGGACCTGCGCGAGCTGCTGCCCCTGCTCGACCAGTGGTATCCCGGCTGGCGTAACGGACATATCGCGCGATGACGATCTACGACGGCGCCCCCTACTTCAACCTGATCCTGACTGGCCCGAAAGGGGTCGGCAAGACTACAATAGGGCGAATGATCGGCCAACGCCTGGGGGTTGAGGTCTTCGACCTTGAGACGGAGATCATGACGCGCGAGGGACAGCCTGCGGACGAAATCCGCGCGCTGTTCGGCGAGGCGCGCCTCAAAGCGCTCGAAGCAGCCGCCATCGGTGACCTCGCCCTGCGCCGCCAATCCGTCCTGATCATCCCCGGCACAGCCATGCTCGAAGAAACGAATCGCACCCGCCTGGCCGAGTCGGGCGTGATCCTGTGCCTGACGTGCCCGCTCAACGAGCAGCTTCGACGGCTGCACGCGGCGCGCGGCGCGTGGTTCCACAACCCATACAACCGCGCGACGATGCTCAGCCGTCTGAAGCGCGAGCACGCCGTCACCACGCTCGGACTCACCACGCTCGACACATCGCGCCTTACCACAGAAGAAGCGGTCAGCGCGGCGATCGAGTTCTGGCGAGAGCATTCTGCTGTCTAAGCGGTTAGCAGTTCGCGGCTAGCGGTTAGCCAACATACGAAACGAAACTCACGCCAAGACCGCCGCGTCCGTCCTCTGCTAATCGCAAATGGCCAATCGCTAACAGCTCTTTTTTGGAAGGGTCGCCCTTCCTGGAAAGGACACCGGAATGACCACACTCACCGTGTCGCTGGGGCAAATGAACGTCCGTCGGGGACAGCCGCGGATCAACTGGATGACTATGCAGGAACTCACCGAGCGCGCCGCGCAGCAAGGCGGCGAGGTGCTTGTGCTGCCGGAGTTGTGGGAGGCGGGCGACGCCTTCGAGCGCAACCAGGAGATCGCCAGCAGCCTCAGCGGCGGGTTATTCGCGCAGGTCGCGGCGCTTGCCCGCCAGCATAACCTGCACATCCTCGGCTCGAACTACGAAAAGCGCGGGATGGGCGTCTTCAACACGGTGGCGGTAGTGTCTCCGGTGAGCGGGATCCTGGGCGCGTATCGCAAAATCCACCTATTCAAGCAATCCGGTGAAGATCGGTGGATTACATCCGGACAGGCGCCGCTGGCGCTCGACATGCCCTGGGGCCGGACCGGCTTCGCGATCTGCTACGATCTGCGCTTCCCCGAGCTGTTCCGCCGCTACGCCGACGACGGCGCCGAAGTCGTGATCGTCCCGTGCGCGTGGCCGAATCCACGCCTCGAGCACTACCGCACGCTGCTGCGCGCGCGTGCCATCGAAAACCAATGCTACATGATTGCAGTCAACCGCACCGGCGAGGATGAAGAAACCGGCACGCGCTTCTTCGGCCACTCGATGATCGTGGATCCCTGGGGTGAAGTGGTGCTCGAAGTCGGCGAGCCGGAAGGCGTTTACACGGTCACAATCGATCTGGATCGTGTCAAAGAGGTGCGGCAGATGTTCCCGGTCCTCGGCGATCGCCGCCTGTAGCGTACGTCAGCGCGCCAGTGGGCCGGAATGTTGCCCCTCGGCGGTGAAGATCGCGACGACCTGGCCGTTTAGCCCCTGGAGCATTGCGCCGCGCTCGAAGTCTTGCCAGAAGCCGCTGATCAGCGTTTCGCCCATCGTGCCCCAGCCAACAGCCTCGCGGATCACCTGATTGGTCCGCCACACCAACCCAAACCCGCGAATCGGCTGCACCAGCCCGGCGGGCGCGCTGAACGCCGGATCGTCGGGCGGCATGCCCTCATTCCACGTGTCCGGCACCATCCAGAACTGCCCGCTGCTTGCCAGGGCGTAAATCTGCCGGTTCTGCCGCCAGTAGAGCGTCCCGCGCTCGAACGGCTGCGCGGCCATCTGCTCCCCCGCCCCGGCGGTTACCGGGCAACCGAGCCGCTCCTGCAGCGCCGGATCCGCCGCGAACGCTGGCGCGAAGACCGGCGCAGGTTGGATGGGGCAATCAATCGTCGCGTCGCCGATCAAGCCGCCGACCGACGAGTTCCCCATCGGCCCAACCACAAACGGCGCGATAGTCGGGATGTCGTCGGCCAGCGCCTCGCCGCTCTCGGATGTCGGACGGCCGAGGAAGATGCCGACATAGGGCGTCAGGGTTGGCGTGGGCTGAGGCGGCGCGGGCGTTGCGGTCGGCTGCTGGAAGTCCGCCGCGCTCGGCAAACCGACCAGCACAGGGCTGGGCGTCGGCGTCATGGCGACGGTGGCGACCTGCTTGGGCAGGCTGTCGAAGCCAACCAGAATCGGGGGATCGTCCGGCGCCTGGGACGACTCGTCGGCGCAACCCGCGATCAGGACCGCGAGCACAAGCAGCACCAGCCAGCGACCGCGCCCCATCACGCTCCCCCCTCGCTTAGATACGCCCGCAGCACCCGCTCGCTCAGCAGGATCGCCAGCGCGCTCGGCCCGTCGCTGATTTCACCTGATGCAGCCATTCGCAGCGCCTCGTCCACCGGGAACAGCCGCCGCTGGATGTGCTCGGTTGCCTCGGGGCGCGGCGCGTCCAGCGTCACACCGAATGCCGCATAAACGTACGCAACCTGATCGCAGATCCCGTTGAGGCTGTAGAATTGCCCGACGTAGCGCAACTCCCGCGCTCTGCCCCCTGTTTCCTCGGAAAGCTCGCGCGCGGCCATCGCTTCCAGCGATACCCCCGGCTCGACGTTCCCGGCCGGGACTTCCAGGCACCAGTCGTCAACCGGGTAGCGATATTGCTCGATCATCACAAGCTCGCCCGCGTCTGTCACCGGCACGACCCACACCGCCTGCGGCTTCTCGACCACGGTGTACACCGCTGCGCTGCCATCTGCCGCCTCAAGTTGATCCTGGCGGACGTTGTACCACGCGCTGCGCCACAGATAGCGCCGCGACACCGTGCGATAAGGGCGTTCTCGTTTCAAAATCGACGTATCCTGCCGGTGAAATGGGTTCAGTCTGCGGGGAATTGTACGGACGATCGCGGCTTTCCGCCACCCGTACAGCGCGATATACTCTAGGTAAATTCGCGATCACACCCACCGGAGCGTGCCGTGAAAATCGACCGAGCGACCGTCATGCACATCGCCGAGCTGGCCCGGCTTGAGCTGACCGAAGAGGAGATCGACCTCTACGCCGAGCAGCTTTCCCAGGTGCTCGACTATGCCGCCGAGCTACAGGCATTGGACACCGACGCCATCCCGCCGACCGCATCCGTCTTGCCGCTGAGCAACATCATGCGCGCCGACGAAGTCCGCCCCGGTCTGCCACGCGACGAAGCGCTGGCGCCCGCTGCGCGTACTGCGGAAGGCCAGTTCGCAGTCGATCCGGTAATGGACGACTCAGCGGCCAGCAGTTAGCGACTTTCTGAGCGAAAAACAAAAACAGCTTCCCCCTTCTGGCGGGAAGCTGTTTTGATTCAATGGGCTGGGTTGCGACCTAGTCGCCGTCGATCAGCGTGCCGACCTTACGGCCCATCACCGCGTCGATCAGGCTGTGGTCGTCCCAGATGTTCAGCACCACCAGCGGCAGGTGATTGTCCATGCAAAGCGTAATCGCGGTCAGATCCATCACGCGGACGCGATACTCGATCGCTTCGGAGTAGCTCAGCCGGTCAAAGCGGCGCGCGTTGGGGTTACGCTTCGGATCGTCGTCATACACGCCGTCCACCTGCGTCCCCTTGATAATCACGTCGGCGTTGATCTCCATCGCGCGGAGCGCCGCAGCAGTATCGGTCGTGAAGTATGGGTTGCCGGTTCCCCCGGCGATGATCACGACGCGGCCCTTTTCCATGTGACGGATAGCGCGCAGGCGGATGTAAGGCTCGGCAACCTGGTTCATCATCACGGCCGTCTGCACGCGCGTCGGCACGCCGATCCGTTCCAGACCATCCTGCAGCGCCAGACCGTTCATCACGGTGGCGATCATGCCCATGTGGTCGGCGGTCGCCTGCTCCATGCCGCGCTCCACGCCGCGATGCCCGCGCCACAGGTTGCCCGCGCCGATCACCAGGCCGACCTGCACGCCCAGATCGTACACACCCTTGATTTTCTCCGCGATGATCGCGACCTGGTCCGGGTCAATGCCGCACCCTTGAGGACCGGCGAGCGTCTCCCCGCTCAGCTTCAATACGATCCGGCGATAGTGTGGAACCGATTGTGAGTTCGACATCGCTGCTCGACTTGCTCCCTTCCCTCAACAGACAACCCTGCCGCCATGCGAAAAAAAGGGGATCAGGTGGTTAGCCTAATCCCCAGGATACACATCTCAGCGGATCTTATTCCGTGTCGGCGCTCTCGCCGACCGCAAAGCGCGCGAAGCGGCTGAGCGTGATGTTCTCGCCGAGGTCCGCAATCGCCTGCTGAACCATCTGGCCGATCGTGACCGTGTCGTCCTTGATGAACGGCTGCTCAAACAGGACGAGGTCCTCGTAGAACTTCTCCATCCGCCCGTCAACGATGCGGTCGACCACGTTCTCGGGCTTGCCCTCTTCGAGCGCGCGGCGGCGCTGCAGGTCGCGCTCCGCCTCGATCACCGCGCTCGGGATGTCCTCGCGGCGCACGTACTGCGCGTTGAGGTTCGCGATCTGCAGGGCGATGTCGTTCGCAAGCTGGCGGAACTGCTCGGTCCGCGCGACGAAGTCCGTCTCGCAATTCAGCTCAAGCAGCACGCCCAGGCGATTGTTGTGATGAATGTAGGCGTAAACGATGCCTTCGTTGGTCGCGCGCCCGGCCTTCTTCTCGGCCTTGGCAAGCCCCTTTTCACGCAGGTATTCGGCTGCCTTCTGCAGGTCGCCGTCAAACTGCTCGAGCGCGTTCTTGCAATCCAGCGGGCCGACGCCGGTCAGCTCACGCAGTTCCTTGACCATCTGAGCCGTAATCTGGGCCATTCGTTACTCTTCCTCGCTCTCTTCGTACTCGTCGTCGCCCAAGTCGTCATCGTCATCGTCGCCAAAGCTGAAGTCGCCGCTACGCAGCTTCGCCAGCGTCGCTTCGCCGAGGTACGCCTCGTCGGTGTCCACGTCGGACATCGCCGAAACGAAATCGACATCTTCTTCAGCCAGCTCTTCGTCGTCGATGCGAGTCTTGCGCAGCGCGATACCTTCGAGGACCGCATCCGCAATCTTGCTGGTCAGCAGACGAATAGCGCGGATCGCATCGTCGTTGGCCGGGATGACGTAATCAATCGGGTCTGGATCGCAGTTGGTGTCGACCAGCGCGATCACCGGGATCTTCAGGATATTGGCTTCCTTGACCGCGGTCACTTCGCGGCGGACATCCACCACGAACAGCGCGTCAGGCAGGCGCGTCATATTGCGCATGCCGCCAAAGCGCAGTTGCAGCTTTTCGATCTTGCGGTCGAGCAGCATCTGCTCTTTCTTCGTCAGGCGGTCAAAGGCGCCTTCTTCACGCATGCGCTCGAGCCGCTTCATCGTCTCCAGACGCTCGCGGACCGTACGCCAGTTGGTGAGCGTGCCACCCAGCCACCGCTGGTTGACATAAGGCATGCTGCAGCGCGTCGCTTCCTGCGCGATGGTTTCCTGCGCCTGGCGCTTCGTGCCGACGAACAGGACCGTGCCGCCATCGGCGACGATCTCGCGCACCAGCGCGTAGATTTCGTCGATGTAAACGATCGTCTGCTGCAGGTCGATGATGTGAATGCCGTTACGTTCGGTGAAGATGTACGGCTTCATCTTGGGGTTCCACTTGCGCGCGCGGTGGCCGAAGTGGACGCCCGTCTCCAACAGAGCCTTCATGGAGACTGCTGGCATGGTGGAATATCCTCCTGGCTGTGTTTAGACGTTCATATCGTTCAACCCTCGCCGAAATCCGGCGAACGCCGGACAACACACGCGAGGTCCCGATATGTGTTTTTCGGGCCGCCGACACCAGATATGGCGTCATCAGGCGGCGGCCCGGCGGAGCATTGTATCATAGCAACCCGGCCCGAACAAGGCCGAAGTTAGCGCGATCAGGCTTCGGGCATCACCTCGCCCAAACCCCAGGCTTCCATCTCCTGCATCACCGCATAAGCCGTCATGTCGAGGTGAATCGGCGTGATCGACACATAGCCCCGATCGGTCGCCCACAGGTCGGTGCCTTCTTCCGTCACGTCGCCGGTCGGCACCCCACCCCCGATCCAGTAGTACGGGCGGCCAGAAGGATCAACCCGCTCGACCAGCTCGTCGTTGTACTGGCGCAAGCCCTGGCGGGTGATCTTGAAGCCGCGAATCTCCTCCAGCGGCAGCGGCGGGATGTTGACATTCAGCAGCGTCAGCGGTGGCAGGCGCTCGTACAGCTTCATCTGGACGATCTGCCGGGCGATCGCTGCGGCGGCTTCGTACTCTGCATCTTCCGAGTGGTCGCACAGCGAGAACGCGATCGCCGGTTTGTGCCAGATCACCGCTTCAAACGCCGCCGATACCGTGCCGCTGTACGTCAGGTCTTGCCCCTGGTTCGGCCCCCGGTTGATACCGGACACCACCAGGTCGATCGGCTCGTCAACATAGCCAAGCAGCGCCACAGCGACCGAGTCCGACGGGGAGCCAGACGTCGCGTACGCCGTCACGCCCTCCACCGGAAACTTGACACGCTTCACGCGCAGCGGCTTGTGCATCGTCTTGCGATGACCGGTCGCGCTCTGGTTGTCCGACGGCGCGGCGACCGTGACCTTCCCCAGCGGCAGCATCGCGCGGGCCAGCGCGATAATTCCCGGCGCCATCACACCGTCATCGTTCGACACAAGAATATGCATTGGGACGTTCTCTCCTCCGCGACTGTCCAACCGGGCGCCATTCTACCGCACGGGGGAAGCGGCTCCCACCACAACCCGCGCGGGAAAACAAGCCCCCTGACAACGGTGCCAGGGGGTTTGGTTCAAAACTGAGTTAACGGGGCGAATGGTGTATCAAGTGCCGCCCAGTGTGGGGCGGCAGGTAGCCGTGGAATGAGCTTATTAGTCTTCCTCCCAATCGTCGTCGTCCCAATCGTCGTCGCCGTCCTGGCCGCTTGCGTAATCGAGCGTCGGCGGGCGAAGGTCTACGACCTCCAGCAATGCATCGCACTCGGGGCAATTGACCAGGTCCCACACCTCGATCGCGTCGCGCAGGTTTACCCACGAGCCACACGACGGGCAGCGGGAGCGCAGCTTGCTCTTGGGACTCCGCTGGCTCTCGGATTTATTGAGGAGGACATCGTCGTTCATTGTTGGCATTTGACTACAGTTAGTAGACTCCGAACATCGCAATAGCCATGATATATCACGGAATGCGATCGCTGTCAATCACGCTCGCGCCCTACCGGAACCCGGCTGGACATTGTGCACGCTAGCGATCGCCCCCGCTGACCTCGACGGTCACTACGCCGGACGGTGCGCTGTTGCCTGCCGCGTCATACGCGACAGCGTGGACGGTGTGCGTCCCCGCCGCGCCGATCGGCCAGCGCACGCTGTACGGCCATTCCTCGCTGATCTCGTATAGCTGATCGTCTACATAAAACTCGACATAACTAACTTGCAGATTATCCTCCGGTTCCGCCGCCAAAGTAATGTACAGGTCGTCCGGCGCGAATGATGCGCCGTCCTCAGGTGCGGTCAGCGTCACAGTTGGCGGCTGGTGGTCGATCGTCACTGTGACGTAAGCCGTCTCGATGCTCTTATCGTTGCGGACCGCAGTCAGGCGCAGCGTGTACACCGCGCCGTTGCTCAGGCCGCTGGTGTCCCAGGTCGCCAGCAAGAGGTCGCGCCCGGTTTCGGTCCCGGCTTCGACCAGGGCGTTCCAGACGTCCGGTTGCATGCCCGCGCCATACGAAAGCTGATAGTAGTCGAGGTCGTCCTCGAGCACCGTCCCGATCACCTCGACCGTCCCGGTGATCCGCGCCAGGTAGCCGGGTTGGCTGATCGCGACCGGGCTTTGCGGTGAAATATCGCCCTCGGTGTCGTACTCGGTTGGCGGCATAGGCTGGTTGGTGTCCCGCGCCCACTGCCGCGCCTCGGGCGGATAATCGAAATAGGGCACATTCTCGACGCAGCTCGCCGGGGAAGACGCCGTCGCCAGACGCCCGGAGCACACGTTGACCGCCACCGCGCGCCAGTAGGTATCCACCTGGATCGGCTGTGTGTCCACGCCGGTTTGCGGATCGACGTAAAACAACTCGTGCCGCTGCGGGCAATAGCGCGTCGGCAGCAGGCCGGAAATCTGGCAGACCATCCGGTCCACCACCGTTGCGGGGCGCTCCCACTGCTCCACCGGCAGATTATCGCGAGCGTGGACGTATTCCATCACCGCCTGCCAGATGTACGCCGCGCCAGTAGAGCCGGTCACGTCGTTCATGGAGTGGTTGTTGTTATTGCCAACCCACACGCCGGTCACAAGCTGCGGCGTATAGCCGACCGTCCAGCTATCGCGGTTGTCGTTGGTGGTGCCGGTTTTGACCGCTGCTGGGCGCGACAGGTTAAGCGCGCTGTCTGAACCAAACGCCGGAGCGCGCGCTTCTGCGTCTGCCAGGATGTCTGTCATGATGTAAGCGAGCGCGGGCTCCAGAATCAGCCGCCGCTGGAAGGTGCCCGTCTCCTGCCCGTACTCCCATAGCACGGTACCGTCCGGCGCCTCGATTCGCAAAAGCGCCACCGGATTCAGCGTGCGGAAGCCAGGCGCGGCCTGGTTCGCGCGGACCGGCATCCCAACCATGTAGCCGCCGGTATTGAAGACGTTGTACGCGTAGGTGATATCCAGCAGCGAGACTTCCGCGCTGCCAAGCGCCAGCGCCAGCCCATAGCGATCGGTTTCGTTCAGCGAATTGATCCCCAGCCGGTGCGCGACACGAACGATCGGCCCCAACCCGATCGTGCTGGCGATCTGGACCGGTGGGACGTTGTACGAGTTCGCCAGCGCCGACCGCACGCTGACCGGCCCGTGATACTGGCGGTCGATGTTGACCGGCGTGTACGGCTGGCCGCCGTTGTCGAACTCCATCTCGACATCGTAGGTCATCGTCGCGGCAGTGATCCCGTTCGGGTAGCCGGGCAGCCGCCCCTGCAGGAACGCAGCCATGAACACGAACGGCTTGAACACCGACGCGGGCCGGCGCAACGCCAGCGCAGAGTTGTAGTTGCCGTCGATGCCCTCGTTCCAGAAATCGGTGCTACCAAGCATCGCCAGCAATTCGCCCGTTTCGGCGCGCAGAACTACCACCGCCGCGTTCGTCACTTCGCGCTCCACGCCGACCATCTCCGGCGGAAGCTCACTCAGATAGGCCGCTGCCTCGCAGGGCGTTCCAGCGCTGGTGTTGTACGTCACGCGCGGATCGGCGCCATCCAGCCGGGCGACGTGGCTCCGCGCCACGCACTCGGCTTGAAGCTGCAAGTCCACGTCGAGCGTCGTGTAAATGCGCAGCCCGCCCCGGCTGACCAGCCGCGCGCCGTCCAGCCCCAGCTCGTTGAGGATCGCCTCGGCTTCGGCGCGCGCGAACAGCGAGAAATGCGGCGCGATAATGTCGAACCGGTCAGCGAACGGGCGTACAGCGATCAATTCG
>Ga0134097_1001702_pt1 | contig 15162 bp, 9 predicted proteins | sample 8_3taG_FD_94450 | JGI IMG/M metagenome (GOLD analysis project Ga0134097, IMG submission 94450) | Switchgrass degrading microbial communities from high solid loading bioreactors in New Hampshire, USA - 8_30_10_142_A2 metaG | ecosystem: Engineered > Bioreactor > Semi-continuous > Anaerobic >... | reverse complement strand
GTATCTCCCGGCACTGATGGCGGTCGCCGCGGCGCTTCTTGTCGCGCTCCGCTTCGCGACCGATCGTCACGCATTGGCGCGGCCAGGGCTGGCGTGGACGTTCCTGCTCCCCGCGACGATCGCGGTGGGCACGTGGTTTTTCAGCGCGCCGAATCCCCGCTTCGCCGTCCCGTCGCTTTATGGCACGGCGATCGGCGCGTGTCTGCTGGCGGTGTCGAGCTTCCGGCGCTCGACGTGGACTTTGTTGGCAGTCTTCCTGGTGGCGGCGCCGCTCGGCTGGCATTTGCTGAAAGAAGCGTCGCCGCATCTGGTGCACGCCGGGCCGGAACGCGGGCTGCATCCGGTGAGCTCGATCGAGCTAAGAACCTACGAGACAGAGTCCGGCCTGACGCTCTATTGCCCCGCGTCCGGCGATCGCTGCTTCGACGCGCCGCTGCCGTGCACGCCCTACCCCAACCCGCGTCTGCGCCTGCGCGGCGACAGCTTCCTCAGCGGATTCGAGATCGGAACGGCGGAGTGAGCACGCCAGATCTCGCACGGTCGCTGGACAACATGTGCCAGCGGTGCATGTACGAACAGTTTAGAGTTTAGCCGCTTAGTTCGGCGCCATAAACTTGCCCATAGGTATCCGAAACGCTGTCGAAAAGGGACGCCTGTTCGGACAGGGCCTCTACCCGCGACTGGAGTTCGAAGTCATATGGATCCAGTTTCAGGGTCTCTTCGTAAACAAGCTGTGCCCCACGCCAATCACCTTGCGCTGCGAAGCGAGCGCCCAGCTCAACCCACGGTTCGTAGTGCACCGGACTTAAGATCGGGACGCGCGCTTGCGTTAGTTCCACAAGCTGCCCATGCACACCATAAGTCTGCGGATAATTGAACTGGCGATAGTCCAGTGGCAGTTGCACACCCTGCATCAAAAAGCCTGCAGCCTCATCGTCATCGGTTTTCAGGCGAGCCAACTGATACCATGCCCAGGTAGCGTCGGGATCTCCCTTCGCGATCACCCTGCGAATTTCCTGTTCGAGAGCGTGTCGCTCAGCGTCAGTAAAAGAGTCAAGTCGGAGAAGCCGGCTTTCGAGCGCCAAGAGGTCTTTATCCCTGCGCCAGTAGAAGCAGCGTTCGCAGACCGGGCCATCCATGCCGCTTGGCCACAAGGCATCGATGCGTTGCTGCATCTCCACAGAGAGCGTTTCTTCAGGCAAGGCTAACGCCATTTGCGCGGCCTGTGTGATCTCCCCCGCGTAGACTGCCAGATCAAACCGTGTTACCAGATCATCCGTCTCCGCGATCACCTGACGAAGAACCTGCTGCCGCGCCGGATATGCTGGATCCTTCCAATACTTGGAGCTAGCAAGGTCTGGCTTCTCGCGAAGAGCCACCTTGAATTCTTCGACTGCCCGCTCGGTTTCGCCTTGTATCAGAAGATAATGCGCGAGCTTGAATCGGTAGTTGAAATACGGATTATTCCAGACTACCGCGTGCTCTTCAGCCCAAATCGCCCGATCGAGCATATCGGCTTGAGCATATAGCGCAGCCAAGTTGTGCCACCCCAAATCCCAGGAAGGCGTTCGAACCAAAGCTTGCTCGTGCGCCTCAATTGCCGCGTCAAGGTAATCAGCGCTCGTTTCGGCCAACAATGCGAGAATATTCGCTTCTTCTAGGCGATACAGTTCCAGCCACGGGTCAAGACGCATCGCTCTTCGCGCCTCAACTAGCGCCGTATCGGGATCATTCTGTTGAAGCGCTTTCATTGCCTGTAAGTATGCGAATGCGCCTCGATGCACCGGAATGAACAGAAGTTGGACGATTACCAGTGCTGCTCCTAGTGCCACCAGCACAGCCCGACGTAGTCTCATCCCTGGCAGCGGAACTGGCATACCCGCGGGATCAGCCTTGGCAATCACAAAGGCCGCTATGACCATTATTGGAACTAATTGTGAAGTCCGATAGAACACATCCACCATATTGTGGATCGAAAAGGCCACTAGGGAGACCAATACTGCTTCAAGGCGCCTCCTTTCAAACGGCTTGGCGACCTGCCAAGCAGACCACCAAACCCGTAAGAAGCGAACGACGGCCCACAGCACAGCAGTGAGAGCAAGAATCCCGCCCTCGGCGACAATCGCTAATAACAGGTTGTGAGGATGCACGAGCACAATATAAGTTGGGGAATGGAGCCAATTAATGTAATCGAATCGCAAAGCATTATACATCCCCGGGCCGACGCCCAATAATGGGCTTTCCTTGAACATTCGAATCGCACTAAGCCACAAATCCAGACGACACAAATCATTCGGATTGGGCCGGTCGGGAAGAATGATCAGCGCGTAGAGAATGACAACCGCCACACCAACGCCGAGCAACGCTACTGCAATAACCACAAAGGGGTGCATCAGGGAACGCAAAGGCGCCGGAGCGCGCCGCCGGATCTCCGGATGCAGTACCGTGATCAAGATTGAAAAACCGAGCATCCCTGTGAAGGCCATGTACGCCCCGCGAGACTGCGTCAGGACGAGCATCACGAAAACTCCCGCTGCCAAAAGATAAAGGCCGACCTTCAGATCTCGTGATGTCACAGTCATCGCCCAAGCGAAAATTAGAGGCAGGAGCACAACGGCAAACATGCCGGTAAGATTGTTGTGTCCGAAAGGCAAGTAAACATCCGGCAACACCGACGGAAGTGAGAGTCCAGCTATGCTATACCAGCCAAGTTGATAGTCATGATTGATTGAGATGCCGAAGTACCATGCAAATAGTTCAAACCCGGTAAGAACAACGGCAACTCCCGCGACCACAAACAATGCTTCAAACAGCCACTTCTGATATCCAGAGCGCATGAGATCAACTGCACAATAAAACAGCAGAACATGCGCAAAAAGTGGCCAGACATTCTCAAGGCTGACACGCACATCGCGCGAAAGCAGCGCCGAGACTACTGCAACCAGCATAAGCATGAAGAGCGGGGCATCGAGCGGCGTTCCGGGAAACCCCCGCCCGCGACGCCAGAGTGAAAATAGCCACCCGCCGAGCAACACTGCCGTCCCGACCTGATAGATCAGTTTTAAAGGTGGCGCGTATTCAGTTACGTCACCGAAACGAATCAGGTAAGCAATCAGACTGATAAATACGAGCCGTGCAAGTGTTCGGCGCATTACTGGATCCTCACTGATTTGTTACTTATGCAGCCATGCTATGCCAACTGACTGAATCAGGCAAATGCGCAAAGCCTGTTTTCATATTGCCGCGCCGCCCCTTCCCTCTCCCCGCCCACACCAACCACACCCCATCAAACATCGTTGAGGAATTTCACCCGATCGGCACGCAATCGTGTACAGGTGGGTGATGCGCCCCACCCGTGCGCGGTGGAAAATCACGCTCTCCCGTCGCGGTTCTCACGCCGAGACGCGGACGGCATCGTTTGGACGAGGAGAGTAAGGCTATGAGCCAAAGTATCAATCTTTCAAAAGTCCTCGACGACACCGTGCTCTCGCGCCGTAGCTTCATGAAGTGGAGCACGGCGTTGGGCGGCACGGCGGCGCTGGCCGGTGGCCTGCAGCCGATCGTCCGGGAAACCGCGTCGCGTGCCTCGGCGGCGGGCGAAGCGAAGCTCATGACCACGGCGTGCTATCACAACTGCGGCGGGCGCTGCATCATCTACGCCGAAGTGCAGGATGGCGTCGTCAAGCGGCTGATTCCGGACACCGACCCGGAAGACTCGATCGACAATCCGCGCGCCATTCCTTGCCTGCGCGGTCGCTCGCAGATCAACCGTGTCTACGCGCCAGAACGCCTCAAGTACCCGATGAAGCGGGTGGGCAAGCGTGGCGAGGGCAAGTTCGAGCGCATCTCGTGGGACGAGGCGTTGGACTATATCGCCAGCGAAATGAAGCGGCTGATGGACACCTACGGTCCAGAGTCCTTCTTCTTCCACTACGCCAGCGGTACGCAGTGGGCCGGGCCTGATGGCCGCGCGGCCATCCGTCGCTTGATGCGCCTGTTCGGCGGCTACGTCGACTACTACGGCACGTACAGCTCGGCCTGCTATTCGGCGGCGCTGCCGTACATCACCAACCTGGGCAGCAATTCCGTCGACGACCTGGTGAACTCGAAGCTCTGCGTGCTGTTCGCCTCGAACCCGCTGGTCACGACCGCCGGTGGCGACAACAAGGGCTATCACATGCTGCTGGCGAAAGAAGCTGGCTGCCGGTTCATCAGCGTCAACCCGATCTACACCGACTCGGCGGCGGCGCTCGATGCAGAGTGGATCCCGATCTACCCCGGCACAGACGTCGCGCTGATCGCCGCTCTTGCGTACGTCATGATCAAAGAAGACATGTACGACAAGGAGTTCATGGCGAAGTACACGGTCGGGTTCGACGAAGACACGCTTCCCGAAGGCGCGCCGAAGGGTAGCTCGTGGATGGCGTACCTGATGGGCCAGCAGGATGGTGTCGAGAAGACACCGGAATGGGCCGCGGAAATCACCGGCATCCCGGCGAAGCGGATCGTCGAGCTGGCGCGTGACATCGCGCAGACCAAGCCGTGCCACCTGACGCAAAATCTCGGCTGGCAGCGCCGCGCCTACGGCGAGCAGCCAGTCCGCGCGCTGCCGATCCTGGCGGCCATGACCGGCAACTTCGGCATTCAGGGCGGCGGCACCGGCGCCAACTTCGGCAACGGCACGTCCATCCGCCTCGGCTCGTTCCCGCAGGGTACTAACCCCGTCAAGGCGGTCATCCCTGTCTTCAAGTGGCCGGAGTACATCACGCGCGGCACCGAGATGACCAGCGGCTCCGAAGACAAGATCCAGGGCGCGGACAAGCTCAACGCCAACATGAAGTTCATGTGGAACCACGGCGGCAACTGCATCACCAACCAGCACGCCGACATTAACGAGACAATCAAGCTGCTGGAAGACGACACCAAGCTGGAACTGATCGTGACCGCAGAAGTGATGATGACGCCGAGCTGCATGGTGTCGGACATCCTGCTGCCGTCCGCGACCGGCTTCGAAGCGGACAACCTGATCACCGGTGGCGGCTCGGGCCGCAGCGCCTGGGCGATGTACAGCCACGCCGTCGTCGAGCCGATGTACGAGGCCAAGCCAGACCTGTGGATCGCCGAGCAGCTTGCCGAGCGGCTCGGCATCCTGGAAGAGTACCAGGACGGCCACACCACGCGCGAAGACTGGCTGCGCGAAATGGTCGCAGGGGCGCAGGAAAACGATCCGGACTTCCCGAGCTTCGAGGAGTTCAAGGAAAAGGGTATCTACAAGACCTTCAGCAAGGGCCAGGTCGTCGCCGGTAAGGCGTTTGTCGAGGATCCCGAGGCCAATCCGCTAAACACCGAGAGCGGCAAGATCCAGATCTACTCGCCGGAACTGGCCGCCTGGAACGAGCCGGATGAAATCCCGGCCATCCCGAAGTACATCCCCGAGTGGGAAGGCGTTAGCGACCCGCTGCGCGAGAAGTTCCCGCTGCTGATGATCGGCAGCCACGCAGTCCAGCGCTCGCACTCGACCTTCAGCGGCATCGATGTGCTCGAAGAAGCGCATCACCACGAGATGATGATCAACCCCATCGACGCGGCAGCGCGCGGGATCAAGAACGGCGACATGGTCAAAGTCTTCAACGACCGCGGCGTCATCGAGATCAAGGCGAATGTTACCCCGCGCATCCGCCCCGGCGTCATCGACGTCCCGCAGGGGCACTGGTATAAGCCAGACGAGAACGGTGTGGACAAGGGCGGCTGCATCAACACGCTGACCAAGTATCACCCCACCCCGCTCGCGAAGGGCAATCCACAGCACACGAACCTGGTCCAGGTCGAGAAGCTGTAAGCAGGAGCTAGATGATGAGCGAACAACTGGGTTTCTACGTCAATCTCGCGAAGTGCACCGGCTGCAAAGCCTGCCAGATCGCGTGCAAGGATAAGAACGACCTGCCGATTGGCGTCGTGTGGCGTCGTGTGGCGGAATACACCGGCGGCGAGTGGATCCAGGACGGCAACTTCTACGTGCCGAACAACGTCTTCACGTACTTCGTGTCTGTGGCGTGCATGCATTGCGACAAGACGCTCTGCATGGAAGTCTGCCCGGCCGCGGCCATCGACAAGCGCGACGACGGTCTCGTGCTGATCGACCAGGACAAGTGCATCGGCTGCCGTTACTGCGAGTGGGCCTGCCCGTATGGCGCGCCGCAGTTCGACGAGGAGCGCGGTGTGATGACGAAGTGCACCGGCTGCGCGGACCTGGTCGACGCCGGGGAAAAGCCCGCCTGCGTCGCCGGGTGCACCTATCGCGCGCTGGACTTCGGCCCGATTGCGGAACTGCGCGAGAAGTACGGGGAGTTTGACGCCCCGGCTCCGCTGCCCGATCCGGCCATCACCCGGCCGAACGTGGTCTTCTCGCCCCACCCCCACGCGGTGCCGTTCACGGCCACCGTCGGGGAAGTGATGAACCCTGAGGAGCTATAACCGTGAACACGAAAGAATGGGCGCTCATTGCCTATACGATCCTCACGCAAATGTCGGTCGGCGCGTTCGTGGTGCTGGGCATCGTGCACACCGCCGCGCTGCGCAAAGCCGGTGAGAAGCAGGCCAACGCGCTGAGCAACCGCGCGCTGCTGGGAATCGGTCCGGTGCTGGTGCTGGCGGTGCTGGCGTCGTTCTTCCACCTAGGGAACCCGACCAACGCCTACCGTGCGATCAACAACATCGATAGCTCGTGGCTGAGCCGCGAGATCCTGCTCACCGTGCTGTTCGTGGGCGTTGGCGGCGTGTTCGCGCTGATGCAACTGCTGCAAATCGGCCAGTTCCGCGTGCGCCAGGCGATCGCGGTGGTCGCCGCGCTGATCGGCCTGGTGTTGATCTTCTCGATGTCGCAGGTTTACCGGCTTCAGTCCACCCCCGCGTGGGACTCGTTCGCGACGCCCGTCTCGTTCTACACGACGACGTTCCTGCTGGGCACGCTGGCGGTGGGCGTGGCATTCGTGGTGACCTACACCTACGTCAAGGGCCGCGTCTCGTCCGACGAGCGCGATCAGCTTGCGGAACTGCTGCGCGACACGCTGCGCTGGTTCGCCATCGCCTCGATCGCGCTGCTCGGCATCGAGCTGGTTGTCATCCCGCTGTACATCTCGACGCTGGCAACGGCTGGCCCGACCGGCGTGGACAGCGTGAGCGTGATCATCGACAAGTACGGCACGGTGTTTGCGCTGCGTCTGGTGCTCGGCTTTATCGGCGCGGGGCTGTTCGGCGTGTTCCTGTACCGGAGCGCCGTGCTCAACCGCCAGACCGTGATGATCACGGCGGTTTACATGGCGTTCGCGCTGGTGCTGGTGGCGGAAGTGCTCGGTCGCTTCCTGTTCTACGCCAGCCAGGTGCGCGTGGGGCTGTAGGGAAAGCGGTTAGCTGTTAGCGACTAGCGGTTAGCAAAGGCAAAAGCAAGAGCAGTAACGCTAATCGCTGGCAGAGTAGTTCAAGCGAGGGCCGGGGTGTTTGACCGGCCCTTGTCGATTCCCGGGTGGCGCTCGATGGAAAAGCGTTCGGAGCCGGGCGATCAATCGTCTCCCAGGAACCAGCGCACGATGCCCGCAGCCTGGCGCAACCCCTGCGCGCGTCCCGCTTTGCCGATCGCGTCGCGCATGTCGCCCATGTGCGCGATCATCGACGAGAAGCTGCGCGCCGCGCTCCACAAGGTCGAGAGGTCAGTCTGCTGCCTCTGCTCGCGCTCCACGCGCGCGGCTTCGGCGTCCAACTCCGCCGCCAGGTCGCGCAGGCGGCTGCGCAGATCGACCGGGCTAACGCGCCCGCGCGACAAATCCCGCACGCGATCCGCCGCTTCATCCAGACCCGCCGCGACCCCTTCCGAATAGCCCATTGCGTCCTCGGCGGTCTGGCGGAACCGGGCTGCGTGCCCTTCAAGCTCGGCGAGCAGGCCCGGCAGCTTGGCCGCGACGGTATCCGGCGGGTCGGATGCCGCTACCTGCCGCGCGCGCTGCGCGTTGATGGTTTGTTCTGAGTCGTAGCTTTGCTCAAGCATCTCGCGGAACGAAGGGTACACCTCGGCGCCAGGGACCCAGTTGGCGAAGAACCACGCCTCGCACTCGCCATCCGGCCCGGTCACCGCCGGAATGAGCAGCATCACCGCTGCGTCGCCCACATCGCTGATCTGGATCGCGCTCGACAGGTGGCGATAGTCCACCGCGCCGGACGCCGGATCGTCCGCGATCGGAGACGTGTATGCGTCGATCCAGTCCTGATTCTCCGTGCGGAACCAGTCGATCTCCTCGACCGGGCGCAGCCGCGCGCCGACGTCTCCCGCGTAGCGCCAGCCATTCGTCACCCTGAGAAACGCGCGGTATGAAGGCGGCAGCCGGACCCCGAGGCGCGCCTCGGCGGCGGCAATCTGCTCGTCGGTCGCCGGGTCGAGCCCAAGCCAGCCGGAGTCCACGACCTCGGGTGGCAGGCCCAGGCGAGCGGCATCCGGCGACGCCAGAATCGCCCGGCTCCAGCGTTCGAGAAAGTGTCTCCAGAAGTCGTCCGCCGCCATGTACCCCGCCTGTGCTCAAACGACCGTTTCCCACAAGTATCGCCCCGCGCCGCGCGGGCGCAACTCGCGCCTGGTCAGGCGGGTACGCCGCGCGAGAGCAGCGCCGCCAGCGCGACGTCGATCAGCACTACGGCGACCAGCGCGCCCCACACGCTGCCCACCGCGACCCCGCCCACCACGACCGCCGCGCCGCAGGCGATGACGCCGTACTCGTACGGGATCCGGGGCAACACGCCGCCCCGCACGCGGACGCTTTCCAATGCGTGGCACAGCGCCAGCCCCAGCAGCGCCCCGAGCGCCAGCGGCAGCGCGATCGCCGGGTGCGCCCAGGGCTGCGCGACTGCTCCGAGCGCAACCCCCACGCCCATCACCAGCAACGGCAACGTTGCTTGCCCCGCGAACGCCAGCAGAGCGTTTCCCGGCAAGAACTGGCGCAGAAACGGGCGCTCGACGGGCGTCTGGTACACGCGCATGGCGTCCCTGGGCCGGAACTGGATCAGCGCGATAAACACCAGCGCCCAGGTCTGCACCGACGACGCGCCGCCGAACCGGATCAGCGCGCCCACGATCGACGTGACGGTTGCGCCCGCCGCGAACAGCCGCAGGACGATCCACGGCGACAGCCGCACCAGGACGACCGCACTCTGCCCCAGCAGCGTGCGCGCCACGCCGGACGTGTGCGGAATGCGCCCGCGCAGGTTCGTTTTGCGCGCCAGGCGCGATTGCGCGCGCAGCCGGGCGACAACGTCCGCCGCGCCAAGCTGCCCCCAGATGCCCAGCTTGCGGATCCGCGCGTACGTCTGGCTGTGGTCCATAATGCGCGCCATGTGCGCCCGTCCCCCTGCCGCGATTAGCGCTGCCAGCCCGGCGACCAGCGCCGCGACCAGCAGCGCCCCATCCCCCCACGCCGCGCCGTCGATTGCGCCGGTCCACGCGCGGCCCGGCCACAGGATCGCATCGGGGAAGCGCCACGCCGCCAGCATCAGAGCCGGAATCAGCAGCCAGAACGCGTGCCTCGCGGCGGAGCGGGTGTTCTGCCGCGCCAATGCCAGCGCCCAGCCCCACGCGCCGCTCAGCCATGCCAGCCCGAACGTCACCAGCGCGGCGCGCACGCCGATCAGCGCGATGCCGGGCGCGTCGAGGCTCCACGCGAACAGCAGCGCCACCAGCGACCCAGCCAGCGCCAGCCCAAACGCGAGGATAAGCATCCCGGTGAAGAAACGGAACAGCGCGATCGCCCCGCGCGAAACGGGCGCCGCCGCGACGTAGGCAAGGTCCGGCGCGGCCAGCTTGAGCGGGGGGTCGAAAAACAGCGCGCCGAGGTAAACAAGCTGCGCGACCAGCACGAGAGGCGGCATGGCGTCGAGCAGCGCGGCGGCGTCGCGGGCGGGGATCTCGTAGCTGAGCAGCTCCACCTGTTCGAGCACGAACGCCCACATGGCGAACGCCCAGAACACCCAGAAGCCGACCGCGTACGCCTTGTAGAGCCACGAATCGGCCCGCTCCACGCCGAGCAGGCGCAGCCAGTAGGCGGCCTGCCGCTTCATCCGGATGGTTTCAAGTCCGGCCAGCGTGAGGATATCGCGCCACATACGAGCCATCCCCCGCTAGTCCTGTGAGAGGAGTGCGGTGAGATCCACCTCGCCGGACGCCTCGACCGGCTCGATCTGCCCATCGCGCAGGTGAAGCAGCACGTCCGGTTGCGCGCCGGGCGGGGCGCTGTGGCTGCTGAACAGCACCGTGCCGCCCTGCTCCGCATGTTCCGCGAGGGCCTGCCAGAGCGTTTGCCGGGCGAGCGCATCGAGCGCGGCGAACGGCTCGTCGAGCAGCAACAGCGGCGGGCGGATCAGCAGCGCGAGGCAGAGCGCCAGCTTGTAGCGCATCCCCCGCGAAAAGGTGAACGGCAGCGCACCCTTCTGTTCCGTCAGCCGGAAGTGATCGAGCAGGTACGCGGCGCGATCCTGCCACGCCGGGATGCGGTGAAGCTGCGCGTTGAGTTGCAGGTGTTCCCACGCGGTCAGCTCGTCGTAGAAGTCTGGCGTGTCAGGCACGAGCGCGACCTGCTGGCGATAGGCGCGGTCCTGCTCTCTGAGCGAGACGCCCTGCACCGCGATCGTGCCGGTGCGGACCTGCGTCCACCCCGCCACGCAGCGCAACAGGGTCGATTTCCCGGCGCCGTTCTCTCCGAACAAAAGCGCCACCTGCCCCGCCGAAAGACGCAGCGACAGGTCTTTGAGGACGGTCAGCGTGCCGTACTGGTAGGTCAGATTTTCGATGTGGAGCATGGGACAGCCTGCATTTCGCGCGAAGGGAAGCACACCGGGCGATTGTAACGCGGCGGCAGGGCCAGTGCGACCGGCGGCTATTTCTCACTCCCTGCCCCATCTGTGCTAACATCAAAATCGGCTTGTGACGCGCACTCCAACCCTCTGAGGAGCGAACCGAATGGTGTCTGCTATTGAGGACTTGCACCCGATTGTGCAGGCGCTGCTGGCGACCGGTTTCACGTGGGGCCTCACCGCCCTCGGCGCGGCGGCGGTGTTCGTCACGCGCACGTTCAACCGGAAGCTGCTGGATACGATGCTCGGCTTTGCGGCGGGCGTGATGACCGCGGCGAGCGTGTGGTCGCTGCTCATCCCGGCGATCGACATGGCGGAAGATGTGTCCGCCCTGCCCGCGTGGCTCCCGGCGGTGATCGGGTTCCTGGCGGGCGGCGTGTTCCTGCGCGGGCTGGACCTCATCCTGCCGCACCTGCACCTCACCGCGCCAATGAGCGAAGCGGAAGGCATCCCGACCACGTGGCGGCGTTCGGTGCTGCTCGTGCTGGCGATCACGCTGCACAACATCCCCGAAGGGCTGGCGATTGGCGTGGCGTTCGGCGCGGCGGCGGAAAATCTGTCGTCCTCGACGGTTGCGGGCGCGACGGCGCTGGCGATCGGCGTGGGGATCCAGAACTTCCCCGAGGGGATGGCCGTTTCGATGCCGCTGCGGGGCGACGGGATGTCCCGCCTGCGAAGCTGGTGGTACGGGCAGCTTTCGGCGATCGTGGAGCCGATTGCAGGGGTGATCGGCGCGGCGGCGGTGCTGATCGCGCAGCCGATCCTGCCCTATGCGCTGGCGTTCGCGGCGGGCGCGATGATTTTCGTGGTGGTCGAGGAAGTGATCCCGGACTCGCAGGGGAACGGCAACGAGCACCTCGCCACGATGGGCGCGATGGTCGGCTTCGCGGTGATGATGACGCTGGATGTGGCGCTTGGGTAGCGGTTAGCGATTAGCGGTTAGCGGTTAGCAGTTAGCAAGAGCAAAAGCGGGGAGTGGGGAATAGGGAGTGGGGAGTGGGGAGTAGAGGCACGCGCGTTCGGAGACATGGGTGACAGTTTTGGGATTGCGTGGGCAGGGCAACGCGACGCTGCCCCTCACCCCTGACCCCTCTCCCTCCTGCGACTGCGTCGCGGGGAGAGGGGAAATGCCGCGTGATCTGTAGGGGCGGAGCAAGCTCCGCCCGCCTGTCTTACCCCTCTAAGCCCCCCAGCCCCTGCCCCCACCTCAGAACGAGGGAAGGGGAGCAGATAGATTGGCGGTCAGTCTTTTCCTTCCCTCCTTGTGGGGGAAGGAATGCCGTCCGAAGGACGGAAGGATGGGGGGAAAGAAGCGGGAAGAAACAAAACGGGCGGAGCAAGCACCCCAGCCAGACGTTTTCTATTCGTTGTGACAGCGGGCGGAGCAAGCTCCACCCCTACACGTCGCGGCGTGGTTGCTCCCCCCTACTCCCTATTCCCCACTCCCTACTCCCCGCTTTTGGCTGACCGCTAATCGCTAACTGCTAACCGCTGCTTTAGCCGCAATCCAGATGCAGGCGGGCGGGGGCGCGATCCTCGTCGAACAGCGCAATACCGTAATAGAACGTGTCCGCCAGGCAGATGTAGCGCACCCACGCGAACGGGTTATCCCACTTCGACCCCTCGTGTTGCGCCTCGTAGCGGAAGCGGCGCACCCTCGCCAGCAACCCCTTGAGGTGGAAGACCGGGTCGTCGCGGCGCAGCAACGGCCCGTGAGGGCGCGTCAGCTTCAGCCGGTAGCGTGTCGCAAAATCCATCCGGTCATCCCACGCTTCAGGATGGCTGTGGAGCACGTGCGCCCACATCGCATAGACCGCCGGGCGCACCGGCGGCAGGAAGATGCCGCGCGCCATCAGGGAGTCGGGGCGCAGGGGGCGCAGCGCATCGCTCAACGCCCCGGCCATCGGGAACGGATTCGCCTTGAGCGCTTCGACCTTGACCAACGCCGTGCTGATCAGTTCCTCAAGTTGCGCGAGACAGTTGATCACTTTGCGCAGCCGGTCGCGTCGCGCCATGCTGACCCCCGCCGGACCGCTGGTGCCCGGCAGGAAGAAGTGCTCGCCCCAATGCACGCCATATTCCTGCACGACTTCCAGCCAGAACAGATCGTCCGTTTCAAGGTGATAGCTGCTCGAATCCGTTCCAGCGTCGGGACCAAACGCGGGCGTGCGGCGGACGCCCCGGCACTCCGGCGGAACCTGACATTCGAGCGGCTCGCGCGGGGAGTCGGGCGAGCGATCGTCCGGAAACGGATCGGCGGCGACCCAGTCGGTATTGGCCGGATCGCGCCGCGTGAACCGGGCGCGGTACTCGCCATCCCACCGCCGCCCGAAAACTCGCTTGCCGCGCATCAGCGCGCCCAGCCCGGCGAGGATCTTCTCCACCACGCCGACCCGTGCCGAGGTGGTGTATCCCTGCGGCTGCCACGCGAAATAGGACGCCGACGACCCGCGCGCCACGTACACAATCGGGCGCCCATCGGCGGTTTTCTGCACGTCCGGCCACAGGCGGCGCATCCCGTCTTCGTGCGCGCTGTACCCCGCCGCGTGGACCGTCGTACCCGCCAGCAACTCGTCCTCGTCAAGCGGCCGCCCCGCCCCGATGACATCGCGATTCAGTTCGAGCAACAGCGTGATCGACTCCCAGTCGCCTTCGTGCCGGTTCGCCCAGTCGTCGTAGTGGTACTGGAACCAGTATTGCAGCGCGACGCGGCTCTGGCTGACGTCATACGGGCCGTAGTTGCTGACCTGCGTCGTTTCCGCGCCGGGGGGAGCCGCGTCCGTGCCGAGCCGCGCCAGCCCCTGCACCACGCGCCCGTAGACGGTCGAGCGCGCGATTTCAGGATCGGCGCGTTCCAGCAGATCGAAATAGGCTTCCCAGTGGTGATGGTTGCGCCCGCGCGAGATCGGCAGGTCGAACGCACGGATGCGGTCTGCCAGCACGCGCTGCGTCAACTGCGCCAAAACGGCGGCGCGCAGGCCCGCTTCGCCCAGGCCGGTGAAGCGCGGATCGCGGCGGTGGGCCTCGACGGCTTCCTGGAGCGTCTCACGGTCGATACCCTGGCGGGCGCGCTCGCGTTCTTCGGTGGCGGAGCGGGGCCGCCACAGCAGGCGCAGGTCGCGCAGCCACACGCTCGGCCGATAGCGGACGCGCGCCTCGGACAGAAACAACTCCAGCGAGCGCGGGTGATACGAGCCGCGCACGGTGTAGATCGCGTCGCCGTCGTCGGGGTACGGCGCCTGCTCCTTCGCTTCGGGGAACAGCACCAGCACCGGCGCGAAGCGTCGGAGCAGCGCGCGCCGCTCGTCTGGCAGCAGATAGCCATTCTCGTCGGGCATAGCACGCTCCAAAGCAGCGAACAATAATAGCAGTTAGCGGTTAGCGATGAGCAGTTCGCGAAAGGCTGCTAGAAGCAGTTTAGTACAGATAATGCCTGTGAACAATGAATCCGGTGGCGGAACGGGAAATCATAGGGAAGGTGAGGGAGTGGGGAGTAGGGAATAGGGAGTCGGGGAAACCTCCCCCCTTAACCCCCAGCCCCTTTTCCCCTCTCCGTTTACGGAGAGGGGCCAGGGGTGAGGTTCTCTGCGGGGGAATAGGGAGTAGGGAGTAGACCCCCATCCTTCCGAGCTTCGCTCGGCGTTCCTTCCCCCACAAGGAGGGAAGGAAAAAAACACGCCCGCCGCCTTGCTTCCCTTCCCTCTTTATGGCGGGGTCAGGGGATGGGGGACTTGCTTTTCGCTAACTGCTAACCGCTAATCGCTAACTGCTGTCCGCTTGATCGCTTCTAACAGTTCGCCCAGGTTCTCGAACACATAATCCGGTACGAAGGGGCTGGCCGCCAGGTCGTCGCGGCGCGTCTCCCCGCTGAGAACCAGCGCGGTATGCAGCGGCGCGGTCTGCCCCATGGCGATGTCCGTATAGAGCCGGTCCCCCACCATGCACAGCGCCTCGACCGGCAGGCCGAGCTTGTCCGCCGCCATCTCGACGATCGGCGCGTGCGGCTTGCCGATGATCACGTCCGCTTTACGCCCGGTGGACGCCTCGACCAGCGCCATCATCGCGCCGATGTCCGGCTCGAATCCGCCTTCAACCGGACAGTTGTAGTCCGGGTGCGGTGCGATGTACGGCAGTCCGGCGCGAACCAGATCGCACAGCGCGACCAGCTTCTCATACGTGATCGTCTTGTCATAGCCGAGCACCACCAGCGCCGGATCGTCCATCGTCAGCGTGAAGCCGAACTGCCGGAACGTGCGCTCAAGCTCCGGCGTG
>Ga0134097_1001680_pt1 | contig 15316 bp, 5 predicted proteins | sample 8_3taG_FD_94450 | JGI IMG/M metagenome (GOLD analysis project Ga0134097, IMG submission 94450) | Switchgrass degrading microbial communities from high solid loading bioreactors in New Hampshire, USA - 8_30_10_142_A2 metaG | ecosystem: Engineered > Bioreactor > Semi-continuous > Anaerobic >... | reverse complement strand
CCAATATAAAGTCAGAATCCGGCAAAATGCTTTTTACAGCAAACAGGAAGAGGTGATTGCCATGCTCCATCCAGGTCTATATGAACAAGTAATCAACCATGAGATCAGTGCCGAGTTGTCGGCGATCCCAGCGGTTAGGCAATATACAACACCTATTGATGCAGCGGAAGCTTCCCAAGTGCTGGCGCAATATCTTGCAGATGTTATTGAAAAGGCTCTGGACAACGTGTTGGATAACGGCGGAAACATTTCCGACCAAATCGGACTCGTTAATAAAATTGTTCGCCTCGTGACAAATATTACAAATGAAGCTGACTTTGCCACATGGTCTGTGGACGAGCAGGCAAAGCAGCTTCTTGCGCTATTGGGTGAAAACGATCCGCGGCTTGCTGTTGGGGAAACCGCTGCTTCGGTGAAACGCCCCGAAACATCCATTGCTCGAAGCAGCCTGTTCACCGGTGCCATTCACGAGCCGCAGATGTACACGGAGTTGAAAATGGAGATCGCCTCCGCCGATCGCATTGATATGCTGGTAAGTTTCATCAAATGGAGCGGTCTGCGACTTCTTATGGACGAACTAACTTCCTTTGCCCAAAACGGCGGCAAACTTCGCGTTATTACCACTTCTTACTTGGGTGCAACCGACATCAAGGCCATTGAGGAACTTCGCAAGTTGCCGGGTGCTAAAATTAAAGTTAGTTACGACACTAAGCGCACCCGTCTCCATGCCAAAACCTATGTGTTTTACCGTAACACAGGCTTTACCACAGCCTATGTAGGCTCGTCCAACCTGAGTAATGCTGCAATCTCCAGTGGTCTAGAATGGAACGTAAAAATCACAAAGAAAGACTTGCCGGAGATCATCGACAAGGTTGCCGCAACCTTTGAGAGCTACTGGAACTCAAATGAATTTGAATACTACTCCGAAGACCAGAAGGAGCGTCTTGCTCGGGCTCTGAAGGCAGAAAAATATTTCGATACCAACGACTCTGAGCTATACACGCTGGACATTACGCCCTACTCTTATCAGCAGGAAATATTGGACAAGCTAGAGGCCGAACGAACTGTACGCGGTTTCACACGGAATCTAGTGGTGGCGGCCACCGGCACCGGTAAGACCGTTATTTCTGCTTTGGACTATAAACGGTTCCGCAAGCAGAATACCGGCAAGCCCTGCCGCCTGCTATTTGTTGCACACCGGGAGGAGATTCTGAAACAGAGCCTTTATACCTACCGCGCCGTGCTAAAGGACCCCAATTTCGGTGAGATGTTCGTAGGTAACTATAAGCCTGACAGCATCGACAACCTGTTCATCTCTATTCAGACATTTAACTCACAAAATTTTGCCGCAAAAACCACACCGGAGTTTTACGACTATATCGTAGTGGACGAGTTCCATCACGCAGCTGCGCCCACTTATCAGAAGCTTTTGGAATACTATCGCCCTCAAATTCTACTAGGTCTGACTGCTACGCCGGAGCGTCTGGACGGCAAGAACGTGTTGGACTATTTCGAAGGGCGCATTGCTGCGGAAATCCGGCTGCCGGAGGCCATCGACCGGAAATTGCTGTGTCCATTCCAATATTTCGGTGTCACTGACACGATCGATTTGAACGAGGTAAGATGGACGCGGGGCGGATATGATAAGGGAGAACTGACTAAGATCTATACCCTCAGCGGCAGTGTCGCAAGGCGCCGGGCCGATATGGTGGTTTCGTCGCTTTTAAAATATGTGACCGATATTGACGACGTGAAAGGACTGGGCTTCTGCGTCTCAGTCGAGCATGCGGCGTTTATGTCTGCATATTTCAATGAGCGTGGCATTCCATCCATGTTCCTGACCAGCGCTTCTTCGGACGAGGAGCGCAGGACCGCCAAGCAAAGGCTTGTTTCCGGCGAGGTTCGTTTTATTTTTGTCGTTGACATCTACAATGAGGGCGTAGATATTCCGGAGGTCAACACCGTGCTGTTTCTTCGCCCCACCGAATCGCTAACCGTCTTTTTGCAACAACTGGGGCGTGGGCTGCGGCTCTGCGAGGGTAAAGAATGCCTGACTGTTCTGGACTTTATCGGTCAAGCCAACAAAAAGTACAATTTCGAGGACAAGTTCGCAGCGCTGCTCTCTAATACGACGAGGGGAATTCAGCGGGAAATTAAGGATGGATTTGTTTCCCTGCCTAAGGGCTGCTATATCCATCTGGAGAAGAAAGCCACTGAGTATATACTGAACAACATTCGCGCTTCTTACGGCAACAGCGCGGGACTCATTTCCCGTATTGAAACATTTGAAGAGGACAGCGGCCTGCCGTTGACACTTGGGAACTTCTTGGATTACTACCATCTCGATGCCCGCGCGATTTATAAGTTTTCCACATTCTCCCGACTGCGCCAGCGTGCGGGGAAGCTGGAACCTTTCACTGAACCGGCGGAGGAGCCGCTAACAAAGGTGTTCGGAAAGATTGCGGCCATCGATTCCCGCCGTTGGATCTCTTTCTTGTTGGACCTTCTGTCAAGGCTGGATAACGTAGATTTCAGCGCGTTGTCGCCACTTGAGCAGCGGATGCTGCAAATGTTCTACATAACCGTCTGGGGCAAAGCCGCCGAAAGCTGGGAGAACGACGAGGTACTGGGTAATCTATACGCGCTATCTGACAGCCCGGTGATGCTCGCGGAGCTGATCGAACTGCTGCAATACAATTTTGACCATATTGATTTTATAGACGAACCCGTGGATCTGGGCTTTGATTGTCCATTGGACTTGCACTGCACCTATACACGCGATCAGATTCTGGTGGCCATGGACTTCATGAACCCGGCTACTATCCGTGAGGGCGTGAAGTGGTTGCCAGAGAAAGATCTGGACGTATTATTTGTGACGCTCAACAAGTCGGATAAAGACTACTCTCCCACGACGATGTACAACGATTATTCCATCAACGAGGAGCTATTCCACTGGCAGAGCCAGAGCACCACGTCGGAAAACTCACCTACTGGCCAACGTTATATTCACCATCGTGCTTTGGGTAGCCGAGTGCTGCTATTTGTCCGGGAGTATAAAACCGACCGCATAACCGGTGGCGCTGCTGCCTATACATATCTGGGCACCGCTAATTATGTGAGCCACCAGGGGTCCCGACCGATGAATATTATATGGAGGCTGGATAAGCCAATTCCGGCAAAGTTCCTGAAGAAGACAAACAAATTGGTGGTGGGATGATGATCGAGGTTGTAGCCGCGCGGTTTGGGACAAGGACAGGTTTTTAATCTGTCAGAGACCTGCAATTAAGGCGCGCGGTTTATTATGGGAATTTGTTGGCAGGTACTCCTCAGAAACTGGAGCACAACGACATCCGCTGGATCACGATCAAAGAAATCCCTCAATATGATTTTTGCCCGGCGGATAAAGAAATTCTGAAGCAGCTGTTAAGTCATGTCGGCGACGTGTTAAAAGAATAATTAGAAGATTAATATGCCATGATTTTTTGTCTCGAATGCAGTCGATAAATATCTGAGGAAGTGGATAAACAGTTGCTTCTTCTAATGTTTGACATGTTACATTATGTGCGCCCCCCATAAAAGGCTTGCTATGAGGATGCGCATCTCTGTTCGCCCAGGCACCCACAGTTTACGTGATCACGAACTGGACAACAGTCGTTTTCAAAATACGCCGTATACTGATGAATACAAAGGTCTCGGAACACGACTTCGTATTAGGAAGGGTGGACTCTTCCATTATTCGTGCGGAGGAGCCCATAATCAACGCTGTACGCAACACAAGACTGCTTTAACTTTAAAGTGTATGGGGGACGGTACTTAGAAACTCCGTCCCCTTGCCATTGAATCATATACTTAAGTTCCGTGGATAACCCACTAAAATCTGTTACAGCTTACCGTTGTCGTTTTCATCGCTATCTTTCGGTGTCAATTTTATTATTTCCCCCTCAGGCGAAGACAGAATAGTAAGAGGGAAAGCCGTACCAGTTTGATCGCCTGGTCCTTCGGCAGTGTTGGTCTTCATCTCAGCCGCGTCCGTGGGTTTGCGGGGGATTTGTCAAGGCAGTCTGAGGTGGCGAGAGTTTGCGGTGCATTATACTGACCTTACCATATCGATGCGACACTGCTTATGAATTCATCGTCTCCTTCCACAAGCGCAAAACAGCCTCTGCCCGCTCGGTTCCCTCATCAGTTAAAATATATGTACCGTAGGAAGTAAGTGTAATGCATTTCAGCTTTTTGGCGTATTGGATAGCGGACTCAAGCGAGGCCACTACGTTGCTCCCCATACGGGTGTAGCCTATTTTTTTCGCAGCTTCGCGGACCAGATCATCCGGCCCCATGCTGATCTGCTCGTGTAAAACGGCATAGATGGCATTGGCAATCTCCTGAACGGGAACGTCCCTAATATCACGAATCTCGCTGCTTGAATATCGGCAGCCGGCATATGAATTTGGATCCTGCTCACGATTCCAAAAGACTACTGCTTCATCTTGAACCGTTTTCTTAAGCCGCATCCTGCGATAAATGTCGTCCATTCTCGCTTGAATCCTGCTGCCGGCCCTCGCAATGCCGAAACTCTGAAGCACTCTTCTTGTTAGTAGCGCTTTACTGATGGGCGCTTCTTCCGCAAGCACCGCTTCAATCCTCGATTGAATGATTTTAGTCATCGATGGAAGCGCAAAATCCTCTGGGTTAATAAAATACTGGGACTCATGCTTATAGGATTTGTAGACAGGCGGAAAATGTTTGGAGGAAGCGTTGATAGCCGTGAGCGTTATACCCTCATTATCCGTCGCGGGACATTTGATATCATCCAGCTCTAGTTTCGCCTGCATGGCTGAATCTTTCCAGACTTGAGTGTCTTCCAGCTTAACTATGCCAGCTACTGTGCGGTGTATCACGGGAACGGGCTCAACCGAGTTTTCCGTTTCATCCTTAGCGGTTTCCTGTTTAACCCGATTCTGAATCTCCTCAAGCTTTGCAAGGATTCGTTTTATCTCTTTGTCGCAGTTATCCCACCAATCCAGCGACCATACCCGGTGAATCTTCCAGCCGAGATCTTCTAGAACCGAAATGCGATTCAGCTCACGGTCACGGGTTGTTTTCGCCTCGCCGTAAACGGGACCGTCGAGTAGGATGCCGAGCATATACTGCTGCGGATTGGCCGGATCCACGACGCCGACATCAATTCGATATTCTGAACGGCCAACATTTTGCTGGGTGTCGTAGCCATGCTCTTTAAGAGCCCGGCAAATGCTTTCCGCAATGCCGGACTGCTGTATGCGACACCGTCTAGAGGTGTTTTCATCCTGCACCAACTTCCCGCTGGCGGCATATTCCAAAAAAGCCTTCAAAGCGGCAACGCCTTTGGCACTGGTTCGGGAGACGTTGATTTGGTCAGGCGTCAGGGAAGAAAAGACAATCATTTCTTCCCTTGCTCGGGAAACAGCCACATTGAGACGCCGCCACCCGCCTTCCCGGTTTAGAGGGCCGAAATGCATAGTGACTCTGCCGCTCTCGTCCGGCCCATAGCCGATGGAGAACAGGATGACATCGCGTTCATCTCCCTGAACGTTTTCTAGGTTTTTTATGAAGAGCGGCTCTTTAGTCTCAAATGCCCATTGCTCAAGCTGCGCATCCGTTTTGCACGCCTCAGCCAGCAAATCGTCAATGAGGTTCTGCTGTGAAATATTGAATGTCACCACGCCGACGCTGAGTTTTGAAAGCTCCTTATCGCGGCTCCGTCGTATGAGTTCATTGACGACAGCTTCGGCTTCCGCACGGTTCTGGCGGGACCTGCCGCGCTCGAAAACGCCGTTGACATGAACCAAAGATACCTTGGATATCCGGTCATTAACGGATGGGAAAGTATAGAGCCTGTTTTCATAGAACTGACTGTTGCTGAATGCAATAAGGCTCTCGTGATGGCTTCGATAATGCCAGAGAAGGTGTGTTTGGGGCATATTTAGAGCGAGGCAGTCCTCCAGGATGTTTTCCAGATCTTCCGTTTCCAGATGCTCTTCATCCACGATATTGGAGGCAAAGAAGGAGGTGGGGGGCATCTGATTTGGGTCGCCCACAATAATCGCGTCCTTGCCCCGCGCCAAAGCGCCCACTGCCTTACAAGTAGGCAGCTGGGAAGCTTCGTCGAAGATAACGATGTCAAATGGCTTACAGTTGGGATCTAGATACTGAGCGACTGAAAGGGGGCTCATCAGCAAACAGGGGCAAAGCCGCGGCAGAAGATTGGGGATTTGTTCGAACAATCTTCGAATGCTCACCCCACGCCCACCGCTGCGAATAGCGCGCTGCAAAATGCCAAGCTCCGAACTTTGTGCGGCTTCCTGCGAAAAATTCGGAACCCTTGACGCAAGCCGGCAAAAAATCTCCTGCTGTGTCAGCCGCATTAGTTCGGCATCCAACCGCTTCAGTTGCTCAATTTTTTCTATGAACATCGCGCCGGAGAAATGATTCAATGCCGAGTCTGCGTCAATCGCAGCTGAAGCGAGCAACTTATATATGGCCTTTTTATAAGCCGGTTGCACCTCCTCATGCGCCATCCCGTTCTGATAGGCAGTTAATACGGGTTGCAACCCAAGTGCAGCGGCTTCCTCAGCAATTCTGTTCCAGTTAATCCACTCTTTCAGAATGCCTATATGCGCACGGATGTCCTGACAGAGCTTCTTTTGAGCATTACCCCAGTTCCCGCCCATGTGATCACGAATTGACAGCAGTGAGTAAAGCGCGTTTTTCGCCGTAATCAGGCTGTCCCATGCTGCCAACAGTGTGGGGATCTGCTTTTGACACGCCTCAACACCGGCGTATTGGATGCGAATCCGGTCCGAGCCGCTGATTATTCTAAGCTTTTCGGCGCTTTCTTTGGCGATGGTGGTGAGCTCGATGATTTTTTGCCAGTTAGTCTCTTCCCCCTCGTATAGATTATGCAAATCGTCTCCGTATGAAGAGAACAGCGCGTCTGCGGCTGCCTTCTCTGCTTGATACTCTGCAAACATTGACAACTGCTGCCCTAGAGTATTTTTGTCAATGAGCGTTTTTGAATATCCTGCCAGACGCTTGATCAAACCATTTAAAGCGAGAATCTTTCCCAAAAACCACTTGCTTGAAGCCTCGTTATACTCCGCAAGCAGCTTGCTGCCCTCTAACTTAAAGAAATCCGATGTCCAGTTCATTGAAAGCTGCGCAAACAGCGAATGGGCTTTTATATAATGCTGTGCCATTATACGCACTTCAGACAAATACCTGTCGATATTGGCCGCTTGCGCCCATGCTCTTGGGATATTGGCCCAGCTGACAAGCTCCCGCGCGATGGAAACAAGCCTTAGGATGGAATCGAAATCCGAACAGTTGGTTTCCTCAATCGCAGACTCAAACCGGCTGCTCGCATCCATGAACTTGTCAAGGGCCTTTTCATACTCTGACAGCAAACCGGGAAGGACGACTCGAAGCTGCTGAGAATACTGCGTACACCCGACATTCCGCAGTGGATGCCCGCAGGGATGCCCGACTTCTCTGCCGGAGGCCACCAGCCGTTCCAGCACAGTTTCATGCTGGTCTAGGAGCTCCGATGTGACGGTATGCGCAAACTCAAACGGGAAATCGGGCAGGTCGGAAGCATGGCTGTATTTCTCATAGCTGTCAATCAGGCTGAAAAGCGACATGCCGCACTTTTGCGGCGCATGAAGCGCCTTTGCATAACTGTCTAAATCCTGGCGCAAGGCGGCGAACTGCGAGGCCTTGCGCGCATAGGCTTCTGCAGTTATGGTTTTGGTAACTTCCGTCGCACTTTTTAGCTGCTCCAAAACATCTTTCTTTTTAGCTTTGTTCGAGTGCAATTCGAGACAAAACGGTGCGATCCCAAGCTTTTCAAGGCGCTTCTTGACCACTTCAAGCGCTGCCATTTTTTCGGCGACAAACAGGACGGTTTTACCCTGCGCCAGCGCATTGGCAATCATTGCGGTAATAGTCTGGGATTTGCCCGTGCCGGGTGGGCCATGCAGAATAAAGCTCTTGCCTTTGCAGGCCTCGCTGATGGCAAAGAGCTGGGATGCGTCGGCGGGAAGCGGCAGAAAAACGTTGTCCTCGGTCACGCGCGGACTAATCTCCATATCGCAGGCATCCCAGGCGAGTTTTCCGTCGATCAGGCTGTAAACGATTTTATTCCTGGCCAGATCTTCGGAACGGTTTCGGAGATCATTCCACATGACAAACTGCGAAAAGGAGAACGTGCCCAAATATGCAGACTCCAAAACGTCCCATCGCTTCAGATTTTTAATCGCCTCCCGAATGATTGTCAGCGATTTTCGAATATCGACGCCATGTTCGTCGCTTGGCAGTGGGTCTAATCCTTGAATGGTAATGCCGAAATCCTGCTTGAGCATTTCAAGCAGGGTTATATTCATCTGAGGTTCGTCATCGCTCAGTCGGATAACATAGCCCTGAGCGGCAGATTTGCGAACCATGTTAATCGGAATTAATATCAAAGGCGCGTATATGGGTTTTAAGCTAGCGTTCCCTTCATACCAACGAAGCAGTCCCAAGGCCAGGAAGAGCGAGTTTGCACCATTTTCCTCCAATGATGCTTTATACGCGCGATAAAGGTCCTTGAGGCGTTTTGTCAATTCGCCTTCCGTCAAAGCGGCGCGAAGCCGTTTGTTCTTAAACTCGTGCTTAATAACGCTTTCTCTTCCGGCGAGGCTATGCATGTTTTCAAAATTAGGTTCACTTGAAATCTGCCATTCAGAAGGTCTTGGATAAATGGCAAAATCACTGCCGTCAGCCAGAGCATCCTCCAGCTCATCCAGAGAGCTTGTATAGAGCGGAATGATGTTCTTCGTGAGGCGCATGTTAATCAGCATGTTTCGCAGACTGAGGTCAAGAAGCTTTCGCTCCCACAGGGTTTTCTTGGATACTTCTTCAGGCCTGCTTGTATCAATACTGATTCTTCCTGTGAACTGTTTCGGCGCCGCCGTCAGTTCGCTGTCACGAAGAGTCTCCCGCTCAATATGCCAACCCGTTTCAGTATGAATGCGCATGGGAAGCGGCGAGATTCCGCTCAACCTCGCGCGTGCAACATCTATGATGTACTCAACGGGATTTTCCCCGACAAGATGCTGCTCTGCCGCCGCTCTGGCTTCGTCGAAAGAATAGTGCTGACCTGCGACGAAAAGCGTTGTCTCGACAACAGCGATTTCGTTCACGCCGCTGGCCAGCCGCTTGGTAATCAGCGACGCGTCGTCCTGTACGGTCTCGGGAAATGAAAGCTCCTCTAGCCAAACTCCGGCGAAAGCATGTCCGGCTTTGAGTATCAAAAGCGGATGCAATCCGATCGCTTCAAGGCACGCCGCATAAAAAAGGGTTAAATCCAGACAAGTGCCCATCTTCTGCTGCATCACGGCATCGCAAAGCCGCACCCTCTGGCCAACCTGTCCAAAGCTTGCCGGAGGCATCGAATATACAATATTCTGCTTTTGCAACGCGCCGTAGACCGCGGCGGCCTGGGCCAGCACTCTTTGGGGAGATCTTGATTGGTACCCGTCCAGAGAAGGATTGCCCGTCCATTTCTCAAGAAGCTTCGAGGCCTCCGCGTTGATTTTGATAATCTCAGGATGGTTCGGCGTAACGAATGAAGCAAGCAGTTCAGGGTAGTATGCATAGCCGTGCCACTCGTCGAAAGCCAGCGCCGTGATCTCCGCTACCTCCGAAAAGAGTACGTTTTCCTCCGACACGAGCGAAATATATATAAGCCCCCGGATTTTCTCCGTGAGACTCGCAAGGTATTCCGCATTGAGAATGATGTCTATGTTCTTTGCTTCAAAAGTGCTGTTAGCCGGGACATAATCGATGTGCTTTACGTAAGGCAGGCACAATTCAGGCGCAGAATGAATACGTATCTCAACGTTTTCCAACGGATTGTCCGAATTATTGACGATGGTAACCGACTGCACAACAGGGATCTGGTTTTGGTGTAGCACATAGTTGACAACCGATATTACCGAGCATTCCAGGCGGATCTGTTCACGGATTAAATACTGGCTTTCAGCGTCGGAGAGTTCCATACTTGCCGATGCCGTCTCTGCTTTTTTGGTTCTTTCCTCGGGCGCCATATCGGACGCTGCCGTTTTGATTTCATTGATTTGTTCCAACAGCTCCGAAATACACTTTTCCTTTTCTTGCAGCCGTTCTTCAAAGTCTTCGTCGGCACTGATGTTTTCAGGCATGATGAACTCGGGGGCTGTAAAACTCCAGTCCCCGTATACTTCCATAAACCAAGCGCTGAGGTTGTATGCCATACGCAGGAGCGTTTGAGCACTGGTAAAATCGCTAATGCCAGTATGTACCGCATCGTTGCGTGCTTTTCGAATCGCAAACAAAATATCATCGATGTTTTTGGGCAGCAAATCCTCTCGGCGAAGCATCCTAATGCGGTCCGCAAATGTCATTTCCGCTGGCGCAGACATTCTTTCAAAGTGAATTATCTGGTTGACAATACGCTCAGCCAATAATCCAAGTTTAAAAATACAGGCGTTGGGATCAGCGTACAGATAAGCTTCTGCCAAAGCGCCGATTTCCGCCATATCAGGCCAATAATGAGCTAGGAAATCGAAATTGGATCTCATATGGGCCCCCCTCCGCTGCTGGTGGAATGCATAAACTATCTAAATAACCTGGATTGAAGATGGTTTATTAATCGAAGAAAGCTCAAATAGATTAAGTTCTCAAGGCTGGCGTGGTTCTTGCCATTTTCTTGAAGATACTGGTATTTTACTTCAATCTATTAAAAAACGCAACGATTTACGACATAACTATCATAGAATTGCAGTTATTCGCGGTTCCTGGCACATTTTTACGTCATGAAGGACTATATGGCTTCCGGATCTTTTGCCAGAGGGAAGGAGGAAAAAGCAGCCTCAGCTTCGATGGTCTTTATAGGAAATATTAACCAGAGTGTTGATGTGCTGCTTAAAACATCTCATCTTTTTGATCCGTTCCCTGAAGCAAAAAAAGCCGGGAATCAAATCCCGGCTTTCTTTTTAGCTTGTTTGGCGCCGCCAGCCTCATTGACTGGCCGCAAACTCCTTTCCGTCCAATCGCAGTATCTCGTCGATGATTGCCATGCCTCTCAGCAGCTCGGGCCCCTCAAAAAAGAAGGGCTCGTCTTCAATCATCTTTTGAAACTTACGTTTCAGGTAGCGGAACATCTTCCACTGCTTTTCGCTCAGGAAGTCCGTCAAAGCAATGTCTTCAACGAAGCCGTGCTCCAACAGCCATTCGCGGCTGTAATTCCAGAAGGACAGGCGGCTGAGAGTGTAGCGATAATAAAGCGGCTTGCGCAGCGCCGCCCAGAAGGGCTTGAGCGCCAAGTCAATTTCTTTGACCAGTTGCGTTTTGTGCCAGTTGCGCATGTAGTCGGTGAGCTCTGGATGTTCAATTGTAATGTCAATCATAAAAACAACCCCATTTAGGCATAGTAATCCCGTGGAAGTACGGGCATACACTATGGGGGTGGTTTTTCTTTAATAATTCTACTATACTCCAAAGGCATTGTCAAATGAACCGGTTCTCTAATACGCATTGGCGGTTATTCGTTTCGCGGCGACAGAAGAAAAAGCCGGGGAGCAAACGCCCCCGGCTTCTTCATTGTCAAGCACCATTCCGTGTAAACTCCTAAAGTTGGTTCTAAGTAATGAATTCAACACAAACTACTACTAGGTGAAATAAATGTGAAGCTCTTTAATCGCAAGCGTGTTCCTTCGTGGTTGAGGTCAATCATCCTTATAATTCTGATCAACAGCAAGAGCGGCGGCATTGACCCAAAGGACAGCCCAGGTTGCAACATCCTGAAGAGTTTCTGCGAAAAGGTTGTGAAGTAAAGGGCGCTTAGAATTCAGACCTGTACTTCACAGACAACCTCTCACAAACAGTCGAAACTGAAAATCACAGGAAACGGGAGCAACAATCAATGCTGGGGCTCCTACCTTTATGACCTCGAACCAGACCCCGGGATTTCGGAAGTCTTTGTGGATATGTAAAAGATAGGGCGGCTTCTAGGCATTTGCCCGCATGGGCTTGTATTCGCACGGGATGCCGGACTGGCATTTTCCGCAACCGTAACGCGGGGCGTATTTTTCGCACACTTTGCGAATTAACGCGCCGCATTTTTCGTGGTCCTTGCCGTGCCGGTCGATGTAATGCGCTTTTGCGGGGCATCGGCGCACGCACGCGCCGCAGCTGTTGCAATATCCAAGCCAATCATCGTAATCGCGCACGTCGGGCGTCGTCTCCCAGTCCGTGACGACGCTGATCAGCCTGCCGGCGCAGCCCGCCTTAGAGATGAAATTCGTTGAAATCCCAAAGGTGCCAAGCCCGGTTACGACGGCAACGTGGCGCTCCGACCAGTTCGAAGAGAACGGCGGGACGTGTTCCGTGCCGGGCGCCGCCATCTTACTGACCCGCATAATAAATCTCTCATCGCAATAGGGAGCGACAGCCCTGTACCCTTCCGCAATCAATGCGTCCCGAATTTTCTCGCCGAAGGCCAGCAAAAACCTCTGACCCTCAACCCGAGTATAAAGCCATTCTTTTGCCGGCTCGACGGGGTCTTTTTTATTGGCCTCCACCGTGGCACGCTCAAACGGCATGAAAAACGAGATGACCGATTTCGCGCCGGGGAGCCAATCCTCCGGCAGAAGGTGATGCTTCCCCACCACTTCAGGGCGCTGGATCTCCTTGAAACCCGGATCGTCCGTCCGCGCTATCGCAAAAATTGGACGCTGATAAAACCTCATGCCCACCAGCGCGCTGTCTTCCTCGTCGGCCCCAAGCATATCCACGGTGATCCCCTGGAAGGTGAGGTTGTTCTTTGCATAATTGTTGGTCGAAACGTCTTCTCCGCCCCAAGTGCCTTTGGCGCCGAGGTAGTTCAGCGGTGAATTGTCGCTAAATTCGTTCGCGATTTCTTGAAGCTTTTCTCTTGTCATCACGCTGTTTCCCCACCCTATTTCTTCTCCTCAACGAACGCGTGCTGCGGGCCACTGCTGAGACCGGTTTTTTTGTAGCGTTCGCCCCAATTGCCGACGGGACAATACGTCTGGCATTTACCGCAGTGCCACGAGCTTATGTGCTGAAGCCCTATGGTTTCGATCGGCATACGCTTTTCCGCGGCGAAAAGGTCCTCCATGGTCGGCTCAGGATCAGTAAGATAGTCCCCGCTCCCTCCGAGATCCTTCGTCATCGCCTGGAGCGCCTTGCGGCACTTGGGGAAGTTGACGAGCGTGTATCGGTATTCTTTTCCGCCCATCACGACGCGCTCGAGCTTGTGGGTGCCCGGCTTACGAATGGCGCCCGTCGGGCAGACCTTGTGGCAAATCCCGCATTTTTCAGGATCGCACAGTTGCGGCCCGTCGTACATCGGATCCGGCTCGAGTTCAAGCGTCGTCAGGATGGCGCCGAAGCGGACCCGCGGGCCGAACTCCGGCGTGAGGATAATACTCATGTACCCAAACTGGCCCAGGCCAGCCGCAACGGCTGCATGGCGGATGCTGATCTGCATCCCGTTCGTCATGGGCCCAGTGGAACAGGGCATCGCGACTTCGCCGGTATTTCTTTCTATGTAGCGGGCGACGGCGTAGCACACATACGTCAATTCGAAATTCGGTATAAGCGCGTAACCATACGTTCCATAGACGCCTTTAAGGTCTTTGCGCCCATCCTCAAAAGCGCGGAAATTGGCTTGTATGACGCCGTCGAGCAGATGCACGCCCACGACGATCACGGACTTGCATCCCGGCAAAACATCACGGGGGTTGAGTCCCTTCGGCGACGTCTCGAATCGGTCGATACTGGCCACGCCGCACATGTCCATCCCAAGCGACATCGCGTACTCTTTAATGTGTGATTTTGTGATGCTCATAGAGATACCCCACTTCAAAAAGTAAGACATTACGCAGACCACCGGCTAGGCCGGTGGTTCCTGCAAATATAATATGGGTTTACTTGAGAATTTTTTGACTCTGCTCTTTCTGGAAGTAGTCGAGGGTCAAAGCAAAGATGAGAAGCAGACCTTGTGCGATATTCTGCATAAATGGGCTGAATCCAATGACGGTAAGACCGTTACTAAACGTGTTGAGGATCAAAAGCCCGACAAACGCGCCGGCCATGCCGCCGGATCCACCGCCGAAGGAGATACCGCCGAGCACCGCGGCCGTGATGCCTTGGAAACGCGCCGCCGAAATGCCTCGCATGTTTGCCGACTGCTGACGAGCGACAAACGTAATCCCCGCAAAGGCCGAAAACAGCCCGCACAGTGTAAACAGCATATAGGAAACCTTCCGGGGATTGATTCCCGACAGCATGGAGGCCTGCGGGTTGCCGCCGACAAGGTATATCTTGCGCCCCAGATGCGTCTTATGAAGCACAATGCCTGCGATTATCATAATGATGATGGCGACAAGGGCGGAAACCGGGAAGAACCCCAATACGACCTCTTTGCCATACGCCTTCAATATCGGGTTCGTAAGATCGATCGTCTTTTTATTGGCGATAAGGTACGTAAATCCCGTTGCGAGGGAGCTTGTGGCGAGCGTCCCGATAAACGGGGCTACCCGCAGTTCATTGACGAGGGCGGCGTTGATAAAGCCGATAAAAGCCCCCACGACCATCACAATGAGGAGCGTCGGAATGAGCGGCACGCCTTCGCGCAGGAAAAACGCGGTGAGCATCGAGCAAAGAGTGCCGTTGGCGCCGGTCGACAGATCAAGCCGTCCCGAGATCATCAGGAGGGCCACGCCGGTCGTGAGAAACACTGAGAGCGGTAACGCGTTGATAATGTTCCTAAGGTTTTTGGGCTTTATGAAGGTACTCTCTCCAGAAAACACTTCCGCAACGCTCCTATTTGGCGTGGACAGAAGCGAGAACACCACTAGCTCCGCTAAAAGCAGAAGAATCATCACTATGATACGATTCTGAGAGATTATTCTCGAAAATGATCTCTTTTTCATTTCCTGTTCACCACCTATTCAAGCATAGCGAGCGAAAGGACGTTTTCTTCCGTCGCATCCTCTCGCAGAACGCTGCCGGTAATTTTGCCGTTATGCATAACGATGATTCTGTCTGCCACATTGATAACCTCTGGGAGCTCGGAGGAGATGAAGATCACGGAGAGGCCAGCCCTGGCAAAATCGCATACCATCTGGTAGATCTCCGCCTTTGTACCGACGTCGATACCCTTCGTCGGCTCGTCCAGAATCAAGAGTTTCGTTTGAATTAATGAGTTTGTCCACCGGCCTAAAATGACTTTCTG
>Ga0134097_1001672_pt1 | contig 15359 bp, 13 predicted proteins | sample 8_3taG_FD_94450 | JGI IMG/M metagenome (GOLD analysis project Ga0134097, IMG submission 94450) | Switchgrass degrading microbial communities from high solid loading bioreactors in New Hampshire, USA - 8_30_10_142_A2 metaG | ecosystem: Engineered > Bioreactor > Semi-continuous > Anaerobic >... | reverse complement strand
CGCCTGAGGCAGTCATGGGCGCGCTGCGGGCAGCGACGGAGTGCTTCTTCTCCGAGGCGCGCGCCGTGGCGCAGACGCTCGGTGTGGAGCCGCCGGACACGCTGGCGGAACAGCTTTTCGCGCTGCTCGACGCGTGGTGATGAGCGGGCGAACCCGCCGCCTGGTCCTTGTGACGCCTGGTGGCGCGGCTTATAATGTCGATAGGACCGTCCGTCAGCAAGCAACAAGGAGTAGTGCATCGTGGCAAAGCCATGTCTGGTCTATGGACGTCCCGACTGTGAGGACACGCAGCGCGCGCTGGAGCTTCTCGATCATCGCGGCGTGACGTATGACTTCTTCAACATCAACGAGGACCCCGAGGCGGAGCGGTTTGTGGTGCAATACAACAGCGGTATGCGCATCACGCCGACGATCATCATGGGGCTGGAAGAGAACCGCCGCGTGCTGGTCGAGCCGAGCGACCAGGAACTGAGTGACACGCTCAACGAGCTGGGGTACGAGAACCCACAGCAACGGAGATAGCAGATAGCGGTTAGCTGTTAGCGGTTAGCGATTAGCTAGAGCAAAAACAAAGGCGCGGAGATGGATGTCTCCGCGTCTTTTTGATTGGCCGCTGTCAGGAAATACAAAACGTTTCCCGACCGTAAAAGTGACTTGTCCAGCCTCGATTTTGGCTAACTGCTAACGGCTAATCGCTAACCGCTGCTCTTAGCTGACGCGCTTCCACGTCCCGCCTGTCAGCCGCCAGAAGGCGGTTTCGCTGGACGGCTCGCCCGCGCCGGACTGCACCAACTCGATCACGGCGAACGTCTCGCCGTTCTCGTCGCGCGTGATGCCGATCGCCGTAACCTGTGGCGTGTCGGATGCGGCGTAGTACGGGTCTTGCAGGCGGACGTTCGCGGTGCTGGCGGCGTCTGCGCGGTCCATGTCGTAGAGCGACAGGAAGCGGGCGCCGCTTTCGGGCTGAACGAGCAATTCGCGCTCCAGCCGCACGCGCCATTGGAAGAAGCCGCGCCAGTCAAGCTGGTTCAACTGCTCGACGCTCATCTGCGCCAGCGACACGCCGCTGACCGCCTGGATGATGGTGTCAAGCGGTGTTTCCGCGCCGACCACGCGGATCAGCGCCGGAATCGCATCCGGCCCGTACTGCGCGACAAGCTGGCCGACGAAGGTCGGGTCGGCGGTGGGCGTGGTGTGCCCGGCGGTGAGGTGGTTACTCAGCCAGCGCTCTAGCTCGCTGATGATCCACACGCCGTCGCCGGTCGCGGTGAGCGCATATTCCCCGGCGGCGTACTGCGTCAGGCGCGCGGCGACCAGCTCGCGGATGGTCTGCTCAAGGTCCGAGGTGAGCGGGGTGTCGACGCGGGCGCGCGTGACCAGCGGCGAAGGGACAATCAGCGTCCACGCGTCGTCCCGGTCCCATGCGACGGGCGTTGGCGGGCGGGCGACGATCTCGACGTGCAGAGCGGGCGGGTCCTGCTCGCAGCCGAGCAGGGCGCAGCCGCGAGTCCACCAGTCCTCAAGGCGTGGGCTGAGCGCTTGCGCGAGGTCTTCGTCCAAAGCGCGATAGTGGACGCGCGTGCGTTCGGTACGGATCTCGCGATCCTCGCCCCAGAATTCGAGGTTGTCCGGCACGCGCCGCCAGCCGGACGCCTCGCCGGAGCCGTCTGGCTCGTAGTACCAGTAATACCAGACGACTTTGTACGGCACGCCGTCGATGATTTCCTCGACCACGACGCGCCCGGTGAGATCGTCAATCGCCACGTCGAGCACGTTGCCGGTAAGCTGGATCCGGTGCGCCTGCTTTAACTGCTGGTAGACTTCAAACTCGCGCTGCTGCTCGACGAGGAAGGGGCTGCTCCGGCTGCGGTGCATCGCCATGAAGGCATCGCGATCGCCCACGCGCAGCGCGGCAACCTGCGCGTGCACGGCGTCGACCAGCCCCTCACGGAATTGCTGGTCCACCTGCTGCAAGCGCCAGATCACCAGCGACGCGGCCAGGCAGATCAGGCTGCCGATCGCGATGATCAACAGAACGAGCCGCCGCTGGGCGACCCGCCGCCGGTGACGCGCGTCGGGATCTTCCTGCGCGCGTAGCTCGGCCTGCTCAGATTCAACTTGCCACTCTAATCGGATTCCCATCAGTGCCGGTTTACCCGCCTGTGCCCTAGGGGATTCTAGCGGATCGCTCGGGCGAGTCAAGGCGCGATCATGGGTCGGGCGATTCCTTCAGGCCAACGTCCGCCGCCAGGATCCGCCGTTGCTCGCCGCTGTCCAGCCGGACGATCAGCGCGCCGTTGTCGTCCACGTCCTCGGCGAAGGCTTCGTATGCGGCGCTGCCGTCAAGCTGCGGGTAGACGGTCACACGGCGGCCGAGCGTCTTCAGCGACGCGCGCCACAGTTCCACCAGCGCCGGATCGTGCAGGCGGTGGCTCCAATCGCGCAGGTGACCGACCAGGTTTGCCAGGATGGTATGGCGGCTGACTCGCTGTCCGAGTTCGGTTTCCACGCTGGTCGCAACGTTTGCCAGATCGGTGCCGGAGAAATCGACGCGCACGTTGATGCCGATGCCGATCACGACCGGGCCGAGGCGGTCGCCTTCCCACACGGCTTCGGAGAGGATGCCGCTCACCTTTTTTCCACGAATGAGCACATCATTGGGCCACTTGAGCGCTAGCGCGTCGCCCAGCAGCGGACTGAGCGTGGCGGCGACCGCAACGCCGCCGAGCATCGTCACGCGCGGAAGCTGCTCCGGCGTGAGGTGCGGGCGCAGGATCATGCTGAAAGCGATCGCCGTGCCGGGCGGCGTGCGCCAGACTCGCCCCTGACGTCCGCGCCCGGCGGTCTGTTCCTCGGCGATGACCAGCGCCCCGGCGGGCAGGTCGGGGTCAGAGAGCGCCCATTCCCGCGCGAGGTCTTGCGTGCTGGTGACGCGCTCGTAGAAGCGGAACGGGTGCTGCCCGAGCGCGCTGCGCAGCGACTCGTAAGTAAACCGGCTGGTCATGGCACACCGCCTTGAATCGTGAATGGTGAAAGGGTCTATGCGCGATTGTGACGCGAACCGGGCGCGCGCGCAATCGGTGTAACCACGCCGTAACTGCGGGTGGCTAACGTCAGGTTAAGGTGATAAAGGGCTGCAAAATGGTAAAATCGGGGCAGAGCAGCGGTGAGCAATTAGCAGTTAGCCGTTAGCGATTAGCAAGAGCAAGCAAACCGCTCGCAACCGGCGATCATTCGCGGTGAGAGAGCGGGAGCTTCAGGCTTGCTGACTTCGGCTAACGGCTAAGCGGTTTGTCGCGCGCAGCACCTCACCCCTGGCCCCTCTCCGTAAACGGAGAGGGGAAAAGGGGCCGGGAGTTAAGGGGTGAAGTTTCCCGGCAAGTGCCGCATAGACCAGCCCATTTCGGTAGATTGACTTACCGGCTATTGCTAACCGCTAAGCGCTATCCGCTAACCGCCGACACCAGCCTGAGAGTGACGATGGACCCGATTCTCTACACCCCGTGGCGCATGCCATACCTGCGCGGGGAAGACTGCGAGGAGTATGACGGCTGCCTGTTCTGTTACAAGGGCCAGCATCCCGAAAAGGATGCGACGGAGTTCGTGGTCGCGCGCGGGGAGCACGTCTACGTGACGCTGAACCGCTACCCGTACAACAACGGGCATCTGCTGATCGTCCCGTACGCGCATGTGCCCACGCCGGAGCAGCTGAGCGCGGATGCGCTGGCCGACCTGATGATGATGGTCAACCGGGCGCTGGCGGCGCTGCGCGAGGTGTATCGCCCGCACGCGTTCAACACGGGCGCGAACATCGGCGCGGGGGCAGGGGCGGGGATCCCGGATCACTTTCACCTGCACGTCGTGCCGAGGTGGAACGCGGACACGAACTTCATGACGGTCGTCGGCGGGGCGCGGGTCGTGCCGGATACGCTCGAGAATACTTACGAAGCCCTGCGAGCAGCCTGGAAATAACCGTTGCCCGGCGCGCCGGACGCGGCGCGTGAACTGAACTTCATTCAGGGTCATCAAAAACAGGAGATTAAGAGGATGGCAGACAACGGGAACTCTGCGCGCGATGCCGTGATTCTCAGCGGCGCGCGCCTACCACAAGGCAAGCTGCTCGGCGCGCTGACGCCGTTTTCCGCGGCGCAGCTTGGGCAGTTCGTCGTGCGGGCCGCGCTGGAGCGAAGCGGCATCGATCCGGCCGATCTGAACGAGGTGATCGTCGGGCAGGTGCTGGGTGCAGGCGCGGGGCAGGCGCTCCCCCGGCAGATCGCGCTCGGCGCCGGGATTCCGCCGCACGTGGGCGGGATGGTCGTCAACAAGGTGTGCGGCAGCAGCCTGAAGGGCGTGATGCTGGCGGCGAGCCAGATCCGCGCCGGGGATGGCGACGCCTTTGTTGCGGCCGGGGTCGAGAGCATGACCAACGCGCCGTTTATGGATCTCAAGGGCCGCCAGGGACACAAATACGGCCACTTCGAGATGACCGACTCGATTATGTGGGACGGGCTGTGGGACCACGTCGAGAACTGGCTGATGGGCGAGGCGGCAGAGCTGATCGCGCGCGAGTTTGAGCTGACGCGGGCAGAACTGGACGCGTTCGCGGAGCGCAGTCACCGGCTGGCGCATCAGGCAACCGAGCAGGGCTGCTTCAAAGACGAGATCGTGCCGGTTGAGCTGCGCGATCGCAAGGGGAACGTGACGCTGTTCGACCGCGACGAGTCGATCCGCCCGGACACGACGATCGAGGCGCTTGCCAAGCTGCGTCCGGCATTCGTCGAGGACGGGATGGTGACGGCGGGGAACTCGCCCGGCCTCAACGACGGCGCGGCGGCGCTGGTGATCACCAGCCGGGAGTACGCCGAGCGGAAGGGCCACGTGCCGATGGCACGCATCGCCGGGTATGGGCAGGCGGCGCTGGAGCCGAAGTGGTTGTTTGCTGCGCCGATCTATGCCATCCCGAAGGCGCTGGAGCGCGCGGGCTGGACGATGGACGACGTCGATCTGGTCGAGATCAACGAGGCGTTTGCGTCGCAGGTGTTGGCAGACCTCAAGGGGCTGGAGCAGAACGGGACGCCGGTTCCGCTGGAGAAGGTGAACGTGCACGGCGGCGGGATCGCGATCGGCCACCCGATCGGCGCGTCGGGCGCGCGCGTGCTGGTCACGCTGATCCACGCGCTGAAGCAGCGAGGCGGGCGTCGCGGCGTCGCGGCGCTGTGCCTGGGCGGCGGTGAGGCGGTCGCGCTGGCGGTCGAGCTCGAATAGCCGAGCGCTTCAATTGGAGCAAGCACGCGCCCCGGTGATGAGCCGGGGCGTTTTTTGTAAGGCGGGGAGTGGGGAGTAGGGAGTAGGGAAAGGCGGGGTAGCCTCAGCGTTCCGAGCTGGCAGTATCGCAGGAGTCATTCCGCCTGACTGGCTACTGGCGTCACGCGCTACACGATGTGTCACCCTATTCCCCATTCCCTATTCCCGACTGCCGTATTTCCGTGCAACTCCCCTGCGGGCAGTGCGTAATAGTGAGTAGAAATCAATTGGGGCTACTGAGAGCAGGAACGGATTGGGAATGATGAACCCGAACGATCGAAATCAACGTGCAGGTGCGCCGCCGAAGCGCAAGCTCACCGAGCAGCGCGTGCCGGGCATCAACGTGCGCGAGCTGATTGAGGAGCGCAACTGGCCGGCGCTCGCCGGGCTGGGCCTGATCGCGGTGGCCGTGCTGATCGTGATCGACGGCTGGTTCGGGCTCGACTTTGAGCTGTGGAACTTCCTTCTGATCGGCCTCGGCGGCTGGCTGTTCTACGATGGCTGGCGGCAGTATGACGCGGCCGGGCGGGTGTGGATCGACCAGGCGCGCAACCGTGCGACGGCGGGCGTTGTCCTCGTCGGCCTGGGCGTGCTGTGGCTGATCGACCTGAATATGTGGGCCTGGCTGCTGATGATTCTGGCGGGCTGGCTGGCATACGACACGTGGCAGCGTTACGAGCAGAACGGCCGCGTGGTGACGCCGATTATCCGCAACCGCTGGATTGCGGCGGGCGTCCTGGTGGGGCTGGGGCTGCTCGGCTCGCTGAACTGGTGGAGCATGTGGCCGCTGCTGATGATCGCCATCGGCGTCGCGATGCTGACCGGCATGCTCGGCAACCGGCGCTAAACCTCTGAAGCCTGTATCCCAGGCGGCGGGCCGGCGCTCCCCCGCTTACCCTACCGGCGTCTGCCTGCCGCCTGTGTCCGACTGGCGCGGTTCCTCTAGCCGCGCCAGTCGCGTACCATCCACGCGAAGTCCCCAAGATCGGTAGTGCCGCGGACACGCACGCGATGAAGTTGCAACGGCCGCTCGCTGACGTGCAGCGTGCCGCCCTGAGTGGTTACCGCCGCGACAATGCCGACGTGCTTCAACACCGTCATCACCTCGCGGTTGTAGCGGCCCGCCGGATAGCAGAACACGCGCGGGCGGATGCCGATCTCCGCTTCGATCGTCTGCACGCTGCCGAGGATCTGGTAAACCAGGCAATCGTAGTCGCAGCCCCGGCTGAGGTCGGGATGCGTACGGCTGTGGCTCTGGATCGACATTCCGGCGGCGGCCATCTCGCGCGCCTGGTCCCAGGTGAGATAGCCCGCGCGCCCCTCGTCGATCCACTCGGTCACCACAAAGAAGGTGCCGGTCATGGCGTGCTTTTTCAGCAGCGGAAAGGCATTGCGGTAGGCGTCGTCGTAGCCGTCATCGAAGGTCAGCACGACGGGGCGCTCTGGCAGGGGCGTCCCGGCGCTCAGCGCGCGCGCCACATCTTCGAGCGAAACGGCGGTGTAGCCGTTGTCGCGCAGCCAGCGAAGCTGCGCCTCAAACTGTTCCGGGCTGACCGATAGATCGCGGCGGTAGCGGTCGGCGTCTTCGGGCGGCGTGCTGATGTAGTGGTACATCAGAATTGGCACGCGCAGGCGGCGCCGCGTCTCGTCGGCGTGAGCCGGTTCAAGGGCTGCGGCCAGCCAAAACATCACCAACACCAGCGCCAGCAGGCGCCGTAGAGAGAAAGCACGGTTCATAGGGTTAACAGTAGCAACGAGATAGCGCGAAAGCAATTAGCGGATAGCGATCAGCGGTTAGCCGTTAGCGATTAGCAAAAGAGCCAAAGCGGGTAGCGTGGGGAGTGGGAGCGATATGGCTCACTCATGCGATCAACCCTGGTACAGCGCGGCGTGTTCCCAGGTGAGCGTGGACGGGCTGTTGCGGCCGCCACGCCACCACACGCCCCACGCGCCCGCCGGATCGAGCGCCGTGATGCCGAGACGCTCCCCATTGAGCCACAGCCGGACGTGGCCGGGCTGCTCGCGGTGCAGCGCGACGTGATTCGTCTCGCCGGGCGGCCGGACGCGAGGATACGCCGTCCACCGCCATTCGGCGCGCAGGGCGGGGCAGGCTTCGAGCGCGGGCGGAAGCTCCCCGGGCGGGCAGCGGCGCGTGGTGGTGTAGCCTTCGCCGCTGTGCGCGTAGACGATCCGCGCGCCGTCCGCCGCTTCGATCCACACGCCCCACGCCGCGCCCGGATCGGCGTCGCCTGCCAGGCGCGCGCGCACGCTGAGGGTGAAGGTGGCGCTGGCGAGCAGAGAAACGGGTGCTTCGGCCCAGTCCGTTTCGCGCGGCGCGAGGGTCACGGTTTCCTGTGCGGGCCAGGCGTCCGACTCCCACACGAGACGTTCGGCGCGCGGCGGATCGGCGGCTCCCAGCGCGATCGCGGCACCGGCGAGCAAGGTCACGGCGCCCACCAGCGCAGCGGCGAGAAACGTCCCACGCCACAGCCAGCGGGGCGGCCGTGTGGGTCCAATGTGACTTTTGTCTGTATTTCTTATGCTATTAGAAAAATGGTCGTTTGAAAAAATGTGGTGCATAATCCTCAGTATCGGCAGATACCTACGAACTCAGGACGCCACGATGGCCGATTATCAGGTGAATTATACCTGGGATACATCGCACGCCGTACCGCTGTTGATCGTGATGATCAGCGGGCGATTGTTGAGTGATGCGCAGGCGCTAGGGCGGATTATCGACCAGACACACGCGATCGCGGAGCAGCACACAGACTACGACGAGATATACGTGGCCTACGATCTCAGCCGGACGGAGCGGCGGCTATCGCTCCAGGCGTTGATGTGTCGTAGCCGGATATCGCAGCGAGTGAAGGCTGTGTATGTGATCGGTGCTGGAAGCCGCAAAGACGAAATGGCCGTGCTGATTATGAGCGCGGCCAAACGCGTTCCTTATGAGGTTCGCTTTGCGCAAACGCTTGACGATGTGTACGCCGCGCTGGCTGAGCAGGGCGCGCGGCGTTAATTGATCGTTATCCCGTCAGGAGCAAAACAGACGCCCAGAGAGCGGCAACTCTCTGGGCGCCAGTGATCTGGTTGCGCGTGCGGTCAGTTATTTGACGACGGTTGTGGGGAGCGGCGTGCCGTTCCACACCTCGTCGTAGTTGGGGCCCATCGCCTCAACCGGAACCCACAGATAATCGCACAGGTACGCCAGCTTGTAGAATTCCCCGCTCTCGTCCACGCCGAGGACCCAGGCAGTCTTGCCCGCGTTGAAGACGATGTTCGGCTCGGTGACCTTGCCGGGCGCCCAGTGCGCGACGGTGTCGGTCAGGAAGGTGCCGACGACCGCGCCCTCCGGCAGATAGACGGGGCGGCAGCCCGGCGCGACCACGACCGGCGCAGGCTCGTCATCCTCGTCACCTGACCCGGGCGCCGGTGCTGGCTCCCCACCAGGAAGTGTGAAGTCACCGACGATCATCAGGATGTAGTCGCCGGAGCATGACTCCTCTTCCTGCTGGGCGCTAGCGGTTAGCACGGGGCCGCACTCTCCTGGAGGACATCCGCACCACATTTCCTCGAAATTGGCGTAGTTAAAAGTAGTTGCACGGATGATGTACTCTCCATCCGCAGGCGCGGTGAACTCGAGGTACGCGCCGTAATAGTTGTCGCACTCGACGCCGCTATCATCATCCCAGTCGAGCCGGGTTCCGTTGCTGTCGTAGACTTCCACGTAGAGATCGAGCGGCGAGCCAGGGGGGCAGATGAGGTTGATCTCAATGGTGTCGCCCGCATTCATAGCGACCACGTAGTCGTGATACGGATCCTCTGGAGAGAGAGTGCCTGTGTAGGTGACGTTTCCGGCAGCCCGCGCGGGCGAGGCAAATCCGCCCAACGCCGCGGCCAAGACCATCAACGCAACCACGAACGATGTAATACGCTTCATGATCTGCCTCCAATTGGTGCAAAGGAGTAAGACGCAACTCTCTTGCCGAGCCGGGGAGTGATGTGCTTGGAGGAGGCATTGACGGTCACCTGCAAGAGGGTAAATTATTATAGTCGGTTGATCGAATGTCATCAGGGGAATAATATGAATTCTTTGTGAAAATAGGATGCGATTTGGGCGGCTTGAAATTCGCGTAAACCAGCCCGATGAGGTACAATAGCGGGGTCACAATCGCGGGCCCAAGAAGCCTGCTTTATACACTCTCAGGACCGGGCCGGTGATGGCTTTTGGTGCCGAAACAAACGACAACCGGGCGACCCGAGCTTTGGTGATGGTCGCCCGACTGATTCAGCGGCGGTGATGGAAAAGCAAATGGATAATCAGCAAGAAACCCCCATGGAAATCGGAACCGTTCGTCAGGTCAACATTGACGACGAAATGCGTGGCGCGTACCTTGACTACGCCATGAGCGTGATCGTGGCGCGCGCGCTGCCCGACGCTCGCGATGGGCTGAAGCCTGTGCACCGCCGCATCCTGTACGCGATGCATGATATGGGGATGCGCGCCTCTTCGCAGTACAAGAAGTCGGCGCGTATTGTGGGTGAGGTGCTCGGTAAATATCACCCCCACGGCGACAGCGCTGTGTACGACGCGATGGCGCGTATGGCGCAGGACTTTTCGCTGCGCTATCCGCTGATCGACGGGCAGGGGAACTTTGGCAGCATCGACGGCGACAGCCCCGCCGCCATGCGGTACACCGAGGCGCGTCTGGCGCGCATTGCGGAAGAGTTGCTCGAAGATATCGACATGAACACGGTCGATTTCAACGACAACTTTGACGGCAGCCTGCGCGAGCCGGAAGTGTTGCCTGCCAAGCTACCGAACCTGCTGGTCAATGGCACCAGCGGGATCGCAGTCGGGATGGCGACCAACATCCCGCCGCACAACCTGCGCGAGATCGCCGCCGCAATCACCTTTATGATCGACCGGATGATTGCGTATGAGGGCGATCCCGACGAGGCCGTGGCGGAGATTACGGTTGACGAGCTGATGCAGTACGTCACCGGGCCAGACTTTCCGACTGGCGCGCTGATCGTCGGCGGGGCGGAGCTGAAAGAAGCGTACGCGACCGGCAAGGGGCGGATCGTCATGCGCGCCCGCACCGAGGTCGAAGAACTGCCGGACGGCCGCTTCCGCATCATCGTGACTGAAATTCCGTACCAGTTGAACAAGTCGCTGATTCTGGAGCGCATCGCTGAGCTAGTGCGCGACGGCCGCCTGGAGAGTATCGCCGACCTGCGCGACGCGTCAGACCGGCGCGGTCTGGCGATCATGATCGACCTCAAGCGGGGCGCGCAGCCGCGCACCGTGCTAAACCGGCTGTTCAAATACACGCACCTGCAAAGCACGTTCGGCGTGCAGATGCTGGCGCTGGTGGATGGCGAGCCGCGCCTGCTCAGCCTGCGGCGCGCGCTGCATATCTACATCGAGCACCGGCGCGAAGTGATCCGCCGCCGCAGCGAGTACGAGCTGGCCCGCGCCCGCGCCCGCGCGCACGTCCTTGAGGGGCTGCTGCGCGCGCTGGCCGACATTGACGACGTGATCTACACCATCCGCCACGCGGACGACACAGAGGCCGCCCGTGCCGCGCTGATCGAGCGCTTCGGGCTGACGGAGATCCAGGCGAACGCGATCCTCGACATGCAGCTTCGGCGCCTGGCCGCGCTGGAACAGCAGAAGATCGAGGACGAATATCGCCAGATCCTGGATCACATCGCGTACCTGGAAGACCTGCTCGCCTCGCCGCGCAAGGTGCTGGCGCTGATCCGCGACGACCTCAACGCGCTGGCAGAGAAGTACGGCGACGATCGCCGCACGGAGCTGGCGCTCGACCAGGGCGTCGAGTTCAGCGAGAGCGACCTGATCCGCGAGGAAGAGGTGCTGATCAGCCTGACCGAGCGCGGCTACATCAAGCGCGTGCCGATTGAGGCGTATCGCTCGCAGCGGCGCGGCGGGAAGGGCGTCACCGGCATGGTGACGCGCGACGAAGACACGGTCGAGATGATCCATGCCGCGAACTCGCTCGACCACATCCTGTTTTTCACCGACCAGGGCAAGGTCTACGCCGAGCGCGCGTATATGATCCCCGAGGCGTCACGCGGCGGGAAGGGCACGCTGATCAACGCGTTCCTGGCGTTGCAGCCGGAAGAATACGTCACCGCGATCGCCAGCGTGCCAACCTTCGAGAATGTGCGGGGCTATTTCGTGCTGTGCACGCGCAAGGGGCGCATCAAGCGTGTGCCCGTCAGCGCGTTCGCGTCGGTGCGCTCCAATGGCCTGATCGCGATGGCGTTGGAAGAAGACGACTATTTGCGCTGGGTGAAGCACACCACTGGCAACCAGGATCTGATCCTGGTGACGCGCAAGGGCCAGAGCATCCGCTTCCACGAGACAGACGTGCGGGTGATGGGCCGTCCCGCTGCCGGGGTGAATGCGATCCGGCTGCGTGGGGACGACGAGCTCACCGGCATGGACGCGATCGACGACCCGGACGACACGCTGCTGGTGATCACCGCCAACGGCTATGGCAAGCGCACGCCGTTGCGCGAGTATGGGGTCCAGCGCCGGTTCGGGCACGGCATCCGCACGCTGTCGAAGGACTTCCGCAAGACCGGGCCCATCATTGGCGCAGGGGTCGTCAAGCCGGACGACAGCCTGACGCTGATCACGGCGGGCGGGATCGTCCTGCGTACTGACGTTGGCTCGATCAGCGTCTACGGGCGCGCGACGAGCGGCGTCAAGATGATCGACCTGGCGGATAACGACGTGCTGGTGTCGATCGCGGTGCTGTCGAGCGACTCCAATCAGGGAAAGGGTGCTCCGGCGGGGCGCACAAACGGCGACGGTTCTGCCGAGCACTATGCGGAAGACGTTCTCGACGAAGAAATGCTGGACGACGAAGCGCTGCTCGAAGACGAGCCCAGCGACGAAGTCTACGAAGACGAATACTACTACGAGGATGACGACGAGTCGGCGGGCGACGACTACGACCCCGACGCGGACGAACTGGGCTAGGCTAGCCCAGGGGCACAAGTCGAATCTGTAGGGGCCGAGCTTGCTCGGCCCGTGTTTTTCTGGGGCGGGATTTGCAGCGGACGTGGCTTGCTATGCCATACCAAATGAACGCCGGGCGGCGTCTTTCTGGGCCGCCTGTTTGTTTTTTCAAATTCACCCTTCCGGCCCTGGATCGATAGCGACGTGTGGCATACACTTGATGGTATGCTGACCTATCCGATCGCCCTACACGAAGGGCCGGGGCCGCTGCTGGCCTTCGTGCCCGAACTGGATCCGGACCTGCTCGCCGAGACGATGGTCGCGTTCGCTAATGCGGACGGCGGCTCGATATTGCTTGGCGTGGATGACGACGGCTCGGGCGTGTGCCCCCTGTCCGACGCGCAGATCGACGCGGCCATCGAGCAGGCGAGCGCGCGTTGCCGCCCGGCAATCGTGCCGGAGCGACGCGTATGGTCGGAGCAGGCGATCGGCGCGGTGCCGGTGATCCGCGTGCCGCGCGGGACGCGCGTATATGCGCTGGCGGACGGGCGTGTGTTCGCGCGGGCGGGCAGCGAGAACCGGCGTCTAAGCGGCGAGGCGATCCGCCGGTTGATTGCGGCGCGCGCGCAGGGCGATTTTGAGGCGGAGCCGGTCCCTGGCGCGGGCGCGGATGCGCTCGATCCGGCGCTGGTCGAGGCGTTTGTCGCGGCGTGGCGCACGGCGGATGGCGATCCCTGGTCGGGAACGTACGCCGAATTGCTGGCGGAGATTGGCGCGTTGACGCCGGATCGTCGCCCGACGGTGGCCGGGATGCTGCTGTTTGGGCGCGACCCGGGGCATTGGCTCCCGTCGAGCAGGGCGCGCTTCGTGCGCTACCTCGGCACAAGCGACGATCCCACGCAGCAGGCAGTGGATGCGCCTATCACTGGACCGCTGGTGCAGGTGATCGACCGGCTGGCAGAGACGGTCCGCGAGCAGCTTGGCGCGAACGCGGCTAGCTACCCAGCGCGGGCGGTGCGCGAGGCGCTGATTAACGCGCTGCTTCACCGCGACTATCGCCTGCGTGGGGCGGACGTCGAGGTGCGGCTGTACGCCGACCGGCTGGAAATTCACAGCCCCAGCGGGCTGCCCGGTTTCCTATCGGTGGAAGACCTGCTCAGCGCGCGCTATAGCCGGAACCCTCGCCTGGCGTGGGCGCTACACCAGTGGGGCTACGTGCCGGAGCCGGGGCGGGGAATCCGCCGGATGTGCGAGCAGATGGCCGAGCAGGGCCACCGCCCGCCGGAGTTCGAGGCCGCGCCATACCGGCTGACGGTCCGGCTGTATCGCTCGCCGGTTGAGGTGGCGTCGCACGGCAATGGCGGGGCGCTCAACCCGCGACAGCGCGAGGCGCTGGCGTATGTTCAGGCGCAGGGGAGCATCACCTTCCGCGAGTACCGGGCGCTGGCGTTTGGCGTCAAGCCGGAGCTGTTGCAGAACGACCTCGACGCGCTGGTCAAGAGCGGGCATCTGCGGCGGATCGGGCAGCGGGTCGGGGCGTATTACATTCTGCCCTGAAGGGCGGGAGTGGGGAGTAGGGAATAGGGAGTACGGGAAGCAGCCCCTGCCCACGGACGTCTGGAATATCTGGGCCAGGGGCGGAGCAAGCTCCGCCCCTACACGAGCAACTGAGTGCTGTGCTGGCTCACGCGGGCATGTCGAGCAGGGCGCGGATACGTGGCAGCGCGGCGCGGATGGCGCGCTCCCGGTGGGTGATGCAGGCGGCCTTCTCGGCGGGCGGCAGGGTGTAAATCTCCCCAAGAACGCGCGACCACTCCGGAACGTAGAACAGCGCCTCGAACGGGAACCCGGCAATTTGCACCGGACCGGGATCGACCAGGATCTCGCCGCGCAACGTCCCCTCGAACAGCTCAATCCCCCCGGCGGGCGTGCCGAGCGCGATCACCGTGCGGAACTGCGCGCCGCGCTGCCCCGGCGGAACGTCCTTCAACCGTTCCAGCGTGTAGTCGTAAATCTCCTGATCGGTCATCGTGCGCCCGATCCAGCGGCGGATGTGGATGCCCGGCTCTCCGTCCAGCGCATCGATTTCGATCCCCGTGTCGTCCGCGATCACGACGTAGGCGCCGTTGCGCGCGTGCTCCAGGTAGGCGCGGGCTTTCAGCACGGCGTTTTCTTCGAGGGTGGCGCCCGTTTCTTCGACTTCCAGCCCGATGCCGACGTCCTGCGGGGCGACGATCGACAAGCCGAGCGGCGTAAGAATGTGGCGGACCTCGAACAGCTTGCCGGGGTTCGTCGTGGCGTACAGCAGACGGCGGGTCATCACAGGGTCCTTTCGATTGAGGCGCGCTAATTCAAGATGATCAGGCGCGCGAGCGAGAAGTAGATAAACAGGCCGGTCGCGTCGACCAGGGTGCTCATCACCGGGCCGGAGACGACGGTCGGGTCGATGCGCAGGCGTACGGCCAGCAGCGGCAGCACCGAGCCAAGCAGGTTCGCCCAGACGACGATGATGAAGATCGCCAGTGAGACCGTCACCGCGAGGTCCGTGGCACTGCCCCAGGTGAGCGCGCGCCCGTAGGCGACAACCGCCATGCCCACGCCGAGCAGCAATCCAACGCGCAGCTCGTGCCAGAGCGTACGCAGGCCATCCTTGAGCGCGATCTCGCCCGTCGCCAGGGCGCGGATGATGGTGCTGGTGGTTTGCGTGCCCGCGTTGCCGCCGGTTCCGATCAGCAGCGGCACGAAGAACGCCAGCGCGACGACCGATTCTAGCTCGTTCGAGAAGAGGCGCATCACCGTGCCGGTCAGGCTCTCGGTGACGAACAGCAAGAGCAGCCAGACGACCCGCTTGCGCATAATGGTCAGCACCGGGCTGTCGAGATACGTCCGGCCAAGCGGCTCCGCGCCGCCGAAGCGCTGCAGGTCCTCAGTCGCCTCTTCGACCAGCACATCGGCGACGTCGTCAATGGTCACCACGCCGACCAGCACGCCGTCGGGGTCCACCACCGGCAGGGCGAGCAGGTCTTCGCGCACCATGATGCGCGCGCATTCTTCCTGG
>Ga0134097_1001662_pt1 | contig 15437 bp, 12 predicted proteins | sample 8_3taG_FD_94450 | JGI IMG/M metagenome (GOLD analysis project Ga0134097, IMG submission 94450) | Switchgrass degrading microbial communities from high solid loading bioreactors in New Hampshire, USA - 8_30_10_142_A2 metaG | ecosystem: Engineered > Bioreactor > Semi-continuous > Anaerobic >... | reverse complement strand
CACGGAAGTCTCTTTCACCCAGAGATAGTCTCATGGAGCTGAAACAGAGCCCCAGGGAGTACATAGAGTCGTTGTGGAGAGAGAACCCGACTGACGGGGCCGATTCAAACGATGGGGATCCGCGAGTATGAGCCGACATGCCCCTGCCGTACTGCCTTCCGATTAGAAAGTCCGTCGAAAACACCCCCGGTTTCCTTTGCTAGCAGATGGGGCTTTATTCCCCCGGGGAGGATTATGTCAGAACAGGGTGCACAAGTCACCAAGATTGTGACCACCGCTAAGTCCAGATGAGCATCCAGGGAACCTATGTCAGTAATGGAGCGTCAGTCTTGCGGCGGGAGGCGGTTTCTCGCAAAGCACCATTCGCCGCATTGACTTCGCAGCAGTGTCCGCTCGAATACAGGAATCTCAAGATGAGTTGTCTTGAGTTTACACGCCGCGACATCCGTTTCGTTCGATCAAGTTCAGGGGAGTTGGAGTTAGCCTTGCGGAGAAAATCCAAGTCTGGTACTGTCCTCGTCTTTATTCTCGTGTGCTTGGTGGCCGCTCAAGTCGTTAAGATGTACAACGAGGGTAGGAGCGCGGTAAGGATTGCGGATGGCCGCTATCCTGTCTGGCGAGTATCTGAACAATCGGGCGATGATGACAACGCTCCCTCAGCTCAGCGCGGACGGTTCTCCGTCTCCACCGGCAACATACACGACTACATGCCCCGCCTACTCGCGGGAGAAGAAGTAAGCGACTACGAACTGCTCCCGTGTCTTGAGAACTTCACCCGTGCTACTTGGAATGAACTGCATAAGGCTTACGACAGCCATAACCCGGAAGCGCCAGGTGGTCATTGGTTCAACGTGCTGTTCCCTGCCCTTAAAGACGCAGCCATTGGGCCAGACCCCGAAGATCAAGCCCTGCGGAACTACTACATCGGCAAAGCGTTCTTTGCATCGGACGGCGCTTGGGCCGAAGGCCTGGCAACCATTATCCTGGCTCAGTGGTATGCCAATCCGGTCCTATACAGCGACTCTTTAGATAATCTTTTTCCGAGGGACGAGGCCTACTCCCTGCGCGAGTTCATAGCACTAACCATACGGCACTCCCACGACAACCTGTTCGGGTTACTAATGCCAAGCAGTCCAGGTCGGGCCTACCCCGGCAGCATACACCTTGGCCCATACCCTGCGGATTTCCCGTTCTATTATGACCTCATCGAGAAGAACCGGAGGGTGTACGAGGATGAAACGCTTGGACAGGTAACCGTAGTGGAAACAGACGACTTGCAAGTGACTTATCTGAAGCCCGCTCAAGGGGTGTACACGATAATCGCCCTTCGAGCCAAAAAGAGCCCTTATCAAGCGGCAGGAGTAAGAATCGGCGATACTGAAGAATCGCTCTTTAAGCATCCTTGGCCCGAAGAGCTGAAGAAAGTGGATAGAATCAGCCATGACAGCGAGGCTTGGTTCGGCGACGGATACGACTACGCATACGCATATACGCCGAAGGACGGCACAAAGAGCCTGGTCTTCCTCATGAGGGATGGCTTGGTTTCCGGAATAGAGATCGTCGACGGCTTAGCGCGACCCGGGTCATAATCATGGTGCGTGACTTCGATTCTCATAATGCGCTAAGCCATTCTGCGTACCAGGCTCTTGGTTAACGACCACGCGCCGAGCCCAAGGCATACCGCCGCCGTCACCGCCAGCCATAGCAATTCGAGACTTGCTTGCGTTCCCGCCATTAAGGACCGGATCAAGTTGACCGAATGCGTAAGGGGGTTCACATAGATGACGGGCCTTACCCATGCGGGAAACACGGCAACCGGAAAGTAGAACCTCAAGCAAGGTAGACTTACCCGCGCCATTGGGTCCGACAAGGCAGAAAACCTGCCCAAAAGGCATTGTTATGGATATGCCTTTCAAGACTTCCTCTCCGCGCCTTACCTTTCGGACATCTGTAAGCTCCAGCATGGCTTGGGATCTCCATACTCCCACAAACGGATTCTACTATCTGAATTGAGTCTAGCCCTTCTGCATCCGAAGTTCTTCTCAGAATCTTCCACACAGCACCACCCTCTTCCTTCTTTTGCCTTAACATCCGGTCAAGAATCCAGTCACGGGCGCACCAAGAGTGATAACTGTAAGTTATCATACAATTGAGTGTTGGATTCCTCACCGGGAAGGCGGGTACATCATGAGGCTTGGATATAAGGCCAAAACCGCCATTGTCTGGCTATGCGCAGTGGTAACGTCCCTGGTCGTCGTCCTAGCTGCTGAGTTCTATGTCGCGCAACGTGGGTCCGGATGTTTCCTGGCCCTAATCTCCCTGGGATGCGCTCTATTGGCATCATTTTGGAACACCGACCTAGTCGTCGCGGCCATCCTCATGTTTTTTATCGGAGCCCCTCTCATGGGGGTCGTCTCGTTTTTCGCCGCGCCGGCTGTAGGATACGGGGGACAGATTCTCGCCTTCTCGGCTCAATCGATATTGATTGTACTTGCACTTGGCGTTTATGCCGCAGCCAAGCTGCAGCGGTCTGGGACAAACCCTGCGGTAGTTTCTCGGTCGCTCATGCTGGTGAACATTGTCGTTCTGGGTTTGGCACTTATAACATCTGGCCTACCCGCAATGCTGCGGAACTCGTACACGGTGGTGGAAGGCGTATCCGTCCATCGCACTAGGTTGCCTAGGGACGAGTATAGCCGGCCGTTCATCGATGAAGACGCAGTCTACTTGGTTGGGCGCCAGGGCTTATGGCGAGTTGATTTCAAGAATAGGTCAAAGACCTTCATAACGTCTCTTCCCATTCCAATGCCGTCTGAGTTGGGACTCCAGGGTGTGTCGCCTCTTGATGGACAGCCCGGCTCTCCTGATCACGCAGTCATGTGGCGTGAAGACACGACCCGGCTCACGCTCGTAATCCCCTACCCCCTTGTTGATACCGGTGGCGGCGTGGATTGGTCCTGGAACGCCTGGTTCAGCGTCGACTTGGATAGCCGCTCTGTGTCCGAGTGGCGTCTGTCCCTTGAGGAGATACCGAAACAAGCGTATGCTCAAACTCTGCAATTACCGATCAAATTTGGTGAGTACAAACTCGCGGAAGGCAACACTCACAATACGCTGCGGGTGTCTTATGGTGACGCGAGCGGCGACATCCTACTTGATGGGTTTCCTGAAAAGCAGACCGGCGCTCACGGCAAGGCCTGTATTATTACCAAGAAGTGCTCCGTATACGTCATTGATTTCGGTAATGTAGGTCCCAGCCAGACGAGTGCCGTTTTTGAGCCGGTAGACCGGGATGCTAGGTCGGTCTTCCCCGTACGGCACACGACTGCAACAACAGTAATGGAGGACGGAAGTTTCGTCCCGTCCCCAGAACGAACGATGTCTCTCGTGTGCAAGGAATCCCGAGACAATGGGCTCTTGGTGGACGTACAGTTAATGGTGTTCAGGACGGATGAGCCTGGGATCCCGATTCTAGTGGTATCGGCTCGGGAGAGTTTCCCCGACCAAGGCACACCTCCCGATACCATGTTGAGCAGCTTTTCCGCAGTCTGGGCTGGGGATTCGCAAGGGTTCTACGTCATAGGGACACCCGCGGACTCTCCCGACTCGTCAGCCCAGATCCTCTATTTCGACTTGCAGGGCAAGGCCTACCAGGTGACAGAAAAGGCTTTTCTGTCAGAGGGCAAGGTCGTAGGGTCAATTCCCGGCACGCGTCTGCTGGTCACCCAAACGTTTGAGACTTGGCCGGAGACGGGCCTTTTCTGCACGAGGGTTCGAGTAGCGAAAGAGGATGGAACCACCGTAGCCACGTTTGGCGACCCCTTAGGAACGAACAACTGCCAGTTCGAGGATGCCTCAGACAAAGGATGCGTAGCGTATTCCGTCTGCCCGGACCGCATTTGCATTGGCTTCCTGAGTGACGGAAGCATTAAGGAGGTTGCGAAGGGACTCTGCCCCAGGTTCAGGCCCGGCAGCGACTTGTCTCTGGCTTTCGTAAGCGCAGATGCGGATTCGCTGACCATCATGGAATACGACGTGTCAACCGGGGCAGTCAAAGAGCTCGCGTGGGATAGATTCGGAATAGTCCAGGCATCCTGGGTGACCTCCTCTGGACAAAGGCTCTATCAGGTGAAAGACCTAGTGTGGCACGATGCGGACACGTTGTACATCCTGCTCGACGGTGAGAGGGTCTATCGCATCGAAACCGGCGGGAACTAGAAAGCCGGCTCAAGAACATTGTGCTTGGCACCGGTTCTAGTTACTCTTCTAACCTGTACATGGCCACCTTTAGTTCGCCAGTAGAAGACCGGAGCTGTGCCAATAGGTACTTCCCCGAAGGAGACACGACATATGACTCCACCGCCTGCAGGACGGCCCTCGAAGTCTTGGCGGACCCTGCCGCTAGGTCAAATACGTAGAGCGAGTCCTGCCCTGCTATCCCGCTGTCCCCCAGGGCGAAAACCCGTGGAGTCGACCCTGCCCTAGTAACTCCACGCAGTCCGTCAACATGGAGAACAGTATCACCGCCGGAATCAAGCGCTGAGACCGACGATGATGTGGCCGTCAGGCCAGGAAGGTACTCCACCACAAGCAGGCCTTCGGGGGTAGAAAAGACCACGTTTGGCAGCACACCGTCCGGGCCGGCTCCTTTCAGTTTTGCGGTCCACAGGATCTGTCCGGTCGGGGTCAAGAGCGATACGGAACCGTCATCACACAGGGCTGCTAGACCTTCTCCGTAGTGGTGGACATCTTTCACGCGCCTACCAGGCAGTGCCTCCCGCAGACTCACCGAATGCCTGAGTGCTCCGTTCTCCAGGCCGTAATAGGCGATTCTCGAAATGGCATCTTCCTCGTACTCTACTGCGGACAGCAATCTCTCGCCTTGGCCGCCCCCGTCGATTATCTCATCCGGTAGCTGAGCGTTCGGAATGTCGAATGCCGAGACCTCCGATCCTGTCTTGGCGTCAAGGATGAGTATCCTGTTTTGTGACCTCTTGTACTTCTCTTTCACCAGAGACGCATAGTTCGGCGAGGACCTGTCACCCAGCGCGACCTCGTCCAAAAGACTTGGATCTTTGCCGTAGCAACCGATCAAGGATTCATCTACGTGGAAAATAAGGGCGTTCGCAGGTCCCGGAGTCTCCCAAACGGTCCGACCGCTGCGGTCTATGAGCTTGACCAACGATTCAAAACCAATTCTCTGGCCTGAAGACCCTGACTCTTTGGCCTCGGTCACATATCCTACGGCCTCATCGACGGCCGCCCATCCTGTCTCCAAAGGCCTCGAGAGAATAGGCGAAATGGTGTCGTACTTCGCATTAGCACGTGACCAGTCCAACTCTCCGACCTTCTGACCGTGAGAGTCGATGTATTCCAGCGGGTACGTAGCCCCTAGTTCGGGCCGGCGCCTCAAAATCGCTTCCCCATTGTCTCCCGCCCACAAGAGCTGCATCTTACCGGGTACCTGAATCTCCCAAACAAGCGAGAGACTCAGCTCATCCTGCTTAGGTGCACATGCAACACAAGTAACCAGGAGTATCCAGATGACCCCTATAAGAAATCGCTGTCTTGAAGCCACAACGCCCCTTCGCACCATCTGAGTCAAACCTCCTGTCCGTCGAGGGTCATATGCAGGGGAGTTGTCGGTCTCCTGGCAGGAAGCAGCCGCAGTGCGGGGATTCAGTTCGCCCCGCTGAGTGCACTCAATGCTTATCATACTGACAACAATTCTGTCAACGGCCATTTGACTCTCCGACCGTGTCAACCTACTGTAGGAATGCCCCTCACCATCGCCATCACGATGTCACCAAATACTCGCATGACTGATTGACATTAGCCAGTGCCGTAGCGGCGTGACCTTTCCCGCGAACACAGGCAGGTTGTCGGTCACCTCGCCGGCCACACGTCTCAACACCTCGCGCTCGCGGGACACCACTTCCGACAGTGCTTTCAACGGGCTTAGCCCTCGGCGATGCTGCTCCACGTACTTAACCCCAATCTCCACTTGGTTGGCCTTAAGGGCCCGCATCCTCGACATCTGGTCAACGCCCTTCGCGCTCCATCCCATCGGGCGGCTTGACAGCCGGGCTGAAAGAATGTGGCTCACGTGTCCCTCGGCGCTCACCCCTAGATCCGCTTCGGGATGGACCCGGTGGGCCATGATCCCATCCCAGTTGAGCCGTATGTATCGCCTGCAATCCTGGGCCATCTTGACCTGGTTCGGTATCTCAGCGAATACCGCCGCTTCCTTCAAGAGTCGCTCCACTGTGACCCGGTCCCCAGCCCTAATGGCTTTCCAGGCCTTTCTGTACTCCTCGCTATCTCTTAAGTACCTCTACCAGGCGTCTGTTTAGGTGAAACATGTCCAGAACAAACACGCTCTTGGGCAACACCTTGAGCCCTGTCTTGATCCACGAGGCGCCATCACCACAGACAAAGATCCTCTTTAGGAAGTTCATGTCGTAGTGCTCTTCTATGTAGTTAAGCACCCAAAGCCACAGTTCCTCAGTCTCACTGTAGAGCCCCGAGAAGTAGCGCGGCATCTTCAGTCTTCGTCGTTGGCTTTCATCTTTGCCCTCATGCACGTAAACCAGGAACGGCATGTATGTCCTTCCGTCTTGCCCAGCCACATGGTCTTCGTCAGCTTCCACGTACAGAGTCTCACACCGCTTCTTCTCACGCCGCCCTCCACTAGCTTCTTCTTCCAGGTCAAATCCGCGGATCGCTTTCATGACCGTTTGACCGCTTACTCGCGCGTCCGGAGCCGCTCTGCCGGGCTTCTCCCCGCTCTTTCGATAGGACAACTCGCTTGCCGCTTCCACTACTTCCGCGGCTAAAGCCACATCTATCCTCGCGTGCGGCCCGTACCCTGCTTGCCTATCGACCAGATGCGCGCATTCCTTCGTCTTGGCGTACTTGAAGTACGTCCGCCTGTACTCCACCCTCCCAAACGGCGTCAGGATGCTTTTCACATCATCCCGTCTCTGGATTCTCCACCCGGGCCTTTCCTCGCGATGCTCGACAAGACGCTGGTCCGCGGCCTCCAGTACCGACTTGCACGCTTCCCGCCCCAGCTCGTTCAATTGCTTCCTGAGGTTTTTCTCGAAACCAACGTAGTCGACTCCCTTATCAACCGCGTCCAAGACACTTTCCACAATCCCGTGAAACCTGGTCCACATCTGTTGTACAATTTGCATGAGACCTCACCTCTAGAGTGGAGACACTCGTCCAGAGCAGGACGGTGGGGTCTCTTTCGTTATCTGACAACCGTTACCCTCTAAAAACTCCTACAGTAAAGTTACACTAAGGTGCGTCATGCTCGGGGGAACATTCAACCGGAGGAGCGGTAGATCCTGTCAGAAAAGAACGCCTACTCAATCACTACGAGGGATAAGGTCGGAACTTGGAAATCCGCGCAAGCATCGACATGGTGATGCTTTCGGCTCTATGGTATGATCTGGATGCCCAGAACCTCTCGGGAGCGTGCATTCATGTCCAACGAAAGCAGTACCGGCAATACTGAGCAAGAGAGATACGCGGAACTGCTACAGAGCGAACTGTCAAGGTTTGTGGCACGCCTACGCTCGATCGGAGCCTCCAAGATAGTGCTTTTCGGGTCATACGCGGAGGGACGCAAGGACCTGTACACGGACCTCGATCTATTCGTAGTCCTGGAAAGCGACCTTCCCTTTGTGGAACGTACGGCGTGGCTGTACAAAGAGCTGGCACCGCGAGTAGCTTGCGACATACTCGCCTACACACCTCGAGAGTGGGAAAGCATGCGGAAGCGCCCCTTCGTTCGAGATGCGACGCGGAAAGGAGTGGTCTTGTATGAGAAAGACCGGTCGTGAGGAAGCGAAGAGGTGGCTTGACCAGGCCAGAGAGGACCTGAAGTGGGCACGCTCGTTGGCGGAGCAAGGCGGATATCACATTGCGTGCTTCCTTGCGCAGCAAATCGCCGAGAAGGCGATAAAGGCATTCCTTTACGCGCAAGGTGAGTCGCCTGTCCTCGGGCACTCAGTCGCGGCACTCGCCGAAAGGGCAGGTCAACATAACAGTCAGGTCGCACGCAAGGCGGGGGCATGGGCAGTTCTCGATGGATACTACATACCTACTCGGTATCCCAACGGTCTCCCTGATAGCATACCCTCAAAGGTCTACGGTCGCGAGGCCGCTCTTCAGGCGGTCAACCTGGCGGAAGACGCGGTCTCCACCATAGCAGGGATCCTCGCCCTCTAGATGAAACCCATGGAACCTGCGGTCCGCGAGGTATTCTGCAAGTCGGCACTCACCAAATCCGGCATCACGGACTACGCCATAAACCCATACGTCGGTTGCGCCCACAACTGCGTCTACTGCTACGCGTCTTTCATGGCGCGGTTCTCCCGTCACGACAAGCCTTGGGGTCAATGGGTGGACGTGAAAGTCAACGCTCCCCTGGCGCTGGCGGATGACCTTCAATCCCACGAGGTCGGAGGCGGCGTGGATGAAGATCCACGGCCATAGCGCACCGGTACGATGGTACCCATAACCCCAGAAGAAGGACGTCAGCATGACCGACAGAAGCCCCGACCACCTAAGGGCGAGCTTCTTAAGTGCATCCATAACCGCCTCTCCGTTTCCGTGGCTATGATCTTTGCTGAATGAACCCTGAGCATTATACGGTTTAGCGACGGCGGGGTGGCGCTACAACCCGTATCGCTATCGGTACCCCGTCATCCAGCATAGACACCAAGCGACCCAGACGGCCCCAGTCGAACACTTGGTCTCCTGACTTGACAAGGGGCCCAACCCATCCCATTTCGAGTACTCCTACCAGACCCTGTCCCTCAGCCAGCAAAGAACGCGCGAACTCAGGCGTATCCGTGAGCACGTGCTCCAGCCTGCTGTTCACTTCATCGATGTAGAAGTAATCGGGGTCAAAAAGGCGCCCTCCCGTATCTTTTTGCGCCCAGCGCAGGTAGTCTTCCCTTTCGGGATCCTTGGGATCGCGTATGCTCTCAAGGAAACTCTCGTATCCTCCAATCCCGCCTACATCCTCCGGCGGCCTGTGCCTTGCCCCGCCTAGGCACAAGGGAGTCTCGTACTTCTTGAGTTCCTTGAGCTGCTTCTCTACGACGATGTCATGGATCCATCCGTCGCCGAAGTCGTATTCGTAGACGAGTTCATCGCCCTTACTCAGAAACGCGCCGATGAGGTTCGCGTCAGGATCGAGCCGCTTACTTCCGGCCCCATATAGGTCCTCATCCGTGTAAACGGAGTCGCCCTGGGCGAAGACGGTACTTCCTAGCTGGAAGTTGTAGAGATGGTAGTTGAGCCAGCCGAACGACGCCTGTATCACCTGGTGCAGTTGCTCGAACGTGATGGTGCCGGGCACCCTCAAGCGACGCCATACGGGCGGATCGATGCCGCGCAAGGTGATCTTGATCTGATAGGCCATGTTGATTCCTCCAACAGGACAACACGTGTCCCACGTCGCCACGGATGTGACTCTCGGTCACCCCCGTGGGATTCTCCACTAGACGATTCTAGGCATCGAACCGCAAGACCTCCAAGAGCAGAAACCTGACGAAGCACGGAACCTGGCCTCAAGTACGGGTGTCGAACTGTGGGACCGTACTCGACTGAGAAAAGAGATCCTGTCTGACCAAAGGAAGCGCCTTCGAGCAGGGTAAGGTTCACAAAGTGATCTGTGAGGGTCAAGTCAGTCCAGGATGACACGAAGCCCACAAGTCAGTTCCGGATCCGGTTGGTCGAGTCCGAGGCCGTAGTGAGCGTTGACGACGGCACATCCGCCCCGGCAAAGGTCCCGGACGCCGCATCCCGAGCATTTCCCTGTGAGGCGAGAGTCGCGGCCACGGGAAGCACCCCACGCAAGCCTGTCAGCCCACAAACTCGACAGATCCTCGACACGTCCCACGGTGAAATCCAAATGACTGCAAGGATGGACGAATCCATCCGGGTCCACTGTGGCCAGGAGGTCCCCGGCGATGCAGCCGTATGCGCCTAGCTCCTCCAGGCGTGCGCGCGACACGGACGAAGCCATTAAGAGCGGCGCGAATGCGCAGTCAAGGTGAAAAGGAAGGCTGTACTTCTCGGCGAGCTCAAGAAGGCGGGGTATCAGGGCAGCTTGGGTTTCGGAAGACAAGCGCATCTTCTCGTGCACGTCGCTCCCGCGCCCCGAAGGTTTCGCCCTAAGTATCATCATGCTGTCGGCCCCTGCCTTGGAGACCTCGGAAAACGCGCGGTCCAGTTGCGGCATGATCCCCTCCGTCAGGATGAGGTTGCAGCCGCACGTAATGCCGGCATCGACTAGGGTCCTCACGGCATCGAGTGACTCGCTAAGGGGCATAGACGGGTCCCGGGGACCGCCGGGCAAGTCGATGCTCACGTTGACGCGCGCGAACAACCCCTTCGCCTGCTTCGCCCACTTGGGAGTAACCAAGCGGCCGTTGGTCGTAAGTGACGGCAGCATACCCCGTTCCCGGGCAATGCGACCCATGGGAAGCAAGTCCGGGTGCAAAAGGGGTTCGCCTCCACCAAAGGCGACGTGGAAGGCACCTGCGCGGGCGGCGGCATGAAGGAAGCGTTCCACTTCCTTGAGATCCACGTCCCGTCCACCCCGTCCCGCCGACGTGTAGCAGCAAGGACACCCTAAGTTGCATCGAGTGGTGATCGCGATCTCTACCTCAACGGGTCCCGACAGGCAGCCGGGGTCGGGTCCCTCCCACACAGCGCCGCCGTCAAATCCTCTGGTGCGCAAGTAATCCCTGTCCACCCAGAGGAGCGTCGCAGGTTCCTCGGTGGCTATGATGCCGCCGAAATGCTCAAAGCGTACCCTCTGGACTTTCACGGCAGGAAGTCTGCTCCCTGCGGCTCATCACGATCGCCCTTAGAGGCGTCAAGGCTGCTCTCTGGCTCGTCTGAACGGTCCTGAGACGAGTCTGACTCTATCTTCGACACGCCGGGTTGAACGGCTCTCGTCAGCCTCAAGAGAGACCAGATCGTCGCCACCCAAGGGACGCCGAAGCCCCAAAACGGGAAGAACAAGCCGACGGGGTTATAGGAAGTCACAGAGATCGGCGGTACCGGAATGACCAGAATAAGTCCAACAACCACGTAGGCTATGCCGATGGTAGTCAGACTCTTGGCCTTGCGGATGAGGCCTGCCGCTCTGGCTGCTCCCGCTGCCAGGACAAGGGCGAGCGGCGTAGCGTAGGCATACAATAGGACCACGCCCCACATGGCACCGGTCAGGCTGCTCAGCCCACCAAACGCCACTACCGTGAAAAGGCCGAGGACAAAACCCCACAGGCACGGCTTCGGACAGCGCTTGGCCAAAAGGACCACCGCCGGGTTAACCGCTGCGCGGTAGGCGAAGAAAGCGATGGGAAGCGTCGCGACAGCGCCAAGCAGTACCCAGTTCATTATCGGGGTCCCAATCAAGATCATCGACGACAGGACCGCAGCCCAGACTGCGGCGAAGCCTCCCCACGCCAGAGTCCATACGCCAACGGATAGGGCGCGGTCAGCGCGTGACGGCTTTGACCGGGCGTCGCGATAGGAAACCAGCGCGTCGTCGAGGCCTGAGAGCACCGCACCGGCAACTAACGAAGACAGCACTGAGTAGGGAATGAAAAACATGGAGCCAAAAAGGACTCCGTGGCCGCTTGAGTTCGGGTTCACGCCCAGCCTCATCTTGAGGATGCGTCCACGTCTTGATGACTCGGGTCTCGGATCTGGGTCTAGGCCGGAGCGGCCGGGCCCCTTCCCATCCAGTTCGGCGCATGTCTTCAATCGAGATGCCGTCCCTTCACGCACTCGGGTCCACACTACACATATGCGGGAGCAATCGGTTGCGCTGACACTCAAGACCGTCACTCGAGAAGGTAAGTTCCACCCCACGGGAAGAATACCTCCGAACACCCGCCGAAGCCCGGAACGTGCTCTTCTTCCTTGGAAGGGGCACCTCCTCTTGCATACTACAACTGAGACGCAACAGATATCAAGTAAACTCAACTATGATCAACCGGCGGAGCTCCATCGTGCGAGACCACCAGAGCATCTCACCGCTGCCGCCTATCAGCGAGTCACGAGGATGACAGCGCTTCCTGAGCCGTCTCCCCTGGCTGGGGCGACCTCCAGACAGCGCGGCAACCGCTCCTTGAGTTCCTTCACGTGACTGATCACGCCGACCATCCTGTCCTTGTCGTGGAGCCTCTCCAGCGCTGTGATGACGGCGTCCAGCTTCTCGTCGTCCAGGGTGCCAAACCCCTCGTCGAGGAAGAAAAACCCCAAGGGGTACTCCCCGCAGAGCTGGATCTTGGATGAGAGGGCCAGTGCGAGAGAGAGTGATGTGAGGAACGTCTCACCGCCTGACAGAGTGTTGACGGACCGTCTCTCTCCCCCGTTGTAATCGTCGCGGATGACGAAGTCGCTTTCGCCGGAGATCTCAAGGGCGTAGCGCTGTCCCGTCAGGCTTCCGAGCCGCGTAGAAGCGTCCACGGCCATGTCCCTGAGGTGCTCCTCGGCGAGGAACTTGACGAGCGCTTTCCTCCTGAGCAGGATTGCAAGACGCGCGGCGAGGTCCCTCTTCTTCTCCGCCTCGAGACGGTCCGCCTCAAGGGAATCCCACCTCTCGCGGCGCCCCTTGAGAGCGTTCAGGCGCTCCACCGCGACTGCGTGCTCCTCGCGCAAGGTCTTCACTCTCGAATCCAGATCCTCCACCCTGGCCTCGAGTTCGCGGAACTCGGGCTCTGAGAACTCCCGCGAACCTATCTGCTCTTCGAGGTCGCGGATCTGTCCCTCAACGGAGGCGTACGCCCGCCGGTATTCCTGTATACGCCGGTCCAGCGCTTGCATCTTGTCGTCCGGGAGCATCGCCTTCTCCGCCTGTTCCTCGGTCTCAAAACCGGCCCAGGACAGTCCATGGGCGAGGGCGGCCTTCTGCTCCCGGAGTTCCTTTTCCATCTGGGACAAGGCGGATTCAATCTTGGCCACTTCTTGAGCGAGTCTATCGGCTTCTTTGCGGCACTCTTCTTCTTTGTCTTCGGCCTGCTTCACGCGCTCGCGCAGGGCACGAATGGCGGCCTCGGCTCTGGACATGGCGGCTTGGGGGTCCTCGCCGCCGGTGATTTCCTGTACCTTAGCCTTTCTCTCGTCAATCTGTTCCAAGAGCAGGTTGATCTCGGTTGTTCTGGTGTCTCTTTCTCTCTCAAGTCCGGAAAGATGCGCCCGCACCTCCTCCAGCTCTTTCCTTATGGTCTTCTGATCATCCTGGGCCTCTTGCAGCAACCTACTGATCTTTGAGTGCTCCCTGTCCTTCTCGAGAATCCGGTTCTTGGCCGCCTGGATGTCCGCCCGCGCACTATCCTCCGAGACGGCATCGCCTAGCGCGGCCCTTGCTGCAGCCAAGAACTCGTTGCGGGCCTCAGCGAACTCGCCCTCCCTCTTTTCCACTTTGTCCCTTGCCTCAAACTCGTTCAGCCGGAGGTTATCCCACGAAGTCGTGCACTCCACCAGCCTGTTCCTCCAGGACTGCAACTGGGACAGGCAGGAATCCGCCATTGACTTGGCCTTCTTGGCACGGGCGAAGCTCTCCCCGTCACCTGATGCAACACAGGGGTGGTATTCGGAACCACATACGGGACAGGGCTGGCCTTCCTCGAGGCTCTGAGCCAGCACAACGGCCTGGTCGTGGATGAAGGCCCGCTCGGCCCGTTCGCCCGCCTCCCCGACAAGTCGCGCCGCTACCTGGATTTCCCTGTCTGCGACAGCCAACAACTCCGAGCCCGTCTTGGCGCCCTCCATGGACGGTAACTCCGCTTCACCGGCAACGAGGTCTCCCGAGTCACTCCAGGTATACCGGGACGCTGCAAGCCCGACCAGTTCCGCATAGACTCTTAGGACGTTGGCCCGTGCCCCCTCCGCACCTGCCGTTTTCTTATCAAGGTCCTTCTTGCTTGAGGCGAGCTCAGTCGCTGCAGACTGAAGCGGAGCAAGCAGACCGTAGGCTTTTTCGACCAGGTCGCGTACAGTCGGGTCCACAGAGAGCCCGGCCAGTTTGGCACTTAAGGACTCGACTAACCCATCGACCGCTTCCAGACGAGCCTCGCGGTCCTTCACAAGATCCCGCGCTTTTTGCAGGCCATCTTCTGTGGACTTGAGCTGGTTCGACAGGTTCTTGTGTTTCTTTAGGAGACCCGATAGCTCGAGCTGAACCTTCAGAGCTTCTTCCAACCTCGTTTTGCGCGCCGTGAGGACGGGTTCTTCTCTCTCCTGCTCTTCTCGCGCAGACTTTGTGGCTTCTACTGCTGATTCCAGTGCCCGGTCGGCACGCTCGCTGTTGACGGTTGCGTCCTTAAGCTCTTCCTCAGTTTTGACCCTGTCACGATCTAGCCGCCTGATCGTGTCGATGATGCTCCTCAGGGGCGCTGCGCGCCTAGCCCCGTCCAGAACACCTACCGCTTCCTCGATCTCGTCCTTCTGGCCCTCTAGACCCGCCTTCCGTTCTTCGGCAGACCGCAGCCGTTCGTAAAGAAACTTGAGGTTGACCGCTTGGTCGTACGCCGATTTGGTCTTCTCGTAGTTTTCCTCGGCCTGAGACAGCGCCGCCTCCAAGTCCTGGGCGCCGATCTCGGCTTCGCGGATCTCCTCGTCTGAGCAATCCCCAAGTTCAGCCTTGGCCCGCTCAATGGAGTCTACTTCCGCTTGCCACTTGTCCCTACGCGCAGAGGCCTTCTGGAAGAGAGGTTCCCCGAACTTATCCAGGTCAAAGATGCGCCCGAGCATCTCGGCCCTTTCTGCGCCCCTCAACGTCAGGAACTCGCTGAACTTGCCCTGAGGAAGCACAACCGCCCTGCAGAATTCCTCACAGCTAAGCCCGATGACCTTTTCCATGGCTCGCGTCACGGTCTCGGGCCTGTCGGCAAGCACCTCAGTATCATCCTTGACAAGCCGGGCTCCCCTGGCCCTCACGCTCTCCCGGTTTCTATCAGAAGCCTTCTCAGGGTCCGAGGAAAGCCTTTCATAGCGGCGTTGGACGGTATAACGGCTTCCTCCGAGTTCGAAAGTGAACAAAACCTCCGCCGCTTTCTCACGCAGGTTGATAATCCCTCTCGTGTTGTTCTCTGCTCGATCGACCTTGCCGTACAAGACAAGCGTAATGGCGTCCAGGATGGAGGATTTTCCGCTTCCCGTAGGTCCGAAGATACCGAACAGCCCGTTCTTCCCGAGTTCTTCGAAATCGACAGTCTGGCAGGCCCGATAGCTGTTGAGGCCTGAGAACTCAAGCTTAATGGGTTTCATTCTCCGGACTCCTCCTCGTATGCTTTGATTCAGAAACCCAATCGAATTGGGTTCTACTTGAAACCGGGCGGCTACCCTGACACGATCGTCTTAGCGATCCGGGCGAGTCTTGACTCCTCCTGAACACGCTT
>Ga0134097_1001645_pt1 | contig 15620 bp, 12 predicted proteins | sample 8_3taG_FD_94450 | JGI IMG/M metagenome (GOLD analysis project Ga0134097, IMG submission 94450) | Switchgrass degrading microbial communities from high solid loading bioreactors in New Hampshire, USA - 8_30_10_142_A2 metaG | ecosystem: Engineered > Bioreactor > Semi-continuous > Anaerobic >... | reverse complement strand
CCCGAAGAAAGGCTTGCTGCTCTGGATGACCTTGACGACAAGCTAAACACCATATACAGCGTAGTAGAAAACAACGATTTCCCCAAATATATAGAGCTGCGCATACAGCAGGAGAACAAAGTCATTGAGGATTTAGAACAGCAAATTGAGATTTACGAACAAACTATCATCGATGATCCATCCCAGGAGGAGGTCCTTAGCAGCATTATAGAGGATCTGAAAAGGCAGATAGAGCTCATCAAAAACAATAACATCCCCATTCTAGAATACCGGCTGGAGAAGAACATCATTCCCGGAAAAGATACATGGCAAAACCGGGCTCTTAACGATATTCAAAACAGCAGAAGCCAGCTTATACAGATGAAGATATTAAGCGAAGAGGAATTTATGAAGCAACCGTGGCTGGTGGAGCAGTACAGAAGCTATCAAAAATACGTAAGCACCCTTCAGGCCGAGATCGATAACCTGAACAAGACCATATTTATAGCCGAAAGGTCGCTTGAATCGGACAAACCGGATATGAAATATATACCCGGAGGCGCAAGGAATAAGACGGTCAGATTTTTAGAGTACTCCACATTCGTTGCCCTGTTTGCCGTGCTGCTGGGCGGCTGGATAATCGCCAGCGAATTTCAACAGGGGACAATCAGGTTGCTGCTAATCCGTCCGAAGACCCGCGTTAAAATATTGATGTCAAAATTCCTGGCAGCTTTCCTGATATGCTTGGTCATCTATTTGGCAGGCAGCATCCTCAACCTTATAACCAACGGAATATGCTTTGGATTCTCGGACTATATGTATCCAAATTATACTATGTCCGGCGCGGTCAATTTCTTTGCATACTATCTACCAAAGATGATCGCCTGTATAACCACCATAATCTTCGCTTTCACAGTATCGTTTATGCTTTCGGTAGTTGTGAAGAATGCCGCAATAGCCATCGCCGTTCCCATTGCCTGCTTTGTTGGATCCAACATTTTGGTTAATACCTTTACCTACAGCAGAATAATCGATTGGTTCGTCTATACCCCGATTCCGTATATCCAGATTTCTTCCTTCTTCGTTCCGTACTCCAGTATTCAGCAGATTATTCAAAGGGGTATCTCCTTGAGCCTGACGTTTGGTATAATAATGCTGTTGGTACTATCGGCACTGTGTACAGCCGTATCAATACTGGTATTTAAAACAAGAGACATAACTAATTAGAGAGGGTTGGCATGATGGAAGACAAAAACACGTTCTTGCATTCATATAAAAATAAGACGCAACAGCAAGATGAAAATCAGCAGCAGGATGATCTTAAAGGGCAGCAGCAAAGCAGCGTTGATTACCAGACACCAACCGGTTTTGTAAAGCCCGAGAAAAAACCCGCGCTGCACCCTGAACCCACCCGTAATAGATCAAAGACCATCATAATGGCTTCATCTTTGAGCGCCGTAATACTGGTTTGCGTCATAATCGGCATCTACTTTATGCTCAATCAAACGGTGGAGGTAATAGATTTCACCGGGTGGACCGAAAACAATGCCCAGCTGTGGGCGAGGGAGCACGGAGTCATCCTGCAGATCGAAGAAGCCTACAACGACGAGTTTGAGGCGGGCAAGGTGGTATCCCAGAGCGTAGCCAGCGGCACCAAGATCAAAAAGGGCGATTTTATAAAGCTCGTCGTCTCCCTGGGCCATGATCTGTCGGTAAAAGTGCCCCTCCCCGACATCATGTCCATGACCCGGGAAGAGATAGAGGCATGGGCAGCCCAAAACTATATGACCAAAGTGCGCATAACGACAGAATACAGCGATGAAGTTGAAGCCGGAAGGGTCATTAGGTATGAGATCAATGACGATACGGTGGTCGACGAGGTAAGGAGAGACACACCAATATACATCGTCGTATCCAAAGGGCCCGAGGACAAATCCGCTGTAACCGTTACCATCCCCAACTTCAAGCAGATGTCCCTATCCGAATGCTATGCCTTTGCCAATGATAATGAGCTTATACTGACGGTGGAGGAACAGTACGATGATTACGTCCCCGCGGGAGCTATAATATCCCAGAGCGTAAAACCCGATGAAAAAGTAAGTAAGGGAACCGAGATCGTGCTGGTCGTCTCCAAGGGAAAGCTCATTACCGTTCCGGATTTTTCGGGCTTTTCCAAAGAAAAGGCAATGGCCATGGCAAATCAGCTGGGTATCGCGGTTGCAATCCAAGAAAGATATTCGTCCTATCCTGCAGGAAGATTTATCTCCCAAAGCATCAAAGCGGGTTCGGAATATAATGCGGGCGATATACTGGAACTCAGTTATTCCCTGGGCAACGAAATTGTAGTACCGTCATTTGTCGGTCAAACGAGAGACGCAATCGAATCATGGGCCAATGAGCTAAACGCCCAGGGCGCCAGCATCAACATCAAAGCTACAAATACCCCCAGCAGCTCGCCCAAGGGAACCATCATCCACCAGGACAAAGCGAATACTGTAGTGGGCGTAAAAGCCGCCATAAACATAACCGTATCATCGGGTAAGATCGTTTACGTCCCCGACTTCGTAGCGCCCGAAGGGGCCGGCTATGACACCGCAATAACAAGGGAAAAGGCTATTGCCATGTGCGAGGAATTAAACATTGTACCCATTTTTGAGAAGGCCAAAAACCCCAACAGGCTGCCCGGTGAAATATGGGAACAAAGCATACCGGCAGGCACCGAGGTAACGGAAGGCACTACCATAACCCTTAAATACGTCCCTGTCGATGTCAAGATAAAGGTGCCCAATTTCATAAACATGACAAAAGAAGAGATTCTGGCAGGAAACTATAATAAAATGCTTGACATAAGGTTTGCTGAAGGGACGGAATATGTGGAAGGGTATGCGGGCAAGGTATACAAACAATCGCTGGCTCCTAACACCCAGGTAGCAGCGGGAAGCGTCATCACGTTAACCATATGCCCCGGGCAACCGCAACCGGAACCCGGCAGTTGAAACTTAAGGCCATTTGGCTCCAGCCAAATGGCCTTAACTATATATTCTTAAGTTGTTTCGGCATACAGCAATCTTGTATTTTGACATTCCTCTACCTTCATTTTACCAGGGCAGATTCAAATCTTTTCCCTTCTATAAACCTTTGTATCATATGGACTTAATATAACTGATCCGGATACAATTTTTTGCTCATATAAGTCAAACAGTGGTTGTTTTATTTCGATTTTCTGCGCCTCTTTTTCATAATTCAATACAAATAAATATTCCATGCCATCCTTTTCTCTGACTGCAAGTTCACAGCTTTGAGGTACTTCCAGTACATGACGGTAAGGAGAAAGAATTCCCGTTTTTTGCAGAAATACTTTTACCGTATCTTCTGTAAACGCTCCTCCAAAATAATATACATACCCTTCCCCTAACTTTCTTCCAATCAAACCAGCTTTGCCAGTATAATAATTACTTGTATAAGTTCCGAGTACCTGAGCATCCTCTAAAGGTTCTAAAATATCGTTAAATACCGCTGCTTCCAATTTTATGCCATCCCAATCAACATATACTGGGTCATCTGCAGGACTTACAAAAGTGTAATCTATCACATCCGCACCGCTTAAGTCACGTAATAAGCCCGGCAATTTTAACATAACACATTTCCCAGTTATATCCTTATATCCGGTACGGCATCCGAGAATCAGCGTACCTCCTTGTTTGACATAGGCTTCAAGAAGTTCTGCGCGCTCTCTCGTCATAATGACAGCATGCGGATAAAACAACACCGGATACCTTGATAAATCATCTAATTGGGCATCTTCCCCAATATAGACATAATCCATGGGTGTATGAGTAAGCTGTGATGCCTTAAATATTCCTTTACTGCTAACCTCTTCAACTTTCTTATGCCATATATCTATTTGAGCATCCCAAATATTGTCATAGTCTTTTACAACGCCAAAAGAAGCCTTATAAGTAGCCCCTGCAATTTCCTTTATTTTATCAAATTTATTCGATATCTCTCTTATTTCTGCGATTCTGCGATTTTCCCTGTTAGAATAATCTAATATTCCATGCCAATAAATTTCCGTACCCATGGTACAAGTACGCCAGCGAAAATAACTGATATAGTCAGCACCATGGGCCACACTCTGCATGCTCCAAAGCGTAATTTGACCGGGTTTTGGCTGCGGTGCCACAATGCGACTAGTCCACCCATTTGCCCCGGACTGCTGTTCCATAATTCCAAAAACAGGAGAAATTGAACGAACCTCGCTTAGCATTCTACTCCACTCTCGGTCTTTTAGATCGGATACCTGCTCTGGATCCTGATCAAGACAATAAGCAAAGTTAGGATATGAATCAAACATATAAAAATCTAAAGATTCATCCGTCATCTTATGATTATCCAAATTGCCAAACATACCATTAGTCGTAATGAAGTCCCCTTCTTTTATATATTTTCTAATAATATCGCTTTGCAATTTTACGAATTCCCTGGCACTTTCAGATATAAATCTGATATAGTCCAGCATTCGGTGGGGATTCATCGAGCGGTTAACAACTGGTTGCGGAATGTGTACCTGGCTCCAATCCGTATACTCCTGGTTCCAAAAAGCAGTTCCCCATGCTTGGTTTAAGGCTTCAAGGGTACCGTACTTTTTCTTAATGAAATTGCGAAATGCGATATCATCGCTTTCCGAATAAAATTCATTTACTTCGCAATTAATTTCATTGTCTATCTGCCATCCGATAATATTAGGATGGGGAGCATAGTGTTGTGCGATCTTCTCTACTATAGCTGCAGTAAAGTCTCTGTACACCGGTGAATTGTAATTATAATGCCTACGACCCCCGTGTCGATATGAAACTCCCTCAATCGTTCTGTTTAACACTTCGGGATATTTTTCAGTCAACCATGCGGGGGGCGTTGCGGTGGGTGTGCAAAATATGACTTTCATTCCAGTTTCCCTTACTACCTCCAAGAACCTGTCAAAAAAATCAAAGGTATAATTGCCTTCAGTGGGCTCAATACGGCTCCAAGCAAATTCCCCTATTCGGATAACCTCAATCCCGGAATCAATCATGCGAAGTAGATCATTTTTCCACAAGCTTTCATCCCAATGTTCAGGGTAATAACAGGTACCCATTACAATTTTGTTTGTTCTTAACCTTTTTGTCGTCGCCATGTCAAAATTTCTCCTTTCTGTTCCTTATTTTGTTAATATAACAAGAAATATTAATTTTTTTATAATTACTCACTTTAGGCAGAATAAGAATACAATATTTATATTGCCAATGAACATGATATAAGATTTAGCACGCCTAATATCGTTAGCTAGATTTTGGCTTTACATATTCAAAAGCCGTTAACCCTTTTTTCCAGCAACCTTAATGGAATGGCAATGGATACTGTTGTGCCGACATTAACATGACTTTGAATCTCCAGAGTACTTTCATCGCCATAGTAGTTATATAATCTGCGGTATACATTTTTGATACCAATGCAGTTTTTACTCTGTAGCCTTTTACACTCATCATAAATATTTTCGACTTGTTTTTTGGTCATTCCGATGCCGTCATCGGATATCACAAAATACAATTTTTCATCTTTTATATAACTTGCAATCTTTAGGAAACCTGCTTCCATCTTAGGTTCTATCCCATGATAAATAGCGTTTTCCACAATAGGCTGTAACAGAAAATTTGGAATAACGTAATTAAGCACTCGCTCATCAATTGCGTATTCTATTTTAATCTTTTCCCCAAACAAGAATTTCTGGATAAATAAATAATTGCGTATACTATCTAATTCCTGAGCAACAGTAATATAACCATCTTGTTTAATTGTAGAACGAAGCAAATCACCAAGTGCAGTTGTTATCTGCGCAATATTTTCATTGCCTTCACTGCGTGCCATCCAGCTTATGGTATCCAGCGTATTATACAAAAAGTGCGGGTTAATCTGCATCCTTAAAAATTCAATTTCTGCCTGTTTCTGTGCAATCTCCATCTTATAAACTCTTTCAATCAGATTCATTATTTTATCTGCCATTTGGTTATAGCGCTCCCCTAACTGTCCTATTTCATCATCGCTCGTAATACGAACACGTTTTGTAAAATCGCCTTTTCCTACAGCCTCCATATTCTTACTTAGCTCCTCTAATGGGCTCATCATTCTTCTGGTATATAAACTACTTGCCAATACACCGCTTAAAATGCAACCTAAAGAAAATAAGATAGAAAAAATCATAAAAGGAACTACTTCTTTTCTTAATTCGTCAACCGGTACCAAATAAATAAGAGTCCAATTATTGGACATTGCCTTATCTCTATTAACATAAAACGATGTTTTTTCAAAAGTTATATAATTATTGTTTGTATATAATACCTCTTCTGGGAGTAACTCTCCAATGCTGTTTCCATCATTAGAACACATAACCTCATTCTCTTCATTGACTACATATACTCGGCTAGAATATATATCCACAATATCCTGAATAAGTGAACCGAAAAATTCTTTTTCACAAACTACATTAATATATCCCAGGGGCTTCATAGTAACTAAATCCAATATTGCTCTTGCAATGCAAATACTATCCTTACCGTCATCACTGACTTTCCAAAGCATAGAACCATTTGCCGTGACAATTTCTTCCCACGTAAACATCTGTAATGTTTCTTCGAAAATATTCTTTTTAATGGAAAATTCAGTTCCATCTTTTGCAAACACGCTGAGCGAGATTATATCGCTATTAAATAGTGCATAATTAGCTAAGATGTTTTTTATCCTTTTCCCTTGAACATTCTTTTCATATGAGGTTAAATTCCCTATTTCACATCGTCTCAATTCTTCCTGTATTATACTGTTTTTTAATATATCAAAAGTAATATCTTCAATCATTGCAATATTATGTTCGTAGTTATTTGTAATTTGCCTAATTAGGTTAACAATATACTGGTCTGTTCTTTTCCCATATATTTCTGAATATACAAAGAAAGACCCCATACCTATCATAATACCTACAGCTGCAATCAATGCACTGCATGTAAGGATTAATTTTTTCTGCAGTCGCATATTATTTTTTCACTCCAAGTGATATTTACTTTATTACCAGCTTGTAGATTTAAAATCTCGCTAACAGTATATTTTCTTCTCTTTTTCTCTTCATCTTTACAGTATTCACTAGGCTTGCAGCCAAATATCTTCTTAAAAACCTGGCTAAAATATCGCTGATCCTTGAATCCAACTTTTTCACAAACCTGCTGAATTTTATGTTTACCCTTTCCAAATAGTTCCACAGCATTTAAAATTCGAATACCAGTCAATATATCCGAAAAGCGATATCCTGTTTCTTTTCTAATAAGACGAGACAAATACACCGGACTCAAATGATATTTTTCCGCCAACAAATCCAAGGATATGTCTTCCTGATAATTTCGTGCTATATACCTTAATATCTCTAAAACTGTCGTGTCCACATCCCTAAATTCATTAATAACTCTTTCCTCTATATTATAATTATTTACTTTTTCTCCATACTTTTCAAATATCACACTCTTATACCTTTCCTTCTCTAATTCCGCTTTTGCGGCTGCAACACAATTAATCAATTCATTAGGCTTGATGGGCTTAAGAAGGTAATCAAACACGCGACATCGAACAGCTTTCTTAGCATACTCAAATTCGCTATAACCGGTAAGCAAAATAATTTTGGTTTCCAATGAAGCGCTTTGAATATACTCTGCAAGCTGCAACCCGGTTAACCCCGGCATACGTATATCGCTGACAATAATATCTATATTACCTTCTTTAAGATAATTTAGAGTCTCCAACCCATGCTTCGCACTTAAAATCGTATCAATACCAATTTTCGACCACTCTAAAGAAACTAACCCTTTTCTGACCACTTCGTTATCTTCTGCAATTAATAAAACCAACCTAACACCCCCGTTTATCCTTTTACAGCGCCAGCGACCATACCTTCCATGATATTCTTGTGCAATAGAATATATATGATTATACTTGGTATTATAACCAAAACAACTGCTGCAATCATCGATGCATAATCTGTATAATATTGCCCTTGGAATTCGGTTAACCCAACAGGGAGGGGCATCTTTAGCTGGTCAGTAAGAAAAATCTGGGGCAATAAGAGATCATTCCAGCTATTGAGGAAAACAATAACCGCTACTGTTACAACAGAAGATCTTGAAATCGGAAATATAATATTAAAAAGAATGCGATATATAGAACATCCTTCCATGACAGCTGCTTCCTCAATTTCCCTTGGAATTGTCGACAAAAATCCCGTCATTATAAAAATAGCTATCGGAAAACCAAAAGCAATATGCGATATAATAACAGCCAGCCTTGTGTTCAACAATCCTATGGTTTTAAAGATAGAAAACAGTGGAACAATGGTGGCATATACGGGAATAAGCATACCCAATACAAAAATATTTAATACTACCTTAGAATATTTCCAATTCATTCTGGTAATAGCATAAGATGCCATAAAGCTAAGGCATACTGAAACCAAAAGGACAGCCCCGGTAATTATAATTGAATTTATATAATACGTACCTACATTACCCTCTACAATTGCTCTAATATAGTTGTCAAAACGGATCGACTGTGGAAATCCCCAGGGATTTATATACAATTCATCATTTGTTTTGAAAGATGCCAAAAACATCCAAATAATGGGATATAAACACATAATAGCAAAAGCAATTAATATAATATATTTAAAAAACAATATTGTTATTTCCTTTCCTTTTATTTTTTTCATTACAACCCAACTCCTTTTAGTATTATAGCCCATTTCCCATTAGTATTCAATCTGTTCTGATCTAAATAACAAATTGGCAATCACAACCGCTGCAATACAAAGTAAAAACAAAATAACACCAATAGCTGCTGAATACCCGTACTTTAAAGTTCTAAAACCTTGATAATACATATAAGTAGACATAAGTTCTGTAGCATGATTGGGACCACCACCTGTCATTATTGCCACCAGGTCATAATACTTTAAGGAACCTGTGATAATTAAAACAGCATCGATTTTTAAAATGTGTTTTATCAAAGGGAAGGTAACACATGTAAACCGTTTCCAGGCATTTGCCCCGTCAATCCAAGCAGCTTCATATAAGGATTCAGGAATACTTTTCATTGCCGCAATTTGAATTACCATATGATAGCCTACATACATCCACATTACCACAACAATAATGCAAAACATGGCAGTATCTTTATTAGCAAGCCATACCTGTTTCAAATCACCGTGCCCCATCAACTCTAAAAATTTGTTTAATAAACCAAACTCTGAATGATAAACAAATGTCCACATTAAACCAACTGCTACTCCGGAAATAACACAGGGAAGGAAAAATACATTCTGAAAGAAATTTCCTCCTTTGATTTTCTGAAAAAGCATATTGGCAAAAAATAATGCCAAAGGTAAATGTGCTATTAAGGAACCGACTACCATAAACAGGTTATTTTTTAACGCTTTTATAAATGTTGCATCTTGAAACAAATTCTTATAATTAGTAAATCCTACGAAAATCCCCGGGCTCATCAGATTGGTTCTAAACAAACTGATATAAATATTATACCCAATAGGAATAAGCACAAATATTATATAAATAATAAAGGCTGGTAATACGAGCACTAAAATTGCCTTTTTATCGCCGAATATCTTCTCCATAACTATCACCTCATCATGCCTTAAAGAAGGCTATTGCATGGGTCTTTTTGCAATAGCCTTCTTTAAGTTATTTCTTGTCAAATAGTTTTATCGATTTGCATTTTCTTCAGCAAAAGCCTGTAGAGCGTCAAACCTTTCTTGCGGATCCTCGCCAGCAAACACCGCGGTACATGTATTGTTAAATTCTACTCCTTCACCTGCACCAAATACCCTATCCCACCAGGGGGTTAAACCTTTGAATTTTTCCGAAATCGAAATAACTTCACTTACCAACGGAGCTACCTTGCTTTCATCCACTTCGATCTTCGTTGAAGGAAGTCTTCCTGCCTCATAAAGCAATTTCTCCTGAGCCGACGATGATGTATAGTATTTCAGGAATGCCACAGCAGCTTCTTTATTTTTACAATTTTCTGAAATAGCGAAACTAGTATCTACAGAGCCAACATTAATATAATTGTGTTCTGCATTTTTAGCAGGCAATATAAAAGCTCCGACATAATCCTTTATAGGACAATCATCCGAGATAAAAGTTGAAACCTCCCAGCACCCCATAAAATACATCGCTGCTTTTCCATTCATAAACAGAGATCTTGCTTCTTCTGGAGACATACCAATCATGCCATCCTGGAAATAACCTTTCTCTATCATAGCCTGAACTTCTTTCGCTGCTTCAATATGAGCAGGATCGTTCCATTTCCTGGTTCCATCGCAGATACCATTATAGAGTTCTATACCAGCAATACCATTGGTAATCTGCTGTACGAACTGCGCTGGTATCCATGCATCTGATCCACCAAGTGACATTGGGGTTATTCCATTATTTTTTAAAGTCTCACATACATTTAAGAACTCTTCATAAGTAGTAGGGATAGACAGTCCATTATCTTCAAAAATCTGTTTGTTATAGAACATAACACAAAACGTAGTTTGCGTAGGTACCGCATATAACTTACCATCAAAAGTTAAAGGTTCGAGAACTCCCTCCAGGAACCTCGCTTTCCATTCTGAATCCGAATCCATGGCCTCCTGTAAACTATACACTTTCCCTGCTTCAACAAATGGCTTCAAGAAACCTAACTCCCATGTAAAAAAGATATCTTCTACATTATTTGCTGCCATGAGAGTTGTCAATTTGGTCTTATATTGTTCATTTTCATAAAATTCAAATTTCACCTTTACACCATATTCATTGTTTGATGAAAACTCATCCGCTATTCCTTGATAAATTTTTGTATAACTGTCCGCTTCTGTGCCAACGCATATAACCTTCAACTCTTGTGTACTACTATTTGAATCGTTCTTGGTATTTGAGTCTTGTGAAGGAGAGGAAGTATTATTTCCACTACATCCTATTAACCCTACTATCAATAAAGTCGCTAATAACAGCAAACATATCCGTTTTTTTTGCATGTTTTATACCTCCCATTATACATCTAAAACTAAATATTAACTAATCTTTTCCCACTTCGCTAATTTCTCTAACAATATTCGAACATTTACAAACTACCCTATAAAATAAATTTATCCTATACGCTCATAATGATTCTCTCCTTTCTAATACAATTTTCAAGGTCTACCAACCAAAATAAGTATTACTTGACTAGCTAATTTTCTAATAACTTTGGTGTTTCCCCATATATTCAACTAATTTGTATTGAAATGTATAACAACTACGACTAATAGAGCAATAATTTGTACGTTGTTTATTGCAATTTACGTAATTATTATATTATGCATCAATTCTACAAAAAAGGCGTTTATTTTACCAATTTTGTTTAAAATATTAACCTGCCTAAACTTTATACATACATCTAAGCACTTACCGTCACACCTTGTGTGATCCCTATATGACCAAATACTAGTGTATACAACACACTTATCGGTTATTATGTAAAACACCCAAAAAGCAAATTGAAAATCGTCTCATCGCTTTAAAGCTTATTTGTAGAAACTTTTCTACAAGCTTTAGTCATTTTCTACTAACTTTTATTCAATTAAATCTATGTACAAAAAAAAGAGCCTGATCGGCTCTTTAAATTCATTGCAACAGGCTTTTCAGTTTTTCAATCGACTTCCTATCATTGTTCAATATCTCACCTGCAATATCCCTTGACCTGTCGTCCAGATTTCCCCTAAGAACTTTTTCAGCCATATTAACCCCCTGCGTCTCCCCTTCGATGGCTTTTTCTATAACTTCAGTCGTATCCGGGTCGGAACCCAAATCCATGTTAATTTTAATGTCTCCCATCTTCCCCTTCAGCCCTAGATTCTCTTCCGGCCGCCCTCCTATATCCTGAATATAGCTTGCCAGTTTGCTTATGTTTTCCCTGTGTTGTTTCTGTACTTCTTTGAAAACCTGTTTTACGTTTTCATCCTCCAGCTTAGACAAGAAGTTATTAAAGCTCTCAACCGCCATATATTCTCCCTGTAAAAGCTGGTTAAGCGACTTTACCGTTTCCGTATCGTGCATCCTGCATCCCCTCGCCATAATATTTTATTCTAGCTCTTATTTTCTGCTTAAAGCAAAAAATCAATACGCAATTGATTTGGTGTTTAAAACGCAGCTTTACATCTTCTTGTCCTTGAGCCCATACTCAACCAAATACCTTAAGTCAAGACCAATGAACAAAGTAATGGCAAACCTTGTTATATTGTCCATTTGCCTCTTGCTTATAACATGGCTCTTGATACGAGGGTTCATCATAAACCGTGAACACAGGATCATTGCCACCCATATAGAAAATCACATAGAACACCGTCAATAATATTCTTTGCTTATTCAAAAACCTCATAACTTAAGAGCCTTTTCCATTATTAGTCTTCTCCCGCCAATTTTTCAATGTTGAGAAATATACTGGCAAAATTATCAATACCCTATATATTCTTTATATTTATAGGGCAACCTTCTATGATAGACTGGTGAATTGCTTCTACAATGACTGTATTGACATAACCGGTATATGCATCGGCGGTAGGATAGGTATCGTTGATTAGATTCTCTATGAATTCATACAGCATCATTTCAGGTGCAGCCGTTAACCGTCCAGCTATCGGCGTACCCAGCACATGTCTGTGCTGATATACTCTGCCGCCCTGGCGTACCATTTGATCCTGCAGGTTCACGTACAAACAGCCATCTGTTCCGATAATCTCGTATTTAAAATCATATATCATCGGCATGCTCTCTGGAAGTATCCAGCTTGTAGTATGTGAACTTATGGTACCGTCTTCAAATATGAGGGTTGCAATTATCGAGTCATATGTATCAATATTCATATTGACCAGTTTTTCCTTTATGCCGATTGCATGTACCTTTACAACCTTTTTACCAGTCAACCAGCATGACATATCTATCGAATGGGATAACAGGAACCATGCCGGTGTAGTTTGTGCTGCCCAGCTTAACATTTTAGTGGGTACATAGATGGTGTCATTCAGCCTGGAGTTCAATGTTACGATTCGCCCTATTTCTCCCTGTTCCACAGCATTCTTTACGCTAACAAATGGCATGTTCCAGCGGTTTTCAAAGCCTACCATGCATTTGACTTTTGATCTTTCAACTGCTTCAAGCATGGCTTTGGCCTCTTGCGACGACGTGGCAAACGGCTTTTCCACCAAAATATGAATTCCTCTTTTAGCTGCTTCGATTACTATATCACAATGGGTAAAATCCGGAGTTGCCACAATTACACCATCCAAATTCCCCCGCTCAATCATTTCCATGTAATTCAGATACCCATTAACACCGTATTGAGCTGTACATCGCTCCAAAGTTGATTGCACCGGCTCGGCTATTGCAACCAGTTGGGCTACGGGAGATTTCTTTATTGCATTAGCATACATGTTTCCCCTGATTCCCATGCCTATTATACCCAATCTTACCATACTTATCATCCTTTCGTGTGTTATATAATTCAATTAATAAATATTATAACTATGTAAAAATTAAAACCGAATTACCAATATTGGTCGTATAGACCATAACCGGTACATTATGCCTTATGAATAAAGTCCAAAATACCCGAATATGAATTATGTTACTAGCTTTCGCTGCATATATACGCGTTCTAATTGTAGCCAAATGATTAAGTATGGTTGACCTATTCCATAATTTACATCCTCCAAATAGTTGAATCAATTCTTTATTATAGTCTACAATAGCAGTTGGTATAATTACTGACCTCCTGTGCTTGACAACTAATGCTTATCGCAGAATCAGCGATTATGCCATATTTAATTACTAAAATCCAGCTTCATAAAAATACCAGTGATCTGCTATTTTTTCTGTGTAATACCAATCGTCACCCCTTGGTTCTTCCCATCTCCATCCTTTCCCTTTTAATTCAAGTTCATAAGAAGCTCCTTCATACGGTGTTGGTTTATCATCACTTACATAATAAAAACCAAAATATACTCCACTTGGTGCAATTCCCCACCCACTACAATGGAACTCAATATATACCTCATCGTTATCTAAAGGATATTTTTTTATTAGTTTTACTTTCTTTAGTTCATAAATTTTATCATAGGTTTCGTTTTGAATACATTGATTTAAAAAATCCAGGTTATCCTTTACTAACTTCATGATTTCTAATTTTTCTTTATACCAATTAAGTCTTATAAGTATTCTTGGAAAAATTAATATTAATAGCAATACAATAAGAAAAATAAAAATCCTGGGAAAAAATTTATATACTATTCTTTTCATTCCACCACCTCCTTAAAATATAAAAGCATTAATTACAATTATTGTTAAGTATACCGAATTTTCCTTTTTGGATAAAATCTGTTTTTCTGAATAAAATTCCCTTTAGCTAGCATTAGATAACCACATTTCAATTTATCTATACTATTTTTGGCTTTGCTACTTTTGGACCTTTTTTCTACTACTTTAAATATTCAACTATATCCAAGTATTTCTTGCCAAACAATCATTCTTCATTCTGTTCCAGGAGCAACGTTCCACTTAGACGTATAGCTAATTCTCTATTAGGAAATATCATTATTACATTTTTGCAAAATCATCTGCCGATGAAATAGCATCTGCAGAGTTGTCCATTATACCACCTGATGAAATTGTAATCTTAACTGACAATAAGGATAATGCTAAAATGACGTTTACACAGGTCAAAGAAAATTGAATTTTACACAAAAAATTGGGCTTGATCACAAGGAACATATTTTTAATATAGCTTTGATAATGAACTATATAATGCCTTCATGAAGATAAAACAATTTCTTTCTCAAGAAAAACCTTTTTACTACTTTACTTATTTTAAGCACATCTATACCGCAAATATTATTAAAAGTGTAGAAAAGAAAGACACTGCTGCACCCACAATAAGTTGCTTCATGTCATGCCTTTTTAGAACGACCCTTGACCATATTACAAGCGGAACTAACAGGAACATCCATATCATTTTTGGCCCCGTAAAAAAATTAAGAGCTAAAATCGGACCTGTAATGCCACATGCATGTCCACTTGCTTTAAAATTGAAAAATTTATTAATAATTGCAAGAATAGTTGCAGAAATGAGATACGAAAGATAAAATATTATCATAGGTTTTGTTGGTCTCTTCATTATTAGTAAGCTTAAATTTCCTAAAATATACCCTATTAACGCAAAAATAAATGCCATCTTTCTTTCTATATTTCTTCCTCCAATCTTGAGATTTGGATTTGACCTTACAACGATATATGCAGAAGTTGGAATTACTGTAAAGAAGATAATCGAGTTCACAAGATAATATATGTTATCATTAAAATTAGCTGTAGAATTATCATACCACATAATTAAAAGCACCATTATTGCTACTATTGGCACTATAAAAATGACACTGATTATATACGCTACTTTTTCTTTCATTTAGAATTCCCCTTCCTCTATTTTATTTGCAAAAGCTGTATAGCTCATTGTCTTTTGTAAAGGGTAAGGATATG
>Ga0134097_1001633_pt1 | contig 15703 bp, 12 predicted proteins | sample 8_3taG_FD_94450 | JGI IMG/M metagenome (GOLD analysis project Ga0134097, IMG submission 94450) | Switchgrass degrading microbial communities from high solid loading bioreactors in New Hampshire, USA - 8_30_10_142_A2 metaG | ecosystem: Engineered > Bioreactor > Semi-continuous > Anaerobic >... | reverse complement strand
GTGCCGATCCCCTATGCTGTGACGGACGAGGACTTCCCGAGCTACTTCGAGCAGTACGGCTCCTTCCCGGCGTCCTACACCCTCGATGGCTTCATCACCCAGGAACAGGCCGCCGCTTTCATGGAGTAAACGATGGCGCTGACACTTCTTGCCGAACACATTGTCAAACGCTACGGCGGTGTCGTCGCCGTCCGCGATGGGAGCATTGAGCTGACGTCGGGAACTGTCGTGACGCTCGTCGGCGCGAATGGCAGCGGCAAGAGTACGCTCAGCAAAGTGATCACGGGAGTAGTTGCCCCGAATGAGGGGCAGCTACTCCTCAACGGCGCCCCGATTCAGTTCAGCGATCCCCATGCGGCCAAGCGGCAGGGCATCACCGCGGTCTACCAGGATCTCAGCCTGATCCCTGCTATGACCGTCGCCGAGAACATCTGGCTGACGCACGAGCCACGCCGCGCCGGGTTCAGCGTGAATCGGGGCGAGATGCGGGCGCGCACGCGCGAGCTTCTGGCGCTCTTTGAGGGCACCGTCTCACGCAAGCTGACGCCCGACACGCTGGTCGACACCCTGCCGCCGGACGAGCGCCAGATCGTCGAAATTCTGAAGGCGATCAGCAGCAATCCCCGGCTGGTGATCTTCGACGAGGCGACCGCCAGCCTCGACCGCACCCAGGTCGACCGGCTGTTTGAACTGATCGCGCGGTGGAAGCGCGAGGGCATGGCGATCGCGCTGATCACACACCGCATGGATGAAATCTTCCGCGTGGCAGACCGTGTCACGGTGATGCGGAACGGGCGCACGGTCGGCACGGTGGACATCGCCGAGACGAACGAGCGCGAAATCCTCAACATGATGATCGAGGGCGCAGCCTCGCCGGAGAAGCTGCGCATGCCGCCGGTCGATCCGGACGCGCCGGTCCGCCTTGAGGTGCGAAACCTGCGCGCCGGGCTACTGAAGGGCGTCGACCTGACGCTGCGCGACGGGGAACTGCTGGGGCTCGGCGGATTGCAGGGCCAGGGGCAGACCGACCTGCTGCTGGCGCTGTTCGGCGCGATCCCGTACACCGGCGAGGTGATTCTCAGCGGCAAACCGGTGCACTTCCAACACCCGCGCCACGCCATGAAGCACGCCGTCGCGTTTGTGCCGGGAGATCGCGCCTCGGAAGGGCTATTACTCAGCCGCTCGATTCTGGAAAATTTTCTGCTGCCCTCGTGGCGCCGGTTCGGCGTGCTGCACAGGATAAAAGACGCGCGCGCCGCGGCAACCAAAGCGGCCAGCGACCTCTCACTGGTCTACTCTACGCTTGACGCTCCGGCCAGCAGCCTCAGCGGCGGCAACGCGCAGAAGGTGGTGATCGGCAAGTGGCTGCTGCGCGATCCGAAGCTGTTGCTGCTCAACGACCCGACGAAGGGCGTGGACGTCGGCGCAAAGGCCGAGTTTTACGCGCTGCTCCGCGACCTTGCGGCGCAGGGCACGGCGATTCTGTTTTACAGCAGCGACGACGACGAGCTACTCGGGCTGTGCAATCGCGTGCTGGTGCTGCAAGACGGGCAGGTGCGCGACGAACTGGCGGGCGAGCGGCTGACCCGCGCAAATCTCGTGGCTGCGAGCATGGGGACGACCGATGAACCGCGCTAAAGTCCAGCATTTTTTGTGGCGCCACACCTATATTTTCTCACTCTTGCTGCTCGTCGTCTTACTCGCCGTCAACTACTCGCTGCAAGATAACCTGTTCGAGCTGCGCGTCCTGAACAACTCCATGCGCACGCTGCTGCCGCTCATTTTGCTGGCGGTCGGGCAGGCGATCGTCGTGATCGGCGGCGGGATCGACCTCTCCGTCGGGACGATGGTTTCGATGCTGGTCGCCATGCTGGTCAACCTGATCGATCCAGAGTCGACCACCAACGAAATCGTGCTGTCGATCCTGGCGGTGTGCGGCGCGGGGATTCTCGCCGGGCTGCTGAACGGGTTTGCGGTCGCGTTCTTGCGCCTGCAGCCAATCGTCACGACCTACGCGACGAGCTTCATATTCTCCGGCGTGGCGCTGCTGTTGCTTCCGCGCCCCGGCGGGCAGATCCCGACCGACCTGCGGCGCTTCTACGCGCAGACGCCGTACGGCGTCCCGCTGTCGTTCTACGTGATTGGGGCGCTCCTGTTGTTCTGGGTTGTGCTGCGCTCGACGCGTTACGCGCAATATCTGTTCGCGACCGGCAGCGATAGCCAGGCCGCGTACAAAACCGGCATCCCCGTGCGGCTGGTGCGCATGTCCACCTACGTGTGGGCCGGGCTGTTCGCAGGGCTGGCGGCAACCGCGCTGACGCTTTCGACCGGCTCAGGTCAGGCGAACATCGGCGACAACATGACGCTTGACTCGATCGTCGCGGTGGTTCTCGGCGGGACGAGCATGAGCGGCGGCAAAGGCGGCATTGCGGGCGCGATCATCGGCGTGATGATTCTGCGCACGATCCGCAACGTGATCTTCTTCGCCTCTGTGCCGACCTGGTCGCAGACGCTGGTCAACGCGCTGATCATTATCGCGGCGCTGGCCGGGCCGGGGTTGATCGCATTGGTGAGACGGGTGGTGAAGAAATGAACGTCAGCGACGTGAACAACGGCAGCGGGCGCCTCGTGCGCTACCGGCGATATGTCAGCCCGCCGCTGATCGCGCTGGTGCTGGCGATCCTCCTGTTCTTCTCGGGCGGGCTGATCAACCCGGATTTCGTCAATCTCAACCAGGCGACCAACATCGTCCGGCTGGCGGCGTTCCTGGGGATCATCGCGGCAGGGCAAACGCTGGTGATCATCAGCGGCGGCGAAGGGATCGACCTGTCGATCGGCGCGGTCGTCACGCTGGCGGCGATGCTGACGTTCCGCTTCACCGAGGGGCGCAACGAGCTGATCGTACTGGGCTTCCTGCTGAGCATCGGCTCGGGTATGGTGGTCGGCTTCCTGAACGGGCTGGGCATCGCGCTGCTGCGGATCCCGCCACTGGTCATGACGCTCGGCATGACGGGCGTGGTGCAGGGCACGATCCTGATCGTCACCCAGGGAGAGATGATCGGCACTACCCCGCCCCTGATGGCGCGCTTGATCGCCAGCCCGCTGATCCTGGGCATCCCCGGCGTGATCTTCATCTGGCTGGCGCTGGGCGTGCTGATGTGGCTGTTGCTCAACCGCACGACGTACGGCAAGCACCTGTTCGCGATCGGCACGAACCGCACGACCGCGCGGCTGTCGGGCGTGCGCGTGCAGTGGGTAGTGATTCTGACGTACATGCTGAGCGGGATGCTGGCGGGGTTCGGCGGCTTTGTGCTGCTCGGCTTCTCGCAGACGGTGTTCCTGCAGCTTGGCAACAACTACCTGTTCCCGTCAATCGCGGCGGTGGTCGTCGGCGGAACGCTGCTCAGCGGCGGCGTCGGCAGCTATTGGGGCACGATGTCTGGCGCGCTGGTGCTGACGCTGATCGACAGCCTATTGCGCGCCATGCGGCTCGAAGAAGCCTATCAGTTGATTATCCTGGGCGTGATTTTGCTCGTGCTCATCACAGCCTACGGGCGACAGCGGAGCCTGCGCCAGTAGCCCAAGCGCGAGCGTAGACGCGTGCAGCTTTGAAGGAGTGAGAGACTATGGAAAAGGTACGTTTAGGCATCATCGGCACTGGCTTTATCGGCAACATCCACGCGGGCGCCCTACGTCACGTGCCGGAAGCGGAAGTCGTCGCGGTCGCCAGCAAGACGCCCGGCAAGGCGCGCGCCTTCGCCGACGAGAGGGGCATTCCCGACGCGTACGAGAACTACGAGGAAATCCTCAAGCGCGACGACATCGACGCGATCACGGTCGCGGTGCCGAACTATCTGCACGAGGAAGTGGTCACGGCGGCGGCGCAGGCGGGCAAGCACATCATGTGCGAAAAGCCGTTCGCGCGCAGCCTGCCCGAAGCCGAGCGGATGCTCGCCGCGGTCAAGGCGGCGAGCGTCAAGCTGGTGTACGGCGAAATGCTGTGCTTCGCGCCGAAGTACGTCCGCGCCAAGCGACTGGTCGAGGAAGGCGCGCTCGGCAAGGTGTTCCTCGTCAAGCAGAGCGAAGAGCACGACGGCCCGCACTCGCCCTGGTTCTGGGACGTCAACCTGTCGGGCGGCGGCGTGCTGCTCGACATGGGCTGCCACAGCATCGAGTTCGCGCGCTGGATCCTGGATCGCCCGGCTGTCAAGAGCGTGCAGGCTTCGCTGGGCCGCTACGTCCACCACGATCGGACGCAGGGCGAAGATCACAGCATCGTGGTGATCGAGTTCGAGAACGACGCGATCGGCGTGGCGGAGAATAGCTGGGCGAAGACCGGCGGAGTCGACGACCGCTGCGAGATCTACGGCAGCCACGGAAACACCAGCGCAGACCTGATCCGCGGGAACGCGCTCAGGACGCACAGCAAGACCGGCTATGGTTACGCGGTCGAGAAGGCAGACACGACCATCGGCTGGACGTTCACCGGATTCGAGGAAGAGTGGAACTACGGCTTCCCGCAGGAGATGCAGCACTTCGTCAACGTGGTGCTCGGCAAAGAAGAGCCGATCGAAACCGGTGAGGACGGGATCGAAGTCCTCAAGATCATCTATGCGGCGTACCAGTCCGCGGGCGAGGGACGCCGGATCGAGTGGCCGTACGAGCCGCCTCAGGTGGATAAACCCATCGATCTGTGGCTGAACGCTCGCTAACAGCGTGTCACCCCACACGTCAGCGGGGCGCAGGCGCGTCAGGCGTCTGCGCCCCGCTTTGTTGACACTGTCATCCAAATTCGCTTACGTTCTACATAGCCCGTACCGTTTAGCCCACCCAAACACTCTCGACCTGCATAGTGAAAGGATAAATGGTATGGAAGGCATTCGTGTAATTCCAACTCGAGTCCACGGCATTCTGGACTATCTAGGCGGCCTTGCCCTGATTCTGGCGCCAAACATCTTCGGCTTCACAGAGAACGACGATGCCACGTGGGTTGCCCGGATCATCGGTATCGCGCTCATCGTCCTGGCGCTGCTCACGCGTTATGAACTGGGCGTGCTCAAGGTGCTGCCGATGTCGCTTCACCTGTGGATCGACGTGCTCGCGTCGATCTTCCTGGCCGCTTCGCCGTTCCTGCTCGGCTTCTCGGACGAGGACGCGAATGTGTGGGTTCCGCATGTGGTGGTCGGGTTGTTGTATCTCGTCATCTCGCTGATGACCGAGACTGTCCCACGAGGGGATCGCGAGGAATTTGCCTCGCCCCGCATGCCGCGCTAATTCCCCCGCCAGAAGGCGCCAAAACGCCGGAGAGCGCACCCACCTCTCCGGCGTTTTCATGGCTGGCTGACGGCCTAGCGGAAGCGCAGCTCCGGAATGCCGGGCACGTAATAATGCGTCAGGCGTTCGTAGTATTCGAGCGGATGCTCCGGCTGCTCATACTCCGGCGGGATCGGCAGGCGCGAGAAACGCTGGAAGTACAGCAAGCAGGCGTCCCGCCACCAGCGCGCCTCTTTCTCCTGAATGCGCAGCAGCGCGCGAACATGCTCCGCACGTGCCGGATCGACGTACTCCACCAGCTCATCCCACGTGCGCTGCATCGCGCGCACCGACTCGACGCCCCGGTTGTAGCGGAAGCACAGCTCGTCCCACAGCGTCCGGCCGGATTTCATCACATGCTGCCAGGGGACGTGATGGAACCACAGCAGAAGCTCGTCGGGGCACGTCTCGACGCTAGCGACCAGATCGCGGAACGGCGGGCAATACTGGCTGACGGCGTTGCTGCCCGTCGCGGTCCGGTCGAACCCGATCCCGCGCTCGTCCGCCCGGTGATAATAGAGCGAGGTCCAATCCGCGCGCCCATCCGTCTGCGAGAGTCCGACCCAGGGGCCGGGGCCGTAATGGTGGTCGCGCGCCATGATGTGATGCAGGCCAAGCGGCGTCATGTAGTCCACAACCGCCTCACGCGAGGCAATCATCATGCCGGTGGCGCGCTCAACAAAGCGATCGTCGTTGCTAAACGTCATGCGCAGCCATTCATCCGCGATCTGCTCGGATGACAGGCGGTGATCCCACGCCAGCCGCCCAAAAGCGTACCAGTTCGCCGCGCCGAACGGATGCCCGCACCAGTTGCGGTCTGTCCCGATATTCGACACGCCCGCCATGCCGGAAATCGCGTGTCCGTCCAGGCTGCCGTCGACCACGTGCGCCACCAGCGAGCCGGGCCCGGCGCAGCCAGTATCTGCGTCGAGTGTCTCCTTGAACAGCGGGGCGAGATAGACCAGGTGCGTCGCGTGGCCGAGGTATTCCTGCGTGATCTGTACCTCAAGCATCAGCGGCGTGCGCGGCATCGCGCCGAACAGCGGGTGATACGGCTCGCGCGGCTGGAAGTCGATCGCGCCGTTTTTCACCTGCAGCAACACATTCGGCCGGAATAGCCCGTCCTGCGGAGCCAGTTCCGCATAAGCCTGCTTGTGGCGGTCGTCCGGCTCCTTGTCGTCGTACACGAACGCCCGCCAGATCACGACGCCTCCGTGTGGCGCGAGCGCATCCGCCAGCAGGTTCGCGCCGTCGGCGTGCGAGCGCCCGTAGTCGTGCGGGCCGGGCTGCCCTTCGGAGTTCGCCTTGACCAGAAAGCCGCCGAAATCGGGGATATATGAGTAGATTTCGTCCGCCTTAGCGCGCCACCACGCGATCACACCCGGATCGAGCGGATCGGCTGTGGGCAGGCCGCCGATCTCGATCGGCGCGCTGAAACGGGCGGTCAGGAAGACGCGGATGCCATACGGGCGAAAGACATCCGCCAGCGCCGCGACCTTCGCCAGATATTGCGGCGTCAGAATCAGGGCGTTCGCATTGACGTTGGTCAGCGAGGCGGCGTTGATGCCGATTGAAGCGCAAGCACGCACATAGTCGGTGTAGCGCGGATCGAGGTAGTCCGGCAGCTTGTGCCAGTCCCACAGCGAAAACCCGGCGTAGCCGCGCTCAACCGTCCGGTCGAGGTTGTCCCAGTGGTTGAGCATGCGCAGCCTGATCCTCGGCGCGCTGACCACATGCAGATCGCTCAGCGGCCGGTGCGTCTGAAGCAGGCGCAGGAACGCGAAGACGCCGTACAGCACGCCGGTGTCCGTGTTCGCCGCGATGACGATGCAATCCTGCCTGGCGCTGCGCGTGCGCGCCAGCACATAACCCTCGTCCCCGGCGGCTGCGAGGTCCGCGCCCAGGTCGAGCGCAGCGATCAGCGGGGAGCTGGCAGGCGTACCAGCGATCAGCGCGCCATCCCCCTGCACCTCATCCACCAGGGAAACGGGCTGCTCCAGCAGGCATGGCAGCGCCCGCGCCAGCTCATCGCGCGCCGCCTGCAGGGTGCGCGAATCCCCCGGCACGACGGCGTGCGTCAGCGCGGCCCGATACGCCGCGAGGCGCGCTTCGTCCGCAACCGGCACGTAACGAAGCCAAAGCTCATAACCGTCTTCCGAGTTTTGCTTGCAGGTGAGCGTGGTCATGTGGGCACCTGTAACGTTTGGCGAGAACCAGCATAGTACATCAATCAGCCACTGCGCAACCACCCGTCGGACCGAGGTACGGTGTGCAGCGTAGCCAATCATCGCTATAACCGATGGAAATGACACTGCTTGCAATCGCTCGCATGGACGAAAAGGGAAACCAACCGGTGCGCGTATTGAGCATCGTGTTCATTCTCCTGTTCGCGGGCGCGCTGACCGCACACGCATCGTCGCCGTGAACGCGACGGTTGTGAGCGGACCGGTGTTCATCGGCAGTGACCGCATCACCGACCGGGATAGCCGGGTCGCGCCCCCGCCGCCCCCACCGCAGCCGCGTGGGAGCGGGCGCGGCTTCATTTCGGCGCATTCAGGGCGCGGCAGCTAAGCCATCTGGTCAATCGCACATCCTCGCGTCGGGCTGCCCTGCCACAAAGGGTAGCCCGGCGCCAGTCTTGCGCGGGAGCGGGTTATGGGACTGAGCCTGAGGCTGAACCCTCGCGCGATCGCGACGGCGCTCGCCGTGATCGCCGTGCTGCTGGCGCTGCAAAGCCTCTTCGCCGAATTCCTGCTATCCACCGTCCTGCACTTCGATTTCGACAAGGCTCCGGCGGCGCTGCTCGACGTGCTGAGCGTCAACGTCGAGGAGAGCATCCCCACCTGGTTCAGCACGATCAACCTGTTTGTGGCGGCGTGCCTGCTGGCGTGGATTGCGCTGCTCAAGCACGCCAGCGACGAACCGTTCCGCGCGCACTGGGCCGGGCTGGCGCTGATCTTCCTGTATCTCTCGGCGGACGAGGGTGCGGCGATCCACGAGACGGCGTCCGGCCCGATGAAGGACGCCTTCGACACGTCCGGCTTTTTGGAGTTCGGCTGGCTGCTGGTGGGCATCCCGGTCGTCATCGTGTTCGCGCTGGTGTACATCCGCTTCTGGCTGCGCCTGCCGGAACCCACGCGCCGCCTGTTCGCCATCGCGGGCGCGTTGTACATCGGCGGCGCGGTGATCATCGAGTCGATCAGCGCAAACTTCTATTCGCAGGATGAAGGCGCCAGCTTCCGCTATCTGGCCGTGGCAACGGTCGAGGAACTGTGCGAGATGCTCGGCGTGGTCGTCCTGCTCTATGCGCTGCTCGACTATCTAGCGCGACGCGATGCCCGTTTCGCGTTCTACACCGCCGACGTGCCCGCCGGGTTTGAGTCGCCCCGGCTGCGCTGGCCGCTGCCACGGCGCGGCGCGCTGACCGCGCTGGTCGCCTTGCTGCTGGTGTTCAACGTCGGGCTGCTGGTCTGGACGCTTACCCAGCGTGCCGAGCCGGAGTCCGCTGAGGCCGCCGCGCCGTACCATTTCTATATCGCTGTGGAAGAACTGGCAGGCGAAGGCGTGGCGATCGCACACTTCAGCGGATTGTTCGAACCAGCCAATGCGGACGCGCAGCGCACGGTCAGCGCGCTGATGTCGGGCTTTCCGGCGGTGCAGGTGCTCAGCCTGCCTGCGCTGGATGCGAGCGTTGCCGTGGCAAGCGACACGCCCGTCCTGACCGACGCGGACGTGATCGCGCTGATGGAATGGATCGACGAGCCGGAGTATATTTTCTACGACACGAACATCGTTCGCGCCGTGCTCGGCGTCCCCTGACACCGGCCGAGCCGCAGCGTTTCGGCGCGTTTCTGGAAATGCCGGTCGAGCTTCGATAACCGCTCCGTGACAGCAAGAAGGGGCGACGCCGCCCCTTCTTGCCCCCACTTACCCTATCCCCCGGAAGGGCTACTTATCCACGCCGGTCATGATGACCCCGCGCATGAAGACACGCTGCGCCAGGAAGAACAACACAACCGGGATCACCAGACCCATCAGCGCGGTCGCCTGGATGAGCTGCGGCTGCTGGTCGTACACGAAGTTGAAGACCTGGATGCCGACCGACAGCGGCCGGATCTCCGGATTGCCGAGCGTATAGATCAACGGCTCGAAATAGTCGTTCCACGCGAAGACGAAGTGGAACAGGCTGACCGCTACGATCGCGGTCCACGCCTGCGGAATGATCACCGAGATCAGGATGCGGAACGGCCCCGCCCCGTCGATCATGGCCGCTTCGTCAAGCTCGATCGGCAGCGTGGCAAAATACTGCCGCAGGAGCAGCACGTTGTACGCGTTGGCGAAGAAATGCGGCACGATCAGGGGAAGCCACGTCCCGGTCCAGCCGAGCACCTGCGAGAAGACGAAGTACGTCGGCACCAGCGTCACCTGCTTCGGCAAGATGATCGTCGAAAGCAGGATGATGAACAGCACGTTCTTGAACGGAATCGGGAAGCGTGTGAAGGCGTACGCCACCAGCGTGCACGAGATCACCGTCCCGATCATGCCGAGGACCGCGATACCGATCGTGTTGAACAGCAGGCGCGGGAACCCAACCTCGCGCCATGCCTGCGAGAAATTCTCCCAGTGTGCGTCAAATTGCTTGATGGGCCGGGCGTCGGGGCGCTGCTGGTCGGCGAACGGCTGCTCGGACCATGCCAGCAAACCCGCGTCGAGGTTCTCGGGGTCGATGAAATACGTTTCGGTCTGGCCGGGGATGCCCTTTTGAACCATCGCCCAGCGCTGCGTGCCGCCGTCCACTGTCGGGACCTCATACAGCGGGTAATCCGTGCCCGGCTGCACAACGACCTCGGGGATCTTCTTGCCCCGGTGCGTGTAGGTCAACGCTTCTTCGATCACGGTCGCCGTTGCCAGGTCGCCCTGCCACTCAACGATCCCGCCCTCGGGATCGGCCGGGTTCAGAAAATAGTGCGTGTCGCCTTCAGACTTGAAGTGCGCCAGTCGCTGCGTTTCCCCATCGATCGGCACATCGTATAGCTGGTACTTCGTGCCGCGCACGACGCCTTCTTCGCGGTAGCCTGTGCCGACATAGGTGAACGTCTTGGCCTCGGTGACTGGCTCCAGCGTGGACGGATCGCCCACCCACTCGATCACGCCTTCGCGCACGTTGGCGGGGTCGAGGAAGATCGTCGCCTCATCCGTTTCCGCGATCAGCGCCCACTCGTGCACGGCGCCGCTCTCGTCCGGCACGTAGTAGAGCGGGTATTTCGTGCCGGTCAGCACGCTCCACTCCGGATACGGATCCCCTTCATAGCGATAGACGATGGGCGACTGCGGCAGAATGCTCTTTTCGGTGATCTGCGGCTTGGTCTTGATACTCGTCACACCCATGTAGCCGAAGGGGGAGAGATAGCCGATCAAGAGCAGGACCGTGAACAGAAAGAGCAGCGCACTCAGCCCCAGGTTCCGGTAGCGGGCAATAATCTGCTTGCTGCCCCAGAATTTTCGCTTTGGTGTTGTCGTGGTGGTTTTGGTGAGCGATGCCATGATGCTAATTATCTCCCCCGGCGTAATACACCCACCGGCGCGCCGTCGCGAACAGGACGATGGTGACGATCAGCGCGATGATGAACAGCAGCCACGCCAGGGTCGCGCCGTAGCCCATCCGATCGTATTCAAAGGCGACGCGGTAGAAGTAGATGTTGTAGAACAGTGTGATGTCGTTGGGGCCGCCGGTCCCACGCGAGAGAATGTAGGGGATATCGAAGTAACGGAACAAGCCGATGGTCGCCAGGATGAGGTTGTAAAATATCATCGGCGTGATCAACGGCAGAGTAATCTTACGGAAGACGGTCACCGATCCGGCGCCGTCCACCCGCGCCGCCTCGTAAAGCTCGGTCGGCACGGTCTGCATGCTCGCCAGCAGAGTGAGCATGGCGTTGCCCGTCCCCCAGATGCCGATCATCAGCAGGGCCGGGTAAATCCACGTCGCGCTGTACAGCCAGTTCGGGCCACTGATTCCGATCGTCTCCAAAAAGCGGTTAAGCCAGCCAGACTGCGCGTTCAGGAAGCCGTTGAAAATATAGGTTACGGAAATGATCGGCACCATATAAGGCATATAGAACAGCGTGCGGAACAGCCGTCTACCCCACAAGTTTTTCGAGTTCAACAGCGTCGCCAGCGCCAGCGGAATGAGGATCGAAATCGGCAGCGCGATCAGCATGTACGACAGCGTGACCCGCAGCGAGATTCCGACGTACGGGTCTTTGAGCAAGGTGCGGTAGTTCTGGAGGCCGATGAACTGGACCTCGTCCGGTTTGGTGAGTTGAAGGTCGGTGAAGGTAAAGACAAACGACGCGACCATCGGCGCGAGGTAAAAGGCCAGAAAGCCGATGATCCATGGCGAAAGGAAGACCCAGCCCCACAGTACTCGCGATTGATGGACAGTCAGCTTGCCGAAAAGAGTACGGCGACCGGCAGGGGCTGCCATACTCTGCGTTTGGTCAGCGACGGACATGGCCAATTCTCCTCAAACCTCAGTCGCTTTGGGGAAAGGGGTGGCAGCCCAAGAGCCGCCACCCCACACGGTATGCGGACAGCCCGCGCCAGATTAGCCTGTGGTTGAGGCTTCTGCCGCGGCGTCAAAGATGCCTTGCAGCGTCGCCAGCAGATTGTCGATCTCGGCGTCGACGTCAAGGCCGGGTGTTGCCTGCATGTGCAGCGACCAGTTCTGGATGGCGACCACAGCCTCGCTGTAGTTCGGCAGCCAGCTTTCGTGGTTCGGGTTGTCGGGGTAGTTTGCGCTCTCAAGCACGACGTCCCAGTTCACACCCTGGGAGAAGGTCGCGTCGAGATTCTCCAGGAAGGGCTCGAGATACACTTCGTCCGCCGGGGTAGCACCGTAGGCCTGAAGCAGCGCAGGCATCGCCGGACCGGCCACCAGGTAATCCAGGACCTGGAACGCCTCGATGGGGTGCTCGGTGTATTCAAGGATCCGGAACGTGTCGGCGTGCATCTTGGCCGTGTACGTACCCTCATACGACGGAACGACCGCGATGTCCCAGTTCGGAACATCCAGTAGACAGCAAGTGTACCACAAATGGCTGTAGGCCATGGCAACATTGCCAGAGTTGAACACGTTGCCCGCCAGGAGCATGTCGCTCTGCTGGTAGTCGTAGTTGGGAATGAAGTGATCTTCGTGCCAGCCAGCGTAGAGCCACTTGATGCCTTCACGCCAGTTGTCGGGCATGTAGGCTTCGCCCGTCTCAGCGTTGTAGAACGTGCCCGCACCGAACGGCGAGGTCACCGCCGAGCGGATGTCGTCGCCCCACCACTGCGGCGCATAGCCAAACTGGACGATGTTGTCAGGGTCGAAGTCCGGGCTGGTCGCGTTGTTGCCGTTCGCGTCAAGCGTCAGCAGCATCGCGATTTCGCGCAGCTTGTCGACGTCCCACTCGTCGCCGTCAGCATACGGCTCGCCGAAGGCTTGCGGGGGATAGTCCACACCCGCCGCATCGAACAGGTCGCGGTTGAAGTAGATGAACGACGGATAGGTCGCGAACGGCAGAGCGGTCAGGCCCTCGACCGGGTCGCGGTAGAACTCGATCAGGCTGGGGTTCCAGCGGCTGAGGTCATAGCCCAGCTCGTCGATGATCGGCTGGAGATCGAGGAACGTACCGGCGTAGTCGTTCGAGCCGCCAATTCCCACCGGGCCGATGATATCGGGAGCGTCGCCCGACGCGATCAGCGTGCTGAGCGTGTCGCGGCTGACGTCAAAGTCTGCCACGATGATCTCAAGCTCGATGTCGTCATGCTCGGCGTTGAACTGCTCGACGATTGCGTTCTGAGCCGCCTGATGTTCGGGCTGCCCACCAGCGCCGAGGCCGATGAACCACGTGATCACCACGGGCTCGCCGCCATCCTGCGCCTGCGCCGGGCCGAACGGCACCACCAGCGCCGACAGCACGGCGAGAAGAACCACTAGAATTGCAAGTTTACGGGTCATGCTCTCTTCTCCTAAATGAACCAGACTGTCCAAAAAAACGAAGCGAGCGGGCGTGAGAAATCAAGGAGACTCTTGGCGCTGTCGCAGCAAGATGGGATGTGGCAATCTGGCTGCTGGGCGACGTCGGACGACGCTCATCCACGTGAAGAGTGCCTCTTTTCGTGATACGCTGCCTCCTTTCGCTCTGCGTTCCAAACACACTCGATAATGACCGTTCGGCGACCCCGATTGTGGCGCCTGCTCACTCGCGGATCGCGCCACACGTCGCCCGGATCACAAGCTCGGTGGGCAGGATGATGTGGCGCGGCGGGTGAGCCCCAGTTTGCAACAGTTCCAGCAAGACCTCGACCGCCAGCATGCCATTACGACGCACCGGCTGGCGGATGGTCGTCAGCGGCGGATCAAAGCGCATGGCAGGCGGCAGATCGTCGAACCCGATGATCGCCACGTCGCCCGGCGTGCGCAGCCCGGCCTCGTTCAGCGCATCGATCGCGCCGAACGCCATCGAGTCGGATGCGGCAAAGATGGCATCTGGCTTTAGCGGCAAAAGCTGGCGCATGGCTGTATATCCGCTGTCTCGGCTAAAGTCGCCCTCGACAATCAACCGCTCATCGACTTCGCGTCCGCGCTCGCGCAGCGCTTTGAGATACCCGGCGCGGCGGTCGATGCCGGTAGTGGAGTCGAGCGGCCCGGTGATGGTGGCGATCCGCTCGTAGCCCAGGCGGATCAGGTGGCTGGTCGCCAGATACGCGCCCGCGACGTTGTCCACATCTACGTAGCTGGTCTGCGAGGCGTCAGGCGGGCGGCCAACGTAGACCGCCGGGATCTGCCGGGCGATGATCTCCGGGATCAGCGGGTCGACCAGCTTATCGGCCGCGACGATCACGCCGTCGAGCAGGCCAGTCCCCAAAGCACGCTGGTAAACCCGATCCTGGTCGTCCTGCGAGTTGAACAGGAACAGCGTCAGGGTGAGGTCGTTGAGGTTGCACGCGCGCGAGATGCCTTCAATCAGCACTGGATAGTACGGGTCGGCAAAGACGAACTCGGTAACGCTCGGGATGATCAGGCCGATGATTCCGGAGCGGCGCGAGGCGAGGGTGCGGGCGGCGAGGTTCGGCTGATAGCCCGTCTCCGCGATGACCTTCTCGACGCGCATGCGATACTCCGGCGACACGCTGGCGGGGTTGTTCACCACGCGCGAAACCGTCGCGCGGGACACTCCGGCGAGACGGGCGACTTCTTCGAGGGTGAGCTTCTTCACGGGCTCAGACATAGGCAGCTATTTGAGAGCGCTCTATTTATCGACACAAAACAAGGATTTACGGCGCGTAAAACCGACGAAAAACTACGAAAATTACAATGAATGTTGTGAGAGCGCTCTCACAACCTGCTCTCAGTATAGGGCAGATAGACCTTATAAGTCAAGCACCTGCGAGAAAATTGTAGATTCTGCGCCCGCCGCAGCGACGCTCAAGGATTGGTTATTGGCCCCACTACCGCGCGGCTACTGAATTGGCTAGAATCTCGGTGCATCGGGGGTATTAGGGGGGCTATCCCCGAAGGAGGCGCCATGACGGACATGTATTCCAGCGGGGAATACGCGCGGAAGCAGCCCGGCTTCCACGTCGAAGACGCGCCCTGGAAAGCCAGGCACATCCGCGCGATGTTGGAAAAGCACGGACTGCACCCGGCGCGCGTGGTGGATATTGGATGTGGCGCGGGGGCGATTTTGAAGGAGCTTCAAGCGGCGCTCAGTTCGGACACAGTCTTTGAAGGGTACGACATCGCGCCCGAAGGAATCGGCCTCGCCCGGCAGCACGAAAACGAGCGACTCCACTTCTTCTGCGACGACATTGCCGCAATCCCCGATGGCGGCTTCGACCTTGTGCTGTGTATCGACGTTTTCGAGCACATCGAGGACTATCTGGGCTTTTTGCGGATTCTGCGCGACAAGGGCACGTATAAGCTATTCCACATCCCGCTGGATATGACGGTTCTGTCCGTTCTGAGAAACAGCCAGGCATACACCGCCGGCAGGTCGGGCACCTGCACTACTTCTCGCCCGACACTGCCATGCTTACCCTGCAGCACACAGGCTATGAGATCATCGACTGGACCTTCACGCCCGCGCGCATCGACCAGACGACGACACGCACCGCTCGCCTGCTGAAGATCCCGCGCCGCCTCGCGTTCTCGGTCAATCAATGGATGACGGCCCGCATCCTCGGCGGCTATTCCATGCTGGTCCTCACTCGCTGAGGCGCGACGTTACGGCGCGTAGGCGTGGTGCCGGGCGGGATCGAGCTCGACGCCGTCCGCTGCCAGAGTTTCCCGCAGCCGCGCCACATCCAGCGCATGAATGTCGCGCGCGCCTTGCTCAAGCGCCAG
>Ga0134097_1001618_pt1 | contig 15855 bp, 13 predicted proteins | sample 8_3taG_FD_94450 | JGI IMG/M metagenome (GOLD analysis project Ga0134097, IMG submission 94450) | Switchgrass degrading microbial communities from high solid loading bioreactors in New Hampshire, USA - 8_30_10_142_A2 metaG | ecosystem: Engineered > Bioreactor > Semi-continuous > Anaerobic >... | reverse complement strand
GGCGAGGGGACCGTCCGCAACTACGTCGGCAACATCCTCAGCAAGCTGCAGGTGTCCAACCGGGCGGAAGCCGCTGTGTTCGCCGTCAAGAACCACATCGAGCGCCATCTGCCCGCTGATGACGAATAACGCGCGCCCGGCCCCGGTCAGTCGATCTCCTCGTCCTCTGCGGTTTGCCGCGGGTCGATTGCGCGACTGACGCGCAGCAGAACCGCGAGCACAAACCAGCTTATCACCGTCGCGCCTACCGCCAGCACGTAAAGCTGGGCACCGGCTGTCAGTCCGATCACGGCGACGAGCCAGATCGAGGCCGCCGTCGTGAGGCCCTGCACCTGCGACTGGCGGTGGATAATCACCCCACCGCCCAGAAAGCCAATCCCGGTCAGAACGCCGGTCGCCATCCGGCCAACCGTGTCCGGCGAGAATTGCAGCCTTGACAGCACCATGACCAGCGCCGCGCCAACCGCGACCAGCATGTGGGTTCGCAGTCCGGCGGGCCGCCTGGACCATTCGCGGTTCAGGCCAAGCACCGCGCCCAACGTCGCCGCAACCAGCAACGTGAGCAAGGCTTCCAACTGCTCGTAAGGCGTAACGTCCATCGTTGCCCTACTTATTCAGACACTATAATCGGCGCGCCTAGATGTTAACAGTGCAAAAGATCATCCGGTAATTGTGCATTAGACACCCGGGATTTTCCGCCTGAATCGCCGTTTTGAGTGAAACAGCCGGTTGAAAACACGCTCAGCCGCGCAGGCCGAGCGCAGCGCGCAGCGCGCTTTCATGGATCGGGCCGCGACGCAGCACATGCGGCTCGCCTGCTTCGAGCGTGATGACAGTCGAAGGGACGCCGCCGGAGCACGGGCCCCCGTCGAGGTAGAGCGCCACGTGCTCGCCCAGCGCCGCGATCGCGTCTTCGACCGTGCAGGCGGGCGGCTCGTCGCTACGATTCGCGCTGGTGACGGCCAGGGCTCCCCCCGCCGCCGCGATCACTGCGCGCGCCGCTGCGTGATCCGGCACGCGGACCGCGACAGTGGATTGCTGTGTCAGGTTGCGCGGCAGGTCGTCGCGGCGCGGCACCGCGATCGTCAGCGGCCCCGGCCAGAAGGCGGCGGCTAGCTTGCGGGCAGCTTCGGGGAAGTCGCGCGTGACCAGCGGCGCGGCGTCAGCGCTGGACAGCAGCACCGGGACGGCGCGCTCCGCCGGGCGCTGCTTGGCAGCGAAGATGCGCTCGATCGCGCGCTCGTCCAGCGCGGCGGCGACCCCGTAAACCGTGTCGGTTGGCAGGACGACCAACCTCCCGGCGCGTAACACCTCGGCGGCTTCGGCGGCGGCGTGGGGATCGTCCACCGCCAGCACGCGGACCGTCATGCCCCGCTCCTTTCGACGCGCAACACGCGATCGTGCCCGGCGTAGTCGTGCAGCACCGCGATCTCCGCGCCAGGGAACTGTTCCCGCGCCAAACCTGCGGCTGCCTCACCCTGCCCCGCGCCGATCTCCAGCAGAATCAGCCCGTTCGCTGCCAACACGCGTGGTGCCTGGGTCAGCAGGCGGCGGATGGCGTCAAGCCCGTCCGGCCCGCCATCCAGCGCGAGGACCGGCTCGTGCCGTGCGACGTCCAGCGCGGCGAGATCGGCGGTCGGGATGTACGGCAGATTGGCGGCAATCAGGTCGAGCGGCTCGCCTTGCGCCAGCAGCGGCGCCAGCAGATCGCCCTGGTGGAAGGTTATGCGCCCACCGACGCCTGCGCGCTCCGCGTTCTGGCGCGCGACGTCCAGCGCCGCAGGCGAGCAATCGACCGCGTGAACGTGTGCATCCGGCAGGTGCGCTGCCAGCGTCACCGCGATCGCGCCGCTGCCAGTGCCGATGTCCGCCACGCGCAACACGCCACGCCCGCGCGCCCAGGCGAGCGCCGCGTCGATCAAATGCTCGGTTTCGGGTCGGGGAATGAGCACGTCTGGCGTGACCAGGAAATCGCGGTCGTAGAACGGGTGGCGCCCGATCAGGTAGGCGATGGGCGTTCCGGCGGCGCGGCGCTTCACCAGCGTGGCGAATTGTGCGGCCTGCTCGTCCGTGAGCGGCATTTCAGGATGTGCCAGCAGCGCGGTGCGCGGCCGGTCGAGCACGTGCGCCAGCAGCACCCCGGCGTCCAGCGGCTCCGTTCCAGGCGTGTCGCGCCACTGATCGCGCGCCCACGCCAGCGCCTGATCGACGCGCCACGGAGCGTCCATTACGCCTCGATGGCTTGCAGCCGTTCCGACTCTTCGCGCGTCGCCAGCTCGTCGATGAACTCGTCCAGCTCGCCTTCGAGCACGGCGGCGAGGTTGTGCGTCGTCATGCCGATGCGGTGATCGGTCACGCGGCTCTGCGGATAGTTGTAGGTGCGGATCTTCTCGCTGCGCTCGCCGGTGCCGATCTGGCTGCGACGGGCGGCATCCTGCTCGCCGCGCACACGTTCCTGCTCCATGTCGTACAGCTTGGCGCGCAGGATGCTCATGGCGCGCATCTTGTTTTGAAGCTGGCTGCGCTCGTCCTGGCACGACACCACAATGCCGGTCGGCAGGTGGGTGATGCGGATCGCCGTCTCGTTCTTCTGGACGTTCTGCCCGCCCGCGCCCGCTGAGCGATAGGTGTCGATCTGCAGGTCCTTCGGGTCGATCTCGATGTCCACCTCTTCCATTTCGGCCAGCACGGCGACCGTCGCGGTTGAGGTGTGGATGCGGCCCTGGCTCTCGGTCACAGGGACGCGCTGGACGCGGTGCACTCCGCTCTCGAACTTCAGGCGAGAGTAGGCGCCCCGGCCCTTGATCGCGAAGACGATTTCCTTGTAGCCGCCGACGCCGGTTTCGTTCGCGCTGAGCACATCGATCTTCCAGCCGTGATTCTCCGCGTAGCGCGAGTACATGCGGAACAGCACCGCCGCGAACAGCCCGGCCTCATCGCCGCCCGTCCCGGCGCGGATCTCCATAATCACGTTTTTCTCATCGCGCGGGTCGCGGGGGAGCAGCATGCGGCGGAGCGAGTTTTCCAGTTCCGCGATGCGCTTTTCCTGCTCGGCGACTTCTTCGCGCGCCAGCTCAGCCATGTCCGGGTCGTCGATCAACGCCTGCGCCTGCTCCAGCTCGTCGAGCGCCTGGCGGTATTCGCGCGTGGCCGCGACAATATCCGCGATCTCGGCGCGTTCTTGCGCCAGTTCCGCAATTTTCTCGTAGTCGTTGACGTTGACCGGGTCGCTGATCATCCTCTCCAGCTCGTCATAGCGCGCCTCGATCCCGGCCAGCTTGTCCAATAGCAAATCCGCCATGGGTCTGCGATTCCTTCTGCCAATGAGGGGCATTCGTCCGTGTGCGCCGAAATTATACCACAGCGCCCTGAGCCTGAAGCGGGGGAAGATCGCACCCGCCGCAAACAAAAGCGCGGGAGCCGCCGTCTGGCCGCTCCCGCGTGATTACTCGCAGGTTGCTGTTAAGCAATCTCTCGACGTGATTTGGCATGTGCGGCGCTCGCTGGGGAAACCTCACCCCTTAACCCCCGCCCCTTTTCCCCTCTCCGTGAACGGAGAGGGGCCAGGGGTGAGGTTCTGCGTGCCGGCGGCATGCGCTTACTGCTTTCGAGAGATCACAGAGCTATCTTACGCTCCGGCGAGGGCAGGCTCCCCGGTGCGCTGATCGGGGCGGATGCCCGCCATCAGCAGGCCGATTTCCTCGCGCGTGACCTGGCGCGGATCGACTGTGTCGATGATCTGGCCCTTGTACATGACCGCGATCCGGTCCGACAGCGCCATGATCTCGTCTAGCTCCGCCGAGACGAGCAGCACCGCCGCGCCCTCGTCGCGCTGGTCGATCAGGCGCCGGTGGATGAACTCGATCGAGCCGACGTCGATCCCGCGCGTGGGCTGCGCCGCGATCAACAGGCGCGGCTGGCGGCTCAGCTCGCGGGCGACGATCATCTTTTGCTGGTTGCCGCCGGACAGGCTGCCGCCTGCCGTCTGCGTCGACGGCGTGCGGATGTCGTACTCTTTGATCAGATTGCGCGCATTCGCGTCGATGGCCTGCTCGTTGCGGAGCAGCCCGCCGTCTTCCTCGTCCTGCTCGCGCCCAACCGCCCGGCGGATCGCCGACCGTCCGCGCTCGACCAGCGCACGAACCGGCGCCACGCCGAAGACGAGCATCGTCACGCCATGCGCGATGATGCCGCCGACGATCACCGAGCCGAGCATGAGCAGGATGCTGATGATTATCGGCCACTGGAGCGCAGCGGCGCGGTCGCTGCCGAGCGCTGTGGTGGTGTCGAACTCGCGCATCTCTACCGGGACGTCGTACGCGTCGAGCAGCGCGTCCCACAGCCACGTGTCCCACGCCCACATGCCGAGCGCCAGCAGCCCGGCCAGCACCAGCCCGAAGACGAGCGAGTAGCGGACCAGCGACAGCGGCGCGATCAGCGGGGTCGGCTCGGACGCGAATGGCCGGGTGTAATAGTCGTTGAGGATCAGGTTGTCGGACACGGTGAACAGCGACACCAGCCCGTGCCGCTGGCGGTCTTCGGGGATGTGGCTGGAGCCGGTGTCCTTGATGTCGCGTGCGGTGAGGCGTGCGCGGCGGATGACGCGCAGCTCAAGCTGGCGGTCGAACCAGTTGCGCCGCTCAGGATCGCGCGTGGCGAGCGCGAACGAAATTAGCGCCGGAACGAAGGCCGGGAGCCGCAGCGCCAACCAGATCAGATAGCGCAGCGCCAGCCGCAACGTGCCGGGGTGCTTGTCTTGCTCGTTGGCGATCTCCAGCGAGAAGAACGACATGCCGATCGTCCGCGCGGCCGCCTTCCAGCTTCCGAAGAAGTACAGCGCATCCACCAGGATCAGCACTACCAGCGCGCCGAAGACGCGCGTCGCGGTCGAGGCGTTGGCGAACGTGCTTTCGCCGAAGTACGCCACGAAGTAGCCGAACAGATAAGCCAGCACGCCTACGATGCCCATATCGATCAGGAACGCGGCGGCGCGCTGCCGGATCCCGCCGGCTGGCTGGACGTCCGGCTGCAACTCCACGCCGAGCAGGCGGACCGATCCGCTGGTCGCCTCGCGCAAGCCGGTGAGGACTTCGACCAGCTCGGTCTGCCCGTTGCCCTGCACGCCCGCGATCCCCAGCACTTCGCCCGCGTGCACCGTGAAGCTCACGTCGTTCAACGCCTGCGCGCCGCGATCGTCGTAGGCGTTGAGGTTGCTCACTTCGAGCACCGGCTCGGCAGGGTGCGCTTCGTCCTTGTCGATTTCGAGGATGACTTCGCGCCCGACCATCATCGCCGCCAGCGACGCCTCGGTGGCTTCTTCGGGCGTGGTCGTACCGACGACGCGGCCATTGCGCATCACGACGATGTTCGTGGCGACCTCGAAGACTTCCTTCAGCTTGTGCGTGATGAAGATGATTGACACGCCCTGCGACGCCAGCTCGCGCATGATCTTGAACAGCTCGCGGCTTTCTTGCGGCGTCAGAACGGCGGTCGGCTCGTCCAAAATCAGGATGTCGGCGTCGCGGTAGAGCGCTTTGATGATCTCCACGCGCTGCTGCACGCCGACCGGCAGCCGCTCGATCACGGCGTCGGGATCGACTTCCAGCCCGTACTGCTGCGAAAGCTCCCGCACGCGCTGCGCGGCGGCCCGCTGGTTGCCTAGCTCGGTGACGTTGTGCAGGAAGCTGTTGAGCGCATCCTGCGCGGCGTCAAACGGCGACACGGCGGCTACGTCGCTGGCGGTCCGGCGCTCGCGCTGCTGCATTGTGCGCCAGACGGCGTACGCCAGCCCGGCGACGAGCAGCGCGGTCAGCACGACGCCCTGCCAGGTGGGGACGTAGTCGAGGTCGTTCCACGCCATCACGGCGTAGAACAGGATCAGCGCACCCAGCAGCCCCTGGTCGAGCGTGCGCAGCATCTCCGGACGGGTCGCCATGCCGCGCCACGAGCGGATGCTATGCCAGCCGAACGCCAGCAGAAGCAGCGTCAGACTGATGGCGCGAATTCTCGGCGGCCAGATGTCGATGGAGTCGAGCAGCCAGCCGGGAACGCCCCGCCCGCGATATTCCTCGGCGGTGGCGCGGGCGCTCGCCATCAGGTCTTCGACGCTGGCGGCGTTGCGCGCTTCGCTGCGCCAGTTGAAACTGATCCGCTCGCGCCCGATCACGGCGAGCTTGCTGCCGTCTTCGGTGGTTTGCTCTTCCACAATGGGGATTTCCTGGCGCAGCGCGAAGTCGATCAGCGCGACTTTGGAGATGAACTCGATGCGCACCGCGATCCACACCGCTAAGAACGCCAGCCCGACGCGCCACAGCGCACCCCAGACCAGCCGCGCGCCCGGCGGATACGCCGTGCCGAGCCCCAGGGCAACGCCGACGACCGCTCCCCCGGCGACGTATTTCCACGCGCCAAGCGAGAAGCCGATGATCACGCAGAAGGCGAAGATCACGATGCTCGGCAGCCACTTCAGGATCGCCGCCAGCAGCGGATTGCCGCGCCCCTTAATGGCGACGGTGTCTTCTTCGCCCAGGATGACGTTCTCCGCCACGGTCATCACATTGACCAGTTGGAAGTGCTGGTGCACCATGCCGATGCCGTGCTGGATCGCCTCGCGCGGGCTGGCGAAGCGCACTTCCTGTCCCTTGATGCGGAGCGTGCCCTCGTCCGGGTGATAGAGCCCGTAGATGATGTTCATCAGCGTGCTCTTGCCCGCGCCGTTTTCGCCGAGCAGCGCAAGGATCTCGCCACGCCGCAGGCGCAGGGTGACGCCGTCATTCGCCCGTACGCCGGGGAATTCTTTGGTGATATTTTCAGCTTCGAGAACAAACTCTGGTTCAGGCTGTCCGGCCATGCGCCATTACTCCTGCTCGTACGCTTTGCCGGCAAACGCAGGGGGTTGCGCGCGGCCTACGAACCCGGCCAGCACCACGATCGTCAGGATGTATGGCAGCATCCCGACAAGCTGGTGCGGGAAGTTGATACCGAAAAGTTGAAGCTGGTTTTGCAGCGCCATCGCAAAGCCGAACAGCAGCGAGCCTTTCAGCGCGCCGGACGGCTTCCAGTTGCCGAAGATCATCACTGCCAGCGCGATAAAGCCGCGCCCGGTGGTCATCCCCTGCTCGAACAGGCCGACCGCCGCCAGCGTGAGGAACGCGCCCGCCATGCCCGCCAGCATCCCACCGAGGATCAGGTTGGTGTATTGCAGGCGGTAGACGTCGATGCCGAGCGTGTCTGCGGCGCGCGGATTCTCCCCGATCGAGCGGGTGCGCAAGCCCCAGGTGGTGTGATACAGCGCCCACCCAATCACGAAGACCAGCACAAACGACAGGTACGTGATCAGGTCTTTATCGAACAGGATGCGCCCGATGTCGTACGGCAGATAGAAGGTGAAGTTATCTGCCAGACTGAGCTCAATCGAGTCGGCGCGTGACCAGGGGTTGTTGATCAGGTTCGGCAGCTTGCCGAGGGTCGGCGCCTCGCGCTGGTAGAAGTAGCCCGTCAGCCCGAGCGCGAGGATGTTCAGCACCGTGCCGCTGATGATCTGGTTGATCTTGTACTGGATCGACAGCAGGCCGTGCAGCAGGCCCATCGCCGCGCCGGTCAGCAGCGCAACCGCCAGCGCAAGTGTCAGGCGGACCGGCCCGGCTTGCAGCGCGGGGTCGATCTCCGGGCGGCTGAGCAGCACGTTCGTCATAAAGCCGGTGAACGCGGACATCAGCATCATGCCTTCGATCCCGATGTTGACGATGCCGGAGCGCTCGCCGAGCAGGCCGCACAGCGACCCCAGGGTGATCGGGACGGAGAAGCGGATCGCGGCGTTGATCGTGGCGACGATCGCCAGGCCAAATTGGACTTCACTCATGGCTCGCTCTCCGCTCCGTTATTGCGTATCGCGCCGGATAATCGGCTGGCCGCCCAGCCCGCGCAGCCGGTACAGGCGGCGGATGATCTGATCGGCGGCGACGAACATCAGGATTAATGCCTGAATCACCTGGATCAGCTCTTTGGCGACATCCGCGACGCGCGACATGCGGGTGGTTCCGGCGTCCATCGCGCCGAACAGGAACGCCGAGAAGTTGACGCCGATCGGGTTGTTCCCGGCCAGGAAGGCGACGGTGATGCCGTCGAAGCCGAGCGCGAGGCTCTGGTTGCCCTCATAGCCGTGGTTCACGCCGAGCGTCTGGATTCCCCCGGCCATTCCGGCCAGCATCCCGGCGATTGCCATGGTCAGGATCATGTTGCGCTTGACGTTGACGCCCGCATATTTGGCCGCCGTCGCGCTCAGCCCCACCATGCGAAGCTGGAAGCCGAAAGTCGTCTTGTACAGCAGGAACCAGATCGCGACCGTCGTCAGGATAGCAATGAAGATGCCGATGTGCAGGTCGAAGTTCGGCGGGACGGTGTACACCACCGGCAACTCGGCGCTCGGCAAAATGTAAGGCGTGCGCGGGATAGCGTCCATCGAGTCGGGGTTGGAGAGCGGGCCGGGCTTGATGGTGCCGTCCGCGCTGCCGGTCGAGATCAGCCACCCGGCGAACTGCATGGCGATGTAGTTGAGCATGATGGTGGTGATCACCTCATGCGCGTCAGCGTAGGCTTTCAGCGCACCGGGAATTGCGCCCCACAGCGCACCGGCCAGCGCCGCCGCGACCATCGCCAGCGTCACGTGCAGCACGGGCGGCAAGCCCTCAACCGAGAAGCCGATCCACGCCGCGACGACCGACGCAATAATCAACTGCCCCTGCGCGCCGATGTTGAACAATCCGCTCTTGAACGCGAACGCCACCGACAAGCCCGACAGGACCAGGGGCGTCATGTTGCGGAAGGTCGCCAGCAGGCCGCGCGGCTCCAGAAACGCGCCCTCAAACAGCCCTTCAAACGCGGTGATCGGGTCCCGGCCATTCAGCAAAATCAGGATCGAGCCGACCAGGATCGCGGTGAAGACGGAGAGCGTCGGGATCAAGAGGCCCTGCACGGCGGAGAGCAGGCGCGGCGCGAAAAGGAACACCGGACGAGGACGTGCCGGGGGATGCCGTGCTTCGGTGGTTGTACTCATTGACGGAAGTCCTTAAACAGATTAATCCAGATGATTGGATTACTAGGACGGGCTAGAAATTCGGGGGTGCCCCGTACTGATGGCCTAGAATTATATCGGACAATTAAATAGAGTGTAAGGTGCGGAATAGTCCGGCGGCGGGGCGCGAATAAGCCCTCGCGGGGCGGCAGGCGCAAGGTATAATCGGCGGACCCTGGCAGGTGGGGCGGCGAGGGTGTGCCGCCTCTGTTCAGCGACCTGAGGAGAGTGACCTGATGCGGATTCTGATCCTGGGTGGCGATGGTTACCTGGGCTGGGCTAGCGCCATGTATTTCAGCCGGCGCGATCATACCGTTGCAGTGGTCGATAATTTTACGCGGCGCTTGATGCACCTGGAGCGCGGCACCGATAGCCTGACGCCGATCCAGACGCTTCCGGTGCGGATTTCCGCATGGAAAGAAGTCACCGGCCGCACGATCGAAGCGTTCATCGGCGACATTCAAGACTGGCACTTCATCAGCGGGGTGATCCGGGACTTCCAGCCCGACGCCATCGTGCACTACGGCGAAATCCCGAGCGCGCCGTACTCGATGATCGACGTGCACCACGCCGTGCGCGTGCACGAAAACAACGTCAACGGGACGCTCAACGTGCTGTGGGCGATTCACCAGTTCGCGCCCGAAGCGCACCTGATCAAGCTCGGCACGATGGGCGAGTATGGCACGCCGAATATCGACATCCCCGAAGGCTATTTTGAGGTCGAGTACAACGGCCGCAAAGACGTGCTGCCCTTCCCCAAGCAGGCCGGGTCGTTCTATCACCTGACGAAAGTCCACGACAGCCACAACATCATGTTTGCCTGCAAGATCTGGGGGCTGCGCGCGACCGATCTGAATCAGGGCGTGGTGTACGGCATTGAGACGGACGAGGCGAACCTCGACGACCGGCTGATCAACCGCTTCGACTACGACGAGTCGTTTGGGACGGCGCTCAACCGCTTCTGCGTGCAGGCGGTGGCGGGCATCCCGCTGACGCTGTTCGGCAAGGGCCAGCAGACGCGCGGCTACCTCAACATCCGCGACACGCTGCAATGCGTCGAGCTAACCGCGCTCAATCCCCCGCCGCCGGGCAAGCTGCGCGTGTTCAACCAGTGGGTCGAGCGGTTTTCGGTGTCGGAGCTGGCGCAGATCGTCCAGCAGGCGGCGCGGCAGGTCGGGATCGACGTGACCATCGCCCACTACGAGAATCCGCGCGTCGAGGCCGAGGAGCATTACTACAACCCGGCGCACAAGGAACTGTTCGACCTGGGGCTGCAGCCGCACTATCTTTCGGACTCGCTGATCGAGAGCGTGATCCGGCGCGTGATCCAGTACAAGGATCGCATCATCTACGACTCGATCGTCCCGCGCATCACCTGGCAGCGCGGCGCGACCGACGAGTACATGCCGATCACCGAGGTCAAGCAGGATCAAGCGTCCGCCGAGGAGATCCCCGGCTGAGCGGACCGCACTATCTCGATAGAACAAACGCGCCGCGAGGATGTGTCCCTCGCGGCGCGTGGTTTTCTCGTAGGGGCGCTGCGTGATGCGCCCACAGGCATATAGTGGGTAAATGACGGGCGGAGCAAGCTCCGCCCCTACTTATTGCCAGTTTTCCCGCTCTACGCACTGGTCGAGTCGTCGTCTGTCTCGGCGGCGGGCGCCTCGTCCGTCTCGGTGACGCTCTGCCGCTCGGCGGTGGGCTGCGCTTCTTCTGTTTCTTCTGTTGTTTCTTCTGTCGTGATTTCTTCCACGGGTGTTTCCATCCGCTCGGTCTCGATCTCGACCTGCGGCGCGGTGAGCGCTTCATCTGGCAGCGTCCATGTATCGCGTGCGATTGCCAGTCCGGCCACATTGAGCGCCTCGACCACCTCGCTGCTGGCCGGGTCGAGCTCGTTGAGGATGCTGTAGGGCAGTTCGAGCGCGCCGATCGACTCTGGTAGCAGGTCGAGCGTCAGCGCGAAGTCGGTCGCGCGGATGCGATCCAGCGGCACGCCTGCGTTCTGGAGCGTATCGCGCAGCGCGGAGACGTCTTGCCGGTGCAGCGCGGCGACGAACAGCAGGCACGGGCCGACCAGTTCGGCGTGCGCGAGACGGTCCTCGGTCTGCGTGGCGAGGATGCGCGCCAGGTAATGCTCGCCACCCTGGCTGGCGCGGCGGTGGCCGAGCTGGTTGCCAAGCTGGACGGTCATCATCAGCAGGTTGAGCAAGGTTTCGAGCGCGCCGTCACGTTTCTGGGCGAGCGCGGGCGCCTGCTTGATCGCCTGCGTCGCCAGCCCGGCGGCAACCGTCGCGGCCCATGGCGCGAACCGTTGCTCGCGCGGATTCTTGCCCTTCTGCGCGGCCAGCCGCCAGTCGAGCAGGCCAGTCACGACCGAAAGCACGTCCACGATCGCGGCGGCGCGGCGCTCGTCTGGCGCAGCGCGCAGCACGTCCCAGTCGATCACGATTTCGGTAGCCGGGCCGGTTTCGATCTCCGCCAGGCGGCGCTGCCCGTCGACCGTTTCCTCAGCCCAGGCGACTGGCGTCAGCGCTTCGTCGCTGTCCAGCGCGGTCGGGATGATGACCAGCGGGCGTTTCTGGCGGGCAGCGATGATCTTCCCGGCGTGCAGCGGCGCGCCCTGCCCGACGACGTAGATCGCTTCCACGCGTGAGGGGACGTTGTCGGCTAGGTAGTCGAACAGCTCGCGGTCATTGCGCGGCGGCTCGGCCTGGATGAAGATCGGCAGATTCAGCTCGCTGCCGAGCACTGCCCAGGTGTCTTCGTTGGTGAGCAGCGCGATGGGCCGTGACTCCTCAACCGCGCTGAGCGCCTGAAATGTGATTCGAGGAAGTGGCCAAACCGGCATCGTCCACTCTCCGTCAAGGTGCGCGCTGTGGCAAAAAGCAGCGGTTAGCAGAAATCAAAAGCAATTGGCACGCCGCTCGCTGCTAACGGGTTAACAAACGGTTAGTGCCCTCAAGTGTAGTGCGGATTGGCGTGTAAGTCCAGCAGGGCGCGGGGCGCGTTGCCCGCGCCGGGCGCGTGTGCTAAGATCGCGCCCATCCCACGGGGCGAGGCGTGCGGCGTCTCGGCAGGCAACAAAAGGGGCGGGATCATGAGTCGTCGGGTGCTGTTCGGCTTCATTTTTCTGAACGTACTGGTGACCGGAGCGGTCTTGCTGCTCGCGTGGACGTTCTGGCTGGGGCCGCGCAACGAGCAACGCACGCCCGTGATGGGCCCCACGCAGATCGTGATTCTGACCGCGACCCCCGCGCCCGGATTCGACATCAAGCCCGCGGACTATCAGGCGACGATTGCCGCGCTGGAAGCTGCACTCGACGCGCGGGCAGCGGCTCCCCCGCCCGCAGGCGTAACGCCGACCGGCGCGGGTGACGTCACGGGGGCCGCCGATTCCGCCGGAGAGACGGCCATTCCGACGCTCGACCCCGCGCTGTTGCCGCCTGTGCCGTCTGCTCTGCCGCCCGGCGCGGATCCGCTGGTGGCGAACGAGGCGGCTGAGGATGACGGCTGCATCCGCCACGTGGTTGAGGCGGGCGAGGTCGTTTCGATTATTGCGCAGAATTACGGCGTGCTGCCGGGCGACGTGCTGGCGGCGAACGGTATGGAGCCGGACGACATCCTGCACATCGGCGACGTGCTGATCATCCCGATCGAGGGCTGTGCCGCGCTCCGCACGCCGACGCCAATCCCCAGCCCGACGAACACCCCCTTCTCGCTGACCCAGGTCGCGGCGACTGTCACCCTGCCACCCGCCGCCGAGAATGCGCAGATCGAGATCGTGTCAGTTGCGAATTTCGGCGACGTCAACACGGAGATGATCGAGCTGCGGAACGTGGGCGAGCGCATCAATCTTGAGGGCTGGTCGCTGGTGGACGAGCAGGGCAACACGTTCACTTTCCCCGGCTTCTACATGCCGCGCGACAGCCGTGTGCGGATCTACACGCGCCAGGGCACGAACACGCCCGCCGCGCTTTACTGGGGCCGCGATGAAGCTGTGTGGTCCCCCGGCGAAGTGGTGACGCTCAACGACCCGCTTGGGCTGGTGCAGGCGATCGTGCGCATCGGCGGCGAGGGCGAGGCGTCGCTGCCACCGGGATAGCAAAAATCAGCTATAAAGCAGCGAAGAACAGCCAGGAGCGATAGCAGCGCCAGAGAATAGGCTTTTGCTAATCGCTAACGGCTGATCGCTCAGCGCTCAAAAACAAAAATACCCTCACATGCTCAGCACAGGCGAGGGCATGACGAGCTTCTTCAATTTATCCGGCGAGCGCACGCCCGCCGGTGAGGTGGCGCAACGTTAGTTCTTCGAGGTGGTGTCGGCTTCGCTGGTGTTTTCGTCGTCGCCCTTCAGACCGCGGCGGAACTCGCGGATAGCCGAGCCCATTTCGCCGCCGATCCGAGACACGCGCCCAACACCAAACAGCAGCACCACGACCGCCAGAATTAACATCAGTTCCGTTGTTCCCAGGTGACCCATCATTAGCTCCTTGGTCTGGCCTGTCATCTATGAAGCTGATTATACCAACTCCGCAGCAATAAGAAACCTGAATTGCCCACGAGTGCCAATCGTCACGTCACAAAAATGATGGGTTACGCGGCGTTTAGAAGATTTGCGGAACGTCCGTGCGGCTTGCTACACTAAGCCGACCGATCACGTGGGGAGGAACATCGTGCCCGCTCAGGCGCTATATTTGAAGTGGCGTCCGCAGACGTTTGAAGGCGTTATCGGACAGCAGCATATCACCCGCACGCTGCGCAACGCGCTCCGTCAAGAGCGCATCCGTCACGCGTACCTGTTCAGCGGACCGCGCGGCACCGGCAAGACCTCAACCGCGCGCCTGCTGGCGAAAGCTGTCAACTGCGGCGATCCCGATCCCGACAACCGGCCCTGCAACGTGTGCCATTTCTGCCAGTCGGTCAACGAAGGTCGCTTTATGGACCTGATCGAGATCGACGCGGCGTCGCACACGGGCGTCGATGACGTGCGCGATCTGCGCGACAAGATCGCCTTTGCGCCCAGCGAGGGCCGCTACAAGGTCTATATCATCGACGAAGTGCACCGTTTCTCCGGCGCGGCGTTCGACGCGCTGCTCAAGACGCTCGAGGAGCCGCCGCCCCACGCGATTTTTGTGCTCGCGACGACCGAGATCGCGAAGGTCCCTGCGACCATCAAGAGCCGCTGCCAGCAATTCGAGTTTCGACGCGTGTCGTTGGCGGAAGTGACCTCACTGTTGCAGGAGATCTGCGACGAGGAAGGCGTCTCGATCGATCGCGCCGCGCTGGAATTGATCGCGCGCGAGGGAACCGGCAGCGTGCGTGACAGCATCAGCCTGCTCGATCAACTGCTGGCCGATCCGGACGCGCACATTTCGCTCGAAGAAGCCGAGGCGATCCTCGGCACGGCGAGCGGTTACAACGTGGTCGAGCTGGCGGACGCGCTGATCGCCAATGACGCCGCGCGCGGGCTGGACCTGATCAATGCGGCGGTGGATGGCGGGGCGGATCCGCGCCAATTCTGCCGCCAAGCCGTCGAGCACCTGCGCCAGATGATGCTGGTCAAGATGGGCGGCGACGATCTGGTGGACGTCAGCGCCGAACGGCTGGAGATCGTCCGCCGCCAGGCTGAGGCGATCGGGCGCAAGGCGTTGCTGAACGCGATCCGCGCCTTCAACAGCGCGATTCAGGAATGGCAGGGTGGCTGGCAGCCGCAGCTTCCGTTGGAGCTGGCGTTCCTGGAAAGCATCAAGCCGGTCGAGGAAGATGAGCCGGTGCCTGCGCCGCGCCCGGCGTATGTGCGCACGCAGGACGACCTGCCGAAGCCTATTCCCCCGGCGGCACCTGCTCCGGAAACCGGCGACGCTGCATCATCTGTGCGGTTGAGTGATGTCCGCGCGCAGTGGGAGCGGGTGCAGAAGATTGCAAAGCGGCATCACCCTTCGCTGCCCGCGTTGCTCCACCACGCCACGCCGCGCGACGTGAAAGATGGGCGCCTAGTGTTGAGCGTTGAGAAGTCCGTGTTTAAGGAGAAACTGGAAGCGGACGATAACCAGCGGGCGCTTGAAGCGTCGCTGGCCGAGGCGTTCAACCTGCCGCTGAAGGTGTCGGTTGTGCTGACTGGACCGTCTGGGGAGCGCGATCAGGCGCAGGACGAGCTGCTCGCGCAGGATGACGTGCTGGCGTTCGGCGTGAACGAGCTCGGCGGCGAGCTGTCTCCGCTGGACGGCGAATAGGCGCAACGCCGGTCGTTTCTTTCTATAATATGAGTTCCAGCCAGTCTTAAAACGGTTGCATCAGGCCGACGAGGAGAGAACCGTATGAGTAAAGGGAAGCGCCCGCGCATGCAGCCTGGCGGCGGAATGCCCAGCCAGAGCGCGATGATGCGCCAGATTCAGAAGATGCAGGAAGACATGCAGGCCGCTCAAGAGGCGCTCGAATCGGAGACGATCGACGTCAGCGTCGGCGGTGGCGCCATCACAATTACCATCACCGGCGGCCAGAAGGTCCAGGCGATCCAGATCAACCCCGATCTGATCGATACGGACGATCCCGAGTGGCTGTCCGACCTGCAGGATTTGCTGGTCGCAGGCGTGAACCAGGCGATCGAGCAGGCGCAGCAGCTTGCGGCCGATCGAATGGGGAACGTGACCGGCGGGCTTGACAGCATGCTGCCGGGCGGTCTGGGCGGACTGTTCGGCTAGGCGCGGCGCGCCAGGCGAGGCACTCTTGAGCAAAGCGATTCCGCAATCCGTCACGCAACTGATCGAAGCGTTTTCGCGCTT
>Ga0134097_1001617_pt1 | contig 15871 bp, 14 predicted proteins | sample 8_3taG_FD_94450 | JGI IMG/M metagenome (GOLD analysis project Ga0134097, IMG submission 94450) | Switchgrass degrading microbial communities from high solid loading bioreactors in New Hampshire, USA - 8_30_10_142_A2 metaG | ecosystem: Engineered > Bioreactor > Semi-continuous > Anaerobic >... | reverse complement strand
GATCTGGCGCTCAAAGATTGGGACGACGCTTCCCCGGCTGCCGAGCACGTTCCCGAAGCGGACCGACGTAAAGAGCGTCTGACAGGAGCGCTGGGCGAAGGCGTGCATCATCATCTCGCACACGCGCTTGCTGGCGCCCATCACTTGGTCGGGTTGACCGCCTTATCGTTTGAAATCAGGATAAAGCGTTCGGCGCCATACTGGCAGGCGAGCTCGGCCACCAGCCGCGTCCCGCCGATGTTGACGCGCACGGACTCGGCCGGGTACATCTCCAGCATCGGGACGTGCTTGTACGCCGCGGCGTGGAAGATCACCTGCGGCGCGAATTTGGCAAAGAGCGCGCTCATCCGGTCTCTGTGCGTGATGTCCGCTAGGACGGGGACGATCGTGTTATTGTCGCACTCTTTTGCCCGAAGCTCAGTCAGCAGGTCGTAAAGACCGCTTTCGTTGTTGTCGACCATGATCAGCTTGACCGGCGAGAAGTTCAAAAGCTGGCGGCACAGCTCAGACCCGATTGAGCCAGCCGCGCCGGTCACCAGGATCGTTTTGTGCAGCACCCGAGAAACGTCGACGTCTTCGTGCCAGCTTACTGTCTTACGGCCAAGCAGGTCTTCCGGCCGGATCTCGCGCAGCGGGGAAGAGGCGACGGCCCCATTGAACAGGGCCAGCACATCGGGCACAGTGTTGATCCGCGCGCTGGTTTGCTCGCAGTATGTCAGCACATCGATAAAGTCAGGGCCGCTGATGTTGTGGACCGCGACGACGATCAGTTCGATGTTGTGCTTTTCGACCAGCGCGGGGATATCCTTCCGGTTGCCGAGCACGCGGCTGCCTTCGACAAACATCCCCAGCTTGTTCGGGTCGTCGTCTACGAAGCCGACGACCTCGTACTGATCGTGCGCTTCCGGCGGGCGGTGCTTCAGGCGCAGCGCCGTGATGCTTCCCGCTTCGCCCGCACCCACGATCAGCACGCGTTTCTTTGGCGTTTGATTGGGGAATTCATGCCGCCACACCGCGCGCCAGCGCCACTCCAGCCCGCTAATCAGGCGGGAGCGATAGCGCACCGCGACGAACCCAGTCAGCGCTATGAATTGCCCAAACAGCACGATGCTCAGCGGGATGGGGCGCGGCCGTAACAGGAAATCGACCGGCGCGAGGATGGCGGTCGACACCGTGACCGCCTTAATAAGCACAGCGACATCGTGCCCGCTGGTTCGCCACCAGATGCGATGATAGGCGCCAAATCCATAGAGCGCGGTAAAGTTCGCGATCAGCGCGAATCCGATAAAGCGCTGGGCATTACTATCAAGATGCGTAATAAACACTGGCGCGCGAACAGAGTAGGTGCAGGCATACGCAATCAACAGAATCGCAGCATCTATCAACGCCAGTGGAAACGGCCGTATGGCGTGGTGGCCATAACGCTTAAAAAAAGAAACGATACGGGCTCCCGGCGACATTCTTCCCCCCTCACACCTTTTACCTCAGCGGCGATCCCTCAGCGCCGTTTTCCCAGTGTACATCTGATCAGCCTCTTTTAGGCATACTGCCTTATGTTTTTTATAAATTTTTGAGAGATGCTAGGCGAAATAGAGAGAATATTGACTGTAACATATAAAATTAATGCTACATAAAGCTACGGTACATGCAGGGCAATCAACGGCAGATAATAGGGCGCAACCCTGGCCCATGGGATGAAAAAAACGCCTATTCCCAGCTTCTTGCTCGGACAAAGAAAAGATCGCATCTCCGGCTTTTTTTCCTTCCCCGTTTATGGTCGGGAACGCCGGGCGCAAAAGAAAGGACGGCGCACCGAAAATCGGTGCGCCGTAGGGAGAACTTCTGGCTAGTTTGAAAAGACGACTTCGATCGACTGGTCCTGCCGCAGATCGAACCGGAACTCCAGAATCGGCTGGCCCAGTTCATAACTGTTTGCCGGTTGTGGCGAGACTTTGATCGTCTCCGCGCCAGGTGGCAGGCGTAGTTGGACGCTCACCTGCTCCGCAATAGTGCCCGGTTGTTTCTGGACGGTCAGTTGATAGCGCTGGTACGGGCCGATGGTCTCCACCAGCGGGGGAGTGTTGTAGTGGAACTGGACGCGCAGGCTGTCGTCATAGTCCACCTGTAGATCCGAGATAAAGATCGTGTGTCCGGCAGTGGCAGCCACGTCCGGCTCGAAGCGAAGGTTCTCGCTGCCGCGCAGCATGCTATTGGCCGGAGTAAAGACCTGAAGGATCGTGTGATAGTTAATGTCGTTATAGTGCTCGGGTCGGACGGCAGGGTCCCGCTCGGCAACGCGCGCCGGGAAGTCATAGCTCACCGTGACGGTGCTGTTCAGCGTGCCACCCGGCTGAATCTCCACATCGTACGTCGTCTCGCGCAGCACGGAGCGACTTGACTTGCTGCCGAGGTTGGCGTCCGCCACCATCAGGTAATCTCTGTCCACGCCGGGTTCCTGCGCGCCAGACCATCCGAGCGCGGTCATGGCATGGTTCAGCCGCTCGTCGGGAAAATAGAGCATGATGTGCTTCTCGCGCAGCGCCTGGAGCACTTCGCGCCGCAGGTCGGCGTTGCGCTCGGGATCGACCCGCTGCCAGTCCGCCAGAATCTGCCGGTAGAGCGCGGCGACAAACCGCTTGTGCGCGTTATCGTCTCCCTGAGCGCGGATCGTGTACACAGCTTCGCGGAAGTTGTCGATTGTGATGACGTCTCCATAGCCGGAAACGGTCACGCTGCCCAGCCCGCGCAGGATGTACTCAAAGCCCACCAGGTCGATGCCGATGACGCCATTGACGGGTGAGGCTGGATTTCCGCCGTTGTCGTAATACCAGGCTGCCATCGCCGCCGTTGTGGGGAAATCGGCGTGCCAACTGCTATCCCACGCCGCATAGATCGGCTGGGCGTATTGAATCCACCACGGGGGGATCTGGACCACTTCGGCCATATCGGTGGGCGGTGGGTTCGGGCTGGTGGCGGTGGTCGCGCGATAGTCGAAGTTCGCGATGCGCCCGTTGCGGATCGTCATCCAGCCGTAGGTGCTGATGTATCCCCCCGACGGCCGCAGCTCATCGCTGTTTGCGGCCAGCACAAGGTACGATTGCGGCATGTCCAGGCCAAGCGCAACCGTCAGCAGGTCGGGCGAGTCGAGCAGGAGATCGTTGATCTCGCGCACCTGCTCATGATGGTCAAGCAACCCGTCGACGGCCACCAGCAGATCGGGTGAGATCTCGTCCAGCCGCAGCCCGGCGAGAATCACCGACGCGCGGTCGAGGTGCGCATCCGCAGTGATGAACTGTCCCCGGCCAAGCTCCAACAGCTCGACCACGCGCGCCGCCGAGGAAAACTGCGGGTTGACTGTCTCGTCCTTCTCGCCCTCGGTTAGAAAAGAGAGCGTCGGCTCCATGCCATTGAGCATGTTACGGGCGGCCTGGGTGAGTTCCCGCGCCGCGTCTAGCGCGTCGAGTGAGAGCGACAGGTCCGCGCTGAGAAACCGGAACGGTCGCAGAAATCCGATCTGCGTTCGCGCGCTGCCCAGCCGTTGATCAAGTTCGTTGACGCTGGCTTGCAGGCGCTCGAAGTCGGCCAGCGTCAATTCGGTCCCTGGCGTGTTGTTGATGCGCGTCAGGATGCGGTTCAGGTTGGTCCACGCGTCTTCGACTTGCGAGCGGGCGTTGAAGACGAGCACCAGAATACCCATCGCCGCCACGGCTGCCACACTGACCAGGACCACCAGCAACAGCCGGTAATTGATGCGGCGAATGCGGCGGCGGAGCTTGCTCCAGCGTGAGGAATGGCGACGCCGTCGACGGCGCTGCTCTTGCGGCTTGATCAGCTCTGGGATGGTAGGGGATTCAAGCTCTTGCATCGCGCGCTTCCATTCTCAACCGGTCGTCGACGGCGCTTATTCTTCTTTGGTTTCTCGCGTCGCGTGGTCGCTCGAATAATAGTAATAGTAGTAGCCACCGCCGTAGGCGTAGTCTTGTTCGCGGGAGCTGACCGAGTTGAGGACGACACCCTTCATCTCGATCCCGATCTGATCCATCTGCTCTCTGGTGCGCACGGCCGCGGCGCGGCGCGTTTCGCCTGCACTAAGCACCAGCACCACAGGCGCCTTGATTGCGGCGGAAAGCACGGCGCTGTCTGCGACGACGAGGCAAGGTGGTGTGTCGAACAGCACAATATCGACGTTTTTGGATGTCTTGAAGATCTCAAACCAGTGCTGCATCGCCACTGAGCCGAGCACTTCCGTCGGGTTGAGAGGCAGGAACCCGCTCGTGATGACTCGCAGGCCGGGAACCTCGGTGTCTTGCAGGCAGTCGAGCAGGTTTTGCGGAGTCGTTCCCCGGGTGATGTCCGACGGAAGCTGGCTAGGGTCGGTGGACAGTAGGGTCGAGAGGCCGACGTTATTCGGCAGATTGAAGATCTCGTGCAGGCGCGGGCGGCGCAGGTCGGCGTCGATCAGCAGCACGCGCAGACCCGCCATCGCCATCGTCACGGCGAGGTTTGCAGTAGTGACGCTCTTCCCCTCAGACGGGCCGGGGCTGGTGATCACGTACGCCGCTTTCGTCCAACCCCCGTTCGAGGAGAACAAGAGATTCGTGCGGAGCGTGCGATATTGCTCGGAAATAGGCGAGCCGGGATCGCGAAGGGTGATCAGGCGCTCCGAATAGCTGTCGCGCGTTTTGCCGAAGCGGTTGATGACGGCCAGCGTCGGCAGGCCGAGAATCTGCGTTGCTTCATCGGCGCTGCGGATTGTATCGTCGAGATATTCGATCAGCAGCGCGATGCCCGCTGCCAGCGCCCCACCGACGATCGCGCCGAGTAGTGTCGTGGAGATGATATTGCTACCAGTAGGCGAAGTTGGGATGCGCGCCTCTTCCACGACAGTCAGCGAATTCGTCCGGCGCTGCAACCCGGCAATTGTGTCTGAATATTGCGCGATGTTGGCCGAAATGCTGACGATCCGGTCTGCAATGGTGTTGCGCTGCTGGCGCAGATCGGCCAGTACATCCGGGTTCTGCTCTTCGCGAATCTCCTGGTCGATGTCGGATAGCTCGTCGCGCGCCTGCTGAAGCTCGGCGGTAAGCTGCGCGATCTCCTGATTGGCGAGGTCGATCTGGGCTTGCTGCTCCGGCGTGAGGTTCGACGGGCTGTTGAGGATGAGCTGGTTAGCTACCTCGTTTGCCATTTCTGCGGCCAGTACCGGGTCGGTGTATGTTACCGTCAGCCGTAGCAGCGAGGTGTTTTCGATCACTTCGGCCGAAAGCGAGCGGCTAAGCTCGTCCACCGAGAATGGGAACTCACGCGCTTCGACGGCCCGCTCCAGCACGGATACGCTTTTCGCCAGCACGGCGTAGGTCCGGGCGAGTTGCGCACCCGTGTTCAGCTCACCGAGTTGCGGGTTGGGCGTCTCAAGCGAGCTACCGACCTGGATCGTCACTGACGCCGTGTACTGGTCAGGTTGCCGGCTGCGAATCAGAAACGCGGCGCCACCTGCCAGGAATGCGCCCAGGAACAGCAGCCAAAACCATTTCCGAAAAAGCCGAATGTACGCGACAAGTTCCATAGTTGTTCCACTTCGCGGGGATAGTTCCCGGCAGGCCGCTTTCTAAAAGTTCTGTGCAGTATTGACCGTCTAAGGTCGGCCGGATGAGTCGTACAAGTGCAAACACTATCGAGAGGTGAGACGAGTGGCTTCCCCAAAGCCCACCCACCGACAGGCAGCTCCCAAGCCACGTATTGTACACATCGATTAACCCTGCGCAACCAATAATCGGTTTATCAGGACGTATATACGACGATTTTCAGAAGTTTTTTAGATGTTTGAAACAGCGATGTTCAAATTTTTGGTGTATGATAAACTTGCTCAAAAGGGCCCATTGCAACTAATTTGGTTTGCCGGGTTGTCATAGCGTAGAATACCTTTGCGCATGCATGTGCTGCTGCGGGGGGAGCGAAGGAGCTAGTCCCATGCGTTTCAAACTGTTTCTTGGCATTGTCCTTGTTATGCTGTTGGTATTGTTCGCACCGCGGGGTATGGTTTCCGCACAAGACGGAGACAATCTCTGCCCGCAGCTCATCGAAGATGTGATCAGCGAATTAGGGACCAACTGCGCAAATCTATTAAGCGGCCAAGTTTGCTATGGCTATGAGATTGTCGAAGCAATGCCGATTCCGGGAGTCACGATTCCCGATGGCGCGTTTGACGCTCCAGGTGAGCGCCTGCCGGTAACGGACGTCGCGCGGATCGATACCTCGCCGCTCGATCTTGAGGCGGACCCGCCCACCTGGGGCTTCGCCATCGTCAAGACCGACGCTTTCATCGGGATGAACGAAGAAACCGGCGAGCCTGAAACCGCCGAGCTGGTGTTCATCGTGCCGGGCGGCGTTGAGCTCGAAGCCGTGAATGCGCCGGAGTATGACGAAGACGGCAATCTGCTGATCGGTGAAGTCGATGGGCAGATCTACTTAGGCCCGATGCAGGAAATATTTGTCCGCAACCTGTTCGAAGATCCGGTCTGCGACGGCTCGATTCCGCCGTTCCTCTTCGTGCAGAGCGAAACGAACGAGGAAATTGATCTCATCGTCAACGGGACTACCATTCGCCTTGAGGGCACCATCGTGATCGAAGTCCTGACCGACGGAGTGGCGGACCGTGACGGTGAGGTAGACGGCGTGCTGCTCGGCGACACGCTGCGCGTGACCACGTTGTTCGGGCTGGCGACGCTGAACCCGGATACAGCCAATGAAATCATTCTGCCGCCGGGCTACTTCTCCGAGATTTGCCTCGACGATCCGCAGGACGTTGGACTGGATCAGCAGGAGAACGACCAGCCGGTGGGTGCCCTCTGCACGTGGAGCGATCCCGCGCCGCTGTCGCAAATCGACCTCGATCGTCTGGAGGCCCTTGAGCTGCTGCCGAACAATCTGATTGATCCGGTTGACGTCCCGGTGCGGGTCGTTCCGTCGGGCATCGGCGCGCCGCCATTCCAGTTCGTGTTTACTAACCCAGCGGCGCTTGCATTGGCTCAAGAAGCGTGCACGGCAACGCCGCCGCTGCTGCCTCTGGCGATCTGCAGCACGCTGTTCTAAGAAACGTGTTCACTGCGCCTACGAGCCGGTATCCCAAGGATACCGGCTTATTTTGTGCGTTTTATCTAGCGCAATCGGTGGTTTTGCCCGCCTGCCGATGTGCGAAATCCTTAAAATTTAGTTACCCTAGTCGCCCGTCACGCCCTGCAATGAACCGCGAAAGGAGTGCCGATGGAGAGTGGGGGAGTCATTGAGCTTTTCCTGGCTTTAGGAGTGATCATCGCTGCGGCGCAGCTTGCGGGCGCAGCCGCGCGCCGGCTGGGGCAGCCGCGCGTGTTTGGAGAGCTTCTGGCCGGTGTCATTCTCGGGCCGACGATCTTGAATATGCTCCATTGGGGCACGTTCAGCGATCCTGAAGGGCTTTATCACACGATTCACGAGCTGGCCGAACTAGGCGTGCTGTTCCTGATGTTCAGCGTGGGCCTGGAAGTGCACCTGCACGAATTACTGTCGGTCGGCAAGGTGGCGCTGGGAGCCGGTTTCATGGGCGCGGTGCTTCCAGTTGCGATGGCGATTCCGGTGATGCTGCCGTTTGGTTATGATATGAATGCGGCAATTTTCGTCGGCGTTGTGCTGGCGGCGACCTCGGTCAGCATTTCGGCGCAAACGTTGTTGGAGCTAGGCTTGCTCAGCACCAAAGAAGGGATTGGCCTGCTGGCGGCAGCCGTGGTCGACGACGTGCTGGCGATCCTGCTGCTCTCGATCGTGATCGCGCTGCTCGGTTCGGGTGGCGGTGGCTCGGCAGGAGACATCGCCTGGATCCTCGTGCGAATGTTGCTCTACCTTACGGGCGCGCTGGCGGTGGCCTGGTTCGTGCTGCCACGGGTGTTCGCCTGGCTGGACCGGCGCGCGGAACTGACGGCTGGTGCGGCGGCACTGGCCATTGTGATGGCGCTCATCTTCGGCTGGTCCGCTGAAGCGTTGGGCGGCGTGGCGACTATCACCGGTTCGTTCATCGCGGGACTTGGCCTCAGCCGGACGGCCGAGCGCACCAAGATCGAGATCTCTGAAACCGTGCGCCACCTGTCGTACGCGTTTTTCGTCCCGATCTTCTTTGTCAGCGTGGGGTTGCAAACGGACCTGACGGCGATTGAAGCGCGGTTGCTGCCGTTGGCCCTGGTACTGTTGCTCGCGGCCGTGCTCTCGAAGATCGTCGGCTGCGGGATTGGCGCGTACATCGGCGGCTTCGACCGGGGCGAGTCGTTCCGCATGGGCGTGTGCATGATCTCGCGCGGTGAGGTCGGGTTGATTATCGCGTCGCTGGGGCTGAGAAGCGGCTTGCTGAGCGACGAACTGTTCCAGCCGGTGTTTCTGGTGATCCTGCTGACCACCGTTCTGACACCGCCATTCGTGCGCTACGTTTTCCGGAACGTCGATACTGAACCCGCTTATGCAACGCGGGTAGAACCACAACCTGAATAAATAAAAGGAGCCAGGTGCATGGCTAAGCTAGTATTATTAATTACCCCTAAGCTCGAAAAAGGGCTTCAGGTCGCCTTTGCGTGGGAAGAGGCGGGCGCACCCGGTGTGACGTTGATCGACACGCACGGCCTGCACAACCTGCGCCAGCGCGGGAAGTCGATGGAGCTGCCGATGATCGTCTCGCTGGCGAGCGCAATGCGGCAGATGGAAGAATCGAATCAGACGTTGCTGTCGGTGGTGCCCGACGAGCTAGTCGATGTGTTGTTGCAACGCGCCGCGGACATCCTGGGCGACCTCGATGGTCCGAACTCAGGTGTGGCGTTCGTCTTGCCGGTGGAGCGAATCGTCGGCATGCGCGCGACGCGCCCCAAAACCCCTTAGCGGGATGAAGCAGGGGCGGCCGCAGCCGCCCCTTACGAGAACCCTGCCATGACAGTGGACCCCCAGCACGCACGCGAACAGACGCCGGTGCTTGCGCTGATCCCGGCGTACAACGAGGCGGAGCGTATCGCCCCGGTGATCGAAGCTACGCGCCAATACCTGCCGGTGCTGGTCGTGGACGACGGCTCGGCGGACGATACGGCGCGGCTGGCTGAAGACGCCGGGGCGACAGTGTTGCGTCAGGTCCCCAACCAGGGCAAAGGCGCCGCGCTGCGCGCCGGGTTCCGCTGGGCGCTGGAGCATGGCTACGAGGCGGTCGTCATGCTCGACGCGGACGGCCAGCACGATCCGGCGGAGATCCCGCTCTTTCTCGAAAGCTGGCGCGAGCGCGGCTCTGATCTGGTTATCGGGCAGCGGGACTTCCGCCAGATGCCATTCCCGCGCAACATCTCGAACCGGCTGGGGACGTGGCTGTTCTCCTGGGCCCTGGGGCAATACGCGCTAGATAACCAGTCGGGCTATCGGCTGCTCAGCCGCCGCTTGATCGAGGCGACGCTCGAAAGCCGCGAGCATGGCTTCGAGTTCGAGATCGAGATGATCGTCACCTGCGTCCTGAACGGCTATCGCCTCGACTGGGTGCCGATCCGCACGATCTACTCCGGAGAGAAAAGCCACATCCGCCCGCTGTCTCACCTGCGCCATTTCCTGCGGATCACTGCGACCACGCGCCAGCGAGTCCGCGCCGCGTCGGGCAAAAAGCGGCGCTGGCCGCTGTGGACCGTGCCCGCGCTGCTGGCGCCTGTCGTCGCGCTGATCGCGATTGCCGCGCTGTCTCTCTCGCGGGATGACGAGGGGCCGCCCGCCGTGCCGCAGATGCAGTTCCCCACGCCCCCGCCGGTGACGTACATCCCGCCTACCCCTCTGCCGACCGCTACCCCCGCGCCGAGCCTGGTCGGGCAGCGCGCGCCGGACTTCACACTGACCTTGCTCGATGGCGAGCAGGTTAACGTGCGCGACCCTGGCGGCGAGGTGACCTTTCTCAACTTCTGGGCGACGTGGTGCGTGCCATGCCAGGCGGAGATGCCGCTTCTGCAGCAGGTCTATGATGAGCGGCGCGACGACGGCGTGCAGGTGATCGCGGTGACCGATCCGGGCGCCGGGCAGACAGAAGACGACGTGCACGCCTTTCTGGACGAGTACGATCTGTCGCTGCCGGTCGCGCTGGAAACCGACCAGTCGCTTTATCAGGCGTTTAACGTCGCGGGCATTCCGGTGACGTATATCCTCGACGCGCAGGGCGTGGTGCGCGCGCAGCACCTCGGCGAGCTGCACGACGACGACATCGAGCACTACCTCGAAGACTTTCTGCCCTGACCGCGCGCCTCGCGTTCGCGCCTTGACAGGCCCTTCCTCGCCCATTACAATCCCGTATTGAAAAACCTTTTCATTTGCACAGGCCGTTGTGCTAGATTCGGATTTAGGCGATGAGCGATCGATTTGAGGCGCTTGCGGACCAGTTCCGCGCACACGGGTACAAGCTGACGCAGCCACGCCGCGCCATCCTGCAAACGCTGATCGGGGCGGCCAAGCCGCTTTCTCCGGCAGAAATTCAGGAGCGCGGGCAAAAGCTCTGCCACGACCTCGGCCTAGTGACCGTCTACCGCACGCTGGAGCTGATGGAGCTGCTCGGCACGGTGCGGGCGGTGCATCTGGCGGACGGGTGTCATGGCTTCGCGCTCTCCAGCCCAGGGCACACGCACCACCTCGTCTGCGAGCGGTGCCATGCGGTGATTGAGATCACCGGCTGCGACCTGGGCGAGTTTCTGGACACCGTGGCAGAGCGCACCGGCTATACGATCACCGGTCATTGGTTGGAGCTTTCCGGCATGTGCGCGGAGTGTCAGGCTGAAACCCGCGAGTCGTAGGCGCTCAATCGCTGGGTGAGATGAGGTAGGAAAATGGCCGCGTGGGGTTTGCGAGGAGTCAATGGGAATCACCAGGCGGCGGATCAGCCGGTAGGCGAGAGTCCGGTTCTGTCGGTGCGCGATCTGAGTGCAAGCTACAACGGCTCTCCGGCGCTGCATCGTGTGTCGTTTGATGTCTACGCTGGCGAGCGTGTCGGGATTATCGGTCCGAACGGCGCGGGCAAGTCGACGCTATTTAAGGCGCTGGTTGGGCTGCTGCCCCATCACGGCACGATCTCGATTCAGGGTGCGTCGTGCCGCCAGAGTCACACGATGCTCGGTTACGTCCCGCAGTACGAAGCGGTCGATTGGAAGTTCCCGGTTAGTGTGTGGGACGTGGTGATGATGGGCCGCGCGCGCCAGATCGGGTATGTGCTGCCGCCGCGCAAGCGGGATCGCGCCGCCGTGCGCGAGGCGTTGGAGCGGGTCGGGCTGTGGGCGCTGCGCAAGCGGCAGATTGGCGAGCTTTCCGGCGGGCAGCGGCGCCGCGTGTTCATTGCGCGGGCGCTGGCCCAGCAAGCGAACGTGTTGCTGCTCGACGAGCCGTTTTCCGGCGTGGACGCGCAGGCCGAGGCCGAGATTTACCAGGTGCTTGACGTGCTGCGCGAGGAGCGGATCGCCGTTCTGCTGGCGACGCACAATCTCGCGCAGGCCGCGACGCACTTTGATCGCCTGATGATGATGAGCCAGGGCCGCATGATTGCATACGGCGATCCGGCTGAGGTCTACACGCCGCAGAACCTGGCCGAAACCTTTGGCGGCCGCATTGCGCTGTGGCACGAGGGCGAAGGGTATGTGCTGGTGGCTGACAGCCCCTGCCACGACTGCGACCGGCATTCTGAGCATGCGGCGCACCCGTCCTATCCCGTGGCGGAAGCGGCTCGCGAGTGAGCGAAACGGGACACCCAGGTACGCGATCGGAATGAACTGGCGCGGGCGCTGGCGGGAAGCCTCACCGCTTTCCCTTGAGGTTCTGCGTGCCAGCGACGTAAGCCGGTTGCTTTTGCACACCACTTGAACGGATTGTGAGACGATGGAAAGACCGCTTATTCTGCTGACGAATGACGATGGGATCGACTCGCCGGGGCTGGTGGCGCTGGCGGCGGCGCTGGATGATTTGGGGGATTTGCTGATTATCGCGCCGACGCGCCAGCAGTCCGGCATGGGGCGCAGCATGCCCCCGTTTTACGATGGGCGCATCTTCGAGACGACGATCGGCGTGGGGGATTCGTCCTGGCCTGCGTACCGGGCGAATGTCTCGCCCGCGCAGGCGGTGCAGTATGGCATCCTCGAACTGGCGGACCGGATTCCCTCTCTGGTGGCGACCGGGATCAACTATGGCGAGAACATCGGCACCGGCGTAACGGTGTCCGGCACGGTCGGCGCGGCGATGGAAGGCGCGGCGCACGGCATCCCCTCGCTGGCGCTGTCGTTGCAGGTGCCCGATCCCGCGATGCATCTCAACAACGACGCCTCGGTCGACTTCTCTGTGGCGATGTATTTTGCACGTTACTTTGCCGAGCGGTGGCTGAAGGTCAAGCGGCCGCCGGAAGTGGACCTGCTGAAGATCGACATTCCTGCCGGGGCTACGCGCGACACGCCCTGGCACCTGACCCGCCTGGAGCGCCAGGCGTACTTTCGCCCGCTGAAGCCGACCCGCGTCCGTCTGGACGAAGAATGGCGGCTGGCGTACGAGGTCAACCGCGAGGCCGAATTGACGCCCGACAGCGATGCGGCGCTGTTGCGGCAAGGATTCGTGTCGGTCACTCCGCTGACGATTGACATCACGGCGCGCATTAAGCGCGAGACGTTGCGCGAGCTGCTGGACGGCGCCTCGCCGGGCCAGTTGTGACCGCGAGTAAGCTGAGAGAGTACCGGAGCGCAAACAGATGACTCTGCTGGCGTGGGCGCTGGCCGCCGGGCTGTGGGACGTGCTGCGTCAGGGCGCGGCGGCGCTGGCGCTGAACTTCGACACCCTGGTGCTGGAGCCGCTGCGCTATCCGTTGCTGGCGCGCAGCATGGAAGCCGCGATCGTCGTTGGGATCGTCAGCGGCGTGGTGGGAACCTACGTCGTCGTGCGCGGAATGGCGTTCTTCGGGGATGCGCTGGCGCATGCGATCCTGCCGGGTGTGGCGTTTATGTACCAGCGCGCGGCCGGGCGCACCGATAACCTGTTCTGGGGCGGGCTGCTGGCGGGCGTGGTCAGCGCGCTTGGCATTGGCTGGCTGACGCGCCACGAGCGGATCAAGGAAGACACCGCGATCGGGATCGTCTTCGCGGCGATGTTCGCGCTTGGCATCGCCATGATCTCGCGCATCGACAACTACGCGGGCGACCTGACGCACATCCTGTTCGGGCAGATCCTCGGCGTTTCCCCCGCTGATCTGCGCCTGATCGTGCTGTTCGGCGCGGGCGTGCTGGTGGTGGTTGCCCTGTTCTACAAGGAATTTCTGATCATCTCGTTCGACCCGGCTCTGGCGCGGACGCTGCGCCTGCCCGCCGAAGTGTTCCGCATGCTTCTGCTGGTGCTGATCGGCGTGACGATTGTCGTGTCCCTGCAAACGGTCGGGATTGCGCTGATGGTTGCGCTGCTGGTGACGCCCGCCGCAACGGCAAACCTGATCACCCGGCGCATGGGCTGGATGATGCTGGTGTCCGCACTGATCGGCGCGGCGTCGAGCATCATCGGCTTCTATATCTCGTATCACGCCGACGTGGCGACCGGCCCGGCGATCGTCCTCACCGCGACCGCGATTTTCGTGCTGGTGTTCGTCAAACAGCAAGCCGCGCTGTGGCTGCGGCTGGCGTTCCAGCGCCCGCAGCGGACGGCCGCCCCGCTCCCCGCGCCGCACGATCATTGATAAAAGCGAGGGAATAGGGAGTAGGAAAGCTGCCCCTATTCCCCATTCCCTATTCCCTACTCCCCACTTCGCAACTCCGCCCCTGCCTTGCGCGTAGAGTGAATTGGAGCGACTATTCGCGTATCGCGCTTACTCGGTCACCGGCCTGCCGGTGACCGACAGAGGAGCAAGGGGCATGGATCTCGTTCGCGCGTTGAAATTTCCGCTTGATGATGAAGATTGGCCGGTCAAGATCGCGATCGGCTCGTTTATTTTGCTGATCCCGGTGATCGGCTGGGTCGCCAGTCTGGGCTATCAAATCGCCGTTGCGCGCAACGTGATTCGTGGGTCCGCACGCCCGCTGCCCGGCTCCGACAGCCTCGGGCAGATCTTCACCGACGGGGTGATGGCTGGGCTGGCCGGGCTGCTCTATATGCTGCCGACCGCGCCGCTGTGGTGCGTGATGGCGGTGCTGTCCGGCATCGCGGATGGCTCCAGCGCGGGGGATTTCGCGCTGGCGTGCGTGTCGGTGGGCGCGGCGCTGGTGTCGATTGTGTACGGCATTCCGGCGGCTGCGATGTACTGGATTGGCGTGATGCGCTATACGCAAAGCGGCAATTTCTCCGAGTTCACGCAGTTCGGCTCGCTGTGGCGTGAAGCGCGCGCCAACGCCGGCACGCTGGTCACGCTGTTCATCTACAACCTGCTGCTTGGGTTGCTTCTCGCCATCATTTCGCCGCTGGCAGTTCTCACGTGTATCGGTATTTTCGTTCTGGCCTTTTACAGCCAGGTGGCGTCGGGGCATCTTATCGGTCAGGCAGGGCGCGAGATCGTTCGCAGTTATTAGCCTCGGTGGCGGGAGGGAGGCACATGGCACGCATTGTTGCAACGCTGCTGGTCTGGGTGATGTTCACGGTGATCGTGATCTCCCTGCTGACCTCGGTCACGGGCGCGATCACTAATGCTTCGGGGTCGGAAGTTTTCGGGATTGTCGTCGCAATTGCCGCCGCGGCGGCGATCAGCACGGCCGCGATCTGGGCCGCTGGCGCTCACAACGAGGATGATGATGAGTCGATGGCGCGCTCGCTCGCCAAGGTGAAGCGGCGTCGCCCTCGCCGGGCGGAAGAGTTGCTTGAGTCGCTGAATGACGAGGAAATCTACGACCTCGAGGCGCTCCTGCTCTCCCGCTCGCGGGAGACGCGCCAGCCGCCGTCGTAAGCGATCAGCGGTTAGCCGTTAGCGATTAGCGAAAACAGAAGCGCAGGCGCCGTGGTGCGACGCTTGCGCTTGCCTGTCCGCAGCCAGAGTGCTAGTTTTCGCTGCTTTAGCTTAACTCCGCATCAACTCGTCGGTGTCCAACCAGATCGTCACCGGGCCGTTGTTGTGAATCTCGACCTGCATGTGGGCGCCGAACACGCCCATCTCGACGCGCGCCACGCCTTCCGCGCGCAGCAGCTCTGCAAAGCGCTCGATCAACGGCTCCGCGATCTCGGGCGGCGCGGCGTCGGTGAAGCCCGGACGGCGGCCCCGGCGTGCGTCCGCAAACAGCGTGAACTGTGAGATCACCAGGCAGCCGCCCCCTACGTCCAGCAATGAGCGGTTGAACTTCCCCTGCTCATCCTCGAACACACGCAATCCGGCGATCTTGCGCGCCAGCCATTGCGCCTGCGCCTCGCCGTCGTTGTGCCCAACGCCCACCAGAATCACAAATCCCTCGTCGATCGCGCCGACCGTCTCTCCATCGACGCGCACCGCGCCCCGATCGACACGTTGAAGCACCGCTCGCATGCCGTTCTATCCTTTTGTGCGCGAAAGCCGTGAACCTGCGCCCTAGTGTACCTCAACCGGCAGTCCGAGGAAGTCACCGTACTGCTGCACCGGGCGCTTGATCGCCTGAAGCACGTCCTCGCGCAGCGGGGCGAAGGGACTGAGCGCGACGGTAACGCCGCGCTTCCTGACCGTGCGCTGCCACGTCCCGACCACGCGCCCGCCGATCACGATCGTCGGCGCGAACATCCCGCCGCGCTGGATCAGTGGGGCGTGCGACGGATCGAGCATCGCGCGGCGGTTCTGGTAGGCGAGCAGATACTCATCAAAGCCGGGCAGCAGCGCCGCGAAGCCGTCGCTGTCAGTGGGGGAAATATCCGCTCGCCAGTACGACACACCGTCGAT
>Ga0134097_1001597_pt1 | contig 16037 bp, 14 predicted proteins | sample 8_3taG_FD_94450 | JGI IMG/M metagenome (GOLD analysis project Ga0134097, IMG submission 94450) | Switchgrass degrading microbial communities from high solid loading bioreactors in New Hampshire, USA - 8_30_10_142_A2 metaG | ecosystem: Engineered > Bioreactor > Semi-continuous > Anaerobic >... | reverse complement strand
CTCGGGCGCGGGTGCGATGGGGCCTTCCCCGGTCGGCTCGGCGACCTCTGGCCTCCCGGCGCCACCTGCGGTTCCCGGCACGGCCTCGCCCAGTTTCGCATCCTCGGCGGTTTCCGGCTCGGCGGGCGGCAGCGCGTTTAGCGGCTCGGCGGGGGCTTCGGCGACCGCTTCTTCGGCGTGGTCTTCATGGTGGCCGGTATAGTAGGGGGTGGTGAGGTCGTCGTACTGCGTCCACGGGCGCTCGAGAAATAGCCACGCGGCCGTTCCGATGACAATTAGCGCCAGGCCGACCAGCAGCATCCCGTTCGTGCTGGAACTGCTGGTATTGCCCAGCCCCATCAGCAGCAGGGCGATGATCGCCAGGGCAATCCCCAGGCCGATCACGTAGGCGAGATACTGCTCCACGACGCTCAAGCGATCTCTGAAGGACATGGCGGACCCCTCCCTCGCGACACTGGCCGGCGACGGCTTAATTGTGCCACAGAAGCGCGGGAAACGACAAAACGCCCGACCGCGTGTATACTCAACAGTACGGTTGCAATGGGGCTGCCGACCGCGAGAGGAACATAGATGGAACACACCTTGAGGGGCGTGGTAGTTTCTGTGTTGATCGCGCGCGATCCGGCTGACCTGCGTTCCGCCGCAGTGCCCGAAGCGCGTGTAACGTTCGAGGGCTTTGAAGGCGACCGCCACGCCGGGCTGACGATGCGGACCGGCGGACGCCATCCCCACTATCCACGCGGCACCGAAATTCGCAACACCCGCCAGATTTCAATCGTGTCAGTCGAAGAGATGGACGAAGCCGCCCGCGCGCTCGGCGTGCCGGAGCTGTTCCCGGAGTGGCTTGGCGCGAACCTTCTGCTGAGCGGGATTCCCCGGCTTTCGCTGCTGCCGCCCGGCACCCGGCTGCACTTTCCACACGGCGCGGTGCTGGTGGTTGAGGGCGAAAATCATCCCTGCACCAAAGCGGGCGGATCGATCCAGCAGGCGTATCCGGACGTCCCGGGGCTGGCGCGTGCATTCCCTAAAGCGGCGCTGCACCGGCGCGGAGTGGTCGCGTGGGTCGAGCGGCCTGGCACGATCATGCCGGGCGATGATCTGATTGCTGAACTTCCCGAACAACGTATTTACGAGTTGATTTAACGCTCGGCAACCATCGCGCGGCCGGTCGCGAGGCGATTCGGGCCGGTCGCGCCGTTGGTTGCACCGGGCGCGTCAAAACTGATACGTTCTGTTTAGAGAGGGAAGGAGTTAATGATAATGGACAGCCTGTCACGCGAAGTTCTCAATACTTTAGTGGAAACGCACGGGGAATGGTGCGTTTCAATCTATATGCCGACTGTGCGCGCTGGTCAGGAGACCCAGCAGAACAGCATCCGCTTTAAGAACATGTTGCGCGCCGCGGAAGAGCGTTTGGTGAACATCGGGCTGCGCGCTCCAGACGCCGAGCGCTTAGTGTCTGAGGCCGAGGCGCTGGTCAACGACGCCGATTTCTGGCGCCACCAGAGCGACGGCCTAGCGCTGTTTATCGATCCGCAGGGGGACGTGTCGCGCTTTCGCCTGCCGCTCAGCTTTGACGAGCTAGTAATCGTTACCCGGCGCTTTCATCTCAAGCCGCTGTTGCGCCTGCTCAGCGGCGACGGGCGGTTTTATGTGCTGGCGCTTAGCCAGGGCGACCTGCGCCTGCTGGAAGGCACGCGCCACAGCGTCACGGAAGTCGATCTGCGCGACCTGCCGACCAGCCTGGCCGAGGCGCTGTCTGAAGAGGTGATCGAGCGCCAGTTGCAACGGCACGCGCTTGGGCGCGGCGGGCCGGGCGGCGGCGCGCAGGCGACCAGCGGAGTCTATCACGGTCACGGGCCCGGCGACGAGGAAGAGAAGCAGCGCATCGTGCGTTACCTGCAGATGGTGGATCGCGGCCTGCGCGACCTGCTCGCGGGGAACGAGACGCCGCTGGTGCTGGCGGGTGTGGATTATTTGCTGCCGATGTACGCCGAAGTGAGCAGCTATCCGCATCTGGTGAGCGAGGGCATCACCGGCAACCCCGAGACGTTGAGCGCGAAGGAACTGCATCGCCGCGCGTGGGAGCTGGTCGAGCCGATCTTCAAGAAAGCGCAAGAGGATGCGCGGGCGCGCCTTGAGCAGGAGCTGGGGCGCGCGGATGGGCTGGCATCATACGACCTGAAGACCGTGCTGCAAGCGGCGCACCAGGGGCGCGTGGCAGCGATTTTCATCCCGGCAGGGCGTCGCATTTGGGGCGTTTTCCGCGAGTCCGGCAAGGTGCACGTGCATCCCGAAATGCAGCCAGACGATCAAGACCTGCTTGACCTGGCCGCAGTCATGACGTATGCCAACGGCGGCGAGGTTTACGTCGTCGAAGATGGCGCGGTGCCGGGCGGGGGAGACCTCGCGGCACTGTTCCGGTTCTAAGGCGCGAAGTGCGCTTTGCTCCCCTTATTTCTTGAGAAAGGGAACCACGATGATCAAGCGGTTTGTGGCAAGTCTGTTGGCGCTGGGGGTGGCGCTGTCGCTCAGCGGCTTCCCCCCCGCGCTCGCGCAGGATGGCGGCCTGACCGACGAGCAGTTGACGTTGCTCGATCGGGTGTTTGACGCGCGCGAAATGGTGGACGTACTCGAGAGCTACGTCGAGGATAGCGTCGGCATCGACTCGCAATCGCTGGTCATCGTGCTTGGCGGGCAGTCGCTAGAATTGGCTGAGCTCACCGAGTGGGCGCAGACGCAGACGGTGATCAACGCGCCCGAAGGAAAGAACGTGAACGCGCAAGTGAGCGCGAGCGTCACCAGCCAGGGCGAGATGGTTTTTAGCGTCACCGGCGAGGCGCGTCTGGTCGATGGGACGCTCTACGTCAACGCGGCCTATGACGAGCCATCCGGCGACCTGCCGCCGCTGCCCGAAGGGTGGATCGTGGTCGAGGACGTCGATCTGATCGGCGACGAGTTCGCAGGGCTGGCGGCGCTTCAGCTTGACAGCCTGGCCGACGACGAGCCGCCCGTGCTGCTAGAAGATCGGGAGCGGATGCGTAATTTGGCCAGCGATGTCTTCGCCGAGGTTGTCACCCTTGAGGACGGGACCGAAGCGGAGCAGATCACGATTGTCTTCGGGCGTCAGGCGCTGATCGACGTGGTGCTGGAAGAGACGGACGACCCGTTCCAGGTGATGCTGTTCAACGCGCTGAGCGAAGACAGCCAGGCGACGCTGACCGTCGTGCTGGACGCCGAGGGCCGGGCGCTTGAGGTGATCAGCCTGATTGAGATGATCGCGACAGACATCGACGCGGCCGCGCTCAGCCCGGAAGACTTCCCCCCTGGGGCGCTGCTGTCGTTCACCTTCCAGGGCAGCGAGGAGCAGCGTTACAGCGACTTTGACGCGGCGGTCGAGCCGGTTTCCGCGCCCGAGGAGCTTGCGCCCGCAGAGTAGGGCGGCTCACACGACGCTTTATTACGTCGGGTAGTCCCCCATCCTTCCGGCCTTCGGCCGGCTTTCCTGCCCCCAACCCCAGAACGAGGGAAGGAAAAAAGACGGCAAACGCTTTCTCCCCTTCCCTCCTTGTGGGGGAAGGGGGCCGGGGGATGGGGGGTATATCACATCCAAATACAGCACGCCCTACGGCGCGAAGACCGGCGCGTTTCGCGTGAGGATTGCCGCGTCGCAGATGGCTTGCGGCTGGTATTCGCGCAGTAACGCCTGCAAATCGTCGAGCGCCGCGCGCACGTCCTCTGCTGCGCGCTCGTGATGGGCTTCAACCGTGATCAGGGCGTCGCGCGTGGTTTCGCGTGCAGCGCTCTGCTCGCTTTGGCGCCCGCACCACCGCCGCGCGCTGACCAGACCTGCCTCGTCCACGAAGATCACTTCGCCGGGCGCGGGATGTTCGACTTCCGCCTCGCCGAGCGGCGTGAACCGTTCGTCCCCGCGCGCCAGCGTGACGGTGATCGGCCCGGTGACGTGCGCCAAGTCGAAGACCGCCACCGGCAGCGCATAGCGGATACTGACCAGATTCCCGAGGTCGACCAGCGCGTTCAGCGAGGGGATGTCGCCATGTTTCGTTAGCCGCCGCAACAGCGCTTCGGCCGCGCTGCGATATTGCGTCGGCTTGACGCCGAATCCGCTGAAGACGCGCCGCCACGCCGCCAGACTGGGTATCTCAGAGAGCGGCGTTTGGCCGATGCGCTCAAGCACGGCGCGCTGCTCGGCGAAAAACGCGTCCTGTAGCGGCGCGGGCGTGGGCCCGCCACGCAGATCGCGGGCCCAGATCACGCCGCCGACAATCTCGGGGAAGCGGTCGAGCACGGTCGAGTCGTACTGGAACAGCGCCATCGGAACTTCCCTCCCTGTGCAGCCTATGCTGGATCAGCGGATTAGTTGATCAACAGCCAGTTGAACGCCATATCCTCGTCGGGCGCGGTGCTGCGCACGGTGAACGACGCGCCCGGCTCGATCTGGTCCACCCACCAGCGGCCGCGCGGCTCGCTTAGCGGCGTGACGATCACAAGGCTGTCCGCGCCGATCGCGCCGGTGCGGACTGTCAACGCGCCGTCCTGCCACGCGGCCTCGCGGACCTGCCCGGCCCGCTCGCTCTCCGGCGGGATTGCGATCCCTTCCTCGAAAGTGTGCTGGTTTTCCGACACGATGCCGTTCTGGCTGGTGATGCGCAGGGGGTTGGTTGGGTGCGTGCCGCGCAGGGTAGGGCGATCGGGGTCACGATAGTCGAGCGCGATATGCTCGGTGTCTTCAGGGTTGCGCACCTCCAGCATGCCGCCGGTCTTGTCGTTCCCGATGACCGACAGCGATCCGCCGCCGCTCTCCGGGCCGCCCAGCCAGAATTCTACTATCGGGTTGCGCGTGTGCCACGTCGGGCCGTATTTGTAGAACCCTATCTCGAAGCTGCGATCCTGGCCGGGCACTGCCGGGGCGTGATCGATAAATCTCAGCGACGGCGCGCCGAGAATGTCCCACAGAGACGAGGTGGGATACACTGCCACCCACTCGGCATACGGGTTTTCGCCGTCGCCGCCTGTGCCGAGCGTCCACATCGCCCCGGTCGGGTTTGGGGTGGGGTCAACGGGCAACTCGGCCTGCACGTCGTCCGGTTGGGTGGCGATTGCCAGCGCCCACGCGGCCAGGATCAGCGCCAACATCGAGACAGCGAAGGCCAGCCAGCGGGCGGAGTTTGTAATACGAAACATGAACTACTACCTCGTTACTCTTCCGGTTTTTCGGGCTCGGGCGCGGGCCAGACCTGCGCCGGGATGCCGCTATGCAGGTCGAGCTCGTACAGCGCGCCGATCGTCAGCCACGCGCGGTCGCCGGCCCAGGTTGTGCCGGTCCACGTTACGCTGCTGACAGGTTGCACGCGGTCGCGGACTGGCTCGCCGGTCGTCGCGTCGAGCAAGGTCACGCGCAGGCGCGCCGGATCGGACGCAAGCTCGATCACGGCGAAGCCGCCGGGCGCGCTGTGCGCGGTCCAACTGCTGTTGTCCCGCGTGATCGGATAGCGCCACGCCTGCTCGCTATCCGGCAGGCGGACACCCCATAGCTCGTCCTGCTCAAGCGTGTCCAGCCGTTCGGCGCGGACCAGCAGCGTGTCGTCCGTCTGCGCCCAGGGCTTGAGCATGTAGGCGTCGCTGCGGATCAGCGTGGTCAGCGCGCCATCTGCCGTGTCCAGCGCGAGGATCGACGCGCCTTCCGCGCTTGCAAAGATGATCCGGTCCTCGTCCAGCAACGGGGCGGTCGCCGTCCATGTGCGCGGCCAGCCGCTCGTCTCCAGCGGGAAGCTCGCGGACCAGACTAGCTCGCCGCTGTCCGCATCCCATCGCTGCGCACAGCCGTGTTGCACAAAGCCGAACAGGAAATAGAGCGCGCCTGATCCGGCGTCGTAGAGCAGCGGAGAGCCGGGCGCGAGCATCTCCGGCGCGGCGTCTGCGTCCGGCTGGCAGCGTGGCTCGAAGCGCGCGCGGACCTCGCCGGTTGCCGTGTCGAAGATCACCAGGGCGCTGCTTTCCGCATCGGGCAGCGTGTCGATCACAGCCGGATCGCCACCAATGACCGCCACCTCGCGGGGGAGCGTGCTAAGCGCGGCTTGCCACATCAGCTCGCCATCTTCCGCGCTCAATACGCTGAGCATCTGGTCTTCGGTCAGCACGGTGACCGCGCCCTCAAGCGGCTGGATGCACGACGCGCAGCCGGGCGGGAGCGCGGCGCTCAGCTCGACCGACCAGCGGCGCTCGCCATCGGCCAGGTCCAGCGCTTCGAGACGCGTCCCCTCGACCAGATAGACGGACTCATCTGTCAGGACGGGCGGAAATGGCGCGCTCTCGCCGGTGACGCTGAGATCGCCGCTCTCCCAGCGCACGTCGAGCGGATCGCCTTCGAGATAACTCAGCGTGGTGCGGGCGCCGTCTTCGCTGGTGATGAAGACCAGCAGGCCGCCCGGATGGTCCTCGCCTGGCGGCACGACGCTCGCCTGACCAGTCGCACTGCGCTGTGGGACCACCGCATCGGACAGCCCGCCCGCGATCTCCGGCGTAATGCGGTCGTCGCGGACCAGGATCACCGTGAAAATCACCAGCGTGGCAAGGCCGATCACCAGCAGAACAGCCATCAGGCGGACCAGACAGCCCGTGACGCAACCCGCACGGGCACGACTGGATCGGGCGACGCGCATCTTCAGCCCCTTCGTGTCCCCACCTGGACAGGATCGCAAAAACGCCGGTGGCTGTTATGCAACTGCCACCGGCGTTTGATCATACCGCTGATCGCTCAGTCGTCCAGACCGACCTGAATTTCGTCGCCCTCGACGCGCGTGGGGAACCATTTCACCGGCACCACCGCCGGCATGCGTGTCACCGCTCCGGTGCGGATGTCAAAGCGCGCGCCATGACGCGGACACTCGATCTCGTAGCCGTACAACTCACCTTCGCCGATCGGCCCGTCGTCGTGCGTGCAGACGTCTTCGATGGCATAGTATTGGCCGCCAACGTTGAACACGGCGATCCACCAGCCTTCTACTTCACGAATGTCACGCTCACCGGGGCCAATCTCAGAAGTCTTACCAAAGGTCACGAAACGGGGCACCACTCTCTCTCCTTACAGAGAAACCGATCCACCGCGCGGCTCCCGTTTACCCGCGCGGAACCCAGAACATGAAATTACGGAACCCTTCGTTTATCAGCCAGCCAGGGATGTTGAGCGCATCCGTCACGCTGAAAATCGTGTTCCAGAAGCTTTCCGCGACTGGCGGAATGAACCACAGCGCCAGGAAGATCAGCATCAGTGTGTACGAGCCAAGCTGCCGGAGCTGTAGCTGCGTGCGACGGTCGAGAAACGGCTCGATGATGCCGAACCCGTCCAGCGGCGGAACCGGGATCAGGTTGAACAGCACGGCCGTCACCTGGAGCATCACCAGGAACGCCGCCGCCGTCCACAACGTCGCGTTCGTCCAGATGCCCTCACCCTCGACCGGCATCCCCTGGATGCTCCAGAAGATCGTGCGCGGATCGACCAGCCCCAGCAGGAACGGCAGCGCCAGCAGAACCGCGAGCACCACGTTCGCCGCCGGGCCCGCCGCCGACACCGCCGCGCCCCACCACTTGTTTTTCAGGCGGTGGCGCTCGATGTACACCGCGCCGCCCGGCAGGCCGATCCCGCCCATCGCCAGGAACAGCAGCGGCAGGCCAATGCTCAGCATGGGGTGAGTGTACTTGAGCGGGTTGAACGACAGATAACCCTTGTCGCGGACGGTGTAGTCGCCGCCCCAGTACGCGACGATCGCGTGCGAGAACTCGTGCAGCGTGACCGAGAAGACCCAGCCGACGATCACGATGAAGAATGTGGTCATCGCGTTGCCGGGCAGGGCGATGAACAGATACGCGAAAAACGCGACCAGTCCGCCCAGGATCAGCGGCCAGCGCCCCAGGCGATCGAGCCACGTCTGGCGCGAAGGGTCTTTGGGCCTGCGACGGTCCCGCGTGGGGATCAGCACGTACTCGACCGCTTCCGGCGCTTGCGGCGGACGCTGCGGCGCGCGCGGGCTGCTGCCCGGAACCGGCGCGCTGGTTGCCGGGGGATGGGCGCGCAGATAGTCGCGGGCGGCCGAGGCGCTCACCGGCGAGGCATCCAGCGCCTCGCGGACGATCCCTTCGCCGCTTTCGAGCATTGCGACGAGCAGATGCCCGCTGTTGACTGCGCCCTGTCCCAACGACCGCGCCACCTCAAGCGCGTTGGTCAGCGCCTGTCGCGCCGCCCGGCTAAGCTCTTTCACCTCGATGCGGGTCGACCGCTCCATGCCGATCGCGCTCGCGATCTGGTCGTAGAGCGCGCCCCGGTCTGCGCCAGAGTCCGCCAGAATGTCGCGTGCGGGCCCGGCGGGCTCGTTTAGCAAGGCTAGCGCCAGATGCTCGATGTCCACATACACGCCATGGCGGCGGGCGGCTTCATCCTGCGCAGCAGCCAGGAGACGCTGCATCTCAGCCGTCAGGTGAGGGGATTGGCTCTGCATCGGGCTGCACGCTCAGCTTTCGTCTTCGTCTTCGCCGGTCCACTGGTGCAGGCCATACGCGCCCGCCTTGAGGACCTTCAGCGAGAGCAAGGCGCACTTTAGCCGCGTCGGGCTGAGCTCAATGCCGAGCAGGTCGAGAAGCTCCTGCCGGTCGAAATGCCGCAATTCGTCGAGCGTCTTGCCGATCATTTCTTCGCCAAGCATCGACGCGGACGCCTGGCTGATGGTGCAGCCATGCCCTTCCCATGACACGGCTTTGACGCGGCCTTCCTCGTCAAGCTGCGCAGTGAGGTGCAGATGATCGCCACAGAAGGGGTTTTCGTCTTCGTAGTCGATGTCGGCCGGTTGCAGCGGTTCCCCGAAGTTACGCGGGTTCCGGCCGTGATCGATGATATTGTCGAGATACAGGTCCATCCGATATGTGCTCTCCGTGTTTAGCTGCGGAACACGCTCCGCACCCGCTCAAGCGCGTTGATCAGGGCGTCCACATCCGCGTGGGTGTTGTACAGGTAAAAGCTGGCGCGCGCCGTCGCCGCCACGCCGAGCCACTGATGCAGCGGCATGGCGCAGTGATGCCCGGCGCGGATCGCGATGCCCTCGGCGTCGAGCAGTTGCGCGATGTCGTGCGCGTGAATGTCCGCCAGGGTAAACGTCGCCACGCCGTTGCGCCGGTCCGCAGGCGGGCCGTAGAGCGTCAGGCCGGGGACCTCGCTCAGTCGGTCGAGCGCATACTCGACGACCGACTGCTCGTGCGCGAGGATGTTCTCCATGCCGAGCCCGTTCAAATAGTCGATCGCCGCGCCCAGCCCGACCGCTTCGGCGATGGCCGGGGTTCCGGCCTCGAACTTGTGGGGCAGGGTGTTCCAGTCGCTGCCCTCAAGCGTCACCTTGCGGATCATCTCGCCGCCGCCCATGTATGGCGGCATGGCTTCCAGCAGCGCGCGCTTGCCATACAGCACGCCGATGCCGGTCGGCCCCGCCATCTTGTGCGCGGAGAAGACGAAGAAATCCGCGTCGAGCGCCTGCACGTCAACCGATAGATGCGGGACGCTCTGCGCGCCGTCGACCAGCACCAGCGCCCCGGCTTCGTGCGCCTGGCGGATCATCTCCGCGACCGGGTTGACGGTTCCCAACACGTTGCTGACGTGCACCACGCCGACCAGCTTCACCGGCTCGTCGCGCAGCAGCGTGGCGTAAGCGTCGAGGTCCAGCTCGCCGGAGCCAGTTACTGGCACGTAGCGGATGGTGAAGCCGCGCTCCGCCTGCAGAATCTGCCAGGGAACGATGTTGCTGTGATGCTCCATGACGGTCAGCACGACCACGTCGCCGGGGCCGAGGTTGGCGCGCCCCCACGACCCGGCGACCAGGTTAACCGCCTCGGTTGCGTTGCGTGTGAAGATGATTTCGCGCTTCGACGCGGCGTTGATGAACGCGCGCACTTTCTCGCGGCTGCCTTCAAAAGCAGCGGTGGCGCGCTCGCTGAGGACGTGAATGCCGCGATGCACGTTCGCGTGACTGGTTTCGTAGTAGGCCGTCATCGCGTCGATGACCTGGCGCGGCTTCTGGCTGCTGGCCGCCGAATCGAGAAAGACCAGCCGCTTGCCGGGGTGCACTTCCTGATCGAGCGCCGGAAAGTCGGCGCGAATAGCCTCAATATTCAAAGGGGAAAGCTTCTGCTCAGTCATCCCTGTTCCTTTACGCATTTGCTTGCACGGCATCCGGCGCCCTGCTGGTCGCTGGTGAACAATCCCTTTCACGCCGCATGAGTGGCGGCCTCACACCGCCCCGAGTCTCCCCAGATTATACGGCGCTATCCAGCGAACCGGGCAGTATAGTCCAGCCGGAAATTACATGACATAAATCAGACAGAAATAAACAAAAACCGGGTCAGCAGGCTGGCCCGGTTCCATTCGATCTCATCACTCTGCCACCGCTCGCGCTTAGCTCTCGCCAAGCAGCTTGCGCTCGACATAAGCCATCATGCGATCGCGCACGCTCTCGAACGGGATGCGGTCCAGCACGGGCACAAAGAACCCGTCCACGATCAGCTTCTCGGCCTCCGCTCGCGGGATGCCGCGCGCCATCAGGTAGTAGATCAGCTCTTCCTCGATCTTGCCGGTGGCCGAGGCGTGGGTGCAGCGCACGTCGTTCGCCTCGATCTCCAGGCCGGGGATGCTGTCGGCGCGGGCCTTGTCGCTCAGCAGCATGTTGCGGTTCGCCTGGAAGCCGTCGGTCTTCTGCGCGCCGGGCAGGGCCTTGATCATCCCCTGCCAGACGGTGCGCGAAGAGTCCTTCAACACGCCCTTGAACAGCAGGTCCGACGTGGTGTAGGGCGCGTTGTGGTTCTGCTGGGTGTCGAGGTCCATGAACTGCTCGCCGCTCGGGAAGTAGAGCGCGCTCATGCGGCCCCAGCTCCCCTTGCCGTCGAGATCGATCTCCATGAACGCCTTGATCAGCTTGCCGCCCATCTGGCCGGTCACCCAGTCGAGCTGGCCGTCTTCGGCGACGCGCGCCCGCTGGTGGCTGAACTCGAACATGTGGTGGCCCCAGTCTTGCAGGTTGACGTAGCGCAGGTTGGCGCCGGGGCCGACGATCAATTCGACCACGCCGATGAAGCTGGCGTCCGCGTCGAGCGTGGGCGACAGCGACTCGTGCAGGTAGTCGATCTGCGCGCCTTCTTCCAGCACGACCAGGGTATGGCCGAGCGTTGCGGCGGGCTGCGTCGCGTAGAAGATGCTGTGCGCAGGCAGAGTCGCCTGGACGCCGCGCGGCACGTAGACGAATACGCCGTGCGTCCACAGCGCGGCATTCAACGCGGTGAACTTGTCAATATCGGGCGTGACGGCGTGGGTCATCAGGTGCTGACGGACGAGATCGGGATACTCGCGCGCGGCAGTCCGCAGGTCGGTGACGATCACCCCCTGCTCGGCCAGCGCGGCTGCCGTCTCGTTATGCACCAGGCGATCGTTGACGAACGCGATCATTGCGCCCTGTTGTTCGCCGAGCAGCGGCTCGCGGCTGCTGGCGGGGATATCCTCAAAGCCCGCGCCGCCGCCGTTGGTGGACAGGTGTCCGGCGCTTTGCCAGTTGATATGACGATAATCAGTGCGCCGCCATGCCTCATCCTGCGTGGTGGGCATCGGCAGCGACTCGTACAGGTCCCACGCCGCCAGACGCTGCTGGCGCAGCCAATCCGGCTCGTTGTTGCGAGCGCTCAGTTCTTCGACATCGGCGCGGCTCAGCGGCGGGGCCTGAAATTCACGGGCCGTACGACGGCGAGTTGCCACTGGACTTCCCTCTCTTTACGGTTCTGCGGTTCAAACTGAATAGTGAGCGCTGATCCGGGACGTGGGAAGGGGCGTAACGCCTACGCCCCTTGACCTTGCTGCGCCCGGACCGGTGCTCCGCACGCTAGCCGATCGACCCTTCCATCTGGAGCTGGATCAACCGGTTCATTTCAATGCTGTACTCCATCGGCAGCTCTTTGGTGAGCGGCTCGAGGAAGCCATTGACGACCATCGCATTCGCTTCGTCTTCGCTCAACCCGCGGCTCTGCAGGTAGAAGATCTGGTCGTCGCCGATTTTGCTGACCGTTGCCTCGTGCCCAATAGCCACATCCGGCGCTTCGATCTCGATGTACGGGTAGGTGTCCGACTCGCTGTACTCGTCGAGCAGCAGGGCGTCGCAAACGACCGTGCTCTTGGAGTTGTTCGCTTCCGGGTACACCTTCAGCAGACCGCGATAGCTGCTGCGGCCGCCGTCCTTCGCAATCGACTTGCTGAGGATCTGGCTGGTGGTATGCGGTGCGACGTGAATCGCCTTGCCGCCCGCGTCCTGGATCTGGCCGCGGCCCGCGAACGCGATCGACAGAATCTCGCCATGCGCACCCGGCTCCATCAGGTAAACCGACGGGTACTTCATGGTGATCTTGCTGCCCATGTTGGCGTCCACCCACTCGTGGGTGGCGTCGCCGTAGACCATCGCGCGCTGCGTCACGAGGTTGTAGACGTTGTCCGACCAGTTCTGGATCGTGGTGTAGCGCGAGCGAGCGCCACGCTTCACGATGATCTCGATCACGCCGCTGTGCAAGCTTTCGGTGGAGTAGGTCGGCGCGGTGCAGCCCTCGACGTAGTGCAGGAACGCGCCCTCATCCACGATGATCAGCGTGCGCTCGAACTGGCCGATGTTGGCCGTGTTCAGGCGGAAGTACGCCTGCAGCGGCATCTTAATCTCGACCCCCGGCGGGACGTAGATAAACGACCCACCAGACCACACGGCCGCATTCAGCGCCGCGTACTTGTTATCGGTCGCCGGGATGACCGTTCCGAAATACTCGCGGAACAGGTCTTCGTGCTCGCGCAGACCGGCCTCGATGCTCTTGAAGATTACGCCCTGCGCTTCCAGTTCTTCGCGGACGCGATGGTAGACCATCTCCGAGTCGTACTGCGCGCCCGCGCCAGCCAGGAACTTCTGCTCGGCCTCGGGGATGCCCAGACGGTCGAAGGTGCGCTTGATGTTCTCGGGAACCTCGTCCCACGAACGGCCCTCTTTTTCGGCGGGGCGCACGAAGAAGTAAATCTCTTCTTCGCGCAGGCCCGAGAGGTCCGGACCCCAGGTGGGCACCGGCTTGCTCTGGTAGATCTCAAGCGCCTTCAGCCGCTGGTCGCGCATCCACTGCGGCTCGTTCTTCATTTCGCTGATCTGCGCGACGATGTCACGGTCCAGGCCCTTGCGAGCCTTGAACACGTATTGATCAGGGTCGCGGAAGCCGTACTGTTCGTCGTACCGCTCGCGGATGCCCTGGAGCTGTTCAGCATCACTCGCCATAACGTCCCTCTTTCCTTAACGGCTATGGTTGGTGCGCGCCCGCTTAGCGGGAAGCTTCGACGTCGCCGTTGGCAGCCTTTTCGCGCAGCCAGTCGTAGCCTTGCTCTTCGAGGTGAAGCGCCAGCTCGGGGCCGCCGCTTTCGACAATGACACCGTCCATCATGATGTGGACGAACTGCGGCTTGATGTGGTTCAGAATACGCTGGTAGTGCGTGATGACCAGCACGCCCAGGTTCGGGCCAGCCAGCTTGTTGACGCCCTCGGACACGATTCGCAGCGCGTCGATGTCCAGGCCGGAGTCGGTTTCATCCATGATGGCGATCTTCGGCTGGAGCATCGCCATCTGCAGAATTTCCGCGCGCTTCTTCTCGCCGCCGGAGAAGCCTTCGTTCAGGTAACGGCCGCCGAAGCTGTGATCCATCTGGAGCATGTCCATCTTTTCCACCATCATGCGGCGGAACTCCGGAATCGGAATGCCCTTGTACTCAGGATCGACCGCCTTGCGATGCGCGTTGATCGCGTTGCGCAGGAAGTTAGCGACGGTTACGCCCGGCACGCCCACCGGATACTGGAATGCGAGGAACAGGCCCAGGCGGCTGCGCTCGTCGGTTTCCAGCTCGACAATGTCCACACCGTCGAACAGAATCTGACCGGCGGTCACTTCGTACGCCGGATGGCCCATCAAGGTGTTCGCCAGCGTGCTTTTACCAGATCCGTTCGGCCCCATCAGCGCGTGAACTTCACCCTGCTTGACGACCAGGTTCACGCCCTTAAGGATCGGTTGACCCTCGACGCTGACATGCAAATTGCGGATTTCCAAAGCGGCACCCATAACTACGGTGTTCCTCCTAGTGTGGCGGCTGTTCGAGACGTAGCCGTGAATTGACTCCTGCGGTTCTCAACAGTGCGCGCGCAACGCGCGACACCACAGTTTGCCTCAATTGAGAACCTTTTGCAATAAATCTGACGAGAGTATAACATTGCGGGCGGTTTCGGTCAATAAAGAAGAAAATCATTTATTTTATTCCTGTTTAATTCGGTGTATGATTGCGTTACAATCTGCGTTGACGGGTCCGATCCAGGCTGCACGGCAGGGACGATCGCCCGCACCGCCCGGCGACGGGCAATCGAGGAGACTAAGAGGAGCACCGTATGAATCAACAACTTACCCGCGAGCAGAAGGTCGAGCTGGTTCGCGACGCGCTGCGGCAGGTGATCGACCCCGAGATCGGTCTGAGCGTGACGGAGCTTGGTCTGCTGCGCGAGGTTCAGATTGAGGACGATCACGCGCATCTGGTGATGATCATGACCACGCCGTTCTGCCCGTACGCGCCGCAACTGCTCGAGGCGTCGCGCCAGAAGGCGCAGGAGACGCTTGGCATACCGACCACGATCGAGGTTGGGATGGAGCTGTGGGACCCCAGCATGGCGGAAGAGGGCGTCCTCAGCGATTGGGGGCTCTTCTAGCCGCCCATCGGAATTCGCTTACATACATGACGCTGGTGGGAAACCTCACCCCTTAACCCCCAGCCCCTTTTCCCCTCTCCGTTTACGGAGAGGGGCCAGGGGTGAGGTTCCGCACGCTGACGACATACACGCTCGACCGGCAGGCGAACAACCCTGCCGGTCTTTTTTTGTCTGCAACTTGTGCTCGATATTAGGCCCAGCGTGCAATTGCCAAGAGAGTCGATCCACAGCTATAGTAAGCCATAGGCATAGAAATACGATTCGCTGGTAGCGGTTAGCAGAGCAGAGCAAACTTCCGCCGAACGCTATGCGTTTTTCAGCCAATCGCTAACAGCCAATTGTGTTGCGCGAATACCGTGCGATCGATCAGCGGAAGGAGCAGGCTTATGGCGACGCCGTATGATGGAAAGGTAGCGGTCTGGCACTGGAAGGGCGATTCAGTTGCCGAAAACACGATTGAAGAGCTGGTCCAGACGCTCAAGACCTGGGCCCCGGCCGTCAAACAAGTGTGGGTGAAGACCAGCGACGGGCCAAACTGGCAGGGCGAGTTTGACCGGGACCGCAACTTGGCGATCGACAGCGTCGCGAGCGTCGACAAGTGGGTCCGCGTGCTGGAAGCGAACGGGATGGAGTTCCATGCGTGGTGCGTGCTGACGGGGCGCAACATCAACGCCGAGGCCGACCGGATCATTGAGGTCTGCAACCGGCCTGGCGTGCGCTCGATGGTGCTGGACGTCGAGCCGTACTCAGGCTTCTGGACGGTCGGCAAAGACCCCATCCGCCCGCTCATGACGCGCGTCCGGCGCGGGATCGGCGGGCGTTTTCATCTCGGCATGGCGGTTGACCCGCGCCCGCAGCATAAGCCGCGCATCTTCCCCGAAGAATGGCGCCCGTTTATTAACAGCGTCCATCTACAGCTTTACTGGGAGACGTTCCAGCGTCCAGTTGCGGCCGTGCTCGAAGAAGGATTCAGCACGTGGGCGGATTATGGCCTGCCGCTGTTCCCGGCCCTGCAAGGGAAATCCACCCGCAACGCGATGATGGAGGCGCGCCAGCTTGCTGTCGAGAAATACAAAGCGACCGGCATTAGCTGGTGGCGCTTCGGGGTGATCGGGCCGGTGGCCGATCCGGAGCCGCCGCCCGCGCAAGGCCGAGATGGCAGTGAGATCGTCGTCACGCCAGATCAGCCGAATTACCGCAATGGGGCGCATGGCGGCCAGAACGTCG
>Ga0134097_1001582_pt1 | contig 16162 bp, 17 predicted proteins | sample 8_3taG_FD_94450 | JGI IMG/M metagenome (GOLD analysis project Ga0134097, IMG submission 94450) | Switchgrass degrading microbial communities from high solid loading bioreactors in New Hampshire, USA - 8_30_10_142_A2 metaG | ecosystem: Engineered > Bioreactor > Semi-continuous > Anaerobic >... | reverse complement strand
CTTCGACATTGCAGACAGCTATGGCCGGGGCGCAGCCGAGCGCGCAATGGGCGAGGTCTTCAAAGAATTCCCGCGCAACACGCTGGTCATTTCGAGCAAGGTCTACTGGCCGATCAGCGACGATGTGAACGACCGCGGCCTGTCGCGCAAGCACATCATGGAGAGCATCGACCGCTCCCTGCGCAACATCGGCACCGATTACCTGGATCTCTACTTCTGCCACCGCTACGACACCGAGACGCCGACTGAGGAAACCGTCCGTGCGATGGACGACCTGATCCACCAGGGGAAAATCCTCTACTGGGGCACGAGCGAGTGGACCGACGAGCAGATCCAGGAAGCGTTGGACATCTGCGAAGATTACGGCCTGTATCGCCCGATTGTCGAGCAGCCGCAGTACAACCTGCTCCACCGCCAGCGGGTCGAGGAAACGATCCTGCCGCTGGCCGAGGAAGCAGGGATCGGGCTGGTGGTGTGGAGCCCGCTCGGCGGCGGACTGCTGACCGGCAAGTATGACAACGGGCTGCCCGAAGACAGCCGCCTGGCGCGCAACGAGTCGATGGCGCAGAGCATGCTGCGGGAAGAGGTGCTCGACGCGGTGCGCCAGCTTAAGCCGATCGCGGACGAGCTGGGAATCACGCGGGCGCAGCTTGCGATTGCGTGGGTGCTGCGCCAGCCGGGTGTCAGCAGCGCGATCACCGGTGCGACGAAGATCAGCCAGCTTGAAGAGACGTTGAAGGCGGTTGAGATTGAGCTTGACGCGAGTGTGCTGGAACACCTCGACGAGCTGTTCCCGGCGCGCGTCTCGGCCTGATACCGTTTCACCTGCCGCTTGAATCGAAGAACCGGACCTAGCGTCCGGTTCTTTTCATTGGAAGAGTCTGCGGCTGCTGCGCGCTAGTGCTCGGACTTGCGGACGTTTCGGAGCCACGCCTGCGCGGCCTCTCCACCCAGGATGATCAGGTTGCGGGGCTGGCCGGGTTGCACAACGGAGTCCGGCTCTCCGATCAGAATATCTGTAGAGTTGCTGTCAACTTCCAGCAGGGTCCAGTGCAAATACGGCTCGATCTGACGGGTCAGATCGGTTAGTGAGCCATCTTGCTGATCGCCTTGCGGCCTCGGCTGAAGCTGTAAGCGACGCGCCGAGGGAAACCTCGAATTTAAGGTGCCCAATACTTTGTCTCCGAGAGGTGGATAGAGGATGTGTGACGCAGCATACCCCCGGTGCAGCGTGCACCTGCGGCAGAAGACCGCAACCTCATTATAACCCATTACTCTCCGATCACAATAACGTGAATGGCTGCTCTTACAGAGCCTCAGACTTTTGGCCGATTGACAAGCTCCGGCCATATTGCGTATAGTATCGGCATGGACGAGCGACGTTGGATCGGACGCGCCTCGATGCGCATGGCGAGCTTGCCGTGGTCGGAATCTCTCCGGCGACGGCGTTGCGCGTGCGCCTGACGCGCCCGCCCGTCGCCCACCGGCCCGGCAAGCAAACCGTCGAACTTTTCGGCGGTTTTTTGTTTGTGGTGAGGGAAACGGCCCGTTGTTACAATTCGTCCAGGTCTGCGGACCGCGAGCCTCTAAGAAGGGACCTGACATGCCTGAGTACATCCACGTTTCAGTCGCCTGGCCCTATGCCAACGGAGACATGCACGCAGGGCATCTGGCCGGGGCGTATCTTCCGGCGGACATCTTCGCGCGCTACCATCGCCTGAAGGGTAATTATGTGATGATGGTGAGCGGCTCAGACGCGCACGGCACGCCGATCACCGTCGAGGCTGACCGACTGAACCTCTCGCCGCGCGAAGTCTTCGAGCACTATCACCGTCGCTTTCTCGAAACCCAGCAGCGGATCGGTATCAGCTATGATCTGTTCACACACACCGACACCGAGAACCATCACCGCGTCGCGCAGGATGTGTTTCTCAAGCTGCTGGAAGGCGGCTATCTGTTCCGCCAGACACAGCGCCTGCTCTACAGCGAAACCGAGCAGCGCTTCTTGCCAGACCGTTACGTCGAGGGAACCTGCCCGGTGTGTGGCTACGAGCAGGCGCGCGGCGACCAGTGCGACAACTGCGGCTCGCTGCTCGACGCGACCGACCTGATCAACCCGCGCAGCAAGATCGACGGCAGCACGCCTGTGATCCGCGAAACCGAGCACTACTTCTTCGACCTGCCCGCCTTCAGCGAGCGGCTGGTCGAATACCTGAGCCACAACAAAGATCACTGGCGGCCCGCCGTGCTGAACGTCTCGCGCAACAAGGCGAAGGAATTGCTGCCCCGCCCGATCACGCGCGACATCGCCTGGGGGATCCCCGTCCCGCTTGAGGGGTGGGAGACCAAGCGCATGTACGTCTGGTTCGAGGCGGTGATGGGCTATCTGACCGCCAGCATCGAGTGGGCGAAAAACACCGGCCAGCCCGACGCCTGGAAGCGCTGGTGGTACAACCCCGACGCCAAGCTGTACAACTTCATCGGCAAGGACAACATCGAGTTCCACACCATCATCTGGCCCGCAGAGCTGATGGGGATCGATGGGCTGTACGCGGAAGGCGATGGCATCCCGATCTCGCTGCCGTACGACGTGCCTGCCAACGAGTTCATGAACATCGAGGGGCAGCAGTTCTCCAAGAGCCGCAACTGGGCGATCTGGCTGCCGGACATTCTCGACCGCTACGATCCGGATGCGATCCGCTACTACGTGGCGATGACCATGCCCGAAACGCGCGACTCCGACTGGAGCTGGGACGGCTTCGTCACGCGCAATAACACCGAGCTTCTGGCCGCGTGGGGCAACCTGGTCAATCGCGTGCTGAAGTTCGCGGTGAAGCACTTCGAGGGCCGCGTGCCGGAGCCGGGCGAGTTGCGCGACATCGACCGCGAGATTCTCGAAAAAGTCGAGGGCGGGTTCGAGCGGATCGGCGGGCTGCTGGAAGCGGTCCGCCTGCGCGATGCGCTCAGCGAGACGATGGCGCTGGCCCGCGAGGTCAATGGCTATCTCGATCGCGCGCCGTGGTTCAAGGTGATCAAGGACGATCGCCAGGCCGCCGCGACGACGATCTACACCGCGCTGCGCTGCATCGACAACCTGAAGACGCTGTTCGCGCCCTTCTTGCCGTTCTCGTCGCAGCGGGTGCACGAGTTCCTCGGGTATGACGGGCGGCTGTTCGGGGAGATCCTGATCCAGACGTTCCACGAAACCGAGCGCTCGCACCCCGCGCTGACCTACGACGCGACCGGCGCGATCGGGCGGTGGGAGCCGAGCGCGCTTCCGGCAGGTCAGGCGTTGCGCGAGCCGGAGGCGTTGTTCCGCAAGCTGGAGCCGGAGCTGATCGATGCCGAGCGGGCGCGGCTCGGGCAGCCGCGTGAGGCCGAGACGGAGCCTCGCCGCAGCTAGCTACGGACGGTCACGATGACGCGCCGACGGGCAGTGGAACCTCACCCCTTAACCCCCGGCCCCTTTTCCCCTCTCCGCGCGCGGAGAGGGGCCAGGGGTGAGGTTTTTCGTGAGATCTGGGTTGGCTACCCCCTACCAGGGGGACGTTTCGGTCGCCGGGTCCGATGACACGCCGAGTCGAACGAAGCCTGTTGGTTGCGGTGCTGCTGGCGTATGGCGCGCTGGCGGCGCTTTACGCGATCCGCACGCCCGATTGGCAGGCGCCCGACGAACCGGCGCACGTCAACTACATCCGCCAGATCGCGGAAAACGGCGCCCTGCCGGTGCTGGAACCGGGCGACTGGCAGCAGGAGTATCAGGAAGAACTGACGGCGAGCGGCTTCGACCCCGCGCTATTGGGGCGGCTGGAGACGGTCCAGTATGAGGACCACCAGCCGCCGCTCTATTACCTGCTGCAAGCGCCCATCTACGCGGCGACCGGCGGGGACCTGCTTGCGCTGCGGCTGGTGTCCGTGACGCTCGGCGCGGGGGTTGTGCTGGCGGCGTGGGCCGTGTTGCGCGCGCTGTTTCCGGAGCGTCCCGCGCTGGCGCTGACTGGCGCGGCGTTTGTTGCGTTCCTGCCACAACACCTCTCCATCCTCGGCAGCGTGAGCAACGACCCACTGGCGGAGCTGATCGTCGGGCTGACGCTGCTGGTCGCCGTGCGCTACCTGCGTGGCGAGGCGCGAGGCGCGTCTCCGGCGCTGCTCGGCGAGCTAGTCGGGCTGGCGCTGCTAACCAAGACGACGATCTACTTCCTCGGGGGAATTGCGGTCGTGACCGTGCTGCTCCGCTGGCGGCGCGAGCGCTGGCCCTGGCAAGTGGCGGCGCGACAACTGGTGGCGGTGCTGGTCCCCGCGTTGATCCTCGGCGGCGTGTGGTGGGCGCGTAACCTCAGCACGTACGGCGGGCTGGACTTTACCGGGCTGGATCGTCACGACGAGGTGACGGTCGGCCAGCCGCGCACCGCCGAGTACATCGACGAGGTGTACGGCGGCAGCTTTGGGCGCTATCTTGAAGCGTTCCTCGCCACGACGTTCCGAAGCTTCTGGGGGCAGTTCGGGTGGATGGCGCTGATCATGCCGCGCTGGGCGTACGCCGCGTTTGCGCTGTTTTCGCTCGGCGTGCTGGCGGGCGCGGCGCTGTACGTCCGGCAGGCACGCTGGCCCGGCGCGTTGAGCGGCCCGCAGCGCGACGGGCTGGTCCTGCTGGCGCTGACGCTCGGCTTCGTCCTCGCCGCGTATTTACTGTACAACGTGACGTTCGTGCAGTTCCAGGGGCGCTACCTCTACCCGGCGCTGATCCCGCTGGCGCTGCTGGTCGCGATCGGGCTGGCGGGGTGGGCGCAGCCGCTCCCCGCTGTGGCGCGCGGGCTGGCGCCGGTGGTGCTGATGTTCGCGCTGGCGGCTTTCTCGCTCTATGCGCTGGAATGGGTGATTACGCCAAATTTGCCTGCGTGGTAGCCTGCAGGAAGGGAACCTATGACCGAGCACGCCGAACTACGGCCGGGCCTGACTGGCGAAGCATCCACCACTGTCAGCGAGGCGCAGACCGCGATCGCGCTCGGCACCGGATCGGTGCGCGTTTACTCGTCGGCAGGGCTGGTCGCGTTGCTGGAAGCGGCGGCGGTCGCCGCGCTGGATGGCGCGCTGCCGCCGGGAAAGACGACAGTCGGCACGCGGCTGGACGTGCGCCATACCGCCGCGACGCCGGTTGGCATGGCGGTGAGAGCGCGGGCGACGCTGCAAGAGGTCGACGGGCGGCGGCTGGTGTTCGCGGTCGAGGCGTGGGACGCGGTCGAGCCCATCGGCTCGGGCACGCACGAGCGCTTCATCGTGGACGCAGAGCGTTTCGAACAGCGCGCCGCCGCCAAACAGCCCTGAGCGCGATCTCCTTATGCTGCTGACGTGGGCTCAGGCCCGCGCAGACTCCGCAGCCACACCCTCAGCCGCGTCACGCCGAGCGCCAGCAGGAACATCACGCCCCAGACGCCGATCTGAGCGGGAATGTTGTGCGCGAAGATGAAGTAGTTGTCGGCGGACGGGATATATCCCTCGTCAATGCTGAAAAACAGGTAGTGGATAAGCGGGATAAACAGATATTGCACGCTGGCATAGCCAGCGAATAGCGTGATCGCCGTTGGCATCGGTAGCTTGCGGCGCCAGGTGGTGATCACGCTGTTGATGGTGAGCAGTATCAAGCCGATCATGGCGATCACCAGATAACTTGTCGCTCTCCCCGGCCTGCCTTCTATCAGGTCGTCAAGGCCGCTGGTGATCAAGTACAGTCCAGTGAGCGCCACGCCATCGACCATCAGTAGAATGGAGCCCACCGGCTGGCGTGCTGCACGCTCGCCAAACCAGAAGGCGATCGCCAGCGCGACCAGCAGGGCAACGGTCACCTGCGCCGCGTGGCGCAGCGGCAGCACCGGGTCGTTGACGGTCATCACGGTCGCGGGAACGCCGATTATCAGCGGAATGGCGCAGACTCCCCACACACGCCACCACACCGGCGCGTGATAACTTTTCCTGATCCGCCCCAGGATGAAGTTCGCCGCGCCGTAGAGGGCCATCACCGCGCCGCTCGCCACGAATCCGGTCATCCAATAGCGGCCAACCGTCACCCAGCCGAAGGGCGATGTATCAAAGCGCGACGAGCCCATGTCGTGAAAGTAGAGGAAGATGAAGTAGCGGTCGCGCACGGCGAACCAGTGGTAATAGAGCGCAAGCAGGAATGCGACAGTCGGCGCGGCAAACAGAGCCGCGTTTCGCCACGCCCTGGCATCCGCCCACTGGACCGGCCCGGTCTTCACGCGCGAAGCGATCATGTCACCCCCTGGGTAGTTCCCTGGATCACCTGCTCAATTGCCCGGAGAGTGCGCGGTGAGGCTGTCGTGAACCGGACGTTGCTCCCAGGATAACATAAAACTAGCAGAGATGTTACAGGTTCACCGCCGTCCCTACTCCCCACTCCCCTCGTCTGCGTTGCTAGGGCAGCGCCGCAACGCCAAACTTCAGATGCGTGTCGAAGAACGCCGTCATGTTCTGGATGAACTGCCGGTCGCCATCCCCGACGAAGGTGTGTGGCTGACCCGGATAGGGGACGCACTCCACCTGCTTTTCGAGCGCCAGCAGCTTCTCGCATAGCTCAGTGGACCACACTGGGGGAACCAGCTCGTCCGCCGTGCCGTGGTGGATGCTGACCGCTGCTTCGATCCGGTCGAGGAAGTTGATCGGGGAGATGTTAACCAGTGCTTCGTCGGGGACGGCCACTTCCGCAATGCCGCGCCGCCCGCCAGACCAGCTTTGAATCGCCTCGAAGTTGCGCCGCTCGTCGCCGCTCATCGCCGCGTAGAGCACCGCCGCCTTCACATCGCGGCTGACGGTCAGCGTGCGCAGCGAGATCCCGCCGCCCATGCTGTGCCCCCACAGCCCGATATTGTCCGGATCGGCGGTCGCCAGCGGACCCGGCTGGCCGCCCTCGGCGCGCACGATCGCGATCAGGTTCAGCACGTCGATCGCCATGCCGACACGCAGCAGGTTCGGCCCGTCGTCAGATGGCCGGTAGCCGCGCAGGTTCGGGTGCAGCACCAGATAGCCCGCCCGCGCCAGCGCGTCCGCGTAACGCGTGGTGTAGTCGAGCGTGTAGTACTGGTCCGGCTCAATGTAGCCGTGCAGCGCGATGATCACGGGGAACGGGCCGGGGCCCTGCGGCAGGTTCATGAAACCATAAATAGTCAGCCCGTCGCTTGGATATGAGAACAGGAAGCGGTTGAAATCGTAGTTGCTCTCCATCACTTCATGCAGCGTGATCGTGCCGCCGCCATAGCTGCGGGTGGAGAGAAAGTCGATGGTGAATTCGCCAAACGGATCGGCGGCAAGGGGGGGCGGGTCTTGAGCCTGAACGGTCGAAAGGGCGCCCGGCGCAGCAAATGCAAGCGCGCAGAGCACCGCCAGCGCGGCGAGAAACAGTTTTTTCATGGTGCTTTCGTGTGCCTTGGGTGATCAGTGGACGATGGCGTAACCAGGGTGATACGGTGGGTGCGAACGGTGTGAGCCAGCGAACGACGGCACGACGCGCGCGTCTGCCCCGAAAGCGCCGGGATTATAGCGAGTTTGCGTGCTGGCGACCACAGGTGCTAAGCGCGCTCTTGCGGGGGAGAGACGACGCGCGCCCACCAGCGCGCGCCGTTGGTGTGCAGCTCAAACACGCGCCCATCCACTACGCGAGCCAGCAGGTGCAGGCCGTCGTCGGTTTTCCAGCGGCGGCCCACGTCGAGCACGGCCAGCGGCTCGCCCCGCCACACGATCTGCGACAGCACCGGCCAGCCGTCCGGCGTCCAGGTAGCTTCAACGGAAACAGGCTCCGCGCCGGTCACAGCGCACCTGCGAGGTAATCCAGCACGATCTGGAGCCCGGCGTTGGCGGATTGCTCGCGGTTTTGCTGGCGGTCGCCCGACCACACGAAGCGCCGCACCCACACGCCCCGCGCCGCGCTGAGCGCAACATACGTCAGCCCGACCGGCTTGGTCGCGGTCGCTCCATCCGGTCCGGCGATCCCGGTTACCGCAACGCCCAGATCCACGCCGAACAGCAGCCGCACGCCGACCGCCATCTCCCGCGCGACCTGCTCGCTGACTTGGCCGTGTTCTGCCAGGGTTTGTTCGTCCACGCTCAGCAGGCGACGCTTGGCGCGGTTGGCGTAGGCGACCACCCCGCCGATCATAAATGCGCTGCTGCCCGGCATGTCGGTGAGCATGGTGGCGATCATCCCGCCGGTGCTCGACTCAGCCGTGGCAATCGTCAACCCGGCGCTGCGAAGTTGCGCAGCAACTTGCGCCTGGAGCGAAGCATTACTCATGCGATCCGTCTGCCTTTCCCCACGCAGAAGAAGTCCCAACGCATGCCTAGAGGCGTGCCTGATCGGAGTATACGCCTTCGCGGGGAACAGGGGCAAAAAGCGCGGCGTGGCGCGTTAGAATTGCATAGATTTTCAGCGCTGGCGGGATTCGACCTTGACCTTCGCGCTGGGTTGAGGTATTATTACCCCGCACTTGGGAAACCGGTGCAGCCACGATGCGGGGTAGAGCAGTGGCAGCTCGTCGGGCTCATAACCCGGAGGTCGCAGGTTCGAATCCTGCCCCCGCTACCTTGAACAAAAAGCCCTGACCAAGCGGTCGGGGCTTTTTCATTTTCGTGTTTGTTTGTTGAATTGGTTGCGGGGTGCGCTTACTCTCGCTGTGCCTGGGAAAACGCCACGCCAAGCGCCACTCCGATCGCGATACCCACTGCGAGATTACTCATTGCCAGCCCCAGGGCGATGCCGATCGCCACGCCGACGGCTATCCCGGTGGTGTTTGATGAGCGATCGTTCTCTGGCGGCTCTTGCGGGTTTTCTCCCATAGCAGGCGCCCCCTGGCGCCGATAACTTGCTGCGCGCGGCGAAAGAGTCAGTCGTCCAGCGCGTAGGCGATTGCGACGCCGAACGCAATCCCCGCGCCGATGTTCCCCAGCGCCAGCCCGAACACAAGCCCGATCCCGACGCCGGTTGCGATCCGCTCCCAATCTGCTGACCGTTTTTTCTTGGGCTTCTCCGCCATAGTAAGCTCCTTTGCATCTACGATGATATGGTGGATGGCCGGGAAAGCACGCTCCGCGAGGGAAGCTCTCAATTCTTTATACGACCGGTAAGGGATGAAGTTGCAGCCAGCAGGGGGAAAACAAGCGCATAGCGTCCCGGTAGTCTGCGGTCGATGAGCTTTTATCCGTTAGAGCAAACTGCTCGAAGGGTCCGGCAGCCATTTAGCGGCCGGTGGCTTGCGGCGATAAGTCTTATCTTTCCGTCGATGGTCCTTCAAACCGGATTTCTCATTGTGATAGAGCGTGAGAACGACAATGGTGTTTGGCTTTACCTGCTTCGTCAGCACGCAGACGCCGATCAGGCGCTGGATGCGAGGATCGCGCAGGTCTTCGGCGGAGACATCGCGCCGCCGCAAAAAGTACAGCTTTGACCCTGCGCTGTACTGCGGGCGGCTATGCTCCATGACATAGAGAGCGTCACCTTTCGAAACGTTGCGCTGAGCGCAGCGCAATTCAGCATGCTCTGTGAAGTGGACATGAAATTCCATGGCCGCCTCCCTTGCTCTACCGACTGCCGGGACGCTATGCGCTTGTTAAGGTGCGAAGGTGTACTTCTCATTCTAGGCATAGCAACCTCTGGAGCAAGGAAAAATTGCCGAAAAAAGTGTGAAAAATGTATGAATCATTGCCGGGGCGAACGCTCACGGGGGCGTGAAGCAACGCACGTCTGCCGAAGACGTGTGGTGGCTTATAACGGGTCTATGGGGAAATGGAGCGGCGCGCCGGTTAGCTGCGGGCGGCTCGCTGAGCGAAGATCTCGTCGTAGAGCGCGCGCAGATTGGCGCGGTGCAGATCCTGCACCAGCCCGTTGAGAGGAATGCGGCTCTTGCCGCAGCGCTCGATGCCGATATCGTCCAGCGCGGTGACTGGCAGCCCGCGCTCGATCGCGTTTTCGACCTGCTGGCGCAGGCGCTCGAGATACGCCAGATCGTCCTCGATCTTCGACTCGACCTCTCCGCGCAGCACGACCTCGCCGTGCCCCTGCACGACGTTCTCATAGCCGCCGTTGCGCAGGGCATTCAGGCTGGCGACGAAATCATCGTAGCTGCCGTCGACAAAGTAGGGGATCGGCATCAGCGTGTCGGCGGCGAACAGGACGCGGTCTTCCTTCACCAGCGCGACGATCGAGTCGGGGCTGTGCCCTGGCGAGTGCCACAGATCAACCGTTTTGTTGCCCAGGTAAAGGCTCAGCACGCCGGAGTCGAACACAATATCCGGCAAAACCAGCGTCAGATCACGCAGTTCGGGCGCGCTCTGCTTGGTCTGTTCCAGCCCGGCGCGCCCTCTGGTGTCGAGCAGTTCGTAGCAGCGTGCGTGCGCGACGACCTGCGCGTCTGGAAAGTAGCACGTTCCGTAGGTGTGATCGGCGTGGTAGTGCGTGTTGATCACGTAGCGGACCGGGCAATCCAGCCGGACCTCGAGGAAGTTCTTGATCGCCTGCGCTTCTTCGGGGTAGAGCAGTGTATCGATGAGGATTGCGCCTTCCGACGTAATGACCGCCCCCGCGGTCACCTGTGCATACAACTCACTCGTAAAGACGTAGATGTCGTCGGCGACGCGTTCGCGCTGCATAGGTTACGGTTTTCCTGGTGGATGGGTGATGTATGTTTCGCTCTCGGCGCATCGAGTATAACGATTTGAGAGGGCGGAATCAAGCTTTTTGAGCTAAAAGCAGCGATCAAGCGGCAAAGATTGTGTCCGCGAGTCTACTGTTTTAAGAGCTGGTATTAAGCTGTACTAAAGCTGCTCCGAGCTACGTTGAGGCATCGCGAAACGTGCCCGCTTATGCACAAAAAACGCCTCTGCCCGATTGAGCAGAGGCGCCTGATAAGGCCTCCCGCCATGCCGTGTGCCGCGACGTTTTGAACCTGCTTTCGCAGGTGGGTCGTCTGCCGGACATTCCTGCTTTAGAACGAGTCCTAATGCGTTCATGCCCGGACTCGGACGCCCATCGTTTGGGTGTTGGCTCAAAACCTATGTGCGGATCACGCGCACGGCAGGTTGACCCGTTTATACCACGCTTGCCTTTACCTGTCCAGTCTGAATCAACTTCAGCCAGGCAAATCCGCAATGCGACACTTAATCGTCGTCAAACCAGGTGAAGCCCTCGGGGAGATTGTCCATTCCGGGCTGTCCGGCGTACTCTTCGACGAAGGACGGCGGGTGTGCGGGCTCTCCGCCATCGGGCGAGGCGATGACCGGCACCGTCTGAGGCGTCCGCACGGTGTAGAACCACTCGCGCAGGAACATGGCGACTGCTCCCACGCCTGCCAGCGCAGTGACCAGTTCGAGAATCACGCCGAACGGCGGCAGCGGGATGTTGATAACCAGCGTGTAGAGCAGCGCGCCGACCGCCAGCGAGATCAGGCCACGTTGCAACGGGCTGATGTTGCGCATGCGCAGCGCGAAACGGACGATCAGATAGCCGATTGCGAACGCGACCACCACGCGGCCCATATACAGCAGCAGGAAGCCGAACCCCGCGATAAATGCCAGATTGCCGATCAGCATCCCCAGCCCAGCGATAATCGCCAGTTCCTCAAGCGAGAGCGTCAGCAGCAGACCGAGCACGATCAGGCTCAGCACGATCAGGAGCACGCTGAAGGGAAACGCCAGCATGAACGACACCAGCCCCCAGCCGACCGCCGGAATCGTGCGGCGGCGGACGTGCTGCGCGGGCTGCATGACGAACTTCGGCCACAGGACCAGCATCGGCGCGCCAATCAGCAGCAGGGTGACCATATCGCGCAGTGCGCGGCTCGCGTAATTTCGCAGCAGGCGGCCCGGCGTATCCGTCTCGCCGAGGTTGGTGATGTCTGGCTGGGAGATCACGGCGTCATAGCTGATCCGCCCCTGGACGACTCCGGGCGGAATCGGGCGGCGCGAGGGGGACTCGTAGTGCAGGTCGCCGCCGATAAACGCGTCCTCCGCCACGGCCAGCCCTGGGTCGTTGAACGAAATGTCGTACACCGGCAGGCCGGGCAGGTCCGCATCTCGCCGCCAGTCGCCTACCGAGGCATCTACTCTCCCGCCGACGCGCCCGCGAATCAGCAGCGATTCCCCGGCGAAATCGACGTCGCCGCCGACCCCGCCGTTAATCTCGACCTGATACCCGTAGACCAGCAGATCGCCGGGTAAGCGCGCGTCCGGCATGATCTCCACGTTCATCGCGATAGCGAGCAGGTCCGTGCGGTCGCCGGTGATGCGCGCGCGCTCGCTGATCAGCACGGTGACTCCGCCGAAGTGAATGTCGTCGCCGACGATGCCCTCGATCCGCAGGCGCCCGCCGACCACCCATACGTCGCCGGTGATGGTCGCGGTTGGGTAGATGTGGATTTCAGAGCCGATGCCGAGCAGGTCGCCGTCGATCGTGCCGCGCACTTCCATGATCCGGCAGAGGAAGTAAAAGTCTTCGACGATAAACTCGTCTTCTGCGACCACGCAGCGATCGCCGCGCATCCCGTCTGACGCCTCGACCTGCCCGACGAGGGCGAACAGCCCTAGCCCGAGCAGCAGCGCGACGAGCCACAGCCCGCGCATCCGTGGATTCGCGAACAGGCGCATGCCTGGTTCCTTCTCGATAGGCCGCGCTCCGTTGTGGGCGCGCCAGTGCAAAAACCCTTTCCGCACAATTGTAGCAGGTCGCCGCCCGATGTGAGAATCTGGTCGTCGCGCCTACGCCTCTCCGGCGGCGCACGCTCTCACTGCTTCGACAAATTGCGGCATCACCACGCTCGCTGGACCGGCCAGATGCCATTCCGCAATGGGCGTGATCGCGCTCGGCTGCGGGTTGACCTCGATCACCGTCGCGCCGCGCTGCATCGCGACAAACGGCAGGCTGGCGGCGGGCTGCACCACGCCGGACGTTCCCACCACCAGCACGACGTCGGCGTGCTCGGCCAGCGTCCAGGCGCGTTCCAGCGCATCGACGGGCAAGCCTTCCTCGAACCACACCACATCAGGGCGGACGTACGCGCCACAGTGCGGGCAGCGCGGCGGGCCGCTTTCGCGATCCCACTCCAGCGCCGAGACGTCGATCAGCGTCGGATTGCCCTGGCAGTTGGCGAAGCACTTGTTGCGGCGGATGTCGCCGTGCAGCGCGATCACGTCGCGGCTTCCGGCGGCCTGGTGCAGCCCGTCGACGTTCTGCGTGATAACGACCAGGCCGGGCAGCAGCGTTTCTAGCTCTGCCAGGGCGTAGTGACCGGCGTTCGGCTGCGCGTCCGCGATCAGGCTGCGCCGGAACTCGTACCAGTCCCAGACGAGCTTCGGATCGCTCTGGAATGCGCGCGGTGTGGCGAGCTGCTGCGGATCGTACTGCGCCCACAGGCCGGTGAGCGCATCCCGAAAGGTGGGGATGCCGCTTTCGTGCGAGATGCCTGCGCCAGTCAGCGCGATCGGGGCGCGGCTGTCGTAGAGCACGCGGGCGGCGGCGCGCAGACGGTCGGGCGTGAGCGTCGATCGGTAGCCCATGCGGTTCTCTCACAGTGGCAAGATGGCGCGGGTTCATTCTGCATCGCACGCGCGGCGCTGTCAAAAGTCGGGGTGCGGTGCAACGCCGCGAAAGGTTGTACGTAAACGTTATCAAGCTGCGCGGCGCCGCATTGGAGCGTATCCTGTCGCCGTGCTAAACTTGACGTATTCAGGCTCCGGGGCGCACCCGGCGGCTGAATTGACCGGCCTGCAAGAGACTGCACGAGATTGGATACAGGCATGACTTCTGGCGATCCGCGCACCGACCGCGAAATACTGACCGGCCAGGCGTACGCAACCGACGAGCACCTGGCCGTTCGCTACCGGATTCACGAGCGCTATAGCCGCCCTGCGGTCGATTTTCAACGCTGGGTGCTGGACGTGATCGAATGGTCCGGCGACGAGTGGGTGCTGGATCTCGGTTGCGGGCCGGGCACGTACTTCGCCGGGGTGGCTGCGCGGGCGCCACGGGGGCGGCACATTGCGGGGGATCTGTCGTTCGGCATGGCGCAGCAAGCCCGCCAGAACAAAGATGCCGCCACGTTTAGCGTGCTGAACCTCGACGCGACGAAGCTGCCCTTCCCCGACGCGACCTTTGACGTTGTGCTGGCGAACCACATGCTCTATCACATCGCGGCGCTGCCCGATGCGCTGTCCGAGATTCGCCGCGTTCTGAAGCCCGACGGGCTGCTGGTCGCCGGTACGAACAGCGAGGACAACATGCCGGAACTGGACACACTGGCGCGGCGCGCGTTCGCGCTGCTCGGCTATCCGCGTCCGGTGCCGAAGCCGACAGCCGGTTTCTCGTTGGAGCATGGCCCTGCGATGTTGGGGCACTACTTCCGCGCCGTAGCTCGCTACGATCTGCCGGGCGCGTTCCACTTCCCCGAAGTCGATCCCGTGCTGGAATACATCAACAGCATGCGGACGGTTCGCGAGCCGCAGCTTCCCACCGACGTCACCTGGGCGGATTTCATCAGCATGATGGAGAAGCAGATCTCGCGGCTGATCCGTCACTTTGGCGAGCTACGAGTCCGCAAGCTATCGGGGGTGATCGTGGCAACGAACGGCGGCGGGTTTGCGCGGGAGTATCTGGCGCGGCTGGACGCGTCTCGCTAGACCGTGCCGGGCTCGTCGTAGGGCGGCTCGTCAGTGTCTGGCTGGGGGTCGTCGGGTGCCTGGAAGCCGTGCCGCCCGTACAGCGGGACGAACATCACCGGGATGTGTTCTTCGATCTTCCACTGGTCACCGACGCGCCGCACACGCTGGAGCGTCTGAGCCTGATCATCCCCAATCGGCAGCACCATCCGCCCGCCGTCGGCAAGCTGCGCGCGCAGCGGCCCGGGGATTACCGGAGCGGCGGCGGTGACCAGGATCGCGTTGAACGGCGCCATATCCGGCAGGCCCTGGCTCCCGTCGCCGATGTGCAGCTCGACGTTTTCGTACCCCAGGCTGTCGAGCACTTCGCTGGCGCGCTCGGCCAGCGCGGGATAGCGCTCCAAGCTGTAGACGAACTCCGCCAGCTCGCACAGCACGGCGGTTTGATAGCCGCTGCCGGTGCCGATTTCCAGAACGATATCCCCCGGCTGAAGCTCTAAAAGCTGCGTCATGAACGCGACGATGTACGGCTGCGAGATGGTCTGGTTGCTGCCAATCGGCAGGGGAGTGTCGCGGTAGGCGGCGGCTTGCAACTCCGCAGGCACGAACTTATGTCGCGGCACGCGGCGCATGGCTTCCAGCACGCGCGCGTCGGTGATGTCGCGCCCGCGAAGCTGTTCGCGCACCATACGCTCGCGCAGCGCGGTGAAATCCGCTTCTGAATTCATGTTTGAGCCTATGTCATTTTCTGCAGGTGTCCCGGCCAGCCCTGGCTCGCGCCGCGCCGCTTGCGCCCGCGATTCAACGCCTGCTATGTTCAACTATAGCAAACCCGCCGCGTGGTTGGCAGGCGGGGTGCAAGCGCGGGTGGGAGTCGATAGAATTGAAGCGAGCCTTTCCATTGCAGAAAGCAGCGTGCGTTTATGTCTGAGCCATCCCGGCCTGCTCCCTGGTGGAAGAACAAGCGCGGCGAGTGGTATGTGATCGTGCAGATCGGTCTGTTCGCGTTGGTGGCGCTCGCGCCGCTGCTGCCGGACGTGACGCTCGATCTGCCCGGCGCGCTCGACGCCGCGCTGATCGCCGCCGGGCTGGCGCTGATCGGGGCTGGCGGCCTGTTGAGCTTCGCCGGAGTGTTTGCGCTGGGCCGGAACCTGTCCGTCCTGCCGTACCCGAAAGCCGGGGCGACGCTCGTTCGCGGCGGGCCCTACCGGCTTGTGCGCCACCCGATCTATAGCGGGCTGATCCTGGGCGCGTTTGGATGGGCGCTGCTGCACCGGAGCGTGATCACGCTGGGCGCGGCGGCGTTGCTGCTGGTGTTTTTCGACGTAAAGGCGCGGCGCGAGGAACGCTGGCTGGCGCGCGTCGATCCGGCGTATGACAGCTACCGGCAGCGCGTCCGCAAGCTGATTCCGTTTGTATATTGAGGGGCAGCAATTAGCAGTAAGCGGTTAGCTGTTAGCGATTAGCGAAAAGCAAGGGCAAAAGCCGAGCGCTTAGACCGCACCAACAG
>Ga0134097_1001577_pt1 | contig 16207 bp, 18 predicted proteins | sample 8_3taG_FD_94450 | JGI IMG/M metagenome (GOLD analysis project Ga0134097, IMG submission 94450) | Switchgrass degrading microbial communities from high solid loading bioreactors in New Hampshire, USA - 8_30_10_142_A2 metaG | ecosystem: Engineered > Bioreactor > Semi-continuous > Anaerobic >... | reverse complement strand
TTTAGCTTCTTAAGTTTTTCTCCATAGGCTTGCCCTTCGCCAATTCGTCGATAAGCTTGTCAAGGCAGCGGATAAGCCGCATCATTTCGTCTTCTATTTCTTCCACTCTGTATCCGCAGATTACGCCCTTTATAAGCGAAGCATTCGGATTTATGCGGGGCGCTTGTCTGAAAAATGTTTCAAGATCAACCTCGCTGTCGATTTGCTGTTTCAGCGATAGTTCATCATGTCCTGTCAGCCAACAGATGATTTCATCCACTTCTTTTTTGGTTCTGCCTTTCTTCTCCGCTTTCTGAATATACAACGGATAGACTTTTGAAAAAGACATCGAAAAAACCCGTGGTTTATCCATACCGATGTTCCCCCTTCCCCTTCTGCGGTTGTTATCTCTTTATACCATTATTCTGTTCGTATTGTCAATGCCCGGGATGGGTGCCCAATATGATGACGATTGGCGCGCATATTGACAAGAATGATCGCCTCGTCATGCACCGGGAACACATGCACTCGTTTACAACTGTTAATGGCAAAAAAATCTCGGGGCTGCCTCACTGGAACCAACGATCCTCAGGATTATCCTCATTGATGTTTTCACACCTCAAGGCTGTTATTGCTGCATCAGCAGTCAGGAATTTCAGATCTATTGTATTGTTGCTGTCATCTATCTCCGCGACACCGTCACAGTACGAGCAACTGCGTACAGCTCCCTGGATGAATGCGCGGGTATCAGCTGAGGTTCAGTCTCAGCAATGAGATTTTCTCCGTTCTCCGAATCTCCATCATAGAGAGACAATGGCGTTTTCCGCAAAATCTCCTTCGTTGCGCAGCGTCACATATACCGTTGTGACTGTTTCAGACAGCGGGAACTCGGTGGACTGGAACATGCCGTCCTCATTCAGGAGGGCCACATCATGGACAGGCATATATAAAAGCGCTTTAAGATCCACCTTATCGCTGATAGCTGTATTATCAGCCAGGTTTCCGTATTCATCGAGAACAGCCTCGATTATTATTTTCGCCTCAGTATAAGCTACATTCAGCCTCCCGTCATCATCAAAGGCCGCGCTCATCGCTCCCGCATACTCCGGTTATTGCCTTGTTTATGTCATGCCACGCCATAAGAACACCGTTTTCTACTGCGGCGACAGCAGGCGTGAAGTCCGCGGTTCCATCATCATCGATCCACACAGGCTCCTGCCACAGGCCATACTTTTGGACAGAGTAACGAAGCTGTGTACGATTTACCGCGTCACGTTCAGGGTTGTCATCAGTCCACACCAGCCACCACTCACTGCCATTGACTATCAATACCGGCTCCGCTTCCGGATATATGTTTTCCATCAGGCTGCGTATATCCGGGTTTAAAGCCAGAAAACTTCTTGAAAACAGGGTGGTCTCTTCTCCTGCCAGCCAGACGGACGGCCTGCCGCTGTAATCCCTCGGCATCAGCTCAAGTCCGGGATCCTCATCGCTGAAAACCAGATAACCTTTCACCGCCGCCACGGCAAATTCCCCGTCAACATTCCCCTTGGTAAAGCTTGGCCTGTTTACCTTTCCGTCAACAGTAACTATAGTCGGGTCACTGGATATCCATTCGATATTGCTCCCGTTCTCGCCGAGAACCGGAAGCTCAAGGTCACCTGTTATGTTGATTAAAGAGCTGTTCTCCTTTAGAATTTTTTCATCCGTAAGCCACGCGAGATCGGCGTCAACCTTCTCCTTGATGGTTTGGTCAAGCTTTTTCACTGTGACGGTAATGGTAGTCACTGCGGATGCAGTACTCAATTCAGAGGAGAATTATAGCAGAGAAATATATAAAATGTTTATCGGGGTATTGGGTAACGGTGTACGTCAGGGCGAGCTTCGGGAAGATATACCGGTTGACTGCCTGGCAAAGCACTTGGTTTTAGCTATCCGGGGCATCACCTTCGAATGGTGCATTCGATACCCCGAATTCGATCTTAAGGATCAAATGCTGGAGCACTTTAAGATTTTGCTGTATGGACTGAGGAAGTGACGCTTTTTGTTTGACCATTATAAATCTGCATGCAAATTTTTACCTATTTATTATGAAATTCGCTATTGACTGCCATAATGTCTTCGGCTATAATGAGTTTAATAGCAAAGACGCTACAGGCGAAAGCCTATAGCGTCTTTTATATTTCCTTGCGTGTCTGCAGTTCACTTAAGAGGGTGGGGGTAATGATGAAGTAAATGCTTGTAAGTTACTTATGGGCAAGGGTCCAGGATTTTTCAATCGCAGGAAAACTCTTCTGCGGTAAAAGCCGGCAAAGCGATTCTCAAAATTCAATTCGCGCAAAGGCGTGTGTTTTTTATGGCATCTCCGGATGCACGTAATAAATACACGCCTTTATCATTTTAAAGGAGGTTTTATTTTGGATTACACAATGATTGTCGATACCCTATGGGTACTTCTCGCGGGCGTGCTGGTGTTCTTTATGAACCTTGGCTTCGCCGCTGTCGAGTCCGGCATGGCCAGGTCAAAAAACGCGGTCAATATCCTCTCTAAAAACTTCATTGTTTTCGCCGTCTCTTCGCTCGGCTTCATGCTGCTCGGCTGGGGACTGATGTTCGGCGGAGACAACCCTATTATCGGAACCAAAAGCCTGTTTATTCTGGGCAACTCCAATCTGGATTTTTACAAAGACACTTTGACTTCGAACGTGCCGTTCTGGGGCAAGTTCTTCTTCCAGCTGGTTTTCTGCGGCACGGCGGCAACAATAGTGTCCGGTGCGGTTGCTGAGCGCGTCAAGTACATCACTTTTATCCTGTTTTCATTTGTACTTACACTTGTCATCTACCCCATCGTCGGCCACTGGATATGGGGAGGCGGCTGGCTCTCAAGCCTCGGATTCATGGACTTTGCGGGTGACACCGTAGTCCACTCCGTCGGCGGATGGGCGGCCCTTGCCGGTGCTCTCCTGCTCGGCCCCCGGTACGGGAAATATGACAAATACGGAAATCCGAAGGCAATTCCCGGCCACAGCATGTCTCTGGCGGTTATCGGTCTTTTCGTACTGTGGCTCGGATGGTTCGGCTTTAATCCCGGATCCACTATGAGCTTCCAAAATCCATCCGATGTCATGCATATCCTTGTAACCACAAACACCGCGGCAATCGCGGCAGTACTTACCGCCACCGCCACTTCCTGGATCTTCATCGGCAAACCGGATCTCGGCATGACCATCAACGGTTGCCTTGCCGGTCTTGTCGGAATTACGGGCAGCTGCGCATATGTAAGCGTTACAAGTTCATTGATTATCGGTGCGATTGCCGGCGTTATCGTTGTGTTCTCCGTAATCCTCTTTGACCGGGCTCATGTCGATGATCCCGTCGGCGCCACTTCAGTCCATCTGGTCTGCGGCATTTTCGGCACGATCTGCGTCGGGCTCTTTGCGGAGGAAGGCGTGACAAGCCTTTCGACGGTAAACGGCTTGTTTTTTGGCGGCGGCCTGTCGCTGCTTGGAGTTGAGGTACTTGGCGTTATTGCCGTCGGCGTTTTTGTATTCGCCTCATCCGCCCTTGTTTGGTTTCTCCTTAAAAAGACAATCGGTATCCGCGTCAGCCTCGAAGAGGAAATTCAGGGTCTTGATATCGGCGAACACGGCCACACCGCCTATCCTGATTTTGCTATCGTAGCTCCCATTCTGGATACGGGTGTCGAGAACGGGTATAAAGCTGCGGCACCGAGTACTGCTAAAGCACCTGAGGCCGGCGCGGTATCTCCGGAAGTCGCCATTCCGGTGACAGACCGGTCGCGCCCCGGAGCCAAGATGACAAAGGTCACTATTATTACCAATCAGGATAAACTCGCCGAGCTGCAAACCTCACTTGACAAAATCGGCATAACCGGACTCACGGTTACGAATGTTCTGGGCTATGGCATGCAGAAGGGTCATACCGAGTACTACCGCGGCGCGCCGGTTAAAACGAGGCTTCTGCCTAAGGTACAGGTCGACATTGTTGTCTGCAAAATCCCGACCCAAACGGTAGTGGATACGGTGAAGAAGGCACTGTATACCGGCAATATGGGCGACGGAAAGATCTTTATCTACGATGTTGAAAACGTCATAAAGATCCGAACCGGCGAGGAAGGCTACGACGCGCTGCAGGACGAGGAAGACGAATAACAGCTTATGCTCCTTCCCTATAAGACGGGGGTCTAACAACTCTTATTGTTGTTAAACCCCCGTTTTAGCATATTCAATACTAAGTTCAGTTACTTTTTCATTCCCAGCTCTACCAGCTTGATATAATGAGGTATATCGGCTTTTATCGGTCTAAAATTAAACCGAGCGTTGCAGCAGCCGCATCGCCAATATGTAACGCCGTCGATCGTATACTCCTGTCCGAATTTGCATATCCCGTCAAACCGATTCTTGCAACCGCTGTCCCCTCCCAGGAATATTGCTTTACAGTATCCGGACAATGCTCGAGATACTCCAAACACTTCGCAGCATTCCTGATTCGCAGACTTAGAATAAGCACTGTTTTCCATGATTGCATCCTATAGAGATAAGGACCGTTGGTTTTCATTACGCTTTCTTTATCATAATAGGCGTACCCGGGTCCTTCATTGCCACCTTTGGGCTGTGAATAATATCCCATGCCCCGCAATATGGCATCCATCTCATAGACGAAATCCCGTTCTTCCCTGGTATGCATCTTATCTGCGACGATATCTGCGCCGAATCCGTAATTGACGGTGTTCATATCATCCTGAAACAGCTTATAATGGCAGCACAAATAGTCATCCAGCCTATCGGCCGCCTGAGTTTTCTCCGCCATAAGCTTAAGCACTGGAATGACATTTTCATTACCCGGGTAGAACATTGCAATATTCTGATTTGCCGCTTTATTGTTTTTCAGGCCTTTAAAAGTAAAATCCGTAATCACTAAGTCTTTCAAAGAGGATATGCGTATTTTTAACCTTATTTGCCGCCTTGAAGTTATTTATATCTACAATAAAGCCTTCACTGTAAAAACTCCCGGAAACAAGCAGGTTATACAGCAAAATAAACGGCCGGTATGCGGTATTTCTTGCCTTTCTTTCACTTTATTCCCTTTTTCCTGCAGACTCGCTTTACTTTCGTTTAGCTTAAGGCCTTTAGCCATTCCAGAACAGGTTCGAGGTTCTCTTCTTTTACGCCGTTGAAGCCGTTTTCAATGTTTGCGATAGCTTCTTCCGTTTCCTCGTCCTTGTCTTTTCGGCTTTTAAGCATCTTTACAAACATGGAGAGCAGGAACTTATCCATACCCTTAAGCTCTTTCAAAGGCAAACAGCCGCCGCGCAGGTAAAAGAACGGCACATTTTTGATTTTGTTCCTTTCCATTACCGCTTCGGCGCTCGGTTCGGCGGTCCGCGCTGTACCCGATCCGCAAACAGCCTTTATGTTATAATTCCGCACCTTATCAAGACCCTGTATCTTTCCGGCTTTCATCCACCCCAGAAAAATCACACCCTCATCCTTGCCAACCTTACTTACTTCCTTTGCGGGGAAAGCTTTGAATCCGGTCTTTGCGGCAAGCATATCGGCGTACTTCTTTGTAAAACCCGTCTTTGATTCATAAACAATTACCATTTAGCCTCATATCCCCCTTTTTTAGCTCCGGTTTTACTAAATATACAGATACTGTGTTCTTTACATAAACTGTAAACTTACTTGCCTTTATTATACTTTGGTTTTACATTCTTGGAAACTACTTTATGAAAAAATGCCGCTAATGAACCATTATTCTATACATTTTTGCCTGAGCCTACTCTATATAAGTTATATTACTATGGGCTTATAGCCCATATTAAAAAGGCACTCTGTGAAATTACTCACAGAGTGCCTCGCTTGCTGAGTATTGAACGGTATAGGCTACTTTACCGCTCGCAGCTCGATATATCCCCTTGTGCCGATCGGTTCCAGCTGTATGCGGGGATTCTCGTCATCCCAGGCATAACCTATGACCGACGGATCATATCGGTCCATTGCGGTTTGCACTGCCGAAATCGCCTCGCAGTAGTCTTCTTCCTCAAAGGGTTCGCCCTGGAACATGAGGTATTTCGCTTTTGGCAGCTCGATCACATCAAATCCGTCAGGGATGGAACCATTGTAATCCAGCGCCACTTCCACGCCCTGAACATACTGTGAGGTTCCGGGCTTACGATACTTTTCAGGAAGCCAAAGGCATACCGGTTCTCCGCTCAGGGATTTCATGCTGGTAAGTATCCCCCAAACGTCACAGCCTACTTCCTCGCAATACGTCCAATATTCCGTTGCTTTTTCCCCACGCTTGATAATAACCTTGCGCGCAGGTTTTTCAATCACCTGAATAAAGACGCTTTTAATATTATCCATGCCGCTCCTCTCCTTGTAAAGCTCTTTGAATTTAACGCCAAAGGGAGTGAACAAAGACAAAGGTATCGGATTCATTGCGTATTCTTTCGGATTGCAGCCGAACTCCCGAAAGAAAGCGCGCTGATAGCCGTCCACACTGCCAAATCCCATATCGTAAGCAACATCGATGATCCTGCAGCCATCATCCCGTAACCGGAGCGCGGACTTTGACAATTTGAGCCGCCTGATGTAATCTGCCGGGGCCAATCCGGTCAGTTCCCTAAATATCCGTGCAGAGTACCACGGAGAAAATAAGGCTGCTTTCGCCAAGTCCGCCAATGTAATATGCTCCGTCAAATGAGCCTCGATATAGTTCTGCATCCGCTGAACGGCTTCCACCTTATCCGTCATTTGAATCACCTCCCGGCGTAATTCTATTATAAAAAGCCTTAATGGAGATTTTCTCGACTTTCTTTGCCAACCCTTCACTTTCTCCCCATATACAGCTGAAAGACACATCTGATCCTGTTTTGCCCGCCATGCTTCAGTATGGCTTCCTTAACCCCTTCATACAAAGCCGCTCTGGAATCGTCCGGTAACGCTCTGTGGTCGGAATATGTATCTCAATAATATCCGCAAACAACTCGTCGGGATAACTCCATCTTATTTTGTCGTAATTTTCGACTATCTTGTCAAAATGCGTTCTGTTTTCGCGTTCCCAACTCGTTATTGCTTTCACCATTCTTGCCTCCTTTCCGGTGAACCCGGCATGGGGACGGTTCTTGCGTTGGGTTTATACGCATGGCAGGAACTCAAAAGGAAAACCGTCCCTTTGTTGGTCAGACGGTTCTCTTGTTGAGTTTTCCCGTTCAGATGGAACCCAACACTAGAACCGTCCTTTGCTGCTTTTATTTAATTTCTACTTTATTTTCAAAATCCAAAACGTAACGATCTTCGCCGTGATTTACAATTATAACCGCCTTTTTAATTCGTATAGCTAAAATTACACAGTTTTCGTCTTTTTCATTATTTGCGAAATCGTACCACGGAGCGAATGCCTCTCGAAGCTTAGTCCTTAATTCGGCGTTTTTGGGGTCAAGGACCCATCCCAGGTTCTCGCCGATTCCGTTCCCGGAGACCCACTCATTGCCGACTGCAAACGCAACTTCAGGGTTTTGCTCTATCTGCCGCATTTTATTTGATTTAGCCCAGGTAGTAATATAGAACACACCGTCTTCATAATAAGCGTCCACTTCCCGGACATCAGGGCGGGGCTTGCCGTCTTCGTTCGGTTCCAATGCAATTGTCGCGAGAGATATGACATTGTCTTTTCCGTTTCCGCATCTTTCTTCAATGATTCTTAATCCTTCTTCGTACCTGTTCATTTTACTTTCCTCCCCGTGTCATATGTCTTATAAACCCTTTTTACGAATGTTTCTAAATACGCCATAGTGCCATTATATACCACGCCTTGAAAAAGGTAAATCCTCAGTTTTTCAAATATAGATCAACCAACATGGGGGCAACGGGGAGAATGGTTATTAACCCAACAGATAAACCGTCCCCTGCTGGATTACTGCGTTTTAGCGCCTGACAAAAACCCAGCGGAGGATCCGTCCCCCGCTGGGTTTGATGTAATAACTGCTTTACTGGTCGGACTGAGGCTGGGAATTATCTTGCTGCTGCGGGCCGGCCTGCTGTGCGTTATCGATTACCGGCGCGGATTTGGAAGGCTCGGCCGTGCTGCCCGCTTTCCATTTCAGGAAAGCGGTGTTGCTGTTGATCTGGCTGAGGTTTTCATGTATGGAGAAGACAAGGATAAAGAATTCATAAATAACCCTTGTGAAGAAGTTTCCCAGCGTCAGTATTGCAAGGCCGGCGGCGAAGGAAATAAACAACATATACAATCCGAAGAAGCATATGAAGCAAACTGACAGCAGGTAAAGAAACTTAAGCAGGCCCATGCTGAACATTGTCCTGAAATTCAGAGCCTTATAAAGCCAAAGTACAAATCCCTTGTATTTTACTTCGTTCTTGGCAGGCATAAATACAATGAAAAGAACAATGGCTGCGATCAGTGCCAGGAAAATGCAGACTGCCGATCCGACAGCCGCGCTCCCGACGTAATCAAACGGGGAATAGTAGTAATTTCTTCCAAACATTTTGCTTTCCTCCTATATTTTTAAGGAAATGCTACCACAAAATTCATCAAAATGCAATAATTTATTTCATTTTTCATGTTATTCCGGGGTGGAAAAAACAGAAAAATTTGTTGACACATATGCATTGTTTGCATTATAATATATAATGCAAACAATGCAATATAAAAGGAGGTGCCCGCATGATCTTTTACTTTGACTTCAACAGCAGTACTCCTCTGTATATTCAATTGCGAAACCAAGTAGTAATAGGGATAGCGGAGGGGAAACTGCTTCCCGGGGATCACTTGCCCACAATCAGAGCGTTGGCGGAAGAGAGCGGCATTAACATGATGACCGTAAGCAAGGCCTACCAAATGCTGAAACAGGAAGGTTATATAATCGCCGACAGACGCAGCGGGGCCATAATCGCACCCCGACGGGCCGAATTGCCGGTAAAACCGGAAGTCATTGATGCTTTGCGGCTGCATATATCCGAACTTCGACTGGCCGGTATGAGCCGGGACGATGTTCTTAACCTGTGCGGCAAACTGTACGAGGAGGGGTTGAAATGATTTTTGCACTAATCCTTTGGGTCAGCATCATTTGGATTGCTCCGCTTATCTGTTGCATGCTGCTGAACGAAGCAAAATTCAAGAAAAACATTGCCGTAGGCGTTACTTTACCATACGAAGCCCGCGATGATGAACAGGTTCAGGCAAGCCTCGGCCATTTTAAAAAGCAGGAAATATGGATCTGTATAATTCTGCTGGCAGTCGCAGTTCCATGCTTTTTCGTCCGCAGCATGTATACTATCATGACATTATGGTTTATTTGGATCGACCTTTGCATTATATTGCCGAATATCCCATATGTAAAATGCAACATGGAGCTGAAAAGGCTGAAGACGGAAAAAGGCTGGAAGCAATCCGGAAACGAAAGCATAAGGGTAGACACCGCCGCGATTCCTCCGGACAAATGGCTGTCTCCCTGGGTTTTCCTGCCCTCGGTGCTCCTATGCCTGGTACCGCTGATATGGAATCGTGACTTTTGGATGCTGTACGCCACATTTGCCGCCTGTCCCGTGCTCTTTTGGGTCTGCTACCGTTATCTTTACCGCAACAAGTCGGAATCAATAGACGAAAACGCAGAGCTTTCGCGCGTCCTGACGCAGGTGCGCCGTCATAATTGGAGCAAGATGTGGCTTGTATGCTCATACAGTTTTTCCGCCTTCAGTTTGGGCGTGCTGCTGACCCGTAATTATCCGTTGTGGACCATAGGCGTAATAATTGCGCTCGGTTTTGCAATAGCTCTGGCGGCGATAAGAATTGAGATGAACACACGTAAGGTGCAGGAAAAACTGACCGCGCAAAGCGGCAAGAGCTGGTTTGTAGATGACGATGACAAATGGATAGGCGGAATCATCTACTACAATCCGAACGACAGCCGTTTGATAATAAACAACCGTATCGGCACAAACTCGAGCATTAATGTCGCGAAAACCTCAGGCAAGATAATCATGGGTCTGTTGGCCCTTTTGCTTGCCGCTATGCCGTTTACAGGTGCTGTGCTTGAAAGCATCGGAGGAAGACAGATCGGGCTGAAGCTAACCGAAACACAGATAATTTCCACTTGCGGCAGTTCGGAGTATACCGTGCCTTATGAAGATATCACGGAAGCCAAACTTCTTGAAGAACTGCCGGAAAACATGGTTCGCACTTATGGCACGGGTATGGAGAATTTGCTTAAGGGCAACTTCACTGCAAAAGGGATCGGCAGCATGAAGGTATGTCTTGATCCGAATCACTCCCCGTTTATACTGATAACAACAACGGACAACAGACATTTCCTGTTTGGCACCCGCGAAGCCGAAATTACCAGGCGGACGTATGAGCAGTTAGTGGTGAAAATACCCTGATAAATCCGGCAATGGCACCCTGTCATATATCGTTTTCTTTTTCTTTCTGCTCGATTGCCATCCGTGTATACTTCCGGACAAAATCGGTTTTTCGCTCAGTGTATCCGTCCCTGTCGTGCTTTCCGACAACGGCTTGCTCATCTAATCACACTCCCCGGTCCGAAAACCTGATCTTTACCGCAGTATATACCCTTTACCTGAGTGCAGCAAGACCATTTCATTGATTTGCTTCCCGTTATATGCCTGTTCCAGAGAGATAGTACACATTCCCATGTAAAATTCGTGCAGTCAAATTGCATTGTCAGGTACATGGCGATTTCAACGCATACGTATAAAAACTCGTACCGGTTATGGATATAATCTAATATCCGTCCGGTACGAGTCTTTTTTAAAAGCATTTAAGAACTTTGGTATATTTTATCAGATCTCCGGAAAACTTTGCATGAAAGTCCATACGGAAAGCGTTCCGCGGGAAGCATTTTTAATCAATGATAAGCTTCTTGCTTTTCCATTTGCACGAAATAAAGAAAACTCCGCCGATAAAGAAAGGCACGAATCCCGCAATTGCGTTACCATACCAGAAGCCTTTAATCCCCCAGCTGAATGTAATTCCCAGCAGCAGCGCCAGACCGATGCGGCAAATCACGCCGTCCAGGAGAGCGACGGCAAAATTGAGCTTTGACTGACCGCTGCCGTTTATCAGACTTATAAACGGCGAACGCAGCGCGCTTCCGAAGTACAGCAAAACCGCACAGGGTATATAACTCATCGCCATCTCAAGAACTTCTTCCTCATTATTGAACAGACCGAAAATCGCTTTTGGGAAGAGTACTGTTGCAATGATCAGAATGGATGCAAAAGCAAGGTTGATGCATAAAGCGGTTCTTATAATTTTGGGAACCCTCTCGTGCTTTCCGGCACCCAGGCATTGTCCCGTCATCGCCGCTCCCGACACGCTTAATGCCTGGGTAATAATGTTGGTCAGGCTGCCAAGCTTATTGCCGACTCCCGTAACAGCCGATGCCACAACGCCATATGCATTGATAAAGGAATTGACAAACAGCATCGAGAAGGAGATTGCCGCGCTCTGAAGGCACATAGGCAGCCCCAGCTTAATAAGGCGTCCGAAAACACCTTTTTCAATGGCAAAACTGGACAACTTAAAATCAAAATCGAATTCTTTCCTGTGTTTATACATAAAGCTTATTGCCCATATAAAGCTCAAGCCCTGGCCGATAACGGTAGCCAATGCGGCGCCGAAAACCGCCCATTTGAACACCGCTACGAAAATCAGGTCAAGCACAAGGTTTGTCACTGCGGCAGCGGCGATAAACATGAACGGGTGCTTTGAGTCTCCCATACCGCGCAGGACAGCGCCGATTATGTTATATCCATATATGAAGAAAATCCCGAAATAGCATGTCACGGTATAATCCAACCCGTACTTGAACGCCTCTTCCGGAGTATTCATAAACGCCAACAGCCGCTTTGAAAAAACCAAACAAAGCACAAACATTACCGCTGCACATGAGAAAACGAATGTAAACAACGTTCCTATGGTCCGGCTGATCGCCTTCTTGTTGCCCGCGCCCATATATTGTGAAATCATCACCTGCCCTGCGCTTGAGAAACCCAAGGCGATGAAGGATATAAGGTTGAACAGGCTCCCGCCTATCGAAACCGCGGACAGGCCGACTTTACCCACGAACTGGCCCACCACTATCATGTCGACCGTACTGTAAATCATCTGAAGCAGATTTGACAGCATTAATGGAAATGCGAAAGTGATCAGGCTTTTGCTTACGCTGCCTGTCGTTAAATCGTTTATAATGCCTTTTTCTTTCATGAACTCGTCTCCGTATCTTTACCTTTTAACAATAGATTTTAATATACCACTCTGCAACTATAAATGTAATAGTAAATTTAAATAGAAAATCTGCTTTTGCGCATGGGTTTTATGCGCACAAGGCAGTCAACATTCACTGTAAGCAAGCAATGTTATGGTCTGTCCACTTTCAGTTTCTCATACGGCAATGCGGCGGTTTTAAACACGAAAACCGGCTGCACTCCTCTGTTCCGGACAGGAATGCAACCGATAGTCGATCCGTTCGCAGTCAGCCTTAAAACATCCTGAGCAGCCGTAAATAATGATTCGCCTCACGCAGGACATGGTCACCCAGCAGCGGTATTATGATAGATCTTACCTGGCACGCAAGAATGCCCTGTGTACCCTGCGCTTTGAACTCCCGCAGATTCTCGGTCGCCTCGAGACTTTCCCGGGTAAGATTTGCCGGAGGAGCGGCTGCGTCCGGAGAAGCGGCGTCAATCGCCGCTTTAGCTTCCGCCGTCAGCTGATCAAACTCGTTACCAAAATCGTTAGCCATGTTTATCAAATCGTTTTCCACGGGGTCAAGCAATCCCCGGATAAACTTGGCATGCTCAGCCATTTGCCTGTTCCAGAAAAACTCCAAATCAAGAGCTTCTCTGTCAGTATTTATCTCTTCTCTTCCCTGCAGCCGCCTGAGCTGATTGAGATACAATTCCGCTTCGCGGATAATATGTCTGATCAAAAGGGGATAGTTAAAAGTAAACATTGTGCAGTTTAAAACATTGGACAGGACATTCGTTTTAAACTGTATAAGCGCAGACGTTGCGTTTATTGCCCTTTGATTAAGCGCGGATACCTGTTGTTCAAGCCTGGGATCGACCGTCGCCGCGCCGCCCGCCAGTCCCGCTTCCGCCTGCGTAAGTTGAACCGGTATACGTACTCCAGTGAAATATATGGTTGCCTGTTCCGCTCTTAAAGTAAACGGAGTTATTACTTCTCCAGATTGAAGAACCCTTGGATTGACAACACCGTTCGAAAGAGATATGGTTTCTCCCAAAATTCCGTCAAATTCCCTGCGAAAAGCATCCGCCCGCTGGGTAAAGCCCGAATCCCTCGGAGTGAACCCCACTTCAAGGAAGAACGAGTGTTCCTTCATAATCCTCGCAAAAAACAGATGCAGGCCCAGGGATTGTCTGACAAACTCAGTGTTTGAGAGCATGCTTGTTTCCTCCCTGCAAAGGTAGCTTACAACTCAGTTTATGTTTTTTAAGTCCGAGTTGTTACATGGTATTGCAGTCAGGAAACAGGCATTACCTTCCCTCTTTTAATTGGCCTGCACCTGTCTAAGTATATCGGGAACCTCGGAAACCGGGGTGAGTAAATTAACCACGTTACCCTGTTGCGGTTGATTTGCATATACCAATGATCAGCCGATCAGTTCATTCAGGCAGTGCTCCCCTGCAATCACCATTCCGGGCGAAGTCACATGATAGCTCCTGACACCGTGCACGGTCTCACCGTCTATCTGCAAGGCGCATGGTCTGTCAAATTCCACGGTAATGTCCCGTCCGGTGAATATAGACACCATATCCTTATATTTCACATGCGTGCCCTTAAAAAGCGTCGGAAATGCGATAAGGGTTTTAAGCTTTCCTGTTCCGTGCAATACGATAATCGAAACAAGCCTCTCATTGTTCAAACGGTCCTGCTCCGGCGCCGCCATCATGCCGCTATAATAACGGCCGTTCATTGCGGACGCAAGCCAGACATTTCTGTATGTGCTCTTTTCCCCGTCCACCGTTACGACGGCATTGGCCGGCTTGTAGTTTCCCGACAGCCCCCTGCCTGCAATCAGCGCGTAATTTACGGGTTTATTGCTTTTTTCGCGAAGCTTGTCGCTTACCTCGCAGCAATAGCCGTCCATGCCGAACCCCACATTATTCAGGAAACGCATGGTCATACCGTTTACCGTCACAACTGGCAGGCTCTCCAGAAATTTGTTAATTTTTACAGGCCCGTTGTCCGTATCGGCTTCCAGGTCGCGCAGGAAATCATTCCCCCTGCCGGTAGCGAAGTACATAATATCATTGCCGATATGCAAGCCCTCCGTGTCGTTTACGAAACGGTTCAGGGTTCCGTCTCCACCGCATATGATAACGGCGTCGTCCGGGTAAATCCCGCCGAAAAACTCCGGATAGCTTTTTATCCTTGTCATATCGTAATAAACGAGCTGGTTGTCATTATACATAAACGAAAGCAGCCTTGCGTTTTCCTCTCCGTGCCCGTTTCCCGCCAGGGGATTGTAAAGAACTCGGTATTTCATGCTGTTTTATTCTCCTTTGCAAAAAAGATATCCCACAAAGGAACGCCGTTCATGTCCTTCTTTCGATCACATATCCGCAACCGGGGCAGGTTATTCTGATTCTTCCCTTTCCTCTCGGCACACGGAGTATCTTTTTGCATCCGGGGCATCTGTAATAGACATACGTCTTCCGCTCGGACCATTTCCTTTTCTGAAGCGCGAAGCAGCCCTTTGCTTTTCGCAGCATTCCGCCGTTTTCGCCATGGCTCTTCAGCCGCCTCCGTACTTTGTTCAAAGTATCCTGAAACTGTTTTTTCATTTAAACACTCCTTGCATTCCGCAACAATATACTATACCGGAAAAATAAACCGAATCGAAACTTAATAAAAGAGGGTGTCATTCTTAAAAGAGGTGACACCCTGTTCCTATATATCAAATTCTATTACCTATCTGCCGAACTCCGCCGTCAAATTATTCTGCGGAAGCTTAACTGTAAAAACGGTAATATCGTCTGTGCTACTTACGCTGACAACACCGCCATGGAGCTCCGCAATCCGTTTTACAATGGCAAGTCCGACACCGCTTCCTTCCGATGCATGGGATTCATCCGCCTGATAAAATTTGCGGAAAATACGACTCAGCTGCTGGTCGGGAATTTTATTGCCGGTGTTTGAAACTGAAACGGCAATGCCGCCGTCGTCCGCGTATATCATCACGCCTATGGTACCGTTTTCATGCGAAAATTTAATCGCGTTGTCGAGCAGGTTCAGCCACACCTGCATTAAAAGCTCTTCATTTGCCGATATGATATACTCGTCAAAATCTATTTCGATCTCCAGGTTTTTCTTTTCCCATTTGTCTTCCAGCAGCAATATGCAATTTCTCAGCTGTTCGGAAAGGTTGTAGCTTTTTACATCCGTCAGGATTTTCTGGTTTTCAACCTTTGTCAGGTTCAGGACATTGGTCGCCATATCGGACAGTCGCTTTGACTCGACCGCGATGATGTCCAGATACTCCTTTTTTTCTTCCTCGGAGAGGTTCCCGAGGCGCAGGAGATTCGCAAATCCCGCAATGGAGACGATCGGCGTTTTGAACTCGTGAGAGAAATTGTTGATGAAATCCGAACGCAGGAGCTCCGTGTTCTCCAGTTCGGACGCCATGGTGTTGAAGCTTTCAGTAAACTCGCGGACTGTCGGATGTTTTGAAAGCGGACCCCCGAAATCGAGCCGGGTGCGAAAATCGCCGGAGGCCAGCCGGTTCATGGCGTTTATGATTTTGTTGACAGGCTTCAGCGGGAACTTGCCCACGAAAATAGTCAAAACCGTCCCGCCGATCAGGCTGAAAAGGGCAATCAGCAGGAAAAACGGAAACAGATTCTGCGATTCCTGCCATTTCGTGAGCAGCCCGAGCTTTTCAGTAATAAAAACAATGACCCCCACGGCAAGCAACGTTAAAAGTGTTTCCGCAAACATGATGCCTGAAAACAGCAGGGTCAGCCCCAGCCTGTGTTTCCGCTCTTCCCTCTTCAAACCTTCTTCACCGCCTTATACCCGAGTCCGCGCACCGATACGATCTCAAACTCATCCCAGCCTTCAAACCGCTTCCTGAGCCGGCCGATATGCACGGTGACGGTCTCCCATCCCGTCTCACAATCCGCCCCCCATATCTCGTCCA
>Ga0134097_1001572_pt1 | contig 16235 bp, 10 predicted proteins | sample 8_3taG_FD_94450 | JGI IMG/M metagenome (GOLD analysis project Ga0134097, IMG submission 94450) | Switchgrass degrading microbial communities from high solid loading bioreactors in New Hampshire, USA - 8_30_10_142_A2 metaG | ecosystem: Engineered > Bioreactor > Semi-continuous > Anaerobic >... | reverse complement strand
GCGGCAGCGCGGCCACCGTCCGAAAAGCACGGGGCGTCCTCGAAAAACGGTGGTGACCGGGTATTTGATTGGGGATGACTCGACGCAGCACAAGCCGAAAGGCAAAAAGATGGGCGGATTGGGCCAGCACTACTCGACGACCGCCGAACAACGCGTGACCGGCCACAGTCTGGTGCAGAGCCTGTACGTCTTGTTGGGACGCCGGTGTCCGCTGGCCCCGCAGATGTATCGCCAAAAAGCTGTATGTGAACGGGAAGGTGTTCCCTTCCGGAGTAAGGTCGATATGATGGAAGCGACGATTCGAGACTTCCAGCCGGTAGCCAACACCCTGACCCACGTCCTGGTGGACAGCTGGTATACCTGCAAACGTATCTGGCGCGCGGCCCGGGACCGGGGTTTTCTGATGACCAGTGGGTTGAAGTCCAATCGGGCGCTGTGGGTGCTCGACGCCCAAGGGCAGGGTCACTGGATGCGCCTGGATGAGTACGCCGCACGCCTGAAACCGGAACAGTACCACAAGCTGACTTGGCCGAGCCAGGAAGACCCACGCACGGTCTACGTGCATGTAGTTCGCACGCGCGTGCGCAAGCTCTACACCTGCCAGGTCGTCATCACTCGTTTCGCCCTGGACTGTCCGCTCAAGGCGGTGCGCTACTGGGCCTCCAGTGACCTGGATGCCGATGCGACCACCCTGATCGATCATATCGCCACCCGTTGGGACATCGAGGTCCTGTTCAGCGATGCCAAAGACTTGCTCGGTCTCGACCACTACCAACTCATGGATGCCACCGCCATCCTGCGTTTCTGGACCCTCGTCATGGCCGCTTATGCCTTCCTTGACGAGGAACGCGCTCGCCTGCGTGATGAACGCCACCGGCATATCACGCTCGGTGATGCCCGGCGTGAGGTGCAGCGCTGCCACTGGCGTCATGTGTTGGACTGGATTCATCAGCAGTTCTTGTCCGGGGTCTCGCCTACTGAGCTACATGCCTTGCTCGCGGCTTGACCACTAAAAAGTGCAAAGATAGAGTTAAAATGTTGACATTGTCATTATTCCATGCTTCAATCAAATCGACATAGTGCATGCAATATGTTGGCTGAAGCAGCGCTGCAACGGTTTGGCTGCTGTGATTTATCGTCTGTAGGCTTTCTAGATTCACGGGGGTTCACATGGTTGTTCCACGAGGAATCATCCCAGCCATGCTCACGGTCTTCAACGCGGATGGTAGCGTTGATGTGGGCGGACAAAAAGCCTTTGCCGAGTGGCTGATTAGCAAGGGCGTGCACGGGCTGTCACCAGCAGGTAGCACCGGCGAAGGAGCGGCGATGACCGATGACGAGCGTCTTCAGGTCATTCGTGCAACGGTCGACGCCGCGGCCGGACGCGTTCCGGTCTTTGCTGGCATCATCCATTACTCGACCGACCTCGCAATTCGGCTCGCGAAGGGAGCAATGGATGCGGGCGCGGACGGCTTGATGGTCCTACTCCCCTACTACTACGGGCCAACAATCCCCTCGGCGATGAACCACCTTCGCCGCATCTCAGAGGCGATCGGCCAACCGATCATGGTCTACAACAACCCCTGGTTTGCCGGCTTTGAATTGACCCCGGCGCAGGTCAAGCAGTTGGTGGACGAGGGTGTTGTCAACTCCATCAAGGCTGCGCACGGCGATCCCATGCGTGTCAGCTTCCTCAAGCATCTCTGCGGTGACCGTGTCAGCGCGCTGTACGGGCATGATTACGCACCATTTGAGGCGTTTGTGGTTGGTGGCGATGGCTGGCTGTCCGGCTTGCCGAATGTTGTGCCCGATCTGGCTGTCGAGCTCTTCGACGCCGTGGCCGAGAAAGCCGATCTGAAGCTCGCGCAGAGCATCTGGGCGCGCATGGCCCCGCTTGCCTATTACTTCATGTATGAGCGCCCCGGTGCGCCGAACGCCTCCCCGCATTGGCTGACAGTGTTCAAGGAAACGCTTCGCCTGTTGGGCGAGGACTTTGGAGTGCCGCGTGCTCCGGCTGAGCCAATGACAACTGAGCAGCGCGAAACGCTACGGAAGTACTTGGCACAGGTGTACCCGGATCAGGTCGCTGCTCCTGCTGGCTAATCGCGTCCGATATGAGCTGCCTTGTGCAGCTCACTTATCCCTTATCGAGAAACACAAAACAAGTTCAAGGAGGCAAGTCAAACGCTTTTTAGAACTCGCCATCGCCCAGAATGTGAAGCTCTTTAGGATACCTAGCGAAGTATGGAGAAGAGACCTATGTTTACTTTACCCTTCAAGAAGTTGGCCGCTATCAGCATCATGCTGATATGTGTGCTATCGCTGGCAGTTCCGTCGATGCAGCCGACCGCCCAAGCCCAAGATCCGGAGAAAATTACCATCGCGCTGGTCCTCAACACGAGCGAGTACTCGGTAGTCGAGCCGCTGGTTCAGCAGTGGTCGGAAGAGACCGGCATCGAAGTCGAGATCATCGAAGAGAACACCCAGACCTACCCTGCGAGCTACGTTCTGGCCGCAACCACCGGCAGCCCGAAGCTCGACATGATCATGTTCTGGGACTTCTATATCGATCAGCTTTACCCGATGCTGACCCCCCTGGATGGCAGTTTTGACCCGGCCATCTCGGTGTCAGAAGAAGACCGCGCCGATTTCATGGATATCGCGCTGACGGACTACGCGGGAAACTTGTACATCATGCCGTTCGGCCTCGACACGCGCCTGCTCTACTACCGCACCGATCTGCTTGAAGAAGCTGGTTATACTGAGCCTCCGCAGACCTGGGACGAGCTGGTTGAAGTAGCCAAGGCCCTGACCAAGGACGTTGACGGCGACGGAAATATCGACCAATGGGGCTTTGTGTCGCTTGGCCTGCCCGGTCAGGTGTTCAACACGTACACCTTCTTCGATTTCCTCTTCCAGAATGGTGGCCGGATCTTCGATGAAGAAGGTAATCCCGCGTTCAACAGCCCTGAGGGCGTTGAGGCGCTTCAGTTCATGGTCGATCTCAAGAACGTTCACCAGGTGATGCCGCCGGACGTCGTGACATACGACAACAACGAGGTACATGAAGGTTTCCTAGCAGGCACGTTCGCGATGGCAAACCACTGGCCCTACCTCTGGGGTATGCTGGCGGGAACCGAGCTGGAAGATGTGGTTGGCTACGCACCGCAGGCTGCGCCCGAGGGTGGCGAATCGCGAACAACGTTCAATCGTTGGGGCTTCGGCATTCCGAAGATGTCGGAGAACAAGGAAGCTGCCTGGGATCTGATCCAGTACCTGACCAGCACCGAGTCCGGCATTGTGGAGTACCAGGCGCAGTTGGATTGGCCGCTGCGCGAATCTGTGTATAGGTCTCCCGAAGCGCAAGAAATTCCTGAGCGTCACCGTGAATTCTCCGAGTTTGTTTTTGAACTCACGGAATCCTATTCGGAGCCGGTCATGTTGCCGCGTGGCGGCGAAACTTCGCAGATCCTTGGGGAATACATCGACCAAGCAATGGCCGGTGCGATGTCTCCTGAAGATGCGCTCAATGCGGCGGCCGAGCAGATTTCTGCGCTGCTGGCTGAGTAAGCGTATAGCCACAGTCATTTGGGTGCTGGAGAGGGGGTGGCTGCCTCTCTCCAGCCTTTCTCTGGCATTAATTAGTTCAGACCCCGGATTGGACGGCACATGGCGCGAAGATTAGCTCCATACCTGTACGCGCTGCCCGGATTGCTGCTGCTCGCAGTCATTCTGGCATATCCGATTGGGCGTGGCTTTTACCTCAGTCTGCACAAATACAACCTGTCTTCTTTTAGCCCGCCCGAATACATCGGATTTGAAAACTACAAAGCCCTTTTTGACGATCCTATGTTTATCGGCGCCTTCCAGCACACTCTGATCTTTGTCATCGTCTCGCTTGCGCTTGAATTTGTGATCGGGCTGATGATTGCGCTCTTGCTGCACCAGAACTTCAAAGGGCGGAATGTGCTTAGGGGGATCGCGCTGCTGCCGTGGATGATGCCGCCCGTAGTAACCGCATTTGTGTGGGCGTGGATGCTCAACGGGACTTATGGCATCCTGAACTATGGTCTGGTCAAAGTGGGGCTGATCTCAAAGCCGATTGCGTGGCTGAGCTCGACGGACTTGGCGCTTCCAGTGCTTATCTTTGTAGACGTGTGGCAGTCCACCCCATTCGTCATGCTTGTGCTCCTGGCCGGACTACAGAACATCCCTGAGAGCCTGTATGAAGCAGCGCGTATCGACGGAGCAGATGCGCTGCGCAGTTTCCGGCATATCACGCTCCCCCTCTTGAAGCCGTCGGCGTCGGTTGCACTGCTGATGCGCACGATGATCGCGCTGCGCTTCTTTGACGCTGTCTGGGTCATGACGCGCGGTGGACCGGCGAGCTCCACCGAAGTTCTCGCGACCTATGCGTATAAAAAATCGATGCTTGGCTTTCGCATGGGCTTTGGGTCAGCCGCCACGACCGTTATTTTTCTGCTGTCGTTCGTGATGAGTATTGGCTACATCTGGTTGATTCTGCGGCGGGAGGATTAAATGGCCCGGCTGAAACTCCGTTCTGTCTTGATTTACGGTGCAGCCGTTTTGCTGGCACTTTATACGCTGGTGCCAATCGTTTGGGTTCTATTGACATCCCTAAAGACCGAGCAGGAAACGCTGGCTTTTCCGCCTCGCATTTTGCCGAGCGGCTTGAATTTCGACAATTACACGAAAACTATCCTCGAAGGCGACTATCGTTACTACGCGCAAAATAGTCTGTTCATTGGCGTCGGCGGCACATTGCTGGTGATGGTCCTGGCGATTGCGTCGGGCTATGCCTACTCCAAGTTCTTCCGCTATCGCGCTAAGAACCCGCTGATGATTTTCATTATCATCGCCCGTATGGTGCCGGAAATCGCTATCATCATCCCACTCTATTTCCTGATGCAGTCATATGGGCTTTACGACACACGGATCGGTGTTTTGCTAATGATGGCAGCCATGGCATTTCCTCTGGCGACATGGCTGCTTAAAACGTTCTTCGATGATGTGCCTGTCTCCATTGCGGAGGCGGCTACGATCGACGGATGTTCATCAATAGGTGTTTTGCTGCGAATTATTCTGCCGATCTCCTGGCCCGCCATTGCTAGCACGATCACCATTACCTTCCTGACGATCTGGAACTCGTTCTTGATTCCATTGGTCTTTACAAAATCGGCCGAGTCAAAAACGTTGCCGGTTGCAATTTCGGAGGTGGCTTATGGCGAATACGGTGTCAACTGGGGTGGCTTATCGGCGATCGCGATGGTAACGATTATTCCAGTATTTGTGATTGGGTTGTTCGCGCAGCAATATCTCACGGCTGGCCTCACTGCAGGGGCGGAAAAAGGCTAAGTCCGTTCTACGTAGCTGCACAGTCTTGTTGTTTGGGGGGGGCTGATAGGCTGGTTCGACCCATAGCGCCCTTATCTGTCTATGGGTGCCCAAAAAGAGGCGAGTTGACCGGTGGCTCAGAACGGTTCTGGGAAAACAAAACGCGGGCCGAGGTCAGCCCGCGGAACGTTCCTCAATGCGCAGCCGCTTCTACGGCGCCACCATCGCCCACTCGGCGGCGAGGAGTTCGACCTACTCCAGCTATCTGTGAGGGTGTTTCTGACTGCAAGCCCGACGCTAGTACACTGAGGCTCAAAAGAGCCAATGGTTAAGCGGCAAGCGCTTTGCCTTGATAAGTCCAACGAAAAGGCTTTGCCATCGTCCGGTTGAAATAGTCGACAAAGGCCAGGACTTTCGCTTTGAGATCCACGACCGAGGTAAAGATGCCGCGTTTAAGCAGCTTACGCATCAGAATGCTGAACCAAATCTCAATCTGGTTCATCCAGGAAGCGTGTGTAGGCGTAGAGTGAAACACAATGCGATGGCTGGGGTCAGAGAGAAAAGCAGCACGGCTCTGCATCGAAGCCAGAATGCCCGATTTCCCTTTAACACCCAGGTCAATGTCCAGGTCGGACTCGTCGGCGACATAACGAACCAGGGATTCGGACTGATGAATATTGAGATTGTCCACGATGAAATGCCATTGCACGATGTGCGGGTCAGCCTCAACCGTGCGCCGGATATGAGCGAAAAAATCTTCTTCCTTGCGCGTGGGGCCAGCCGAGACTTGTCCGATCTTGCCATCGGCGACATGGAAGTTGACGATGAACGACAGCGTGCCATGCCGGATGTACTCGAACTCCCGGCGCAGCACATGTCCCGGAAGCATGGGCAGGTCGGGATGCTTCGGTTCCAGGGCTTGTACCCCCGTCATTTCATCGGTACTGACCATCATTTCTCCTCGTTTAGCCCGTTCCTGAGCCGTTTGATACCAATGATTGATGTCGGCTATTTTCTCGTCCGACTGCGGATCGGGTTCGGCGTTCAGCCAGTAGCGCATCAAGTGCGGCTGCAATCCCCCTTTTTGAGCAAGCGTGTGGCATGGCGTGCTGAGATCGTCTCCACAATGCCGCGCGCTATCAACTCACTCGCTATCTCGCGGCCTGTCCACTGGCTGATGGGTCGTCCGGCTTTCTCTGGCGCTTCACACGCCAACTGCTCGATCTGGCAGATCTAGTCCGCTGTCAACCGAGAGGGCGCACCGGGTCGTGGCAAGTCGTCCAGCCGTTCCTCGGCACTCAGGTCATCCCAGGCTATCGGTTCAAGCTCGTGCCACCGTCGCCGCCATAACCGCACCATGTCAATGGATTGCTTCAGTTCTCGCGCGATTTCCGCATTGTTCTTGCCCTCAGCGGCTTTCAAGATGATCCGGGCGCGCTGCGCTTTTTGTTGGCCCGTTGTGTGGCGGGCAGCCAACTTTTCTAAGTCCCGTCGCGCTTTGTCGCTCAATTCAATGGGTTCGGGCTGGGGTCCAGGCATGACATCCTCCTTTTCTGAGGTTGCCTATTCTACCCTATCCCTGGCCCTTTTTGTGCCCTAATGTACTAGTCGGATTTTTCGTGCTGCAAATAACTGTGTCGTCACTTGCGTGCACTGCGCGCCTCACACTCCGGACAGAACCACTCGTGAGCGCCGCTGACCCATCCGCGACTGCGTGCAAACTCAGCGGCCTCACGGCTCGTCTCACCTTTGCATGTCATCTTGCGCCCGCACTGAGCACACCAAACAGTGTAGGGTTGAACAAGCTTCGGTTGCTTTGCCACGTGCAACTCACTCTCTGTCAACTCCCCGTAAATCGATTATGCGTTCTAATTCGCCCGCTGGGGTTAGTAATGAGTTTGAATGGCTAGTTGGCTCGCAAAACAGGCAGAGAATCTAGCCAACGTGCACGAACCCGGTAAGCGTGCCGCATCTGGCTTCCATTCCAATTGCCCCCTACCCTCTGCATGCATCCTAGAAGTGCGCTGGGCCGGCGCGAGAACCGTTCTCTACCGGAAGTATGCACGACCGTGTTCCGGTCTCTATTCAGGGCCGCGCTGCAGACGCTAGATGTGATAACCGTTGAAGCAGGACAGGTTCGCCCGATTGCCCCGAAGGAAGTGATACACGCCGTCGCTTAAGGTCTCGTAGCGATTCAAAACGGTTCTGGGAAACAAAACGCGGGCTAGTATCATCCCGCGGAACGGTTGCCGTGTATGAAGAGTGTTGATCTGCATCTCAGCTAGCTGCTTTCCGGGCACTACTCCGTCTCGTCAGTGGTTGCATGCAGGCTTGCCAGCATCGCCTCGACCGCTTGACGGAGCGGTGGCACATCTTCAACTGCGATCCGCCAGACTTCAGCAAGGTCTATGCGTTCATAGTTGTGGATGAGCACGTCGCGAAAGCCGGCAATTTGCCGCCAGGGAATAGCTGGATGTGCAGCCGTCATCTCTGGTGGCAAGCCTTTCACCGCTTCGCCGATTACCTCGAAACTGCGAATGATCGCATCCTGAATCACAAATGACTCGAAAAACGCCTCGCGCCCGCTAGCTGAGGCCACCTCGATCCGGTGAATGCGGTCCAAGATGTCGGTTAGATAGAGTCGGTGACTCTTCACAGCGGTACGGCGTCCTTCAAGATGTCGGGCGCTATCTCTTCACGAATGAAGTCTTGATGAATAATGTCCACTTTGCGCCCGAGCAAGTTTTCGATATCCTGCTTGAGCGCAATCTTGTCCCACAGCCGATAGTTGGGCTTGAAGGCAACGAGCAGATCGATGTCGCTGTCCGCGGTCCCCTCGCCACGCGCTATCGAGCCGAAGACGCGTACATTGAACGCACCATGCTTAGCGGCGAGCTGCAGAATCTGACTGCGATGCGCTCCAATGATGTCCGCAATGCCGAGGCCAGGCGTTGTTCGGCTGCTCATAATCATTCTCCGCAGTTTTTCTTTGATTATAGGATAGTTGCATATTGGCGCAGAACCAAGAGACAGCGCCCAATTGCCCCCTACCCTCTCTGCGGGCATCCTACGAAGGGGCAGGGGCGGCACGGAGAACCGTTCTCGAAAACAAAAACGGGCTGATGTGTTCGGCCCGCGGAGCGCTCCGAAGAATCAAGGATGCCAATTGGTGTTTGCGATTCTGGCTCGCGCAGTACAGCCTCCCTTACTCCAAGTAGGTTTCTACCATTCAAGCAATCTTGGAGGTTATTATAAATCCAATCATGTTCAGCTAGAGTTCCCGAGCAGAGAATATATGTGTTCTTGAAGCGAGAACAGAAGCTCTAATGTCGTTTCGTCAATGAGTTGATTGTGCATCACCGCATTTCTAATAGGTACCAATTTGTCGAGCAAATCTGCGACCTCGATCCATTCCTGGCGATTCTGTTCGATTCCAATGTCGCGAGTGAGTTCAGCCAGATCAGTTGTTGAGCAGTACGTTATTAGCGGATTGTTTTGAGTATGTAACCCTTTGTCTGAGCTCTGGGCTTTCCAGATTGTCGCACGTTGGTAGGCATCTTCTATCTCGTAGCCGTTTCTTTTTTCTCTACGAACTCGCCCTTTCAGGACATGTTGCTCTGTGGTGTTGCTTTGGCGCAAGCAAACGCTAACGAACTGCCTCACTTTTGTTTCAACGTCGTTCAAAAGCTGATAAGCGCAACTATTAAATGAGAGCAGTTGAGGTAGTGGATCGTCCAACAGAGTGTCTCTCACCCACTTTGGGTCAAATCCTAGTTCCTCGCCATGATAAGCAAAGACCCGCTCGATAAACCATGACTTTATTCCAAGGAAATATCGGCTACCGATCTTCTCAATTTTTGCGATACCCGCAGCACGCATTAGTTCCTGATACTGGCTTGACCGGTTAAGGTGAATGACACGATTCGCCAAGAGGTGTTGAAGCGCAGCATGGATATCCGGCAAAAAATCGCCCCACAGATTGACTAGACTTCTAGCGGATGGACCGTCCTGCGCGATGTTGTCCAGGGCCCTTATGACGTTGTCGAAAGTGATTTTACTTTCGCCCAGAGCACTTCGAAGCTCGCTCAGTACGCCCAGATGCCCACCGCTGATTTCGGTAAGTAGGGACTCCCACGTGGATATCTCATTACCACTTAGCGGCCACAGTTTGCCAATTTCGTCTGCTCCTTCCCAAATGTGGTAATTCTCGCCAACTGTGTATGGAAATGACACGCCCAAATCCTCGTAGTGGCGACCCAAAAGTATGGGATTCCAGAAACCAGAAATTACATGGTACAGTCCGAATTCGTGATCAAAAGGTCGACTTTCCAGGAAACGCACAGCCGAGAATAGACTTGCCAATGGCTTGATGTAGCCTGGAAGGTGTGTTTCTAACAGATCCACCATTACAAGGAATGACTGGCGCTGACCAACTTCTACCCTTGAAGAGAAATCCTTCCAAGCCTCGTGAAGACCGCCAGGATAATCACTCCTTAGGTCACTCGAAGCAAAGCCCGCTTCCCAAAGGTCTGTGGCAATAAGTTTAGGTAATTTATCTATATTGCTAATACTAATAGTGTATGGTCCTAGCAGGTACAGCCTTTGAATCTCGACCGGAAGTGCTTGTGCTAGTTGATCGAGGATAAAGGGACAGCCGGACTCTGGCGCTCCATTGATGAAAACAGATGAGGTTTTATTTGCCTTGAATCCCTGCACAACCTTTTCGGTTAGGCGCTTCACATCAGTCATCTACTAGACTTCTCACTTCTTCTTCGAGCGTTGAAAGCTGCCGAGTTGACCCAAGTCTTTGGAGTATCTCCGGGTAGTCCGGCACAGTGAATTCGTATAGACCGGGCGTAGTCTCGATAATGACACTTGTTGCCTTTAGACGATCAAGGCTGTCATCCAAATAGTCTTCCGGTATACTTATGCCAATCTCAGACATCAACTTCTTCAGTCGCTCGACAGTGAAACTTGACGTCCCTTCAGTTGCTGCCAGCCAGATCGTTAGGTAGCGGTCTATTGGATTGAGATTCAGCCCCAGAGTCCCTTTCACAAATGCGATGTAGGAATCGTCTGGATTGTCATCGTCAAAGACTGCTTGCAGATCACTCATTCTGACCGTACGATCGCCACGAACTCCAACTCTCTGTTGCACCAACGAGCAGAATTTCTGAACAAAGGCTGGATGTCCGCCTGTCATTTCCACAACTCGTTGCGGGATACTGCGACTCTCGAAATTCCACCCCAGGATTTCTCGAAATCCCTCTTTGACTATTCGCTCAGCCGCAGTGGCTTGCAGGTTCTTCATCAGTTCGCGGTTAAACATTCTTTGCCAGGGATCACTAGTAGGAGTATACGGCCCTTGCCCCTGGAGACATTCATAAAGACGCATAAATCCGGAGACAATAACTCGTAGACGGGATGGATAAGATTCGGTCAAGGTACGCACTGTCTCGATGAGGAGATGGCGCGACCGATTAGCTTCGATGTAGCGGTCGATTTCATCCAAGAGCATTAGCAACTGGAAATCCGGATTGTTTTCCAGCCGATCCTGAAGCGCGTTCTTAAAATCCTGGGTTGACCGAACACTACTTGGTAAAGCAATTTCATCAGCTATGCGAGCGGCAATTGCATTATCACGGCAATCGCTCTCACCCTCAAACGAGAACCAGAGAACTTCAGTACCTTTCCTCGTTGCACGCTCCCTAACAGCGTTAAGGACTGAGCTCTTCCCAATGCGTCGTCCTCCGAAAATCGCGTAGTTGTCACCACTCGTAACCAATCCCTGGATCAGACGGTCACGACCAACGAAGATTGACGCACGCTGGTCCACCAACTGATTGACCTTGAATATGTCAATATTCTCAACGGGCTTGGAGTTGAGCATTATAGGACGGAGTAACCCCACCGGGTTAGTCTCGTCACGCTCAGCCAGGACAATTCGAAGCAAGGTAGGCTCATCAATTAGGACTAAGCCACGACCTTGATAATCCTTCGTGAGGCGGCTGTATATCGATTCATTGCATTTCGGAACGAAAAGTATGACGAACCCGTATCCATATCGATCTAGCCAACCTTTTTCATCCAGGACATCTTCGAAGTCCTTAATAATAGTGGGATTGAGTTGCCCCGGTAGAACAGCAAGCAAGCAGTCATCGTCAAGCACTCGTGTTTTGGGGTACGTGAGGCGCCAGACGGAGACCGGTAGGGGATCTGAGTACTCAAGAGGTTCTCCTCGCGGATCTGTACCGTGTTTCATTGCAACCATCTGAGCAAAATAGCGGTATAGTCCGCGGATGACTCCTGTTTCCTTGCGCGACAATCCCCCCGAAAGACTGTGACGGATTGACTTGAGTTGAATCCAGTTCCTCAGTAGTTCAATTCGGGTCGCGATCTGTGTATCAGCAAGAGAGTTGGGCCCATCGCGTTGAATCCCAAGATAGTCTATCTCTGCGTTTTCCAAGTGCTCAAGCACTTCTTCGGCTGTCAGCCCATCAGAATGGATAGTGTCTGTGCCCGCTAATCCCGTTACAAATTCGGAGTATGAAGCCTGAAGATCTGAGATAGCCCATGATTGATGTTGAATCCGGTATTCAAGCTCGCTTAGGAATTCTTTGACCTCGCTGGTATGTGTTGCTTCTCGAACACATTGTCGCGCAGCGTCTAGAGAGTCATTAAGAAGTGCCCATGCCTCTCTTGGCATCTGATTCCTGAGATCGGAGACAAGTTCATCAAGATCGCGTAGCCGCCCGAAAAGCCGATCAATTTCCGCATCACGCGCTTGTTCTTCAGCCTCCTTTTGTTGGCGCAAAGAGATGTATCTCTCATCAAGGGCGGTCAGAACAGCTGCCCAGCGGCCAAGATCACGGGCCTGTCTCAAATCCTCGATTTCGCCTCCAAGACCAAGCAGTTCGTTCTCTTTGGCTTCTGTCTGCCGACGCAGTTGATCCCGCAATTCCTGCGCACATTTCTGACCTTCGATATCAAGGTGTTCTGTAAGTAACAGCGCTTGATTAGGTGCCTGTTGTGCGATCAGATACTGTGCTGCAGCTGATGCTTCGAGCGGTAGATACAAGTCTTCGAGCAGGGGGGGGAGCCACCATTCAAGGGTAGTTTGCTGATTTACAATGTGTGCAACAAGTCTTGCATTGCGAAGTGCAAATATAGGTTTCGTGAGTAGTTGTTCCGTCAGATGAGACGTGCCATCTATTGAGGCCTTCTCGTAACTGAGATGCTCCAACTCGCTCGACGAGTTCAAAGCGAGACTCTCAGCGACCCTTACCCCGAGATGTTCAATTTCCGGATATTTTGAGAGTTCGTCTAGAAGAGAATCTTTCAGGAAGCCTCGCTCGCCGGCGCCTAGGGCCTTAACGTAACTATCTAGGGCACTTGTATATGCGCGAATAGCCTTAACCACGCCGCTGACAAGATCAACAGATTTTCGGTGATGGAAGGGATTTGAGTCGTCGATGCCCTCTTCAGCCAAGCCTCTTTGCAAGTCGGCAATAACTGTTTTATCGTCGAGTTCAGCCAGGATCTCAGAGATTCTTTTCAGGTGATGTGTATTTCCACCCTTACTAGCAGCCGCCTGAATCTCCTTGAGTTCGTCAAGTCTTTCCACAAAGCCTGGCAAGACGTGTTCGGCCAAGAAATGCGCGTGGCGTTTACTCTTCACAGAATGGATACTGGCAAAGGTTCGACCATTCCAGCCGAGCGATTGTTCAGCAGCTCTGCCTGCATTTCTAAGTTCATCTAACAGTAGGTCCTCTTCGATCACCAAGGGCAATGCTTGCTCACTGAGAGCCGCGGTCCAGAGCTGATGCCAAGTCGGCATACCTAGAAGTGGCCATTCGCTTATATTAAGATTCCACAGGAAATTTTCAGGCAGACGACAGGCTCGGGTACAGTCTGCGCCAAGGAACAGCAGACAGATCTTCGCTTGGCTAACCGAATCCTTAACCGACCAATACTGCCATACAAGCGGCGCCAGCAAATTAAAGGTTTCAAACTGGTCTTTAGGACCGGCGAAGACTTCTATGCCGCGCAGAATGCTCTCCACAATAGTAGGAGTAAGTTCGATCTCGTTGATATCTCTCGATTGTGCTGACGTGAGCAAGAGAAGAAAAACCTCGGGATCACGTCGTTCAGTAGCGAGTTGTTCAAGTAGCTGCTGAAAGGCATCTTTGCTCCAATCCTGAATAAGTTCTCCCGCCAATTCAGAACTGTCCAGCTTCCGTTCTTGCGCATGAGTGTCTCTGATACGCCGAAGTTCCTGTGCAATTTCTGACAAATGAATGCTATCATGGATAAGCAATGTCTCGGGCTGTTGCAGGCTGTATAGCTCAACTTGCCCAAGTACTACGGTATCACTTGGAACCTCTTCGACAATTAGCTGTTGAGCTGTCTCTCCAATCTCATGTGCCAAGTTCTGTCGGACCCTGGCAACTCGAGAATTCAGCTCTGCCAATTGATTCTCAGCCTGCGAAAGAGTCTCCTGCAAAATGTTCAGTCCCATCGGGGTCAGGGCATCCTCAGCCGTCTCTGAAATAATCCGGCTCTGGGCGTTTTCGTCTGCCGACAGGATATCTAGTTCCGTTGTCAGCGAGTTAATGCGCGTTGTCGTGTCGAGAATTTGATTGATTAGGAGCGTTTTATGCTCTTTGTACTCGATAATCGCTTCTACGTGTCCCTTGACTTCTTCGGCAAGTTCCTCGATATGGCCGCGAGGGCTATTTAGGCTCGATTCTAGGTCATAAACGATCTTCCCATCAGGATCAAGATCTTCTTCCGACGCATATACGACGCAAACAATCTCAAATGCTGTTTGAACAGTTTGACGAAGCCATTTCTTCTTATTGCTTGAGTCGGCAATAAGCTCTCTAATCACTGTGGACAGTTCTTCCACCATGGATATATCTGAGGAGTTGATTGCTGCATTCAGAGTTTCCTGGGTTTCTGCAATACGAGTTGTAGCTAGAAAGACCCCTTCCAAAGCTTCAGTCAATTTTTGGGATACTTCTAGTAGCCCCTGCAAGCTGATTTCTCTCCCTTGTATGTGTTCTGGAAAATCCCCGGTAGTTGAGAGATTTTCGACGTCTTGACTTCTTGTTCCCATTGATTCTCGTGATTCGTCGGAAAACATGGCAGTGCTGAGCCACAAGGCCGCTAGCATATATTCCGATTGCGAGATGTACTCCTCACTTTGTGCCTTGGCTAACTCAAACAGATCGGAGATGTCGTCAGGTGAGAAGAATCCTGCTACGGCATCTGTGAGTGTCCAATCAGGGTTGAGGTTTAACCCTCTTTCACTTGCACGCTCGCGGAGATCCTGGATTAGATTTAGACGGGCTTCAGCCCACAACCAGATAACAGCAGTTGAGGCCTTGGCCCAGTTTTGCATTAGCCTACTGAGAGGAGCATATACCAAGTTCACGGGAGCTTGATCGACGGATTTGGGTCGGTATCCTTTTACTTGCAAACCCTGGGAGAAAGTCTGCCGGGCAAATCGCTGAAGATTCTCAGAAGCCAGCCGTTGATGTCGCCACGCAACTTCTATGACATGCTTTCGAAAGTCTTCGTTCATCATGTCGTTTACTGCAATCCAGGGGGTAAGTTGCGGGACAGTTTGGGGTTGAAGGGACATAAAACACCTCTCTAGATCACAACCATGCTCGCGGAATGATTATGCCGGTCAAATGTGTTTGAGGGGCGCGACCGCTATTGAGAGTGTTATTGTAACCGCATGGTGGATCGCGGCACCAACAAAACCTCATTCGGGTTTCGAGAAATCCGATAACAGAAGACCTTTCACGTTATTACCGCCCACTCAGCGGCGAGCAGCTCCGCCTGCTCCAGAACCGTTCTGGTAGCCGCTTCCTGCAAATCGGGCGGATAGCCGTATTGGCGCAGGATGCGCTTGACTAACACGCGCATCTTCGCCCGGGCAGACTGCTTAACCGTCCAGTCGATGGTTGCATTGTGCCGAACGTGCTTCACCAGCTCGGTTGCGATGACGGCCAGTTCCTGCTGGCCCATGACCTCAATTGCGCTCCGGTTCTGTGCCAGCGCATCGTAGAAGGCAAGTTCCTCGTCAGACAGCCCCATCTCTTCGCCACGCTTGACCGCCTCGCGCATGTCCTTAGCCAGGTCGATAAGCTCGGTTACCACCTCGGCGGCGTCAATTGTGCGGTTCTGGTAGCGCCGCACTGCTGCATCGAGCATGTCTGCGAACGAGCGCGCCTGCACAAGATTAGTCCGCGACTGCGACTTAATCTCGTCGTTGAGAAGCTTGCGTAGCAGCTCTAACGCGAGGTTCTTCTGAGGCATGTCGCGCACGTCTTCGAGGAACTCATCTGAGAGAATCGACACGTCCGGCGCTTTGAGGCCTGCCGTCCCGAAGATGTCGATGACTTGGTCCGAGACGACTGCCTGCGAGACGAGCTGCTTGACGGCGTGGTCGAGATCTTCCTGAGCCGGACCGTCCACCGGTGTATGCTTGGCGAAGCTTGCCCGCACTGCCTGGAAAAACGCAATCTCATCGCGCAAAGCAAGCGCCTCCGGATGCGGAACGGACAGTGCGAAGGCGCTCGACAACTTGGACACCGTGTCCATGTAGCGCTTCTTGCCGTCAGGCTGCCGGAGAATGTGCTCCATCGCGCGCGGGATGACTGCGACACGCTCCGCGGGCGTACCAGTAAAGAACGCTGAATAATCGAAGCGATGGAAGAAGCTCTGCGCGATCTCGAACTGCGTCTGCAATACTGCAACCGCTTCTTCCTGCGGGACCGCCGGTGTGCCGCTGCCACTCGCCGTGTACTGCGCAACCGCTTCCTGCAGGTCAGTGGCGATTCCGAGATAGTCCACAATCAGCCCACCTG
>Ga0134097_1001568_pt1 | contig 16256 bp, 14 predicted proteins | sample 8_3taG_FD_94450 | JGI IMG/M metagenome (GOLD analysis project Ga0134097, IMG submission 94450) | Switchgrass degrading microbial communities from high solid loading bioreactors in New Hampshire, USA - 8_30_10_142_A2 metaG | ecosystem: Engineered > Bioreactor > Semi-continuous > Anaerobic >... | reverse complement strand
CAAATTTTATAGCACCTCATTTCAATTACTTCACATAAACTTTAATTTATTTGCTTTTCAGATAAACCGACTTTTTACAAAAATAATTTTAAAGCTCTTGTATATTCAAAATTCGTTGTTTTCTCACCATATCTTGAACCAACAGGAAATGACTTAGTAGCAGGATTAAATTGATCCTAAAACAATTCCATTGTCTTGTGCGCTCTAAGACAACAGGGTAATTTACTATATTTCCTTACAATACAATTGAAACACTTTCATATTTTGGAATTACTCTACTATAAGCTACAACTTGATTCAAATGATACTTCAGGATCCCAGATCCATCGTTGTTCCATTCACTATATTTCTTTTTTGTTATAGAATTACCGCCACTGACTTTCATATTTTATAGTTCTATCTCCACTAGCTTCATTGATTAATCAATGATTAAAACATGAACTTCTTATTTTTTTCCTTACTACAGAATTCAGGTGTTACAGTTCTCCAATTTAAACCAGTTAGCATACTTTTTAAAATCTCCAGTAATTCATTTTACTAAATCTCGGCTGCTTTGTATTTTTACACTTAAGCCTTTTTTGCTACAAAACTCAAAAACTTCAGTTAGTATATCAAAGATATTCTTCCCATTTAATGCAACAAAACACTCTGAAAGATTTGATGGTTGTAATTGATCAAAAAAACTGTTTGGTGGCTTTTTGGTTAAGTCTTCTGCATCCCATATAATATCCTCAGGTTTCAATTTAGCAAATTTTTCTCGAATATCTTTTAATTCATCTAAAGCTTTTATCGTTTCGTCTGAATTAAGTCCGTCATTATAAAAATTTTTTTGCAGATAAGGATAAATACTCCCCCAATTATTTGACTCTAAACGATAACTTATTGTCGAGAAGAAAGCATGTAACAAATCTGCATCACCAAATTCTCTCCAAATAGCACTATATCTGAATCCTACACTCATAATATGCTCTCCTTTATCTCAATTATTTTGAATTTAATTTTTATGACTAATTATTTTTTAAATATCATTTCAATCAATTCTTCAGTTTTTTCTTTGATTTTCTCTTCCCTGATAATTTTTCATTTTTCTTTAAATATCTCACTCATTTATAGATTTCACCATCTTCAAAATAAGCCATTTAGACAGATTATGTATTGCTGCACAATTATGGATTATATTGTGTATGCCACCGAAACTGCGTCTTCTTCCTTTATTGCGGCCATTGGTATCCACATAATCTCAGGCAGCAAACTTCCCAAGTCTAGCGGGATCATTGCCCTCAATTCCTTCGTCCTGCTTGTCTATGAGATGGATGTCACTCAAGCTCCTACACAGGGTCTTTTGCCCTTATGGTGATTACTCACCCAGACTATCCGGCTCGTTTTGTCAATATTCAATCTACAATCAAAATTGAAAACTTTAGTTTTATTCTTTCTGCTTGCACCGCCTGATTACCTGTCTCATTGCTTGAGTAAGACTGCCAAAAGTCGCTAAAGCCGAACATAGTCTTGCTCTTGACTGGATTACGAAAGCAATGTATCATCCCGTATGCGGTGCAGGCTATGCTGCTTTTACCTCAGGTCTTCTTATATTACCCATCATCACTCCTCATTCTTCGATAACAATGGCATCATCCCGAAGGTCAGATTGTACCATAAACGTTTCCTCCCTCGCTTACGTAATGCTTCCCGGAACTGTTCTACTTCAGGCTTAATCCTGCCAACTTTTGAATCTGTCTCGGATGCGAGAATTGGCTCATGTCACCTATTTTAGCTTCGAATCCTGCCGCTGTAACCAGTCCTACGCCTTTATTCCCTAGTATCTTCTTGAACCTTGGTATCTCCTTTGCCAGACTTCCTATCATATCTTCTGTCGTAATTTCATCTTCAGGGCACACTTTAATGCTTATTATAATAGTGTTCTTATTATTCTAACTCATGAAATCCCGTCTTTTTGCTATAAAAAAGCCTTCTATGATTTTATATTCTATCATAGAAAGCTTATTTTACAGAGTTTTTTCACAGTCTCGTTTTTCTGATTTTCTATTTATTTTATATCACATTTATTCTATGCTTTTAACAAAATGTATAATGGCTGCCGGTTCTGAAGAGAAGTCAAAATATATTTCTAAATCTTTTGTTTCATCGGTTCCTGTATCAATAGGAATTATACTAAATTCCTCTTTTGGATTATCATCTCCTAAATTCATATTAAATGCGTAACCCAGCGGTCTCCAAAAGTAATCGAAATCAATTTTTTCATAATCTACACCGTTTACTGCATTTCCCCCTAATCTAAAGTAGGTTTTCAGCCATCCATCAGCATACAGCGGCCCCGTACAAAAAGTAGCAGCTGAAACTTTAATTGGAGTCTTCGACGATTTCTCTACAAAAATTTAAATTCCAGGTTTAACTCTTACATTTATGTCATTAACATAATAATATGTAATAAAGCCGGTAAGCGGTTCAGGCGTTGGTTTATTAATATCAGTTGGTGTCGGTGTTGGTGTTGGCGTTATTAAATCCGTACTGTCAGCACTTTTCGGAAAATCTTTTATCATTCCCAGCAAATATTTTTTCATATAGGCCAAATCAATAGCATCGATTTGGTTATTTCCATCTACATCCGCACAATAAAATCCTGTTTCAACAGGAAACGTGTCAACCATACCCAATATATATTTTTTCATGTACAGTAAGTCAATAGAATTAACGTCATTATCCCCATTAACGTCACCAATTAAAACATTATTGTGTTCTGTTTCAGCTAAAATACTTTTGTTTCCTGAAATACTTGCATTTCCCTCACTACCGTTTTCCGCAGCAAAAGTGTTAAACCTTAGAAGCAGCAAAATAAAGACTGCTGACAATAGCAAAACTTTTTTCATAAATACCCCTCCCCTATTTGTCTTTTCATTATAATAATCTCACAATAAAAAACTTTAGTCTATCTATTTTTACAACCAGTCATATCCTATGTTAATAATTATATTATAATTTTTTTATTATGTATACTTTAACATATTCCATATCTTTTGCTGATATATTTTGATATTAACGCTACGATATTCATCCCCTACTTATAAGTTAAATATTTTCCTATATTACGTCTTATTATAAAGGTACATTGCTATATTGGAATGAACAGGCGGTTTTATAAGAATGTAATAAAAAAAATACTTTTCATGGGCTTTATCGAATTTATTTAAAAACGTTATATCGGATTGTTTCCTGGTTATATTCCAAAAGAGGGGCGAAGAGACATAAAATTTTCGTTATAAATTTATTTCCGCTAAAAGCAACCATATACCTTTCTTCAAGTTCGCAGCCCAATCTGCATTTTGTACTTTCGGCCGTCTGCCCGAAATCGATTATATTAACTTTGTTTTCCATTCCCATCTTTAACATATGCAAAAGCATATTGTAATAAAGGTCAAAATCATCTCTTACACTATAATCCATTCCGCCAAAGACAAAGCTCATAAAGCCGTTATTTGTATAATACATTACAAAAGCAACCGGTTTGTTTTCATTATAAAAAACATCAATATTGCAATTGGACAATTGAAAAAAAGTTATAGGTAATGTTTCAAGGGGAAACCGGCTTTTCTTTAAGACTTGAAGATATAAATTATAAATCTCATAATCAAATTCCCTGTTATTAATTCTTATAACTTTTATATTTCGTCCTTTTTCCAGAGCTTTTCTGACTCTTCTTCTATAAGGACTGCGAAGGTTTTGCAAATAATCTTCAAAATTTTTAAAGCAGTTTAAAAAAACACAGCTAGATAAAGTCTTTCCGACAGCTGCACAGTTTCCAGAAATCCCTAAAGTGTCCTCCTTCTTAAGATTAAGCATCAAAAACAAACCTTTTTTCTTTTTATAATCTTCAATCAAAGCTTGCACATCACCCACATATCCTTTGCAGTCCACCGAAGCCGGTGGAGCAATAACCGTAAAGGGAAGCTGCAATTTTATCTTTCCAAAGGTAAACAGATTTAATTTCATCCGATATTCACAGGCACAGTAAGATGGATGGATTACAGCCTTAACTTTGCGTTCATCTGTAATGGCAGACAGTATAACATCGCTTGAAAGCCAACCGTTGGCTGATACTTTTTCATCCCATTCCCTGTTAGGCAGAGAAACTTCCTTTCCTTCAAATCTCTTTTTCATAAGTGAAAAACTCCTTATAGGGCTGCTTAGCATACCGATATGTTATTGCTTTTGATTTTGTATTTTCATCTAATATCCAGCTGCTTAAAATCCTTTTTGTATTTTTCGGTGCTGCCTTTATTGCTGCGTCAAAGAGAGACAAAATCACACCAAACTGTCGGTATTTGGGTAAAACGGCTATTTCCATTACCTTTGCCGTTTGAGGTCTTTTCCCAAGCAGCTTATATTTAATAAAAGTTATAATAGAGGCACCTTTTCCCACAGGCACCAGTTCATTATAGTCAGGGTACCAAAGAATAAAGCCTACATCTTCTCCCTTTATCTTTGCAAATATAAGATTGCGATTTTCCAATAAAGGACGCAAGTCCTTGAACAAATCGGTATCTTCCTCATAATCCCTGAAACAATAATATTTATGTCCATCAAAAGTTTTGTTATTAAGGTCAGTGTATCTTTGCATTGTTTTATTAAAGCCAGCACCAAAATCGGCATATTCGATGGATACCTTTTCAATTTGGTTTTTAAACTTATTTATATCTTCATTAATTCTCTCTCTTACTAAGCTAACATCCTCAAAAAAGCTTACGAATTTAACTTTTGAAAAGTTTTCAAAATATTCGTGATAATAAAGAGGCGAATAACTTTCCCCAAAGGATGGAACCCCTGTATCGCTGCCCAACCCAACACTGTAGTTTACATGCCCGTCAAGGGCCACCACAAGTCTTTTACAAGAATTCTTCCTGCCAAAATCCTCGGCATAACCGATTAACATAGAGACAGCTTCGCGACATTCCGGAAGAGCTTCAAAAAAGGATACGCAAAGTTCGTTGGGTAACTTATTGTTTATTATTAATACACAGGCACAAAGAATTTTATCCTTTTCTTTAACTGCAACCATCTCCTGCAGCGAAGATTTATAAAACGGTCTGTGCTTTTCACAAACGATTTTAACAACACTGCTCTTATTATCCTTAAAATTCTTGTCATCTTTATAAACTTTTTTTATAAAAGCAAGATATTCTCTTAATTCAATCTTTGAAATCTGCAATCTGTACCACCCTTAAATTATATTTGGTGTAATTCCCTTTGAAATCTGATATTTGTAATATAAGTTAACATAAAAGTAAAATAGATTTTTTAGGGGATGATTAAGAAAATCTTTTCTTAAGATTGTTCGTTTGATGATACTTTTAAGAGAAAAAACCCTTTTGTATAATCTCCAATATTCCTCCGTCAATGCTTCCGCCGACATATTCTTTGGCTTGTGCACAGCAAAAGCCCCGTTAAACTGATATATATCCTCCGTTATAATCCTTCCTGCCTTTTTCATTTCATCATAAAAAACCGTTCCGGGAATTGGTGTGAGAATATAAAAACGGGGAACAGTTATTTTGTTTTCGGTTATAAAATCTGCAGTATTTCGGATGCTTTCAACGGTATCGCCGTCGGCTCCAACCACCATCTCTGTTGAAACATCTATACCTGCAGCCTGGACTTTTCTTATCTGTTCTTTGTATTTCGATACTTTAGCCCAAGACTTATGCATAGTATTAAGGCTTTCCTGGGATATGCTTTCAATACCGAAAGACAAGGTAATACACCCACTTTTTGCAACAGCCCTTAATACTTCCTCATCATCGGCAATGGAAATTTCACATTGGGAAAGCCATGTCATATTGAGTTTCTCAATCTCTGCACAAAGTTCTAAAATATACTCTCTGTCGGCAAGTATATTGTCATCTAAAAGAAGAAACTTCTTATATCCCAATTCTTTAATATATTTTATATCCCTAATGACTTCAGATATTTCACGGCGGAGGTAGCGATTTCTATACAGGCAGTAAACCGAGCAAAAGGAACAGGAATTAGGACAGCCTCTTCCTGCTTGGACGGGCAAAAAATCACCAATTCTTTTACCTTTAAAAATTTCATATTTCGGAAGAGGATAACTTAACTTCGCAAGGGGAATATTGTAAAACTCCTGCAAGCTTCCCTTTTCAAAATCGGAAATGAGTTTGGGAAACGCTAATTCTCCATCTCCAATAATAACACTGTCACAATACTTTTTTGCTTCCTCCGGCATAAGACTTGCCATGTATCCGCCCATTACAACCGTCTTCCCACGCTTTTTAAACTCTTTTGCAATGTCAATGCTTCGGATAATAGCATGGCCCATGCCGGATATGGCAATTATATCCGCATCGGTGTCAAAATTGACATCTTCAATTGTTTCAAGACAGCATTCAAATTCCCAATGGGGAACTAAGGAGGCCAGTATTGCAGGAGCTAGCCCTACAAAATACAAACGCGATTTTTTAATCAGTTTTTTACCCTCAAAATAAGGCGTTGATTGAATAAAATATATCTTCACCAATATCCCCCATTTTTTCTTTTCAAATAAGTTAACATATTTACAACTCGGTACAAAATGACCTTATCTTTATACCTTAATGTCTACTTTCCTCTAATTACCTTCTTTATATACTGCCAAGTGATTTGAGCAGCACCAAGCGACAGTTTCAAAGTTGTTATTATTCCATAACGTCTAAACATATAAATTACATTTTTCTGTCTTATGGTTATCTTATAATAAAGCTTTATAATTTCAAAATAATACCTTCTTGCACTTATTTTTTCAGGCTTTATTACAAGATGCGCCATATCCCACTTTTCATGCTGATCATAGGGAATAATCAATTGATCTTTGTACTTCTCAAAATAGGGTGTTCCCGGCATTGGAGTAAACGGCTGGAGATTAACAAAGACAAGTTCCAAATGCTTTATGTATTTATAAAGATTCTTAAAATCCTTTTTGTCCCAGTCTACACCTAAAATAATAGTTGCATAACACTCTATTCCATACTTTTTCAATATTTTTACTGCTTTCTCATTGTCTTTAATTTTAGTTTTTTTGTTAAATCCGTCAAGCTCCTTCTGAGTAGCAGCCTCTATTCCTACAATTACTGAATTTAATCCCACCTTCGATAAAGCTTCTATAATATCTTCATTTGCTGCTATAAAATCTGCTCTTCCATATACCAAAAAGTTCTTTTCAATCTTATTTTCTTTGACTTTATTGTAAAACTCCAAAAGTCTTTCACGATTAAATAGAAAATCATCATCCACAATATAAACTTCTTTTTGAGGAATTTGTAAAAGTTCCTCTATTACATCGTCGATTTCTCTAGCTTTATAGGGTGAAATTTGCCTGCAAAAACAGAAGTTGCAGTTATAAGGACATCCGAAAGATGTTTTAATAAGAGCACATTTATTGGCAAACAGATAATAATATTTATCGGTATACCTTTTCGGCAGACTCCTATCGGCAAGGCGCACCTTTATGTCTTCACAATTGGCAGCTTTATAAAAATCTTCAGCACTCCTTGCTATATAATCTATGTATTCGCATTTAAAGTCCTCGGGACAAACAGTGGCATGAACACCTCCGACAGCCACTTTTATATTCTTATCTATCTTTTTTATTGTTTCTGCATATTGCTTCATGATACCGACGTGACTTATATAACCGGTTATACCGACAAGTTCCGGCGAAAATTTGCGGATAAAATACTCTATAGGCTTTTTTTCCAATATCATATCCACAATTTCAACTTCATGGTTATTGGCCTTCAATACAGCCGAAAGCTGCATAAGCTCAAGCGGTTCACACATCATTACACTTTGGAGCCCTATAGTTTCTTTATGGGGTCGGGGACGTATTAATAATATCTTCATAATTTTTCCCTCAAGGCAAAGCCATAAATCAATGATATAAAACTTTTTTCCAAAATCAAAAAAATCTCCTACACAACTAATTCATAATACAACTAATTCTTCAAAGCATTTCATCTTCCTGTTGCTTACTTTTCTTTTTCTTATAGTATTCATTTACCAAGCTTCTATATCCATATTCCTTTATCGTCCGGTATCTAAGATTGTAATTTGCTTTTGTATGCTTTCCTGTAGCTATGTAACGAATGCATTCAAGAAAATATCTATCTAACTTATGAAGGCTATCCGATGTATTGATTAACGGAAAGAACCACCTTGTCCATGTCAGCTCGTGATTATTGGGATTATTGTATAACTTATTATTTATTACTCTTATATAGGCTCTTATTGCTCTCTCATCGGAAGCATTATTCTTTATCTTCCACCGGTAAAGCGCTCTTGCCTTTCTTCTCATCTTGCCCTTCATCTTCTTGAGTGAAACATCGGAAACATCTACCACACCATTTATATATTTTATTCCGAGAAAATTCCATTCTCCGTAGGGCTCTGAGTAATAAATCTTTTTAGGGTTGATTGTCAGTCCTTCCCTAAATAGGTAGCTTTCAATATATTCCCGATGTCCTTCCAATTCCGCCCTGGATTTTGCAAAAACAATTATGTCATCGGAATATCTGGCATAGGAAATTCTTTTATTTTGAAAATACCAATCCATATCCATTAAATACAAATTTGCCAAAAACGATGATATGGGAACGCCTGCCATGATTCCTTTGCGTTCTTCTACTATTTCCCCTTCTTCATCAATCACAAAGGGATTTAGTAATATCTCTTTGATCAAATTATATGTAGCCTCTTCCTTTATCAATACCTTTTGTAATCGAGGCAGTATCCTTTCAACGTTTACTGAATTGAAATAGTCATGAATGTCCAGCTTATACGAGTAATACTCACTGATATCCGGTTTATTCACAAGGGATGCAATTGCTTTTCTGACTCCTTGGTCATGCCTGAATGAGAAGAGATTGTCGGCAAAAATCTTATCCTTTTCATGCAATAAAAAAGCAATAATCTTTAAAACATATTTCTCGGCCTCATCATAGGTATACACTATTCTCTTTTTGTCTACACCTATCTTATTCAAAATATATTTCTTAGGATATGGAAACGGAACGGCATTTTTAATATTATCCAAAACAATACTATACTTTCGCCTATCTATGTATTCTCGAAGCATACGTAAATCTCTTTTTCCAATATGTCCGCTGCTTTCGCAATAGGTATAGTATTTTTCCCATTCTATTGGGTCTTCTATCCTCTCAAGGTAGTCCATTCTATCCCCCAAAAACCGATAAAATATTTTAATCCGTCTATTGTCTATATTGCATAAAAAAATAGAGAAGAAAACTTTAAAACGAATTATAATTCGTTTACGAGACGATACAGAAATCAACTACCTGCACAGTTATCAAACGATTTCTGCTGCGCCCCTTGCAGGTGCGAATACGCATTCTTCTCTACAATTAGGATTATACATAATACCAACCTTTCAATCAAGCTTAAATTAAAATCAAGTTATTCATTGTTCTCCATGTTGGAGGAGTAAAAACTTTAAATAGCCTTACTTATATAACAAAAATTCTTCTTAATTTTATTAAAAGAACTTTCAATATAAAAATTACTGAACCAAAATTTATACAAGCATAAAGCGGTGCTTTCCTCCTTGCCCAGGCCAGCTTTATAGACAATTTATAATATTCATAGGTAAACCTCATAACACTCATATGCTTTGGCTTTAAAATACAATGGAATAGATCCTGTTTCCTTGGGTCAAGGGTTAAGAGCCTGTTCTTGTATTTAGGATAAGCTGCCGCTCCCTGCATTGGAGTAAAAACCGATATGGTCGGAATGATGTTTCTTGCCTTTATCCACTTGTATAAAGCTTTAAATTCATCTTTGGACATATCCTGATGAACTATAAACAGCCCGGCACAGATAATATCAAGCTTGTTTAGTATCCTTACACATTCTTCGTTTTGCCTTGCCGACACCTCTTTATTATAGCCTTCAAGCTCTTTGTCGGTCGTTGCTTCTAAGCCCACCATCACAAGAGAAAGTCCTATATCTTTAAGTTCAGCCATAAGTTCTTCGTTTTCTGCAATAAAATCCGCTCTCCCATATACCAGATATTTTTTATCAATTTTCTTCTCGCGTATTAACCTAACAAATTGCTGAAGATACTCTTTATCAGTCAAAAAATTATCATCAGTAATGTGGATGTTTGGAGCATCGGTAGTCATAATTTCATTTACCAGTTTTTCAACCTTTTTGCAGGCATACTTACCTAAGTTCCGATTGGTGCAATAGCAGAAAGTACATGAGTTTTTGCAACTATAGGAGTTTTTTATCAGTGCAAGGGGATGGAAAGTCAAATACCGATACCGGTCCCTGTTTCTATAGAAATAAGTCCTATCCACCTCCGGTAAATCGTTTGGGTCCTCAACCACCTTCTTGTTTACCTTCCATTTTCCTTCTTCCCGATAACAAATTCCACAAATTTGCTCTAATTCGACAGCTGAACTTTTATGCCCAATAAAATCTATAAGCTTTATGAAGTATTCCATACCACTTAAAAGGTATATATAATCGGTCTGGGAATCAAAAAAATTCGAGTAATTTATCTCAGCATGACTTCCCCCTATTATCACGGTAATATTAGAGTCAAACCTCTTTATTAAGCGTGTCAATTTTTTCATCAGCTTCTCCTGCGTGATGTATCCCGTTATACACACTACCTCAGGCGAAAATTGCTTAAGCCTTTTTTTAAGGGGAGTCAGGTCATGCCTTCTATCGTAAATAAATGCTTCATGACCATGATTTTTCAGCGCCGTATAAAGATATTCCAATTCCAAAGGCTCATGGTCAACAAGATTTGTATAGCTAAAGATTCCTATTGTTTCAGGCTTAATAAGAAGTATCTTCATTGCTTCAGACCTCTGTTGGCATATTTTCTATCAAAGGTTTTCAACAATCCATCCAAGAATATCCTCGGATAATTAAACTAGTACAGTAAATCAAACTGAATCTGAAATTATTATACAGCATTTTTGCGTTCTTCATAAAACAAGCTTCTGTCGGGCTTGAAATTATAATCGATAATAGGTTCCCCACAGGGATTTTGAATACTTGCCACCCTCTTATCGTAATGCGGTCTTATCAACAAATATTTCTGCCTGCCTATAAGATTTCCACCTTTCTATAACATACCGGCAAACTTCTTCTGAAATATTTCTTTTAAAACCATCCTGTCCTTTTGGTATCATAAGCAGTTTTAAATATAGTCCTAAACCAAATTTTGGGATAAGTATACACATACAGCATATAAACCCTTAGCATAAACATGAATGAAGACATTTTTTCAGGTTTTATTGTGATATGTAAACCATCAAGCCGTTTTGACTTGAACTTTATCAAACGGTCCTTATATTCTTCATAGGCATCGGTACCTTTATAGGGAGTAAATATTCCAAAAACCACCCACAACAGATTATTTTCTTTTATGAACTTACGCAGTGTTTTAAAATCCTGCTTTGATGACTTATGACTTACAACAAACAATCCGTTACATACAATGTTATTATTTCTTAAATTTTTGATGGCCTTAACATTTATTTCTCTTGAAGTTTGCTTATTATAATCTTCGAGAAACTCATCATTTATTGCTTCAAGACCAACTAAAATATCTCTAAAGCCTGCCTTATACATAAGTGGCAGTATATCAGGATTTTCCGCTAAAAAGTCAGCCCTTGAATATGCCATAAAATGCTTGTTAATCTTTCTTCTTATAATTTCATTACAAAAGATTTCAACCCGTTCCTTATTAATCAAAAACGTGTCGTCCACAAACCATATTCTGGGATGGTCAATTTCTTCAATTTCATTGATGACATCGAAAATGTCCCTCTCGGTATAAACCCCGCTATTCATTTTTGCACAATAGCAAAAGGTACAAGAAAAGGGACAACTGAAAGAAGCCTTAACAAGTGCAAAGCTGCCTTTAAGGAAAATAAAATTTTTCTTTAATCCTTCACGAAAAGCAGTCCTGTCCGGACGGGTTATAAAGCAGTCAACAGGCTTTCCTTTCTCCTTAATAATCCACTTATTATTTACCTTAAAACAAATTCCTGTCTGTTTTTCAAGAACTTCAGGTGCGAATCCACCTAAAAGAGCATTTTTCATGGAATTTAAACCGTTATCATGGTATACAAAATCTATACTGTCGGTAAAAAAATCTTTATAGTTCAACTCTGCCTCAGGACCTCCCACCGTGATGTAAAGGTGGGGAAATTTTTTCTTCAATCTATTAGCTGTACGTATTATATAATCAGTGGTATTAGCATTAGAAGTAAATCCCACAAAATTAAAACCACCCTTTTTAATTTTCCGAACCAATCTGTTAAACCGGAAATATCGTGAATACTGAAATTCATCGAAGATTTCACATTCGATATTTAGATCTCTGCAAAGGCCGGCAACATACTCAAGGCCTAAAGGCTCTAAATTGGCAATAATAGATGAAAATTTCGGTCTTACAAGCAAAAATTTTATTGTTTTTGACCCCATTATTATTTACCTCGTATTAATTTTTAAGAATTGATACTTTACTAAACACTCCAAAATTTATGACTTGATAAATATAGCTTCGATTTGCCTTTTCTACAAGCCTGCTCCACATAGCAACCTGTAAAAAGCGAGAATAACTTCATTTATTTCTATTCAAAACCTTTAATAATAATAATAATAATATTTTAACTTTATAATATTTTAACTTTCGATAAACATAAAAGCAATATTATGATTTTTTATTATTAGTAAAAAACTATTTCAAAACTTATCCGAAATATGTTTACATATTATAAATATATTTTTCACATCCTACGTGTAAACATGCTAATCCTGCTGCCCCTCATTATTTCAGCTTGTTCAATCCTAAAGAGCAGCAGATGAATGGCAACCGGATACTTCATTTCTCTTTTCTATCGCTAAAACAAAGTCATCTGTTCCGACTTAACTTTATAAAATGCCGATTCCAACCCTTCCTGGGACTTAACCAGTTTAGACTGTATTACGCTCATATTCATCCCTGTAAGCTGTCTATGTATGAGACTGTAGACTACATCAAACTGCATATAAATATCCACCTGCATGTGCCCTGTCAGACATATCATCTGGGTATTTGTGCCCTTGGCCAATTCAAATATATAGGATAAAAGATATCCAGCATTAGCCTGTCCAAAGGGATTGTCTATCCATATAACTTTACTGGAATCCGGCCATCCCGTCTTTTTAACTCTAAGGTAAGAAATAATTGAAATGAACATGGCAAAAAATCCGGCAAGTTTTTCTCCTCCAGACCAATTTATAACCACTTCCCAAGGAATATACCTAGATGCTCCTGTAGCCTCAGGTTTAAATACCTTTATTGAATATTCATTGAGGTTTGTTATCGCATCCAACAGACTTACAGGAGACATAATTTTTGATATCTCCCCGTCAATCTTGGCAGGGTCATATTTTCCATCTGCTTTCATCTTTTCAATCTCTTCGATGGAATGCTCTATATATTTTGTCATCAAAGCTTTTCCTTCTTCAGGATGCAGTTGGGGCATTTCAATCACTATAGTCTTCCTGTTTACTCCATCGATATTTATTTTCGAGTAGGTATCAACTCTCTTTAGTTCTTCATAAACTGCCTCTGCCTTGCTGTAACAGCGTTCCACTATCTCATTCTTGTCCCTTAGTGATTCCTCCAATTGCAGCTGTGCACCCTTCTTCATGTTTTCAACGCTGTCAATTATATCTTTGAACAAACCCTTAACATACGTATAATTATATTTATCATTATTCATTATCTTTTCAATAATCATTCTGATTGTCACATTTTCTGCCCAATCAGCATCTTTGTATAGCTCATCGTAGCTCTTCTCTACTGTCGATTCTATCTGCTTCAATTCTTCGAGTAAGTTTTTGTAAATATCGCGGTTCTCGTTGATAATAACATCTATTCTTTCCACCGGAAGCTGAAGCATATCCCACATAGAAATACTTTCACCGTTATGTACGAGACTGTCCATGTACTCCCTTGATTCGCTTCGAATTGTTATTTTATTTATATTAATGTAGTCTTCAATTCTCCCTCCGGACTGCAAAAGTCTTTCTCTTCTTTTTTTAATTTCTTCAAGCTTTTTTGAGTTCTTTTGCCTTTTTCTGTTAAAAGCTTCTATCTGAGAATCAAAAGTTTCTGCATCAACACTTTCAAACGTTTCAAACTCAAAGGGTTCTAATTTGAAATTTTTCTCAATATTCTTCTTGTGCTCCTTTATCTCTCCTTCTAATGTCTTTATTTGGTCGGAAATTGTTCTCTCATTTTCCCTTATCCTCTTATTTTCAGCTTTCAGTAAATCAAGTTTTCTCTTTTCCTCTTCAAGTTCTTCATCGGAAAAAGATATTACCCTGCCTTCAAAATCAGCCTCACAAAATCCTTTATTGTGAATCTCTTTTATTCTTCGCTTTACATCCTTCATTCGACTCTCTATGAATTGTTGAATACGCTCAGTCTCACTATTGGCAATTTTTCTCTCAAGGCCTTGAGCTCTTGAGAGAATTTCTTCCAGGCTGCCTTTTATATCCATAGCAGGCTTATCTATATTAAGCTTTACTGATATTTGGTCCAGTTTTTCCTTGTTACTTTGATTTTCTCTTACATATGCCTCAAGATTTCTTTTGGTATCTTCGATCTTCTTTGACGTAGAATTAAGCTCTTCATTGAGATTTCTCTTCTCTTCTTCAACTCTAACCAGTATTAACTCCTCTTCTCGGTATCCCTTTTCCAGTTCCTTTATCTTCCCAGAAAGTTCAATATATTCAGTAAGATTGGCTATATCGGTGTTTTTCTCATCTATAAGCCTCTCTATATTACTTATGGCATTTTCATTTTCTTTTATTGTCTTTTTAAGCAGCTCCTTATTTTCTTGAAGCTCTTTTAAAGAAGCTTCATTTTCATATATCTTTTTATCAAGCTCATCAAGTTGACTTTGCATTTCCTTCAGATATCCCTGTGGGTACAATTTCACAAATTCAGAACACCTTTCGATAAGCCCCGTTATTCTTTCCTGATCAATTCTTATTGCTTTACAATTTTCCTCAAATCTTAAAATATTTTGAGCCAAAGTGTTCAAATAATCAGCAAAAGCATCGGAATTCAATGCAAAAGTATTATTATTGGCAAATACAACATAAGCTTCCATACTACCTAATCTATCAATACCGGAAGAATGCTTATCTTCTCCTGTCGGTGTAAAAATTCCGTCCTCAGAATCAACTATAAAGGTAACAGGAGAACTTTCAACCAGTTCAAGTATCTGATTTTTCAGTGAGAATTTGCCCGAATCTGATATTATTTTCTCAAATTCAGCCTTCTCCAGTACAATTGAATGACATAAAAGCGGATTTCTGTGCAAAAATTCTTCTCTCAAATCCTCACGCTGGTTCTTCAGCCACAACGATCCGGGTATACACCTTATACCGTTGCTTTTCAAAAACTCATACACCTTTTTAAGCTCCATATCGGGAATATAATATTCAATGCCTTCATAAAGCAATTTTCTCTTTTGAAGTTCGTGATATTTTCCAAGAACCTCGCTCAAAGAATTATCCACCTTTGCCTTATGAGCTTTCAAGGACTCCAATGCACTTTTGCTGTAGACATCACCATCGATTTCATACATACTTATTTCTCTGTTTATTTTTGAAAAACGTTCCTCAAAAACTTCTATTTCTTCATTTTTGGTCTTACGGTTCTGCTCTAGTGCAGCGACAGCTTCTTTAATTCTCGTTTCACTGATAGAAATATCATCACAAGATTTATTTGCCTTCTCAATCTCTTCTGTCAAGTCTCTTTTCTTATCCGAAAGCTTGTCCCTTTCATCTATAAGGTTTTTAAGTCCGGCATTTGAGTCTACCAATAACGTCATATCCTTTACGAAATAGCTCGTAAGTTTTGATTGTCTGTCCTTATTGTCATCTAGTCTTGTCTTTATAGAGGACAATCTGTCCCTTATACTGTCCCTTTCACTGTCTTTTTCCTTTAACTCCTTCTCAATTGCTTCCTGTTCTTTCCTTAATTTTTCCAATTGCTGTTTCAACTCTTCAATAAGCTTCAGAACTTTTTCATTTTCCTCAACCAGAATACGTTTTGCAAAAAACAGACAGCTCTGGTACTCTCTCTCTATCTCCTCCTCTTTCTTTGAAGCTGTTTCAAGCTGTGCCTTATATGTATTGATTTCTTTTCT
>Ga0134097_1001563_pt1 | contig 16357 bp, 11 predicted proteins | sample 8_3taG_FD_94450 | JGI IMG/M metagenome (GOLD analysis project Ga0134097, IMG submission 94450) | Switchgrass degrading microbial communities from high solid loading bioreactors in New Hampshire, USA - 8_30_10_142_A2 metaG | ecosystem: Engineered > Bioreactor > Semi-continuous > Anaerobic >... | reverse complement strand
AGAGGTGCCCGTGAATCGCTGGATTGCGCACTGGCGCTTCATGAACTGGTCAATATGGGCGTAACGAACATCATAACGTTTGATGCCCACGACGCGAGAGTGCAAAACGCAATACCGTTAAGCGGGTTTGAGAACGTACTTCCCAACTACCAGATGATCAAGGCGCTTAAGAATACGGTCCCGGATTTTTGCTTTGACTGCAAGAACGCCATAATCATATCGCCCGATGAAGGCGGCATCAACAGGGCGATGTATTATGCTTCGGTCCTCGAGATGGACCTCGGCATGTTCTACAAGCGCAGGGACTATTCCACCGTTATAAACGGCCGTAATCCGATAGTGGCACACGAATACCTCGGAAATGATGTGGCCGGTAAAGACGTGATCATCATCGACGATATGATCTCATCGGGAGACTCCATTCTGGACATAGCATACAGACTGAAAAGCTCGGGCGCCAGGAGAGTATTCGTATTCGTGACCTTTGGGCTTTTCGCGAACGGACTTGATAAGTTCGATGAAGCATATAAGGCAGGAAAGTTTGATAAAATCTTTACAACCAACCTTATTTATGTCCCGGAAAGCCTGAAACAACGTGAATGGTACAGCATGGTCGACATGAGTAAGTTCATAGCTTTGATAATAGATACTCTTAACTATGACAAGTCGATAAGCAGCCTGCTCGATCCCGTTGATAAGATCAACAAACTTCTCGGAAGGGGAAAAAATATCGACGGTGAAAAGTGATAATATACTTTGATGTATATACCTGACATGCATATGGGGCTGCCCGTTAAGCGGGAAGCCCCATTATTTTTATTTACAGCACATTCTTCATCCATATCGATACGATGGATCGGTTGATACCCGATATCTGAACAGCCGCATATAATGCTGAGTCTTATCGCGGCCCGCCCCGATCCGGTGCGGCCGATATTATTGCTCCTTTTCACGTATGATCTCATATATATTGGAGCATATTTCATCCGCGGCTTCCACGGAAAAACTTTCGGCCAACACTTTTATATAAGGCCTCGATGAATTAGGCGCTATGTGGACCCAGCCGGTGCCTACAGGGAACCTTATGCCGTCCCCGAGCTGGCGTTTCTCAGAAATAGACGAAAGCTCCCTCATCAAAGCTCCCCTGTCTCCGGCAAACGGGTATTCCTTCGCTATCTGGTGGAACGCGGGAATCTCTTTTACAAGGGACGAAACCGTCCTGTTCGTCCTGCCAATATACCCGAGCAGCTTTATTGCCGCAAGGGATGCATCATGGAAAAATGCGCAGTCCTGAGCGTGCTTCCAGTACTCCTCATCCCTGCCTCTTCTGACGATCCGCGCTTTTTCCTGCAATGCAATATCCTCGACTGCCTGAGGAGCGTCAAAGGAAACCGCACACACGCGGTTGCCTTCCCTGAAGTGTATCAGGACCAGCAGAGCCAGGACTTTATCAGGGCCAAGTTTATGCCCGTCTTCATCAGTGATGAACAATCGCGTTCCGTCTCCGCTTAAGGCCAATGTGAAATATCTTTCTGCCTGGTGGTCTATGCCGCCGCTCTTTTCCAGGACGGCTCTGAGAAGCTTCCCCGGAAGGTTGTCGGCCTGGATCCTCACCGCCGCCCTTCCCATCGTCCTTTGGATCAAATACTGTTCATAGGCAAGGGCTGTGCCGATGGCGAACCTGTCATTTCCAAACCGACCTGCCACCTGCGACGGGATCGCCGATCTGACAGCCAGATTCAAACTTCTCTCAATGGCATGTGTTATATAAGTCCTACCCCGGCAGGACATCCGAATCGCGATCTGTTCACCCGCCTGCTCAACGAATACGGAAACCGCAGCCCCGTAAGTTTCTCCGGCAAATGTCGCTTCCGCAAAGAATCGCGCGTCATGCCGTATGGCGTCGCTTCCGACGCTGCGTACTCCACAGGCAAGCGCCGATGCCAGAGTCTCCGACATCGGGCTCCCGTCATGCCCTATCGCTATCTTTCCATGACTTCCGAGGGCTGATCCGATACGCAGACATACCTCGGGTGAAAGTTCGCTTATGTCCCCTCTCAGGTCACCATGAGAATCGAAGGGAAGATATCCCCTTCCTCCGTGCTCGGAATATATGTTCCATTTTGCGGAGCCTCCTCTTTTCACCCGGAGACCGGGCCACACTTTTACGCCGGGTGACAAAGATACGGAGTCCTCCACTTCTGTGCTTTCACCCAATATACAGCCTTCGCTTATAACGGCTTCACGTCCTACAACAGTGCCCTCGCAGAGTACAGCCCCTCTTATTTCGGCGCCTTGCCGGACGGTTGCAGCATTCAGCACCGAATACTCAATGCAAGCGTTCTCACCGATGGTGCTGCCGCTCCCTATTACCGCATAGGGACCGATAACCGCACCGTTGCTGATGCGTACGTTTTTCCCGATATAAACCGGCGGATGGAGCGTTACATTGCCGGGAAGTTCAGACTGTATACAGTAGCCGTCCGATTGCCAGTTTCCTATGTCAATATTGGTTTTACCGTGAAGTATATCGAAATGACAGTCGGCATATGCTTCCGGATCACCTATATCGCACCAGTATCCTTCCGCAACGATGCCATATAACTTTGCCCCGTCACGAAGCATATCGCGAAACACGTCTTTTGCAAAATCGACCTGCACGTTCGGTTTTATCCTGTCCAGAACCTTCGGGCTGAGGATATAGATCCCCGTGTTGACTGTATCGCAAAAGACCTGGCTCCATGATGGCTTTTCTATGAACCTTTCTATCCTGCCGTCCGGTCTGGTCATCACTAGACCATATTCCAGCGGTTTTGGATGCCTGTAAAGTACGATCGTGGCTTCGGCACCTGTTTCGCGGTGCCTCTTTATACATGCTTGCAGGTCTATGTCACATATCCCGTCCCCGGATATTACAAGAAAGTCGTCGTCAACAAAGTCCCTGCAAAGTGCAACACTTCCCGCAGTGCCCAAAGGCTTGTCTTCTATAGAGTAGCTCAGATCCATGCCTTCGGGAGGATTTTCTTCAAAGTAACGGATAATCTGGTGGGGCATATACTGTAATGTAGCCCTGACCTCCCTTATTCCGTGGCACTTGAGCAACTTGAGGATGTGTTCCATCACAGGCCTATCGAAAACCGGTATCAGCGGCTTTGGACGGCCGATACTCATCGGCTGCAACCTGACGCCTCTTCCCCCGGCCATAATTACTGCTTTCATGAGATCTCCCTTCTGTAAGACGGAAAAAATAATCAGTGCGGACTGACCCGCACTGATTATTATTGTCCCCAATATAAGGATTTTATTCCTGTTCGTCCAGAGACAGGCTGAAACTCGGCATGAAGTGTTCGATAAAGTATTCAACTTCCGGCATTTGCAGCTTCTTCAGGTTTTCCCAGACCTGTTCGCCGGCCTTCTTGAATTCCGTGTTCCCGGTCTTGAGCTCCTCAACACACTTTATATACGCAGCAAGCCGGTCCGCAGCCTTCACGAACGCTTTTATTTCCTCATCGGAATCTTCGAAAATCAACGGTCTGTATGTCTCCTTCAGCTCATCCGGCAGATATGTCAGCAGCTTTTCCTTGGACAAGCGTTCAACTTCCTTGTAATCCTTCATGATCGATGGGTTGAAATACTTTACAGGCGTAGGGAGGTCGCCGGTCAGGATTTCGGAAGCGTCATGGAACAGCGCCGCCGCCGCACATGCATCAGGATCGGCAGGTTTTCCGAATATATCCCTCCTGATGCAAGCAAGGGCATGCGCAAGGACCGCCACCATATGCGAATGCTCCTGCACGTTTTCCTGTATTCCGTTCCTCATAAGTCCCCAGCGCTGTATGTATTTCATACGTGATATCAAAGCATAAAAGTGATAAATCTTCATTCGACGCCCGCCATTTCAATTATTTCAGTCAATCGATCGTTTTCGACTGCTTATATGTTAGCATGGCTGCGTGTATCAGTCAAACACATATTACATTTCAGATACCTGTTATACGATAATGTGAACACCTGATGCATTATAATTTGATAATAATTTGATTGCGTCTTCCAATGTACTCCTGTTGAACGGAAACATCCTCTCTATCTCATCGCCCTGGGTCTTTTCCCATAAGTTATTACATGTTTTCTTGTGCGTGGTTTCAATAATATATTTTTCATATCTAATACATGACCCTTTATGATTCATTATCCTTTGATTCGCCTGTCTAACTACTATTGCGCTGAATAAGAAAAAGTTAATCTGTGCAGTCTTCTACAGCAAGGAATGGCGATGTCTTCCAGATATAGGTCCGCATATAGACAGCGCTCTTCTGTTGCGTGATCTCATCCTGGATTTAATAAAAAGAGGGTATTGTTTCTGCGGAAACAATACCCTCGATTTTCTTTTTGATCTCTAAGGGCCTATACAGTAAAGGCTTCCGAATTTCAGGCGTTAATTATTTTGCCCTCGGATTCTTTACCTGAGCCTGTGCCGCTGCAAGGCGTGCGATCGGTACGCGGTATGGTGAGCAGGATACGTAGTCAAGTCCCTGGTTGTGGAAGAACTCAACGGAAGACGGGTCTCCGCCATGCTCACCGCAGACACCGATCTTAAGGTTCGGCCTTGTTGTGCGTCCCAGCTTAGTGGCCATCGCAACGAGCTTGCCTGTGCCCTCGGTGTCAAAACGTGCAAACGGATCGAACTCGTAGATCTTGTTCTTGTAGTAGTCTTCAAGGAATTTGCCTGCGTCGTCACGGCTGAATCCGAATGTCATCTGGGTGAGGTCGTTGGTACCGAATGAGAAGAACTCGGCCTCTTCGGCGATTTCATCGGCGTTGACAGCGGCGCGCGGGATCTCGATCATCGTACCGACCCTGTATTGCAATTCTACTCCGCTCTCCGCGATTATCGCGTCGGCTGTCTCAGTGATGATCTGCTTGACGAAGCGAAGCTCCTTCTTTTCGCCTACCAGGGGAACCATTATCTCGGGAATGACGGGTTCGCCCGGCTCCTTGTTGACGTTTATGGCAGCCTCGATGATCGCACGGGTCTGCATTTCCGCTATTTCGGGATAGGATACTGCAAGGCGGCATCCCCTGTGTCCGAGCATCGGGTTGAACTCATGCAGGCTTTCTATCGTGGTATTGAGCTCCTCAAAGGAAACTCCCATCTCCCTGGCCAGCTCTTCGATGTCTTCCTTCTCCGTGGGCAGGAACTCGTGGAGCGGTGGGTCGAGCAGGCGGATAGTTACGGGATAGCCGCGCATTACGCGGAAAATACCTTCGAAGTCGCCGCGCTGCATCGGGAGCAGTTTATTCAATGCGCGTTTGCGATGCTCGGTATTCTTAGCAAGGATCATCTCGCGTACAGCCATGATCCTGTCGGATTCAAAGAACATGTGCTCTGTACGTGTAAGTCCTATACCTTCGGCACCGAACTCCAGAGCCTGCTTTGCATCGCGTGGTGTGTCAGAGTTGGTGCGGACCTTCAATGCGCGGATTTCGTCCGCCCACTGCATGAATGTGGCAAAATCTCCGCTTACGGTAGCATCGACAGTATCTATAACACCGAGATATACGTTTCCGGTCGAACCGTCGATCGATAGGTAGTCGCCTTCCTGGAGACGATGCTCGCCGATCATGATATAGTTGTCAAAGAACTTGATGGCATCGCATCCGGCAACGCAGCATTTGCCCATTCCGCGGGCAACTACGGCTGCGTGTGAAGTCATGCCGCCGCGGGCCGTAAGGATACCCTCGGCAACGTTCATGCCCTCTATGTCCTCGGGCGATGTTTCAAGGCGGACCAGAAGGGTCTTTTGGCCGGTTGCGGAAGCTTCTACGGCTTTTTCCGCCGTAAAGTAGATCTGTCCGCATGCGGCGCCCGGTGATGCGGGAAGTCCCTTGGCAACAGGCGTTGCCTTCTTAAGTGCAGTTGGGTCAAACTGCGGGTGCAGCAGTGAGTCAAGCTGTTTCGCATCTACCTTGAGCATGACTTCTTCCTTGGTGCACATTCCTTCGTTCACCAGATCGACGGCGATCTTCAGAGCGGCCTGAGCAGTACGCTTGCCGTTTCTGGTCTGGAGCATATAAAGCTTACCGTTTTCAATGGTAAACTCCATGTCCTGCATGTCGCGGTAATGCTTTTCAAGCTTTTCAGCGATTTCAGTGAACTGCCTGTAAATCTCAGGCATGGTCTCTTCAAGCAGTGAAATCGGATTAGGAGTCCTGATTCCGGCAACGACGTCTTCGCCCTGGGCATTCATCAGGAACTCGCCGTACAGCTTCTTCTCACCGGTCGACGGGTTGCGGGTAAATGCAACACCGGTACCGGATGTTTCGCCCATATTTCCGAATACCATGGACTGAACGTTGACTGCAGTACCCCAATCGCCGGGAATATCATTAAGCCTGCGGTAGGTAATAGCACGCGGGTTGTTCCATGAACGGAATACGGCCTTAACCGCCTCAATAAGCTGGGCCTTCGGGTCGGACGGGAAATCTGTACCCATCTTTTCACGGTACAGGGCCTTGAACAGCCTGACAAGCTCCTTCATATCATCTGCGTCAAGCTCTGTATCGTGTTTTACACCCTTCTTCTCTTTCATTTCATCGATCAGTTCTTCAAACTCGCTCTTGGGAAGGCCCATTACAACGTCAGAGAACATCTGGATAAAACGGCGATAGCTGTCGTAAACGAACCGCGGCTTATTGGTGAGCCGAACCATCGATTCAGCCACTTCATCATTGATTCCGAGGTTCAAAATCGTATCCATCATACCGGGCATGGAAGCACGGGCACCGGATCTTACGGAAACCAGCAATGGATTGTTCTTGTCTCCGAATTTCTTTCCCGTTATTTCTTCCATCTTAGCCATGTATTCAAAAATCTGGTTTTGGATTTCTTCCGAGATTTGCTCATTATCGGCGTAATAGCGCATGCAAGCCTCGGTCGTAACGGTGAAGCCCTGCGGAACAGGCAAGCCGAGATTTGTCATTTCCGCAAGGTTTGCGCCCTTTCCTCCGAGAAGTTCGCGCATTCCGCCGTTCCCCTCCGAGAACAGATAGACGTACTTCGTCATATTTTTTCCTCCTGTATCTGTATCAAATAGAAAACTGAAAGCCAATGAGTATTATAACACAAATTTTGTAATTTCAAATACTTTTTTCTAATTTTTTAAAAAAATAAACACCGAATTCAATCTTATAAACTATAAATAACTAACTTTTATTGAATAAATGGAGCTGGCTTCTGCAAACTATCCTAATGTGGCACTTATGCGGGATTACTTTATGTCGGATATCCCATATTTTTTCAGGGAGGTATTCAATGTTCGATATAAACAAATTGGATCCGGAATCGAGAGCATTCTACAACAGCCTTCCGCAAATCGCGCGCGATGCGATAGAAAAGAGCGCAAAAAGCGGTGTCAGATTTGAAAATGTCGACGATTTAAGGGATTACTATTACAACTATATAAAAGGATACGACAGCGTTATATACCAAAATACGCCTGACGCAAACAGCTCTGAGCTGGATCCTGACGACTCGTATATTTAAGAAAAAAGAGGCTGTTTCAACCGGAACCTGCAGGTCCTCTTGAAACAGCCTCATAATATCTGAAAAAATCATGAAAGCATAATATCAGCGCAGGATTTGGCCGATACCTGAGTAGAGCCTTACGCGGCCTTTTCCTTCGGCTTTGGCCCTGGCCAGAGCCTGTCTGGCATTGCCGAACAACTGCTTATACTCACTTGCATCTCTTCCGGATACTGCAACTCCGACACTGCACGTCACAATGTCATTTATCGGTTCTCTGCTCATAGGTCCGCGGAAACTGCGGCGGATCTGGTCGGCTTTCATTTTGGCGCTCTCGGTTGATATGACATTCCTCATAAAGACGGCAAAGCGACTGCTGTCTATTCGTCCGATCACATCTTCGCTGCGGAAACAACCGTTAAGCAATGCAGCCATTGACCGCAGTACCTCATCCCCTGCCATATGGCCATATTTCGCGATGATTTCATTCAAACAGTCCACTTCCACAAGCAAAAGGGCATGCAAATGGCCGTTGGTCCTCGAATCCAATATACTGCCTGCTATTTGCTCAAATGCCTGCCTGTTGTACAATCCGGTCAGACTTTCCCTTTCGCCCTCTCCGGTGTCGCTTCCGTTTTCATAAGATATATCCTCGACTGACTTGTAGTACAGGTAAACAGTAGATTTGTCGGTACCCGGATTTTCAGGCATCGCAAAGATCCTGAACCAGTCATATCCTCCGTCTTTCCTGATTATCCGGCACCTGTCCGTAATTTCGCTCTGTCCCGCTTTGAACAGAGTTTCCATAAGAGCATCCGTAATGAATCTGCGCTCGATCTGCTGCGTGTCGTCCGGATGGATACAGTTGCGCACGACCTGTTCAAAAGCTTCCGAGTACCGGCCGTTGCCTCTAAATAATGCAATTTGGCTGTCATATAAATGCCCGCTATCAGCAATCGCATCCGTGGCATCGTTGCCGATGTCCGAATATGTATCTTTCTGCAGATTTATTTCAACTATATTTTTTATTGATGACATGATCATGTCCTTAAACCTGCCGTACTTCGTGCTCCTCTCAAGGATCTCGTTCTTACTGTCGTGTATGTCCTGTATAAAACACAGTGCAAGCAGGCGATTTGGGCTGTTTTTCTCGGCTGCTATAGTCATTGAATGCCATCGGTACTCGTTACGTATCAAAAGTTTATATTCAGCCTGAACGGTCTTCAAGCCATTGCCTGAAAGAAGGCGGCGCAGGTTTCCGGGTGAGAAGAACTCCGCAAAGTCATGCCGCTGATGTTCTGCGGTCAAACGTGAGATCTGATTTATAAGGTCACCATATTGACCCCCGTTTTCATACTGGCCATTTTTCAGTGCCAATTTGCGGTATGAAAGCGCATCCAGATCGAACTCGTATACATGAGAATACAGGTTCAGCACCGTATTGGCAAGCCGGACCCTGTCTTCTCCGCCATTTTCCTCCATCCACTTCCGGAAATGGACATTTCTCAGGAAACAGATAGCCCTGTTTCGCTCACCGCTTTCAAGCTTCAGTACCGTCATCTCAAACCAAATATACTCGCGGTTTCTGCTGTCAAGAGCCCTGAATCTGTGTGATATACGCTTTTCTCCCCTGTAAAATGCCGACTTGATGCCCATAACAGAGAACAAGCGCAGGTACATTTCCTGGTCCGAAGGATGGATCCTTTCCGCAGCATTTCTGCGCAGCGACTGATCATAATATCCGTTTCTCTGTTTTACCATTGCGTTCAGCGAATGATCACCTATGACATGGTAAACATCCATATCCAGATCTATTTCGGTAACTACGGCGTCAACAAATTCGAGCGCCGCAAAAAACCTCTCGTCGGAATGTGGATCCCGCAATATCTGGGATCGGACGGCTGCAGGTTTCCGATCTGTGTTCTCCAGGATCCTTCTCTTGGGTATCGAGTTTATATAGTCATCCATCAATCTGGCAGGCATGGGCTTTGCAAAAATATATCCCTGTATCTCGTCGCATCCTACCCTTCTGAGGAACTCGACCTGGTTTTTGCTTTCGACGCCTTCCGCGACGGTCTTCATCCCCAATGCCTTAGCCATGGAAATGATGCTTTTCAGGACCGCCTCAGTGCGTTCGTGAAGGTTGTTTTCCCTGAAAAACACCATGTCCAGCTTAAGGTCGTTTACCGGCAGGTCCATGATCGCATTCAGCGAGGAATTGCCCTTGCCGAAGTCATCTATCGAACAAACAAAACCGTTCTCTTGCAGCTTACGTATCATTAACGATATCGATCTTATGTCTTCGTAGACGATGCTCTCAGTAAATTCAAGCTGCAGCAGTCCGTCCGGAATTTTATACCTGTCTTTCGTCGAAACATAGTAATCGACAAAATCAGGCTGCTTTATATCCTGTTCCGATATATTGACAGACAAAGGAATAACAGGCAGCATACTGTCAAGCCTGTTCCGGAAATAACTGCATACGAGCTCAAATATGTACCTGTCGACTTCAACTATGAATCCGCTCTTCTCAAGCACCGGCATGAAATCGCTGGGATATAGCATTCCCCTGGTGGGCGAATTCCACCTCACGAGGGTCTCGGCACCTACGATCGTATCCCCGTTCTGGATATCCCATTTAGGCTGCAGATATATCTCGAACTCCCCGTTTTCCAAGGCGGCATACATATCCTGTTCTATTTGCTTTTCCCGGAGGATATTTTCGCGGAGCTCTTCGTCAAAAATGTAATAATCAACACCATTTTTCTGCTGCACTGATCCATAGGCAAGTTTAGCCCTGTCATACATGGCCGCGACAGGAATCCAATTTTGCGGTTGCACGATATATACACCGGCATTGAATTTAAGGAAGTATTTATGACGGATGCAAATCGGCGCCTCTTTGACTTTGCTGCGGAACTCGCCAAAAAACCTGTCGAGGTCTGCCAGGTCCCGGCGCGCAAGTAGGATCGCAAATTCGTCTCCGCCGACTCGGCAGCTTATCTCGCCCTCATTCAGCAAGCTGCCGATGGCATCCGCAATGTAAACAAGGGTCTCATCGCCAACAGGATACCCATAAGCATCGTTTATATATTTGAAGTTATTGATGTCAATGCTGACGATATACCACTGCTTATCGGGAGATTCCTTTATGATATCTTCCGTATCCATCTGGAATTTTACAAAATTCCTGATCCCTGTCAGCGCATCCTCATATAAGCTGTTTCTCGCTTCTTTTATAAATCGCTTTATCGTTTTTCTGTAATAAACGGTTATGAGCAAGAGGCTTGAGAAAAATATGATGCCGAATGCGACAAGTACCATGTCGTTCGTTGCATCTCGCAAAATCCCCCCTATTTTCAGCAAAACAAAAAACAGGCCTACAAAAGCAGCCGCGACGACAATCAAGTTAAACTTGAAACTTATTGTCATCCCGGTCATGCGAAGCAGGTCTGTCCGTTTTAATTTGTCATATATGGCATTTTTCAGGTTCCTGGGGGATGGCATGCAGCATTCCTCGCATTTGGCTGTATTCTCCTAAATTTTATCATATATGTTTATTTGCTACAATAGCAAACAAGAAGAAAAGCCAAGTTTCTCGATCAAAAAACACAAAAGCAGTTATTGCTAAAAATAAAACCCGCAGAGACTTCGCAGTCCCACGGGTATGGTTTTTTGACATCTAACTGCCTGTTTTCAGCTGCAACTGCAAACGATCTGCTATCATGGCTATAAACTCAGAATTAGTGGGCTTGCCTTTTGTGTTTGATACAGTATATCCGAAGAAGTTCTGCAAGGTTTCAATATCTCCCCTATCCCACGCTACTTCAATGGCATGCCTAATAGCTCTCTCAACACGGGAGGCTGTGGTGTTGAATGTTTTCGCTATCGACGGATATAACACCTTCGTTACGGCATTGATTATATCCATGTCTTTTACGGCAAGGATTATGGCCTCTCGAAGATACAGATAACCCTTGATATGAGCGGGTACACCTATTTCATGAATGATGTTTGTCACCATGGCTTCGAGATTTACATTCCTTATTTGTCTTCCTTTTTCAATGGATATGGCTTTTGGGTGGGCACAGAAACTTCTTATTTTTTCTATCAGGCTGTTTATGTCGAAAGGTTTCAACATAAAATACTTCGCACCCAAATCAGAAGCTTCCGAAATGGTATGCTCATTCAGAAAATAGGACAGAATAATAACTGCAGGTTTCTTCTCCATCCGCCTTTGTGATAACTGTTTAAGGACTCCAAGTCCGTCGAGGCCAGACAATACAACATCCATCAAAACTATATCCGGCGATTTTTTATCGATCAGTGTCTGAACCTCAAGTCCGTTGGATGTTTCTCCAACGATCGACATTCCCTGCTCCGCTCCAATACTCTCCTTCAATATTGCGCGAAATTCAGGGCTGCTGTCCGCAATCAAAATCCGAATATCGTTTTCCAATTTAATCTCCTCCATAAGGTGATTTGCAGCTGACATTTCTACACCTGTTTTGTCTCTATCCACCACCCAAAACCACGGCGACCTCCCTTCCTTCTCTGTTTTTCTTTTACTGTATCAAATCTTGATAATTTTTATCTATAATTTAACACAGATTTTACCTGTATTGCAATAGAATTTTGTCATATTATTATAAATATCTGCTTTTTTCTTCGATAAAAATCGACATTTTATTTGAAAATTCAATCATTATATGCATGACGCAGCATTTTTTGAATATATATGCCGTAACCTCTGACAGGATCGTTTATCAAAACATGCGTCACGGCTCCGACTATTTTCCCGTTTTGAAGGATCGGGGACCCGCTCATGCCCTGCACGATACCCCCCGTCTTGGCTAAAAGCCTGGGGTCGGTGATTTCTATAATCATGTCACGGATAGAATTATCATCTGAAGGATACAGTTTTTTGATCCTTATTTCATATTCCTGGATATTATCGCCGTCGACATTTGCGAGGATTGTCGCTTTTCCCGGAACTATTTCACTGATATCGGCGACAGGCATTGCACCTCTGATCGGCTTGAGAGCGGATATATCCATAGTCCCGAATACCCCGAATTCCGTATTGGAAACGAGAGTACCGAATTCCCTGTTCACGTCGAATTCGCCTATGAGTTCGCCGGGCGAACCTGCCTCACCGGGCCTTACGGAAACGACTCTGGACATGATAAGAGTTCCTTTTGCCAATGGCATAAGAGCGGATGTGTCCACATCATTTATACCATGTCCGAGAGCTCCGAACTTCCCGGTTTGAGGATCATAGAATGTCAGCGTACCAATACCGGCCATGCTGTCCCTGACCCATGCTCCCAACTTCCTTGTCCCGTCTTCCGATGATACAGCAGGCTGTATATAGCACTTTTCTTTCTTTCCGCTTCTTATATACTCTACCTGCAAACGATTACTGCTTTTGCTCTGCAAAATCGACCGAAGATCTTCGACGGAAGTAACTTTTTTCGAATCCAATCCCACTATGATGTCTCCGGGTTTCAGCCCCGCATCTCCTGCCGGGCTTCTATCTCCTTTGTCTGTAGGGATTTTTGATATCCCCACAATCAGAACACCGTCGGAAAACAGTTTGATTCCGGCAGTCCGGCCGATCGGCACAAGGACTTTGGGATATTCTTTATATTGTGTTGCGCTTGTGGCCGCGGCAGTCGAGGTCAGCATTAGGATCGCTGTTAACAACGCTACTATATTTATAAATTTATGGGTTTTAGCCCTAAGCTCTCGCATGCAATCAGTCAAACCTTTTTCCTTTATTTCATCAATTCCTCTTGTCAACTTCCTGATAATAATGGCAACCACATCCCCTCATCGAATTTTTTTCTGTTAGTATTATGCTCATTCTTTTCGCGCCACTTTCATTTTGCCGCCTTTTTATGCTTTTCTGTCTAACAAATAAAGCCGCTGTTGGATTGCAAGTATCCGCCATATCACGTGACACATAGGCATTCACAAAACTGGATTACAACTCAAGGTCACATAGCCAAATTGTTTTCAATGAAATTATCAAATAGTTGCCAGATCGGTTGCCAGATTTTATTGTTTATATTTAATTATTTTATAAAGTAAAAAATGGGACAGGCCCCCTGTCCCTTAACATAACTGTCGACAAAAAAATATGTCAAAATCAACACGTATTATAGCAGGCATGATCTGTAACATAATTACTATTATACTGACATTTTTTGATTTATATGGATTTTTTACTTTACGCCTGGATTTTTACTTTTTTGATGAAAACATCGAAGTTCGATTTCTTCATGACCCTCAACTCATTGATCCCGGCAGCTGCTGCAGAATCTGATATTCCATAAAAATCCGGCAGGCAACCATTGTCACCTGCCGGATCATCCACCTTCCGTATTGGGGGGTTCATTATTTCGGTCTGTGTTCCCACTCTTTATATTCCTTGGCCGCACGGTACATCCGTACGTAACTGTTGTACCGTTCAACGGAAATCTCTCCGTTTTCTACGGCAGCCCTCACGGCACATCCCTTGTCCTTGTCATGGGCACAACCCGTAAATCTGCACATTCCGATGTACGGAGCAAACTCCGGAAAAGCAAACTGGATACTGTTTTTATCAATCAGATCCATTTCCATCGTATCAAAGGACGAAAATCCGGGGGTATCCGCTACCGTTGCTCCGTTTGGCAGATCCAGCAGCTCGACATGTCTGGTCGTATGCCGGCCTCTTCCGATCTTTTCGTTTATCTGACCGGTTTTCAGTCCAAGACGGGGATCTATGCGGTTCAGAAGGCTCGATTTCCCGACCCCCGAATTTCCGGAGAAAGCGGATACCTTGCCCTTCAACATGCAGACCAGTTCATCGGTCCCTTCACCGGTAACGGCACTCGTTCTGACACATTGGATGCCGCATTTTTTGTAGATCGAGAAGAAGCCGTCTCCCCTGTCAAGGTCGCATTTATTTATCACAATGATCGGCTCGATGTTTTTGTGGAAAGCCACAGCTGCCATCGTGTCTATCATGAACCGGTCCGTGACAGGCGGGGCTGCTGATATGACTATTGCCAGCACATCCAGATTCGCAACAGGCGGACGAACGAAAGAATTCCTGCGCGGAGATACGGACTTGATATACCCTTTGCCGTCGCTGGTAAGTTCGATTTCCACCATGTCTCCGACCAGCGGGGTGATGCCTTCGATCCGAAAACGTCCGCGGGCCCGGCATTCGATCTGACCGGTGTCAGTCTTTACGTAATAGTATCCGCCGACTGCTTTGTAAATTATGCCTTTTACAGTCATACATCCTTCATGTCCTTATCGGCATGATCATTCATTCAGGTTTACTTCCTGCCAGTATGTCAATACTCCGTCAAAATAGATGTCTACCCAAACCCTTCCCTTTCCGGTGATGGGTACTTCCAACCATTTATCATCGGTTTCAACAAGCTGATCAAAAACAACGTTTCCGTTTACTTTTACCACGACCTGGATTTTATCCTTATTCTGATCCAACAGGATGGGCAGCGACTTTGTCACCTCGCCGTTTTCGTTGCCGTTCTCGCTTCCGGGAGTCGCTGTAACATCGCTGGTAGGGGTCGGTGACGGAGTCTCGGGCGGTCCCGAGCTGATATGGAGCGAAACCGGCGTCCCCTCGTCCACTTCGATGCCTGGCTGGATGCTCTGCCAGACGACTTCTCCCGCCGGGCTTTCGCTTTCAACGAGAGTGATCTGTCCCTCGGACAGTTTATGATTTGCGATCGCCTGCCTTGCGGCCTCTTCGGTCCTTCCGACCAGGTCGGGCATTTTGACCTTGAGCACCTCAGGGCCCAGGCTTACATAAAGTACGACCGAATCCCCCTCGGTAAGGGAGCTTCCTGCCGGCGGATCGGTACGTATCACATTGTCCTTGAGTACGGTATCGCTGGTCTCTCTTATTATTTCGGATACGATCAGGCCATTTTTGAGCAAATCGCTTTCGGCATTGCGGTATTCCATACCCTTATAGCTCTTCAGGACGATATACTTTTGACCCAGACTTACCGTTACGGTGATCGTGGATCCTTTATTGACCATGCGCCCGTCCGAAGGCCTCTGGTCTATGATGGTTCCCGCCGGGCTGTTGTGATAAACCGATTCGCTGCTCTCAACGATAATGAAATCATCCTCGTAATCGGGATTGTTCAGGACTTCGTCGATCATCTTCCCCTCAAGCAGCGGGACTTCGACCATGTTTGACTCCGGATTCAGCAGAGGATCGATGACCGTTGTCCACAGGAAGTAAAACAAGCCGCCCGTAAACAGCAGCACTGCCAGCACTGCGAAAAGCATTGCAAAAGACCTGCTCTGACGCACCCTGTTATTGCTCATGGCTGACTCCTTCTTCCTTGGCGAGCCGTTTTCATAGCCTGATTTGGCAATAGCAGCCCCGGGTTTTACCGGCGGGAGCTTCTTGGTCGGTTCCTCCTCTTCCGGTGTCAACTCAAAGTCGTTGAGGTTGTAATTGAACTGTATCTCGGGGTTCTTGCGGAATTCCTCAAGATCCCTGTACATCTCGCTTGCCGACGAGTACCTCTTAGACAGGTCGGCAGCCATTGCCTTCAGCGTGATTTCCTCAAGTCCTTCGGGAATAGTCGGTACGATTTCACGGGGCGAAAGCGGCATGGAGTTGATGTGCTGGATTGCTACCGACACGGCTGAATCCCCTTCAAACGGAAGCCTTCCTGTCAGCATTTCGTACAGGACCACGCCTACCGAATAGATATCCGACCTCGCGTCGATGTGGCTTCCCTTAGCCTGCTCCGGCGAGATATAGTGCACCGAGCCCAGGGCTTCCTGTGTAAGTGT
>Ga0134097_1001550_pt1 | contig 16433 bp, 13 predicted proteins | sample 8_3taG_FD_94450 | JGI IMG/M metagenome (GOLD analysis project Ga0134097, IMG submission 94450) | Switchgrass degrading microbial communities from high solid loading bioreactors in New Hampshire, USA - 8_30_10_142_A2 metaG | ecosystem: Engineered > Bioreactor > Semi-continuous > Anaerobic >... | reverse complement strand
CTTGCCGATGATCACGTCCGCTTTACGCCCGGTGGACGCCTCGACCAGCGCCATCATCGCGCCTATGTCCGGCTCGAATCCGCCTTCAACCGGGCAGATCTAGTCCGGTTGCGTGGCGATGTACGGCAGCCCGGCGCGGACCAGATCGCACAGCACGACCAGCTTCTCATACGTGATCGTCTTGTCGTAGCCGAGCACCACCAGCGCCGGATCGTCTATCGTCAGCGTGAAGCCGAACTGCCGGAACGTGCGCTCAAGCTCCGGCGTGCCGAACAGCGCGATCGGCGTGCCCTCGGGCCAGCGTGCGCGCAAATAGCGGGCGGTCGCCTCGCCGGATGTGAAGATGTCGTCCGGCGTCGCCTCGATGCCGAGGCTGTTCAGCTTGGCGGCGTAGGCGTCGCGGTCCTTTGAGGAGTTGTTGGTCAGGAACAGCCGGGGGATTCCGACGTCCCGCGTGTACGCCAGAAACTCGAGCGCGCCGGGGAGAAGGCGCGTCCCGAGGTAGACTGTGCCGTCCATGTCGAGCAGAAATCCGCGAATTTGCGGGGAGAGGGAGTGGTTGTCAGACGTCATGCGTACTGCTTTCTGGCGTATGCCCCCCACCCTAAATCCTCCCCCACAAGGAGAGAGGGACTTCAACGGCGCATTTTTTCTCCTTCCCTCCTTGTGGGGGAAGGAACCGGGCGAAGCTCGGCAGGATGGGGGGTAAAGCGCACAAACACGGGCCATCGCCCACGTTGAGATAAAGAAACACGGGCGGAGCAAGCTCCGCCCCTACAGGTGTCATTGCGTTTCGCTGGCGTCGGGGGAAACCTCACCCCTTAACCCCCGGCCCCTTTTCCCCTCTCCGTAAACGGAGAGGGGCCAGGGGTGAGGTTCTGCGCGCCGACACACGACGCCGGCTGCTCTCAAAAGGTCGCTGAGCGGTTCTTTCGCTCTTGCTAACCGCTAATCGCTAACGGCTAACCGCTGCTCTTTACAGATCATCCGTCGACGTGGTCAAGCCGGTCATCAGGCTGCGCTGCAGGACGAGCAGCACGATCAGCGGCGGGATGATCGCCATCAGCGCGCCCGCCATCACCGTGCCCCACTCGATCACGGCGTCGGTCGCCACTAGCAGCTTGATACCGATCTGGATCTGGCGCGTCTGGTCAGAGTTCGCGACGAGCAGCGGCCACAGGTACTGGTTCCACATGTACACGAACTCGATCAGGAACAGCGCGCCGATGTTCGTGCGGGAAATCGGGATCAGCATGCTGATCAGGAACCGGAACGGCCCCGCGCCGTCCACCCGCGCGGCGTCGGCCAGGTCGGTCGGCACGGTGCGGAAGAATTGTTGGAACAGCAGCAGGCCGGTCGCACTGGCGAAGAACGGGATCGTCAGGCCCTGGAACGTGTTCACCCAGTCTAGCTGGGTGAGCAGCTCGTAGGTCGGCACCACGCGGACCGGCAGCGGCAGCAGGTGCGTGAGCATAATCAATCCGAGGATGATCATGCCGCCGCGCACGCGGAAGTAAATCAGCGCGTAGGCACCGAGGATCGCGAGCACGATTTTGCCGATTGCCACGCTCAGCGCGACGATCAGCGTGTTTCGTATCAGCAGGCCCATGTTCGCCTGGCGCCACGCTTCCTGGTAGTTTTTCACCAGCGCGTTGCCGGGGACGAGCGTTCCGATGTGCGAGTCTTGCGTGCTGAGGATAAACGCGTAGATCAGCGGGAAGCTGACGACGAACACCGCCAGCGCCATGATAACGTGCATCACAATCGGATACAGCTTGCGGCGCATGGCGTCGCTGCGGGCGAGCTCTCGCTGCTGGAGTGTCGTAGAACGGGTCGTAATCGCGCTCATTGGTAAAATGTCCTGCGGCTCACGAATTTATACTGGAAGACGGTCAGCGCGGCGACAATCGCAAGCAGGATGATCGACTGCGCCGAGGCCAGACCGATGCCCGACGTGCTCTTGAAACCGTCGTTGTAGAGGTTGTAGACCAGCACGTTTGTCGCGCGGCCCGGCCCCCCCTGGGTGGTGATGTCGATCAGCCCGAAGGTGTCGAAGCTGGCGTAGAGCGTGTTCATGATGAGCAGGAACAGCGTCATCGGCATGAGCAGCGGGAAGACCATCCGCCAGAAGCGCGTCCAGCTATTCGCCCCGTCGAGCGAGGCCGCTTCGATCACGTCGCGCGGGATCTGCTTCAGCCCGGCGAGGAAGAAGAGGATGTTGTAGCCGAGAATCTTCCACACGGCGGCCATGATAATAAATATCAGAGCGTCGTCTTGCCCCCGCCGCCAGTTGAACGTGATTCCGAAAGTGCTGAGTAAATTGGTCAGGAAGCCAATGGCCGGGTCGGTCAGCAGCGCCCAGATCAGACCGGCCACGGCCGGAGAGAGCGCATACGTCCAGATCAGCAGGGTGCGATACACGCCGAAGCCCTTAATGGGCTGGCTGGCACCCACCGCCAGCGCAAGGCTGATCGCCAGCGCGAACAGCACCGTCGCCACCACAAAGATCGCGGTAATTTTCAACGAGTTCAGATAAACGCTCGATTCAAACAACCGCTCAAAGTTCTCTAGCCCCACGTAAATCTTGACATCGCGGACGCGATGCACGCGGTACAGGCTCAGCTCGAGGCTTTGCGCTGCCGGGTAGAGGAAAAACACTGCCACCAGCGCCACGCTCGGCAGCAACAACAGATATGGCAAGACGCGATTTTTAAAGACAGGTGTAGCCAAGGTCCTATTTCCCTTTAAACGATTAGCGATCAGCGGTTAGCGATTAGCACAAGCCGCAAGCAGCGGTGAAGCAGCCAGGGTACAGCGGATAGGGCAGCGAAAACGGCAGATCGGCACTGGCTTTGCGCTGGTCTTGCTCTTTCTTTTCGCCAACCGCTAACGACCAATCGCATTACAGACAGATGACCCGCGCCGTTGCAGGGCGCGGGATGTCTCGCCGGGGCACAGCCCCCTGCCCCATCCAGCGATCTGGACAGGGCAGCGGGTGTTGTCGTTGGGGCATGCGCCCCGACGGGTCAGCGAACGATTATTCGGCGAACAGGCTGGCGTAGTCTGCCAGGACCTGGTTCGATTCTTCAGTAGCGAAGTCGAGCGCTTCCTGCGGATCGACGCCGTTGACGACCACATCCTCGATCGCCGCGCCGACGATGTCGCGGATCAGCACGAAGTCACCGAGCAGGACGCCCGCCGACTCGATCGTGTTGTTTCCGGCGAGAATCTGATCGAACGCGGTGCGGAAGTTCGGGTTCTCCTCGAACCAGCCCTCAGCTTCCAGAGCCTCAACGGTGGCGTTGCTGGCCGGGAAGTAGCCGGTGCCCTTGTGCCACATCATGTCCATCTCAACCGACGAGAGATGCTGGTAGAAGCGCCAGATGGCGTCCAGCTCTTCTTCGCTAGCGCCAGCCATGGTCCACAGGCAGCCGCCGCCGACCACGTTGTTACCGATTTCATCATAGCCTTCGAGGCGCGGCAGGAAGGCGGTGCCCAGTTCGAAATCCACCGCGTTCTGGATGCCGCCCAGGCTCGACGTGCTCTGCGCCAGCATGGCGAACTCGCCCGCGATGAACGGGTCGTTGGCCGAATACTCGCGGCCACCGTAGTAGAGCAGGCCCTCTTCGGCCCAGCGCTTCCACTCGGTCAGCACAGCCACGCCGAATTCGTTGTTCCAGTAGGTTTCGGTCGCCAGACCTTCGCGGCCGTTGCCCTCATTCGCCAGCAGGATGTTGTGCTTGGCGTACATCTGCTCGAGGATCCAGGCAGGCCAGCCGAAGGAAATAGCGTAAGGCGCCACGCCAGAGTCCACGATCTGCTTGCCCATCTCGTAGACTTCCTGGAAGGTCGTCGGCGGCTGCTCCGGATCAAGACCGGCGGCCTCAAACATATCCTTGTTGTAGTAGATCATGGCGGTGGAGCTGTTGAACGGCATGCAGCGCAGCTCCCCATCGATCGCGTAGTAGTTGACGATCGGCTCGACGAACTTGCTCTGGTCGAGCTGGCCGCCGCTCACTTCCAAGATCGGGATGATCGCGCCGGAGTCGAGCATGGTGCGCGTGCCGACTTCGTAGACCTGGACGATGTTCGGCGGCTCGCCCGCCTGATAGGCCGCCAGCGCCTTGGTCAGCGTTTCGGCGTAGCTGCCGGTGAACTCGGCGACCACGTTGACATCGGGGTTCGCTTCGTTGAAGGCGTCCACAATCTGCTGGACGACGTCGGCTCGGCTGCCGCTCATGGCGTGCCAGAACGTGATGACGACCTGGTCACCATCCTGCGCGGCCGCCGGGGCGATCGCGAGTGCGAGGATCGCCACGAAGACCACAAGCGCCGAGAGTGTCCTGAAACCTTTCCGCATGGTTGTCCTCCAAAAAGACATTACCGAAAACTGGGTCAAATAGTACGTTGGCGAGAGACAGCAGAAGGGGTGCTTCTGGATTGCACCACCACGATCGCCGTTACGCGAATTTTAGTGGGTAAAGGGGAGTCTTCGCAAATACTGGAAAAGCAGCGATTAGCAGCTAGCAGTTAGCGGTTAGCAAGAGCAGGGAGTAGGGAGTGGGGAGTGGGGAGTAGAAAGTCCCCCCATCCTTCCGAGCTTCGGTCGGCGTTCGGGGGATGGGGGGCATGGCGGGCAAGACAAACGGGCGGAGCAAGCTCCGCCCCTACACAACGCACGGCGTTTCCCCTCTCCCCGCGACGCAGTCGCAAGAGGGAGAGGGGCCAGGGGTGAGGGGCGGCGTCGCATTACCTTGCCCACGCAATCACAAAACTGTCACCCATGTCCCCGAACGCGTGTACCCGCTCCCCTTCCCCCACAAGGAGGGAAGGGGCTGGGGGATGGGGGGCATGGCGTGCGGGCGGAGCTTGCTCCGCCCCTACAGATCGCACAGTTCTGCCCGCCCCTACTCCCTATTCCCCACTCCTCACTCCCTTCTTTTGCGAACTGCTAACGGCTAATGGCTACCGCTATGTTCTTTCGTTACCCGACAATGCAAGACTGATGTACAATAAGAAGCGTTACACCGTGCGAAACACAGCGTCGCAAGCCGCGACGCGCTACAGCATTGAGCCGATGCTGCCTCGGGGGGCTTCTATGCGCACATTCCGGTTGACGACATTCCTTCTAGTGCTGGTCGCAATGCTTGGCGGGACGGTCTTGGCGCAGGACGGCGAGAGCGAGATCGGCCGCGTGGAAATCGTCGAGGTCGTGGCAGATGACCTGCCGGAGATCACCCTGCTGGTCAATGTTTTCGACCCGTTCCAGGTGCCTGTGCCAGGGCTGACGGCCGAGAATTTCGCGATCACGGTCGGCGGCCAGCCCGCCGAAATCACCTCGCTCGAGAACGTGACGCGCGACGAACTGCCGATCTCGGTCGTGCTGGTGATCGACAGCAGCGAGAGCATGCTCGGCCTGCCGATGCTGGCGGCGCAGGACGCGGCGCGCGCCTTCCTCGACCGGCTGCGCCCCGGCGACCAGGTCGCGCTGGTGGAGTTCGACTCAACCGTGCGCGTGGTGCAAGACTTCACATCCGACTTTGACGTCTTGCGCGCCGCGATCGACACGTTGCAGGCCGACGGGCGCACCGCGCTCTATCAGGCCGCTTTCGAGGCCGCGCAACTCGCCGCCCAGGCCGAAACTCCGCGCCGCTACGTCGTCCTGCTGACGGACGGGAACGAGTACGGCAACCTCAGCACGGCCGGTCCGCAAGAGTCGATTGAGCTGGCCGCTGCCAACAACATCCCGTTCTACACGTTCGGCATTGGCTTCGGCGTGGAGCGGGCGTTCCTAGAGCCGCTGGCGGTCAACACGCGCGGCGAGGCGCTGTTCCGGCCAACGACCGAGGACCTGGAGCGGGAATATAGCTATCTGGCGACGTACCTGCGGACGCAGTACGTCATCACGCTGAACACCGACGTTCCCCCGGACGGTTCCGAATACGACGTGCAGGTGACGGTCGGCCAGGCGAGCGACGTCGCGCGGTTCGCCTCGCCTGACCGGTTCCCGCAGATCACGCTCGAAAACGTGCCCTCTGGCGCGATCACGCAGCCGGTGACCGTTCGGGCGGAGATCACCGCGCCGCGCGGGCTGGGCACGATCGCGGCAGACATCGGCGGGGAGCCGATCAGCCTGAGCGCGGGTCCGGCGGTGGATAACACGGTCGCTGTGGACATCCCGATCGACCCGTACATGCTGACCCCCGGCGAGCGCACGCTGACCATCCGGGCGGAAGATGCGCTCGGCGGGACGCGGACCGCGCAGGCGGCGCTGCGGATCGGCACCGTGTTGCCGGAGCTGACGATCACCGGGCTGGATGATGGCGCGTTCTTGACCGATCCGGTGGTGACGATCACCGTGACGCCGCAGCGTACGCAGCAACCGATCGACCGCCTCGCGATCGCAATCGACGGGCAGACGGTCGAGGAATTCGACGCGCCGCCGTTCGAGGCGACGATCGACCTGCTACCGTTCGGACCGGGCGCGCACTCGCTGAGCATTGAGGTCGAATCTGGCGGGGAGACGTTCCTCTTCGAGCGTAGCTTCACGCTCGACCCGCAGTTGTTCGTCACGCCGTCGCCCACGCCGACCAACACGCCAACGCCGACGGCCACCTTCACGCCAACGGACACGCCGTCGCCCACGCCCACGCTGACCGACACTCCGGCGCCCACTGCGACGCCGACGCCTCTGCCGACCGACACGCCGGACGCGACCGGGACCTCAGCCGCCGAGATCGCGATCATGACCGCGACCGCCGACGCCTTTACGGACACGCCCGTTCCCGCGACGAACACGCCGCGCCCGACGACGACACCACGTCCTACCAGCACGCCCGCGCCGACGGACACCCCCGCGCCGACCGACACGGTGACGCCGCGCCCGACGAACACTCCGGCGCCCACCGATACGCCTGCTCCGACGGACACACCGCAGCCGACCGACCCGCCGGAGCCAACGGATACACCTGCTCCGACCGACACGCCTGCTCCCACGGATACGCCGGAGCCAACGGACACACCCGAACCGACTGCGACTGCAACACCGGAGCCGACCGAGACGCCGACTCCCACTGACACGCCGCAGCCAACGGATACGCCGTCGCCCACCAGCACGGACACGCCCTCACCTGAGCCGAGCGCGACCGATACACCCGACGCGACCGCGACCGCGCTCCAGGTGGCGCAGGTCTTGACCTCGACCGCCGAAAGTTGGACCGCGACGCCGACCGAGACGCCGGAGCCGACGACAACGCCCACCGCGACAGAGACTGAGGAACCGACCGAGACAGCGGAGCCTAGCGAGACGCCGACCGAGGCCGCGACCGACACGCCCGAGCCGACTGCTACGCGCACCCCCGCCCCAACTGACACGCCGGGTCCGACCAGCACGCCGCGTCCGACCGCCACCGCCACGCCGGTCCCGGAGATCGTCGAGGTGGGCGCGGACGATGGTGGCCTGGGCACGACGCAGATCGCGCTGCTGTGCGTTGCGGCGCTGGTGGTGCTCGGCCTGCTGGCGCTGTTCCTGTCACGCGTGGTGGGGAGAGGGAACCGTTAGCCGTTAGCAATTAGCGGTTAGCCAGAACAGAGTAAGACTAGCCGGGGCGATCCGCAAGTGGGATCGCCCCGATGGTACATTAAATACGCCACACCTTGGGGAAAGGCATGAGTCCGACAGTTCTCCGTCACGGCGGTTTTCAATTTATTATTTTCGTCAACGATCATCCACCTGCACACGTTCATGTTCGACGGGCAGGAAACGTCGCGCGGATTCGTTTACAGCCCATCGAGGTGCTCCATAACATCGGCTATAATCAACGTGAATTGAGTACGATCGTACGTATCGTTGAACGCCACCATGACGAACTCCTGAGTGCGTGGAGAGCGATACACGGGGATGAATAGCTATGCCACCTGACTTTGAATATAAGTACGAGACGGATCGCCCTGTTGCGGTGACATTCGACAACAACAGCGTCAGCGTTACCCTGGCCGATGGGCGGCGCATCAGCAATCCGCTCGCGTGGTTCCCGTGGCTGGAACGTGCGACTCCCGCACAGCGGAACAATTTCGAGCTGGATGCGTTTAGCGTCTACTGGCCCGATCTCGATGAAGGGCTGGATGTCGAAGGGATGTTGAGAGGCATCCGCCCGCGCTCATCACGCGAGGCAGAAGAAGCAGCCAGCAGTTAGCGAAAAGAGCGAGACGTAGCCGGGGCGATCCGCAAGTGGGATCGCCCCGGTAAACATTGAGTCTATCCTATTGAGTTTTATGGTAAATGTCCGTATCAAGGATTTCCATCTTTTTCCATTCGGCAAATGCTTCAAGGTCTTTAAATAGGTAGAACTCGCCAATTATCTTACTGACCTTGTACTCAATCGAATCTCTTGTCCAATAGTAACTCCACTCTTCTTCACCTGATTGCCGTTTCTTTGGTAAGGGCACAAAATATCGGCCACCGTCTAGCCTAATAAAGAGCAAATCCATTATCGTTGTTCCTGCTATCTTCAGGAGAACAGATTGTTCGGATGTGTTTGGATCGGGAAAGCCTTTAGTCCACGGCTCAGCAAAGGGTCTAGGCTCATCAACATCTTTTTTCGGAACGACGATTTGATAGAATGCATCTTCTTCGCATGTCCAAACTTCTGCATCCTCTAGAAGCCATTGTCTCCACTCGGCAGAATCCAGTAGCTCAATAAACTTACGATAAGTACGCTCCGGGGGTGGTGCCGCAAGCCCACGAGCCATACCCGCAATAAGCCCGAAATCGGTTTTCAGCTCACACGCTGTTCCGAGATCAGAGCAGAGCTTAGCAAAGAACCCTTTTAGATCCTCCGGATCTGTAACTAGTGTGCCCTGTATATTAGCGATTGGTCCCGTAATCGTCGCTTTTGGGTGATACAGAAAATATGCATTACTTCGGCCGGACTTCTTCCAGAAATAACCAAATTCAAAACCCACCCATAGGCTGTTCTCCGATAAAGGCGTAAGAAGCACTACGAGCGCAACAGCCTTATCCAGATGGTCAATGACAAAATCAAACCATTGAGAGCCAGACGGAATAGCAGCCGGTCGCGTTGACGCAAATACCTTGAAGCCGGGGAGATTGGCTTCTATCTGTTGCGCTATTTCTCGGGCTAATTTCGCGTCCTTTGAAGAATGGCTAAGGAATATTAGCGGCTCGGATGCCATAGCGCCTTCCTTTCCTGCGGGCGGAGCAAGCTCCGCCCCTACGGATCGCGCGCCATCCCCTACTCCCTATTCCCCACTCCCTACTCCCCACTGCTCTGCGGCAACCGCTCCGCGATCAGCTCCACCACGTCCTTCACCACCGGACCGCCCTGCCCCGCCTCGGCCTGGGCGTCGGTGAACATCCGCATGCAGAACGGGCACCCCACGGCGAGCGTCTCCGCGCCGGTAGCCTGCGCCTCGGCGTAGCGCGTGACGTTCACCCGCGCGTTGCCCGGCTCCTCTTCCTTCCAAAACTGCGCGCCCCCCGCCCCGCAGCAGAACGAATTGTTCCGCACGCGATCCATCTCACGGACCGGCGCGCCGCTCACCTGCTCGATCAGCGTGCGCGGCGACTCGTAGACACCATTGTGCCGCCCCAGATAGCACGGATCGTGGAAGGTAACGTTGGGACGCTGGCCGTTCTCCGGTGCGATTTTCAGCCGCCCGGATGCGATCAACTCGGTCAGGTAGTCGGTGTGATGGACGACCTCGTAGTGGCCGCCGTATTGCGGATACTCCGTGCCGAGCGTGTGCAAACAGTGCGGGCACGTCACCAGGATGCGCGGCGGCGCGACCTCGTTGAGCGTCTCGATGTTGGCGCTCGCCATTTCATAGAACAGGTACTCGTTCCCCGCGCGCCGGGCGGAGTCGCCGGTGCACCGTTCACGCTCTCCCAGCACGGCGAATTTGACCCCCGCCGCGCGCAACACCTGCACCAGCGCCCGCGCCGTCTGCTGGGCGCGTGGCTCCAGGCTGGCCGCGCAGCCGACCCAGTACAGAATCTCGTAGTCGTCGGTGTCGTCCACGGTCGGCACGTCGAGGCCCGCCGCCCACGCCATCCGGCTGTCGGTCATCTGCCAGGGATTGCCGCTGGTTTCCATACCCCGGAACGCACCCTGAAGCTCGGCGGGAAACTCGCTCTGCATCAGCACCTGATCGCGGCGGATTTCCATGATGTCGAACATTGGCTCGTTGCCGACCGGGCAGATCTCCACGCACGCGCCGCACGACGTACACGCCCACACGGCAGAGGGGGAGATCGCGAAGTCAAGCAGCGGGCGGGGCGACTCTTCACCTGCCGCCAGCCCGCGCATGACCCCCTTCAGCTCGAAGCGCTTGCTGATCTCCAGCGCCGAGGGGGAAAGCTCCTTACCTGTAACATAAGCCGGGCAGACGTCCTGGCAGCGGTTGCACATAATGCACGCAAAGGCGTCGAACAGGTGCGTTTGCTGCAAGTGCTCCAGCTTGGCCGCGCCGAACTGCTCCCGCGACTCGTCCTCGAAATCGATCGGGTCCAGCGCCCCGAGCGCGCGGCGATCCGGCCGGGAGAAGTAGTTGAGCGGGCCCATCAGCAGGTGGATGTGCTTGCTGTACGGGAAATACGGGATGAACGCGAGGATCGTGCCAAGCGCCAGCCACCACGTCAGGTGCATCCACGTTTCCAGCGTGCCGAAGCTCAGCCCGTCCCACAGCCGCGCGACGAGGCCCGCCGCCGGTTGCCAGGGGTCTCCGGCGCGGTCCGCGATCCGGAACGACTGCCCCAGGAAGCGCGATCCGACGTGGACGAGGATGAACATGCCGACGATCAGCGAGTCGCGGCGCATACCGGGCAGCGCGCGCTCGTGGAGCGGCACGTTTTCGTGGAACGTCAGCGCGGGCGCTTTGGCGATGAACCGCCGCACGAGGAAGTAAATGACCCCCGCCAGCACCGCCACGCTCAGGACGTCGCCCAGGAAGCGATAGATGCCGCCTATCAACCCGCTGCCGAGGAAATGCACGTCGAAGAAGCCTTCGATCAGGTCGCCCAGGTTGATCAGGAGGTAGTAGACGAAACCCCACACGATGAACAGGTGCACGAGGCTGGTGGCGCGGCGCGCGCGCAAGGTCGTGCGCTGCGTCAAGGCGACCTCGACCGCCCGGAACGCGCGGCGCGGCAGCTCGTCGAAGTGCAGCCGCCCGTCGCCCCGGCGGATCGCGCCGATCATCCAGCGGAAGGTGACCCACGCAATGCCGAGCGTCACGGCGACCAGGAGAATGAATAGAGCTTTTTCAAACGCAGAGAGCATGAGCGGAAGTCCTTAAAAATCAGCAGTTAGCGGTTAGCGACTAGCAGTTAGCAAAAGATAAGAGCGGCGAGCAGGCAGCGCCGTGATCACCGGGGAATCTCACCCCTTAACCCCCCGGCCCCTTTGCCATGGGTGAGTTTTTTCGCACCGATGCAAGACGTTATTGCTTTGGAATGATCACGCTTTATCCCTTATACGCAACCCTCACAGCGCGAAGGCTACTGGGATATGCTACCAGAGCTAATTCTAACCGATCCGGCGCGAGGTCGCGCAACCGCTCCCCTGCTCCGCCCCTACGGAGCGCGCGGCGCCTTCCCCTCGCCCCGCGACGCAGTCGCAGAGGGAGAGGGGCCGGGGGTGAGGGGAAACAACCACCACACCCCCCTACTCTCTATTCCCCACTCCCCACTCCCCGCTTTTGCTAACCGCTAATCGCTAACGGCTAACCGCTCAGCAAATCCCGCCGCAGACGGTTGGACAGATACGTCTGGAGCCACGTCGCCAGGTGATGCACGATCTCCTGCGGGACGCTCATCGCGAAAAGCTGCGCCTGCTCCGCCAGCGTCAGGCAGCCGCAGAGCTGGTCCTCAAGCGATGGCTCGCGCAGTACGCCTTCGATGTAGCGGCGGAGCGAGGCTTCCGGCATCGTGTTGAGGATGTCCGGAATGGCGTCGAGCTCGTGATGCACCAGGCTATGCGTCACCTGGATCATGGTCGAGACGAGCGTCGGCGCATTGAGCAGCAGCGTGAATGGGACCGGCTGGTCCAGCAGCAGCGACATATCCGTCAGCAGATCGAGCAGGTCTTCGATATCCATCAGCGACTGCGCCAGCAGCCGGACCGGGATCAGCGCTTCGTCCGGTTCCAGCGTCAGCGGCTGGGGGTGCGTGGGCGTCTCGATATGGACCAGCGAGACAAAGTCCCCCGCCCACTCCATAAGCTGCTCGACGTCGGTCAGGTCGATTTCCGCTTCCCGAAGCGGGCGCCTCGACGGCCGCTCGTCGTACAGATCGAAGTCGTCCCAGCTTTCGTCGTACTCGTCCAGCAGCCCGAACTGCTCCAGCACGAAGGGATCGGTGATCGTGCCCGCGTCATAGCCGGGTCGCTGATCGCGCAGGATCAACTGCGGCCAGCGATCCGGGAACCGCTGGCGCATCCGCTGCATGTAGCCGAGCAGCAGATCCACCGGGAACCCCGCGCCATACACCACGCACTCGTACACCGAGGCCGGGTTGAGCCACGCCCACCAGTTGAGGTCGCGCCGGGGCGCCTGCTCCACGATCTCGCGCCCGACAAGGTAGCCCGCCAGCCGCTGGTGCGCCTTGATCTGCCACTGCCAGAATTTCCAGTCGAGCACGGCGTCCCAGGGCACTTCGGACGGGACGATGTCGTCCAGCGAGAGGACGCCATGCTCCGGCGAGAGCACCAGGATATGCGCGAACTGCTGGTCTTGCGCGTCGATGGTCGCCTGCTGGAAATCGTTGCCGCCGTAAAAGTCGCGGGGGAGCATCGGCTGGCTGCCGAACGTTTCGCTGGCGACGATCAGCGCGATCGCCTCGCGCTCCACCTGGGCGCGGCGCTCGAACAGCGGCGCGGCCTCGGGCGAAATCGTCAGGCGGTAGGTGTACCAGCGGTTGCGACCTTTGCCCCGCGTAATGGCGCCGGACGGCTGGCGAAAGCTCGCCGCGTAGGTCGCGCGCGAGGGCAGCGTCCACGCGAGGTCGAGCAGGTCGTCGGGCGACACACCGATGCGGGGCGTCCGCCCGTCGTCCCACCAGATGCCGCCTTCCGCGTCGAAGTGCAGCCCGCGATGCCCCAGGCTGTACAGCACCAGCGCCAGCCACACCCGCTGCGCGATAAGCTGCTTGCTCTCGTGGGAGCGAGTTTTCTCCTTCAGCCAGCGGACCTGCTCTTTCTCTGCTTCCGGCCTTTCGCGGTTCTGAAAGAGCCAGCTTTCCGCCTTATCCTGAAGCACCGCCACGATACCCTCGCGCGATCGTTCGGGAAGGTCCACGTCGATCAGCTCGACCGTCAGCCACCCAAGCGCCAGCAGGGACCGGGCGCGCTCGTCGGGCTGATCCCGCACCGGCTCCCGCGCCCCGACGACGTGGACCAATTCCTTCTCGTCGACAGTAATCGGGCGGGCGCTTACGGTGAGAGTGTGGTCGGCAAACAGCGTATCGAGAACGGTTGGCGTGGTCATCGTGTGCGCTTTCTGAGAGGCCGCCTGTCCCGGAGAAAACGCCGCCCACAGCGGCGGCCAGCGGCCTACGTATGTCATGGTGCAGAGTGTACACGATCGCCAAATGCAGCGAAAGAACGCCGTGCGCGGGTTGCACGGTCGGGCAACGGCGTTGTTAGAATCGCTTATACACGTCAACGCGACGCTAAGGCGGTGGCCCCCATCCCCCGGCCCCTGCCCCACCCCACAAGGAAGGGCAGCCGGTCGCTAGCTGGCTCTTTTCCTTCCCTCGTTCTGGGGGAAGGAACGCCGACCGAAGGTCGGAAAGATAGGGGGAAGCACATCGCAATGACACAAGACCTGCCGGGGAGAGATCGCATGGACGCGATTTTTAGACGCCTTGGACTAGGGCAAGAGTTCGACCGCCTGGACCGGGCGATCACCGGCTTCATGGCGCGCTATGGGCTGACGTTCCTGCGGATCGCGCTGGGGATTGTGTTCTTCTGGTTCGGCGCGCTGAAGCTGTTTCCGGGCCTCAGCCCGGCGGAAGATCTGGTCGTCGAAACGGTCACCTTCATCCCCGAAAACATCTTCCTTCCGGTGCTGGCCGTGTGGGAGATGCTGATCGGCCTGGGGCTGATCTTCGGCGTCTTCATGCGCGTGACGCTGCTGTTGCTGTTTCTGCAAATGCCCGGCACGATGCTGCCACTGGTCGTCAAGCCGGATGCGGTATGGACCTCGTTCCCGTTCGGGCTGACGCTTGAGGGGCAGTACATCGTCAAGAATCTGGTGCTGATCGGCGCGGGGCTGGTGCTCGGCGGGACGGTGCGCGGCGGCCGCCTGGAGCCGGAGCCGGACGAGGGCGAGGACGAGGCGGGAGCGGCTCGCTAGGAACCTCACCCCTGGCCCCTCTCCGTAAACGGAGAGGGGAAAAGAGCGGCGGTTAAAAGGGTGGCGCTACGCCGCCCGCAGCCCTACATTCAACGCCAGCACCACGACCAGCGGGACCAACGCGGCGCGCATCACCATCAGCGTCAGGCCGAGCCGGTCCGATGGCAGGGGCGCGCGCACTCCCCGCCACGCCCATACGCCGAGCGGCGCGCTCAGCAGAACGACGACGAGCGCCAGCGCGGGGAGCCGCTGCGCCCACACGACAATCGCGGCGAGGTAGGCGAGCGCCAGCAGCGCAGCGTAGAGAGTGGAGACGCGCGCCTCGCCCGCGCGTACGGCGAGCGTCCGCTTCCCCACGCGGCGATCCGCCTCGATGTCGGGTGTGGCAATCGCCAGAAACACCGTCAACAAGAACGGGACGAGCGGTAGCGTCAGGAGCACCAGTTCCCCGCTGAGATGCCCAGTCTGCAAGCTGTACGCCCATGCCGGGACCACCAGCGCGCCAACCAGCGCGGTCGTTAGTTCCCCCACCCCTCGCCACGACAACCTGAGCGGCGGCGCAGTGTAGAACGTCGCGGTGAGCAGCGCGACCGCCAGCAGCGCCCAACTGGCGGCGGGGATCCGCGCCCACACGGCGAGCAACAGCGCGCTTCCCTGGCACACCCCCGCCGCCACGAGCGCGATCCACGGCGGCAGGACGCCGGTCGTCAGCTCGCCGCTGCCGCCGGTGAGCAGCGTCCGGTGCGTGTTGATGCGGTCGGTGGGCATGTCCCAGTAGTCGTTGGTGTACGACACGCTGAGCTGGACCAGCAGCTCGATCGCCAACCCGGCCACCAGCAGCCGCGCGTCGAGGTCGGAGCGCACGCGCCGCGCCGCCGCCACGCCGACCAGGTAGGTAAGTGCCGGCATCGGCAGGAAGTACACGCGGCTGAGGCGGATGAATGCGGCGATGCGTCGCATGGGAAGCTCCAGAAGCAGCAATGAGGCAGCAAAGTACGGCTCCCCTTCCCTCCGCTTGCGTGGGGTTGGGGGCAGGGCCCGGGGGATGGGGGGCTTAGCGGAAAAGACAGGCGGGCGGAGCAAGCTCCGCCCCTACACGGAGCGCGCCACCACTCCCTATTCCCCACTCCCGCTCTTAGCTGCCCGGCCAGTTTTAGGCTACACTAAAGATAGCACCGTTCAGCCCAGCCCGCAGGAGCGCTCGTGAGTAATCAGCCCGAACCCCGCGAAACCTACAGCGAAGCGATTGAAGACTTCCTGAAGGCCGTCTATCTGCTCCAGCAGGAGCATGACCGCGTCCAGACCTCGACGCTGGCGGACGCCCTGTCCATCACCGCGCCCTCGACCACCGAGATGGCGAAGAAGCTGGCGCGCGCGAAGCTCGTCTCGCACGAGCCCTATCGCGGCATCCGCCTGACCCCCGCAGGCGAGCGGATCGCGCTGGAAATCGTGCGCCATCACCGGCTGATCGAGTTGTTCCTGGTGGAAGCGCTCGGCTTTGGGTGGGACGAGGTGCACGACGAGGCGGAGCGGCTTGAGCACGCCATGTCCGACCGGCTGGCGGAGCGTATCGCGGAATACCTGGGCGACCCGCACTTCGACCCGCACGGCGACCCCATCCCCAGCCCGGAAGGCGACGTGCATGAACTGGAGCTCACCCCCCTTTCCGAGTGGCCGCTAGAGACGCCCGGCGTGGTGACCCGGCTGCTCAACCAGGCGCCCGACCTGCTGCGCTACCTCAGCGAGAAAGGGCTGACGCTCGGCGCCGAGGTCAAGGTGATCCGCCGGGACCCGTTCGAGGGGCCGGTGACGCTACGGATCGGGGGCGTGGAACAGGCGATCAGCCCGCACGTCGCGCGATACGTGTTGCTGGCGGAGAGCAGCGGTTAGCAGTAAGCGGTTAGCGATTAGCCAAAAGCGAAAAGCTGCAGGAACAGGCTCGTCTTCGCTGCTTCTAGCTGCATTCCGCTACAATCTGTACCATCCACCGGCGGCTGGCGATTGCAGGCGTTCGCGCCGAGCTCACCCATTCCGGCGCAAACACAACAGACTACAAGGAG
>Ga0134097_1001531_pt1 | contig 16603 bp, 19 predicted proteins | sample 8_3taG_FD_94450 | JGI IMG/M metagenome (GOLD analysis project Ga0134097, IMG submission 94450) | Switchgrass degrading microbial communities from high solid loading bioreactors in New Hampshire, USA - 8_30_10_142_A2 metaG | ecosystem: Engineered > Bioreactor > Semi-continuous > Anaerobic >... | reverse complement strand
TTTTTATATATTCTTAATGGTTCTTGCTGTTATTCAGAGTAGTGCGTTTTTGACATAGTCAAGCATCAGGTTCTCTGGTACGGCACCTTCCACCTCTATTTTTTCGTTTATGACAGTCTTTGGAACACCGTAGACGTTCCAGCGGTTTGTAAGTTCTTCAAACTCGCTGGCTTCTATCATATTTCCTGTGAAATTTGGGTTCAAATAAGCAAACTGGTGGGCTGTGAAGACTGCTTTGGGACAATAGGGGCAAGTAGGTGTTACGAACACATCCATTGTAATCTTAGTGTTTATGGCAGCCAGTTGAGGTAGCAAAGCTTTATTAAGTTTCACATTACCTGTTGAAAGCAGTATGATGTCGTCCAGAAGTGTTGCAAACTCATATCCGGCCGGAATGCCATAGAACCAAATGTTGTAGTGTTTTTCTTGTCCATCATCTTCTAAGACAGAGAACGTTATCGCTGGGTACATGAAACCGAGCGAATCTTTCTTTAGGCCGTATTCTTGAGCAGTTTCAGGTTGCTTCAGCGGGTCGATCAAAACCAAGGAAAGTTTATCAGTTGTAGCCACAAGATCTGACATAAGTTCTTTTACTTCGTTGCAATACATACATTCACGACGTCCGGGCACGATAATATGACTTTCAGGTAAAAATGTAATTACCTTTACTGTTTTGTTCATGACAGCGAGTCTTTTTTGGACCTCTTTTTTGTCAGATTCTTTCAAAATTGCCATGCAGGCACCTCCTACTTTAATAACTCCGTAAATTATTATACCCGTATACCCCACGGGGTATACGGGTACGGGTTTACTTTTTTGGTGAAAAACCTTTTATTCTGCTTTCTCTTTTTCTAATATGGCTTTCCGCTTTTCGATGATTTGTTCAGCAATGTTGGGTGGTACTTCTTCGTAACGTACAAATTCCGTGTTGTAGATGCCACGCCCTCCGGTAATGGACATAAAATCTTTAGCATACTCAATAATCTCTGCGTAAGGTACTTCAGCGGTGATGACTTGCCATTTTCCTTCAGCACTGATTCCAAGGACTCTACCTCTGCGAGCATTTATGTCACCCATTATGTCACCTACCAATTCCTCTGGAACTTTAATGGTGATTTTGTAAATGGGTTCCAGAAGAATGGGCTTTGCGTTCATGAAAGCTTCTTGGAATGCTAAAGATCCAGCAATTTGGAAAGCCATATCTGAAGAATCTACTGGGTGGTACTTTCCGTCGAACAACTTTACGTGTACATCAACAACGGGGTATCCGGCAATAACGCCTCTGCTCATACGCTCACGTATGCCTTTATCTACGGAAGGTATGTAGTTGTTGGGTATGGCTCCTCCAAAAATGGCATCTTCAAATTCGTAGCCAGCTGATCTTTCAGTAGGCCAAATTTCTATGAACACTACTCCGTACTGACCGTGACCGCCCGTTTGCTTTACGTATCTACCCTGGGCTTGCGCTCGCCCTTTTATGGTTTCTCTGTAAGGTACTTCTCGTGGTGCCAAAGCCACTTCAACGTGATAGCGATCATGTAGTTTTCCTAATATTGCATTCAACTGCATTTCTCCTTGAACTTCGATAACTGTTTGCTTCATTTCGCGATCGTAGAAAACTATGAAGGAAGGATCTTCTGTTTGTATTTTATGTAAGCTACTTAGCAACTTCTCCTGGTCTGATTTTGTTTTAGGTTCAATGGCTTTTGGAAGAAGTGGTTGTGGTACATCAAGGCGTGGTACATCCACTTTCACGTTGGGTGTACAGAGTACAGAGTTAGTTGCCAATTCCTCTACCTTAACTATGGCGCCGATGTCGGGAGCTGCAACTGTGTCTGCATCGACTATTTTCTTACCCACGATGAATGAAACCTTGGGTACGGTTATCAACTGTTCTGTGTCTGGATTCCATAGCTGAGATCCCGTAGTAAGTGATCCCTTCAACATCTTTATAACGCTTATGCGACCCACATAAGGGTCCATATAAGTTTTCAGGACTATACCCACGGTGTCAGCATCAGGAAAATCAGGCACAGGTAGAGGAGATACATTCTCTGAAAGGAAATCCAGAACATTCTCTAGGCCGCTATCATTGATGCATGAGCCTGCCATTATTGGGAAGAAATCTCCGTTTGCCATGGCACTCTTGAAGCACCTGCTAAGCTCCTCCTGGGTAATCTCTTCTCCGGACAAGTACTTTTCTAATACAACATCATCAGCTTCTGCCACTGCATCTAGAACCATTTCTTTGTACTCAGCTGCAGCGTTTCTTAGTTCTTCTGGTAAGCCTGACAAATCGTCAAAGACGCTAACAGCTTTATCATTAGCATGCACAGTTAAAGGTGCAGCCCTGTTGGAGAGTAGTGAACGTATTTGATCAACTATTCTACTTTGATCTGCCTCGGCCTTATCCATTTTATTTAGGAAGAACAATGCCGGTTTCTTCTGTTCAAGGTTTAGGTAATAATCCCAAAGCATTTCTGTAGTAACACCGATGTCAGATGAACCGTCCACCACGAATAGAACTGCGTCAGAAAACTTGATTGCCGACATGGAATCCATTTTGAAGTCCAAGAAACCTGGTGTATCTAAAAAATTGATTTTTACGTTTTTCCAAACTAGTGGTTCCACTGTCAGGTTGATGGAAATCTGTCTCTCCTGTTCAAAGGGATCAAAGTCGCTCACAGTGTTTTTCGACTCGACCTTGCCTGGTTTGTCGATCACCCCTGCCTTTGCTAATAGGTTCTCTACAAGAGTTGTTTTACCACTCTTTACTGACCCCACTACAGCAACAGTAATTGTTTTTTCAGATAACCCCATACCGGAAAACCTCCATTTTTTAAGGCTTTGTTAACACATTCTACTTTTCCATTATATCATGCAATTTCTCCTTTATCTCGAACGCTCCTACATCATCTTGAGCAAGAACAAAGACCGTATCATCACCAGCTATGCTCCCAATGGCTTTCTTTAGCTGCAAGGAATCTATAGCACGTGCTACGCTTCTTGCTGTGCCGGGTACCGTTTTTATAACCAATATGGGGGAGCGGTACTGCATGTCCAAAATACTTTTCTTTACAATGGTTACAATACGTTCGTCAATAGTCAGTGAAGTTGCCTCAGGCAATGTATACTCATAGGTACCATCAGGTAAGAATACTTTCATTGCTCCTATTTTTTTGAGGTCCCTTGATACTGTACTTTGGGTGACTTTAAACCCAGCTTGCTTTAATTTCTCCACTAACTCCTGCTGGGTAGATGTAGGTTCTGTCTTGATGATCTCTCGAAGCGTCTTAAGTCTTTCCGCTGTAGTTCTCTTGCTCCGTTCCATGGTGTACCTCCTATATTAGGAATATTTATACATTCACTTTTACATTTTACACCATGGTTACTCAAATATGAAATGTATAATAAGGTTAATGCAAATTATCGCTGCCCTAAGAAGATACAGAACAGCGCTAACAGAGAATCCTGCGCCGCTGCTATGGTTTTCTGTTGCTAGTTTTTTGTATTTCATGGGTTTTTCGTTTTACTTCACAGTTTTTAACTTGTACTTATCTGAAATTGGTTTTACTCAGTCTGTGATTGGTACGGTGCTAAGTGCACGCTCATTTGGGTCTGTGTTAATGACCATACCAGCTGCCCTTATAGTAAACAAAATAGGTTACCGTTATAACTTTCTAACTGCCATGGGCCTTGCTGTTGCTGTCCAGGTTTTGATCCTCCTAACAAAGTCAGTTCCCATGTTGGTATTATTAGGGGGGCTCTTGGGAACGGCAGATGCTTTGTTCATGATAGGGATTTCCCCGTTTATTATGGACCACACCAAAGAGGAGTATAGGAATGAACTTTTTTCCTTGAACAATGCATTGCAGACCTTTGCTTTTGCTGGCGGTTCTTTTCTTACATTTATCTCTGGTTTCCTGGGTGTAAAAGACCCTATTGCCCTTTATAGGGGAATTATGTGGACTGGTGTTTTGTGTGCTTCCTTAGGCATGGTAATTGTAACCTTAAGGGTGCACACATCATTACGAACATCACTGAGTAATCCTTTCACCAGAGAGAGGCTTGGTAGCCTTCGTGGGTTTACGCCTTTACTTATCGTGCTCATTGTACCAAGAACTTTAGTTGGTCTCGGCGCAAGTTTGATTATTCCATTCATGAATCTCTACTTTAAGGATATTTTCGCTTTACCCGGTCCCCAGATTGGGCTCATCTACACTTTTGGTCAGTTAGCCACGGCGGCTGGGATGTTATTAGTTCCGCTAGTAGTAAGACGCCTCGGCAAAGTACGTACAGTAGTAATCACAGAGCTTTTCTCTTTACCGTTCATGTTTATCCTCGCAAAAGCTGGCTCTCTGGCATACGCTATACCATCTTTTCTCATTAGGCAAGCCCTTATGAACATGTCTACACCGGTTTCTCAGCAGTTTAATATGGAGATAACGCCTGTCCATTTTAGAACTATAACCAACGGGCTTATGAGCATGGGGGATAATCTATCACGTGCTTTAGGTTCGCTCATTGCTGGTTACATAATTCAATACAGAGGATATTCCTACTCTTTCTATGCAGCCATGGTTCTGTATTTTATATCGGCTGTTTTTTATTATGTCTTTCTTTCTCCTTGGGATCGAAAAGGGAGTTCATAAGAGCTTCTAGCGTTTCAGTGTGTAGAAAATGTTCCATTTTGCAGGCATCCAATTCTGCAATATCTTCAGGAGTACCGCTCTTAATGAGTATTTCTTTTATAGCTTCGTGTCTCCTTAAGATGGCTTTTGCCTTTTCAGTACCCTGCTTAGTTAGGAAAATCTTTTTGTAAGGTTCTCTTGTAACTAGCCCTTTTTCCTGCAGCTTTTTTACCATTAAACTAACCGTTGGTTTTGCCAACACCAAAGCTTTACATAATTCGGAAACAGTAACGCCTTGGTCCCTGTGTGGGCTGCGGTAAATAGCTTCTATGATATCTTCTTCCCGTTGTGTGGGTGCTGTGTCTTCTACCATGTTAAATACATTTTAGCAAATACCCTTGCTTTAACACCCCAGAGGTGTATAATGAGATTGCCCCTAAAATAGGGGAAGAAAGAAGAGGTAAGAAAATGTACGCAGGAACAGTTAAGTGGTTTGACGCTCAGAAGGGTTATGGGTTTATTACCCGCGACGATGGTGAAGGAGACGTTTTTGTTCACTTCTCAGCAATTGAAGGCGATGGCTTTAAGACGCTTAATGAAGGCGAAAAGGTTGAATTCGAAGTTTCCAGAGGCGCTAAGGGGCCTCAAGCAGCTCACGTTGTAAAGAAATAAACATTTGCAACGATAGAAGCTCGAAAGGGCGGCATAGGCCGCCCTTGTTTTTTTATTATGTGTTGTTATATAATATGCTCAGCCCCTACGTATGAAGGGGTAAACGTTACAGGAGGTACAAAGATGTACACAGGAACAGTTAAGTGGTTTGACGCGAAGAAGGGCTACGGGTTCATTACCCGCGATGATGGTGAAGGAGACGTTTTCGTTCACTTCTCAGCAATTGAAGGAAACGGATTCAAGTCACTGGACCAAGGCGATAAGGTTGAATTTGAAATCGTTAATGGTCCAAAAGGTCCTCAGGCAGCCAAAGTCGTAAAAAAGTAGACATCGAGATAGTCTGAGCAACCTAAGAAGAAGCCCCACATACTTCGGTGTGGGGCTTCTTTATTGGGTAAGTAAGAGGGGACCATTTACAACTGCATTATCCTCAGAACCACCTAGGCTTTTTCACGCTTATTGTTCTTCCTTTCCAAGAGGTGTTTCCTTGGAGCCCTGTGATTATTGAGTGAAATCCTATAAGAGAATTGACTAAGTTAATCAAAGGATAATAAAAAACGATGTGCCTTGGGAGTTTGTAGTGGAGGGATGTTTCATACCAGATCAGCATGGTCATGCAAATTATCTCCAAGGCTAAAAGCCTGTGTGCTGGTTCTAACAATGAGAACAAAGGGTAAATTCCAACTATTAACATCCATGTCCACACAAACAGTGAAGGAATTATCCTCATTCCAAACAAAGCGAAATAACTCTTAGACAGGCCTTTGAATGCTTCTCTAAAGCCTCGGTACATACGGCAAGAAACTAAGTTTGACAGGTTATACATGCCTACCTTCATCCCATGCTTGCAGACAAGTTTGGATAACTCGATGTCTTCTACGATCTCTTCCTTTACAGCAGCATGGCCACCTATCTGCTCGTAAGCGCATCTTTTGAACATCAAAAACTGGCCGTTAGCCACACTAAACATGTTGAAAACGGGTGACAAGTAGCTAAGAAAGATAGGGAAAATGGAAACTATACTGTAGTTCATGAACGGTACGGTAATTCTTTCACCAAAGGTCGTGATGAGTTCTCTTGGTATCCCTGATGCGAAGCTCAGATTCCGTCGTTCCATCTCTTGTACCATTGTACTGATCATGTTCGAAGAGTGAATAGTGTCAGCGTCGGTAAAGATGACGATTTCTCCCGTAGAATTCAGAAACAACCTGTAACAAGCCCAATTCTTTCCAGTCCAACCCTCTGGGAGAACATCTTTTGATTCTATGACCTTAAGCTTTTCGCTGTTTATGTTTTTTAGCACTGTGGTTGTTCCGTCCTCTGAGCTGTCATTCAATACCACGATTTCATAGTTAGGGTAATCCTGCATTAAAAGTGATTGCACACATTGACCAATGTTTTCTTCTTCGTTTCTAGCCGGGATCAGAACTGAGACTCTTGGTGTGCCAACGGTGTCTTCCTGTTGTCTTGGGATTCTAATTAGGAAACCGTTTATTATGCTGTTTAGGAACTGATACAAAACAAATATGAAAAGGCCTCTCATCATATACCTATACCAAACACTTCTCTAAACTGAGCTGCAATAAGCAATATAGAATTGATCACAGCTAGGGCAAAAAGCTTGTGGTTGTGAAATGTAAGAAAAACAACGAGGGGTAACATGAGAGAGGCAATAACCACAGTTAGTTTGTCGTTATTAGTAGAGCCTTTGGAGAAGTGCTTTAGAATTATGGAAAGAGTAAAGAAGGAGCCCAAGAAAACAGGTACTTCCCACAGCATCAAACCAGACCATATCCCGAAAGTAGTTGTTATGCCTTTTCCGCCCTTAAACTTAAGCAGTGGAGTAAATATGTGTCCAACTACAGGAGCGATACACACAAGGACAAATGCGACGGGCGAAAGATCATATGTGCTGGTTAACATGAATACAGGAATAGCTCCCTTTAAGAAGTCCAATACTAAAGACGGAATTCCTAATGCGACCCCTCCCGCTTTGAAACTGTTGGTAGGCCCTGGGTTGTGATCTTGGCCAAAATCTCTCACGTCTTTGCCGAACAGTAATCCTATAAGGTAAGAGAAAGGTACTGCACCGCACCAAAAACAAAGTAGAAACAAAATTATGTTTATCATGGTTGTTTTTATTCTAACAAATTAACCACTGGCAGCAGGGCAGACTAAGCGACTTTACATGCGCTAAGTGGAATTCAATCAATTGTGAATACGTTGTTTTTGTTCTTATTGCAGTTGTTGCAATGATGTTGTATTATGGCAAAGCTGCTTAACCGAAAAACATAAAAAAAACTAACCAAAGAATTTTCTTGCTATCTGGAGAAAGCTCGAGGGGTCTTCTTTGATAGTTGTCAGATCGTCCAATAGATGATCTTGATTTCGCAAGGTAAACTTGTATAAGCGTTTCAAAGTGTTCTTGGACACAAATCTATCCCAAATACTTCTCAGCAAGGCTTGTTGTTTTAGATATTTAGTTACTTCGGTCTTTTTAAGCAGTTCCACGTAAGAAGGTCCTACATTTGGCTGCTCCACAGCCCTAGCAGCTGCAATCCCAGATTTTACAGCTGTTTGTATGCCATCGCCAAGGAATGGTCCACATAATCCTGCAGCATCACCCAATAGGATGACATCCTCTTTGAAAGGTGCTCTAACTGGCCCGGAGATAGGAATTGCCCCTCCTTTGTAATCGAGCAGAGGTCCGTCAAAGGAAAAGTACTGTTTCATTATGCTTTGAACATCTATTTTTCTAAGAGGTTTTTTGGATGCTAAGCCTATCCTTACACCCCCATTTACTGGAAACATCCATATACCATAAGCTCTCGAAACGGTAGGGTCGACTACGAAGGTTATAAAATTATCCTCTGCTGGTCGGCTAATCTTCCATTCATAGCCGTATAACCACTCTTTAACTAGCGGTAATCCAGACGATTTTGCTACCTTGGATAGCGCGCCATCTGCACCGACCAACAGATCATAGCGTATGCTCGTCTCTGTATAATGTGTTTGGACTTTGGCAGTCTTGTTTTCGGTTTTCACAAAAGAGCATCCCAAAGCCAATGTAAAAGAAGAAGGCAGATGCTCCTCGGCTGCCGAAAAGAAAGAATCCTTATCTAGCAAGAATAAGAAAGGTTCTCTTGAATTCAGCAGCACTTCTCCAACATCTTTGAAAATCACTTTCATAGAGGTGAAAGCCCTTATAATGGGTATGCCAAAGGGAAACACTTGTTCAAGCAGCTTTAGGGTGGGAGGTGTAATTAGACCCGTGGATGGGCTCCATAGACGACGTTTCCTCTCGACTATGAGTGACCTTAGGCCTGGGTTGTGCACTGAGTAAGCCAAGGTTAACCCGCTAAAACTGGCACCAACAATAAGCAGATCAGTGCTATCAGTGCGCTGGCATTCCATAGTGTTTAAGTAATACGGGCAATGCTTTGCTTAAGGCGTCCATGTCCCGCTCTTTGGAGTGTAGTAGTATGATACTCCCCTTTGGGGCGCTGTAAATATACCTTGCTCGTTCATCAACTGACAAGTTTTTACCGTTAGGTTCTGTTATGACGTTCCAAAGCATGATCCTATAACCGTTTTCCTTGCAAATCCTTATAGTGTTTAGGTTATAGAAACCGCCCGGTGGTCTGAAATACTTGATGTTAGGTCTTTTTTGTTTAGCAAGTTTATAAACATGTTCTATTACTTGGTCAGTAGAGAGGATCTCTTCTTTTTGCTGCTCAGCAGTGGTGTGTCTAAAGTAAATATGATGATATGTGTGGTTGTGTACCTCGCACCCTAAGTTAATCAGTTGCGCAAAGAGATCTTCGTTGTCTTTCAGAGCCGCTCCATACGGGAATAACAAACATGTAAAAGACGCGCCATATTGTTTCTTAAGGGTGATTAGCTTCTTTAAGGCTGGACGGGAGTATCCATCATCCACAGTAATGGTGAAAGGCTTGCTCTGATCGACGAATATCACGCCCGAGGACGATGGTGGAGGAGTATTGTTCATATTCATATTCGTAGTAGCAGTAGTAGTCTCTGGTATGATCAAAAAGGCCAAGTGAACCAGTGGCTGCGCTTTAACAGGTTGCACCATCAGCAAAAACACGAAAAAAAACGAAATAAGGATTTTCTTCATAAAATAATTCTAACATTAGATACACTCGGAACCATGTAGAATATTCTACATGGCCATAACAAGAACTGAGATAAACCTTAAAGAGTTTTCACACATAAAGATTGGTCCAGAATCATGGGTTTGGTCCGTAGACAACTCCCTCGAGATTCTGGATAACCCCACCTTCGTGGTAAACAAGGTGATTTTAGGCAATTGCTCAAAGCTACTTCTTCCAAATAAGCTCGAAGAAGCGTTCTTAAATGTTGACCACGAACCAGTTATCGAGCACAGTGAAGGACTAGTTCATGTATCTAGTGGAACAAGGCTCAGTGATTTGCTTCAGTATGCCATGGAAGAAGGCTTAGGTGGACTGGATTTTATGGCAGGTATTCCGGGCACCTTAGGTGGGCTGGTATGGATGAATGGAGGTGCCTTTGGCAGGCATGTCTGGAACCAGATTTACCAAATTAGAGCTATTACCTCCACAGGAGAAGTAATATGGTTAAAGCCTGGGGATGTGGATGCTGAATACCGTAACAGCCATTTGGATAAGCTTGGAGTAAAGTTTGTTGTTGATGCTTTTCTCTACTACAAACGTCAAGATAAGCAAGATGTTAGATCGCAGATTCTAAGCAATATTGAATACAGAAAGAGAAGACATCCAGTTGAATATCCAAGCTTAGGCAGTACATTCAAGAATTCCAAGGAATACAAAGCTTGGGAACTGCTGACAGAAGTTGGGTTGGCTGGCTACCGCATAGGCGATGCCATGTTTTCTACGAAACATGCCAACTTCATAATAAACTTAGGAAATGCTACCCGAGAGGACGTTCTAGGTCTTATTAAATTGGGACAAGCACGGGTTTACAACCGTTTTGGCATTTGGCTGGAGCCGGAGATAGTCATTCTCTAAAAATGATCAGTTCTACAAATTCTCATTCTTTTCTTTGGTCTTTTGGCCCCATGTGCCTTATGTCACTGCCTTCTACTAGGAAGAAGGTTTCTTCAGCAATGTTGGTGGCCAAATCGGAGATGCGTTCTAGATCCTTGCTAGTGAATATGAGGTCTAGTGCTTTGTTTATGTTCCTCGGGTCTGCCAATATGTATGACATGAGCTCCCTAATTATCTGCTCCTGGAGCTGATCCACCAAGACATCTTTCTCGATGGCTTGTCTTGCAAGATGCGTGTCTTCTTTAAAGAAGCTATCCAGAGCTTCCTTAGTGATTTCCTGAGCTGTTTCAGCCATGCGTGGTAAATCGATGAGAGGCTTCAGTAGGGGCTCTTTTATGATCTCTTTTGCCCGCCGAGCAATGTTCTCACAATGATCTCCCATGCGCTCTAGATCTTTGTCAATTTTCAGTACTGCTACGACGCGTCTAAGATCGTGGGCGACAGGCTGATATCTGGCTAAGGTTATCAAACATTCTTCATCTATGCGCTTTTCGAGTTCGTTTATCCGTGGCTCCAAGTCCTCTATAATTTGATCAGCATCGGTAGGATCTTTCTCCACCATAGTTCTTATTGCTTTTACTATGGCGTCTTCAACTAATCCTCCCATTTCAGAAAGTAAGCTGTTTATCTCTGATACTCTTTCATTTAGCATGGCAATCAGCCTCCTAGCCGAATTTACCTGTTACGTACCTTTGAGTTCTCTCGTCTTTAGGATTTGTGAAAATGATGTCTGTCTTGTTGAATTCTACTAGATAACCACTTAGGAAAAAGGCCGTAAAGTCGGAAACGCGAGCTGCTTGGTACATGTTATGAGTAACTAAGACTATGGTATAGTTCTTCTTTAATTCCAGAATGAGTTCTTCTACTCGTGATGTAGCTGCAGGATCCAGAGCGCTGGTTGGTTCGTCCATCAGTAAGACCTCAGGATCCACAGCAATGGCTCTTGCAATACACAGTCGTTGTTGCTGTCCTCCTGACAAGTCGAAGGCGTTACTGCTTAGTCTGTTTTGTACTTCCTCCCACAATCCAGCTGCTATTAAGGCTGTTTTGACCTTCTCTTGCAGGAGGCGCTTATCCTTTATGCCCTGTAAGCGAAGACCATAAGCCACGTTGTCGAAAATGCTCATAGGGAAGGGGTTTGGTTTTTGAAAAACCATACCCACGCGGCGTCTCAGAATAATGGGGTCCATCTGGTAGATGTTTTCACCGCCTAAAAGGATTTCACCTTCCATCCTAAAGTCCGGAGATAGGTCGTTTAACCTATTAAGTGTTCTAAGGAACGTGGTTTTCCCGCATCCTGAGGGGCCTATGATGGCAGTTACTGTTTTTTCCTCTATGCCCAAGTTTACGTTGTGCAGTATTTGGGCGTTTCCGAAATAAACACTCACGTCGCGCGCTTCAATTTTCAAAGCCATCGTTGAATCCTCCTACTGTAAATGTAAGCAAGTATTCTAATCAGCAAGACTATGATGAGCAAAATAAACCCGGAAGCAGCAGCAATAGGCAAAACTTCAGCAAATTTGCTGTGCTGTGTTGCCAAAATAAAGATGTGATACGGCAGTGCCATAAAACTCTTGGTCGGGTCAAGAGTCACAGTGGGTTGGTAAAACACCACTCCAGTTAAAAGTATGGGCGCCGTTTCGCCGAGTGCTCTACTCAATGCTAAAAAGAGACCAGAAAGCATACCACCTGAGGCGTACTTAAATGAAACGTCTCTCCAAACCTCCCAAGCATTTGCACCCAACGCTATTGCTGCCTCTTTCTGGGCATTGGGAACCAGGCGTAGTGCTTCTTCGGTTGTGGTAATGATTACAGGTAGATTCATCACAGAAAGTGTAAGCGCTGAAGATAAAAGAGAAAGTCTTAAGTTCATAAGACGGACGAAGAAAGCTAGGCCGAACAAACCAAATACAATGGCAGGTACGCCGCTTAATGTCCTTATTGAACTTCTAAGCAAGCGAGTCAAAGTGTTATCAGGTGCAAATTCGGCGAAATAGACACCAGCAAGCACACCTAAGGGAGTTGATATAACTAAAACCCAAAGGGCCAAGTAAAGAGAACCGAAGAGTGGTGCAAATACACCGCCAGCTGTCATACCATTAGTGGGGTTGGTAAACAGAAACTCTAAAGACAGCTTTCCTTCTGAGAGTATGTAAAGGTGAACAGCGACCCAAATAACAAAAATGACTGCAGAAAAATATGCCACCCCGCTAACTACAACCCAGGCTGAATCTGATGTCTTCCTCATTGGATCTTCACCCTAACTTTAGACGTTATAAGGCCAGAAAGATAGTTTACCAGAAGTGCAATCAAGAGAAGTATCAAACCAATTAAAAACAAAACATTGTAGTGTGTTGAGCCAGCTACGGTTTCAGGCATTTCTATGGCTAGGACACCTGTCATTGTCTCGCCAGGCTGTAGGGGACTTTTAGGTATCATTGCGACGTTCCCAACAGCCATAATCACTGCCATTGTTTCACCAATGGCTCTGCCAAAACTAAGTAAGACGCTGGAAATAAAAGCGGGTTTAACAAATTGAAACAAAACTCCTATGGCAGCCTGCCATTTAGAAGCTCCAAGCGCCAACGCTCCTTCTTTGTAAATCTCAGGGATGTTTTGGAAAGCATCGCTTAATACGCTTACCATGGTAGGTAAGACCATAATGGCCAATGTTATTCCACCGTTGAGCATGGTTAAACCGCTACTAAGGTGGAATACCTTAGCGATTAGTGGGGCAATAGCAGTCAGTGCGAGAAATCCCATAATTACAGACGGGATTCCAGCCAATAGGCTAAAGAAGACATCTGTAGCAGAGCGTAGTGCTTTTGACATGAACTGACTGGAAAAAACAGCTGCCAAGAATGAGAGTGGCACAGATATTACCAAGGCAATTACGGTGGTCCAAAGGGACCCGGCTATGAAGGGAAGAATGCCCCAGCTGCTTCCTGAATAGCCTCTGGGATTCCATGTAGTACTAAAAAAAGCGCTTAAAGGAACTTGGCTTAACGCCTTAAGTGCTGGCATGCACATAAAGAAGATTATGAGAGCCACAGTAAAACTTGCCAGCACCGCAGCTGCGGTGCTGGCAAATCTGAATACTTTTTCAGCACGACTATTTGTTGAGTAATGCCTCACTGATAGCTCTCTCCTCAGGTCCAATGGGGTAGAATCCGTTTTCTTCCACAATGGCTTGACCTTCCTCGCTAATTTCAAAGGCTAGGAAATCTTTCACAGCCTGTGTTAGGGGCATTTTAACATACTGGTACAATGGTCTGGCCAACGGATATAGTTTTTGGTCAATAGCTTGAAGATCAGTGGAGCTGTAGTAGTTGTTGCCATCAGTGGAAACCAAAACTTGTTTTACTTGGTTCTGAGCTTGTTTGAAATATCCCACACCTACGTATCCTATGGCCGTTTCATCCTGAGCTACAGCATTTATAATATCGCTGTTACCGTTCATGGATCTCATGCTAGAGGCATAATCTCCTTTGACAGCTACATCCCTGAAAAATGTGAATGTACCACTGTTGCTCTGGCGTCCATACAATGTTATCGGCATGTCTTTTCCACCGACTTCTTTCCAGTTCGTTATTTCTCCACGATATATTTTCCCAATTTGATCCAAAGTGAGTTTCTCAACAGGGTTATTCGGGTGGACAATAACAGTTATGCCATCTCTTGCGTCAATGAATGTTCCTATTTCAATGTTATTTGCCTTTGCCTGATCTAGTTCTTCCTGAGAAATCTCTCTAGAGGAATTTGCAATGTCTATTTCACCGTTGATTAAAGCAGCTATACCTGAGCCGCTTCCACCTCCGGAAACAGAAATGGTTATGTCTGGATGTTGATTACGAAATTCTTCTGCGAGCGCTTGCACCATGTTTACCTCTGTGTCTGAGCCCTTTATCACGATGCTTTTACTTTCTGTATTCCCAGCATTCTGAGGTTGTGTAGTACATCCTGCTAAAAGCAGCACTGCTACAAGTATAAACCCTACAACGCTAACGTACCTTCTTCTCATGTATTTCCCTCCTTTATTTGTGTAACTAACTACATTCTAGGAACTATTGGTAAAGAAATGGTAAAGATGGCGCCGTGGGGTACGTTCGGTTTGTAATCAAGGGTTAAGTTGTTTAATTCGCATGCTTTCTTGGCTATAAACAAACCCAGCCCAACACTCTTAGTGGTGTTAAAAGGTGTGAAAAGCCTATCCAGTACCTGTGGTGGTAATCCGGGCCCATGGTCTTCTACGCTTATCTGGTGCTCATCGATGACGACCACGGGATCTTCTCCGTAGGTAACTGCGTTGTCAAGGAGATTTCTAATAGCCATGAGAAGCAGTTTCTTGTTTACTCTCCACGTTCCTTCACCCTGCATAATTACTGGGACATCAAATACTCCCTTTATGTACTTTGCTACTTCATCAAGGTGAACATCTTCTGGCTCTAACTGACTCAGACTTGCGAAATCTGTAAGCTGCTGAGAAAGCCTATCCATCCTATCAATACTTTCTTCAACCTTTGACATGTATGGTTCATTAAGATAGTCCAGCGATAATGAAAGATTGTTCAGAGCATTTCTGATTTCATGCACCACATGGTATATGAGTATGTTTACTTGTTCCGTTTGCTCAACTCTAGACGTTGTTTCACGCACCACGATTAGGGTGTTTTCTTCTGCGAAGCGATCTACTTGAAAGTTGCGCTCTCTGGTGGGGCTCATGATAGCAAATGAATCACGCGTTAGAAGAGCTTCTCTAATGTCAGTGCGCCTAACGTTTACAGACATTGGAGCATCAGGCACAAAAGAAAAAAACGGAAGTTCTGATATTTGCTTAGTGGCCAATACCACATTGTCGCTGTCAATAACAAAAGCTGCCATTCCTAAGCGTTCGAGTATTTGTATGTCACGGCTGGTAAACATATCCTAATGCCCTTATGGCCCTGATTTTCTCTTTTAGCCAGGGTGCTTTCTTCTTAAGGTTGTGTATGTGTACGTCAACAGCCTTGGGGGTTTCAGCCTTCTCACTTATGCCTTCGAGCAGTTCCTCGCGACTAAAAACTTGGCCGGGGTTTTCAAGAAGGAGCTGCAGCAAACGCGCTTCGGTTGCTGTTAGCTCAACACGTTGTCCCTCTGTAGTGATAAGAAAGTGGTTTTCCACCTTAGCCTCTGGAGCATCTTTGGCTTCTTCCATTAATAGTCGGTTTATACGTGCGATTAGCTCTTTCATTCTAATGGGCTTAAATACGTAATCAGCAGCTCCAAGCTCCAACGCTTTTACCACATCTTCTTCTGCGCTGCGAGCAGAAACTACAATGACCGGTGTTCTGTCTTTTCGGTGTCTCAAAACTTCTAGAACTCTGAATCCGTCTAAATTCGGAAGCATGAGATCAAGAAGAATCAAATGTCCCGATGGTTTCAAATCCAAAAAAGAGGCTCCATCTTCATAATGTTCGACTTGGAAGCCGAATTCTTCTAAACGGTTGGCAAGCAGCTCAGCAAAAGAAACATCGTCTTCTACAAGGATAATTTTAAGCTTCCCGCCCATAACTCTATTATAATAAACGTTGGTATGGCAAATCAGTTTGTACACTTGCATGTTCACAGTGCTTATTCTCTTCTGGATGGTGTTACTCTGCCCAAAAAGTTGGTGCAGAGGGCTAAAGATCTTGGCATGCCAGCGATAGCCATAACTGACCATGGAGTTACTTATGGGTTGGTAGAGTTCGTCAGTGAAGCTCAAAGGTTGGGAATAAAGCCGATCGTTGGGGTTGAAGGTTATCAAGCGCAACGGGATAGAAAAAAACGAGAAGGCAATAAGGATAAAGAACCATTTCACCTCGTTTTACTTGTTAAAAACGCCCTTGGCTTTAGAAACTTGAACATATTGCTTACGAAAGCCTATTTAGAAGGCTTTTACTACAGACCCAGATTTGATTGGGAGCTTTTAGAGCAATACCATGAAGGTCTCATTGCTTCCTCTGCTTGTTTAGCTGGAGCAATACCCCGTGCTCTACTTGAGGGTGACGAGAAAAAAGCTCTGGAGCTAGCGGGACGCTACCAAGACATTTTCGGCAAAGGCAACTTTTATTTGGAAATAATGGACCACAATTTGGCAGATCAGCAGCGAGTTAACAAAGCCATTGTGGAGCTTTCAAAGCGAACCGGTATTCCGCTCCTGGTTACAAATGATGTGCACTATGGTAGACCTGAAGAGTACTCCATACAAGA
>Ga0134097_1001528_pt1 | contig 16620 bp, 12 predicted proteins | sample 8_3taG_FD_94450 | JGI IMG/M metagenome (GOLD analysis project Ga0134097, IMG submission 94450) | Switchgrass degrading microbial communities from high solid loading bioreactors in New Hampshire, USA - 8_30_10_142_A2 metaG | ecosystem: Engineered > Bioreactor > Semi-continuous > Anaerobic >... | reverse complement strand
GCTCGGGGCATAAGCGATTCTTTTTTCTTTTTCAACAAATTGCAGAAAATAGTATTGTTCCCTATTTTTTATAAAGTTTGGATTCCAAACTTGGTCACTTCCAGTTACAACATAATCAAATTCGTCTGATATTTCATTTATTTCGTAAAGCGAATTAAAATGTCTTTCTTTAATATAATTTTGAGAAAACTCTTTAAATCTACGTTCTCTTTCATTTAATATATCTTTATTCAGAAATTTTTTTGTTTTACCCTTAATTTTGCTTGCAAAAGCTTTGGACGTTTTCGACAAAGGTTGAGAAAAAAGTTTCTTTATATAATATTTTGTTCCGCGGGAGTTTGTAGAATTTGTAGAAATATTAGGAATTACCAATGTTTCTACTTCTTTGCTATACCGTTTTAATATTTCTTGTAAAGCATAATTCTGCAATCTATTTCCATAATTAAAATAACCAGGTAAAGTGACAATGCCTATTTTTTTATGGTTATCTTCCATCTTAATCACCCCTAGTCGATATATACCATCCACTGATTTATATTTGTATTATTCTTTCTATGTTTTGTTTTATCAACAATGTTCTTCTATAGTATATTTTCATATACTCTATTGTTTTTTTACTCTTTTCTTTGAATCCTTCTGGGGTTAATATGTACCTGAAACTCTTGCTGTTCAACCTTTCTAATTTGACAAACCCTTTTTTGATGAACTTTTTTAAAAGTATATTCACCATTCCCAAGGATAACCCTGTTTTTTCTGAAAGGTCTCTTTGAGTTATATTAGAATTCTTTTCTAATTCTTCTAAAAGCTAACAAATTATTTAAACCTTTGTTATATACAAAATAAAATAACCTGGGAAAATAAATTAAGGTCTTCAATTTCAACTTTTCTTTCCAACTTTTGGGTTTATAATTAAGTAAAATTTCTTTAACTTTTGGATTCTTACTAACTTTTAATAAGGCCTTTTTATTCTCAGGATTTTTACTTTTAGAAATTCTAACAAGGGAGTTGATATAAGATTGGGGTATTTTTTTGTATTTCATTAAAAATAATAAACCATCATCGGCACCATTTTTTTCTAAGTACCTTAAAACTCTTTTTCTAACTCCAATATAGTGGAATGTTCGTAGTGTTTTTTCTTTGGTGGCAGAATTTTTCCTTTGAACATAAAATACTAAGGTTTCAGGAATTTTGATTACTAATTTAGAATGAAATAAAGCTTTCATCCAAAATTCTTCATCTTCCCCATGAGTGCATTTTTTTGTAAATATTAAATTATTGCCGATAAGTAACTTTTTTTTGAAAATAATACTGCCTATCCATGGCCATAAATCTTTTTGTAAAGTTATCTTTAGAAAATCTTTGCCCTTTAAAGGTTTACTTAAAGGATCGTCTAATTGTAAGGGGTTGGATAAAATTTTTTCATTTTCTGAGACTAAGATATAATTACACACCACCATATCATAATCATTTTCCTTGGCTTTATTATACATTTTTTCAAGAAAAAAAGGATCATAATAATCATCGCCATCAAGAAAACAAACATATTCACCATTTGCTTCAATTAACCCGTTATTTCTTGCAACACTGACTCCTTGATTTTGTTGCTTTAACAATTTCCATGGGAAATCTGCATTTCTTAAAATTGAATTTATTTTGTTTTCAGTATTATCTGTAGAACCATCGTTAACAATAATTACTTCAAAATCTTTAAAAGTCTGAAGAGTTAAACTTTTTAATGTCTTTTCTATGTAATTTTCAACGTTATACGCAGGTATGATTACAGATATTTTCGCCATAATTAAGCCCCTTATATAAAAAATTTTCAAATTAGATATTTAGCTTGCTTTTATAGGTAATAGTATTTGCCATTCCTTTGTCTTAAATGAGATCTATCAAAAACTCGCACTTCAACCCTTCAAGCTTTTCCCCATCTTCCACATTCCAGTATAGTACAACGTTTGTACTTTCTATTTTATCAAGGTCGTTTTCTGTTATGTATTTAACTCTCAACTCTTTCAATATCCCTTCTATTATTTCCTTCATTTCCTTATCTTTCCCAAATAGAACGTAAGTTCTATTTCTTCCATATGTTTGTATTATTCTTTCTATGTTTTGTTTTATCAACAATGTTCTTCTGTAGTATATTTTCATATACTCTATTGTTTTTTTACTCTTTTCTTTGAATCCTTCTGGGGTTAATATGTACCTGAAGCTCTTGCTGTTCAACCTTTCTAATTTGACAAACCCTTTTTTGATGAACTTTTTTAAAAGTATATTCACCATCCCCAAGGATAACCCTGTTTTTTCTGAAAGATCTCTTTGAGTTATATTAGAATTCTTTTCTAATTCTTCTAGAATGAGTATCTCATTATCTTGCATAATATTCAACACCTTCGTTCAATTTTTGAACATTCAAATATATTCTACAATTTTCAATTAGCAAAAAGCAAATCAATTTCAAAGATGCTATGGCTAACCGAATACTAACAAACATACATTTTTTGGTCCCCTTTTGTTTTAGTAAGTACAGCCTTTTACACAGAATTTTTTGCCTCTTCCTCTGTATGCATATTTTTTGGAAGAAATGTATATAACGTGTATCCTATTAATAGAGCTAATTTTGAAGTATATCCAATGAATAGTAGAACAACAAAAAAACCTATATTTTTAATAAAAATATTATTTTTTTTATTCACTAATATTTCAAATAAAACCCACATATACATGATAATTCCAATTATACCAAATTTAAGAAATACATTTGCAGGAGATTCATGAGGAAAATAGAAGTGTCTACTTTTAAGTTCATACTCCGTATATCCTGAGGAACCAGCAGTAGGATTATAGTATTTGCTTTCTTCAAAATATCCGCCTATCCCTGTACCTAGCAAAAAATAAAAGGGGTTTTCTAAATAATAATAATAAGTATTATAAATTTCAAATACCCTATCCCTTGATGAGTAAGGTAAAGAGTATGGATCATTAATCCATTTTAAACTAACTAAGGAAATTGCTTCGTTAAGTTTTTTTTGTAGAAGCTGATTTTCTTCTTCGAGGTAATTTAAAAGATTAAAGGAAAATATCATCAAAAAAATTATCAAAGTCATAAATACAGTTTTAAATATTAGATCTCTCACCCATTTATAATTAGATTTGAGAATGAGAAAGACTATTTCAAATAAAACTATACCAAAAAGTAAAATACTTTTTCCACTGCTTTGGAAAATAACACCTACAATAATTCCTAATATCCATGAAATTAATATTATAAAATTTTTAAGAAAACTATTATTTTTGGATAAAGCAAAAATTAAAAATACGGAGAACATATCTATTGGCTCAAAAGAAAATATAGCTGTTCCCGCATAAACGCCCTTAAGAGCTCCGGAAAGATATCCTATGAAATTTATTAAGCTTCTACTTATTAAAACATAAATAATAATATTTTCAATAATATAATTTTCTTTGTTTCTTTGAAAAAAGCTAAATACATAATAGGAAAAAAAGATAACTAAATAATATTGTAGATCAGAGAGAAAAAATTTGATGTGGTAATCTGAAAAGATGATACCGAGAACACCAATCAAAACACTGCAAATAAATATCAAATAAATAATTATTTCATATTTTTTCAAATTTTTAAAGACTTCTAAAATGTATCCTTTAACAAAGAAAAAATAAAGAAAAAAAAGCATTAGAATCCATGTTGAAACAGTAATATTGAATAACTCGATGGTGTGAAAAGTATAAATTTCTGGACGTAATAAAAGGTCTGAAGGAAATATTAAAGCTGTTAAAGAGAAAATTAAAAATAGATTCCATGATTTTAAGTAGTTTTTTCTTATAAAATAAATAAAAATTAAAAAGACTTGGAACAAAACAAAATAGATCCCTACTGTACTATAACCTATGGTTTCGTTTAAGATGACGCTAGAAATACATAGAACAAAAATCGTTAGTTCTGAATTCATATTTTTTAAATATATATTAATCTCCACCCTCAATTTTAATTTATTAATGTCTTTATTATAGGCAAGACCTTCTCTTCTGAATGCTCTTTTAAAAAAAGTTCCCTTTCTTTGGCAAATAATATATTATTAATTTGTTTATATTCTTCTATAATTTGATCGATATCTGTCTTTTTATCGATTATATGTACTACATTAGGATATTTATTATTTAAATATTTAGAGAATTTATTTTCAAATGTAAAACATGGTTTTGAAAAAGAAAAACATTCATAAATTATATTACTTACTCTATAGGTATATTCAATTTTTAAAGGTAATAAAATAAAGTTAGAACTATTAAATATTTGATTGTATTCATTGTCTTCAAAATATGTTTTTGATTTTATATTTTTTCGTTCGAAAAATGTGTCGCTTTTTATAGTAAAGACGACGTTTTTAGGGGAATTATTAAAGATTTTATTTATATAGTTTGCATCGTAATTTTTGGAAGGAATGAAAATATTGATACGGCTCTTATCAAAGTTCGAAGAAGGGCTCCTATTTTCTACAAGATGAGGAATTAGAATAACACTGTTTTTTACTTTTATATCATTTAATAAATATTCTTTAATGTAACTTTCAAAAACACAATGGACCACTCTTTTATCAATTTTTTTAAAAAAATACTTGTTTATCCGTATTCTATTAAACTCGTCTAAATTATTATGATTAAACACAGCGACTTTAGAACCAACATTCGCCATAATTCTTGATTTCAAAGAAAAAGAAATCGTTTCGTAAGAGGAAATCAACATCAAATCGAACTTATCAAGCGTTTTTATCTTTTTTATAATCCAGTTAATTTTGTTAAGTTCGTTAATTCTATAATTTATTTTTTTATGAGGTTTAAAAAAACGCTCTGGTATTACTAAATCAGATTGCCTAGAATCAATAAAATTTTTCCTACCAACTATTGTTACATTGAATACACTTGTTAGAGCATTTATGTTTAATTCATTGAATTTTTTATGTCCTTTTAGACTGAGTAAATCAATGTAAAGTATCTTTTTCACAGGGAATCCCCCTCGTATAATATGTATGAAGTAAAACTAAAAAAGTACTAAAAATAAGGTTTTTGATCTTTTTTATTTTTGTAAAGAGTTGTTTATGCTTGTATTGTATCATCAAATAGCATAGAAGATACCCTAATGCTAAAGTAGTACCAGAATGGTTGACGGTCAGTTACGCTAATTTTTAACAATTATTTTTGATTTATACCCCTTGACATATCACCGATTAGTTTGTATAAAAATGCTGAATTATTAACTATTTAGAACACTTTTTTTTAGCATATTTAAAGATTTATATTCCCACGTATAGAAAGCTGATGCTTCTAAAGTATTGCTTTTTAATAATTTGTATTTTTCAAAAGATAAATTCATTAGCTGAGAAGCTAAATTATAATAATTCTCATATGCAAATCCTATTTTATTTTCTTCTACGAACTTACGTAAAATATCTACATTACTAGTGATGATTGGAATACCAGCGACTATATAATCATAAATTTTATTGGGGAGAGTATATTGAACAGGGGGTATATTAAAATGAGGAATTATTCCAAAACTATATTTTGAAATCTCTGACAAATATTTTTCAAAAGGCACTGAGGGATATATAGTAACTCGTGTCTCTAATCGATATTTCTTAACTAATCCCTTAAAATCATTTTCAGTAAAACCTTTCCAAGATGTTGGATATATAAAGAGTTTCCACTGTTTGATAATACTCAAAGCCTTTAAAAGCTCTTCAAAATTCCTTATCCTATTATCCATCAAACCTGCATAAACAATTGAGTAATCATAATTAAAGGACTTTATTTTGTGGGGACTTTTGAATTCATTTTTCATTGCAGCATTTTCTATCGTATAAATCTTACTCGCATTAACTCTGTATGTTTTTACAAGCCGCTCTTTATTGTTTTCACATACCACGTAAATACCATCTGTGAATTCATTTAAAGATTTGAATGCATGTTTTGTCAGCATGTTAAAAACATATCTTCTAGGATCATAAATTTTATATAAATAATTACCTAAAAGATCAAAATTATCTGCTACATCTACAAATAGTTTGACATTACTAAAATTTTTTCTAATTATTTTTCTCAAAAAATAAAACAAAAAAATATCCCTTATCACAAATACTTCAGCATTTTCTATATCGGTTAATATATCTTTTATTTGTTTCTTTGCCTTATAATCAACTATACTCGAATTGATTATCGCTTCATATTTATACATTTTTAAATGGTTTAAAGAATTTAAACTTTCAACAACAACCTTTGATATTTTACTATATATTACAGCAACTTCATATTCCAAAGATATAAAAGATTTGATCATCTTCAACACTCTTTGTTCTAATACTGGAGCTATGATTACTATTTTTTTCACTATTTTTTCCTCCTTACTTCCACATGAACGGTTATTCATTAACAGTACTTCTTTCATGTCTATTTTTCCTAAAAAATTTTTCATTTCTAACCTCTAACTTGCTTCCCCTTTCAGTAATCATTGTTTTTCGAAATGTCGGAAGTGATTAATATTGAGATATTGCAAAAAGTTATTAAAGTAAAATCCCTAATTTCAATCTGTAGATTATTTTTATAATGTTTGATTCCCTTCTTCCATATGCAATAATGCTTTCATGACCTTGTCCTATAAGCATTTTATGAATGTCTGAAGCGATTCTTCCTGTGCTCCCTGTTCCACAAACTGTGTTTATTTGTAATACTTTCATCTTATTTCCTCCAAGCAATTTGCTTAATCAAAACCTTATAAGAAATAATCTTCTTAAAACTTTAACAGGTTGCTTTGTCGTGGTATAATCAGTTATCAATTCTTCTCCAATGATTGTTGATTCCAATTAGTGACTTCTTCAGCCAATAGTTCAGAAATCAGAATGTACTTTTTGTAGTTTTATATATTTCTTCAAAAGTTAAGTAATCATTTTCCTTCAAAATTTATATATAATTCAAAAGACTAATGAACAGATCTTTCTTACCATTGTTTTTGTTTTGAATAATTTCACCGTTATAGTCAAAATTAAGTTCAAAATTTTCAAATTTTTTAGCAAAAAGTCTTTCTATAGTTTTTTTTTGCTTACTTTCTAATTTATAATTTTTTGGAATTTTAATTATTATCTTCAATTTTCCTACTTCGGTTTGTATTAATTGGTAATCCTCTATTAAATTTAACAAGTCATCATGTAACCCGAATAGTAAAGGACCAATTGATACTTGTTCATTGTAAGCGTTTTTGGCAATATAACTTTTTCTGCCTATTATATTTTTGCAGGATGAAAAATGATTGGTTCCATTTCGAAATTTGACATCAGTTGCGAGATCGCCTGTTCTATAGTTTAATAAAACCCATATTTCATTGTCAATGGAACTTCCCACTATTTCAAAAAGATTCTTGGCAATTTTTTCAAATTCCACAATGCCAATGTGTTCAAAGAAAATATAATTTTTTTCACTGTCCCATGGAGCAATTAAAACATTTTCTGAATGTCCATACCAGCTATAAACAGGTGCTTTCCAGTAATTTTCAATTCGTTGAGTCGGCATCATTACTTCTGAACCTAATAAAATACCTTTTAAATTTAAATTTAAATTTTTTATGTGTTCTTCAAATAAATCTGTTAAAAGTTTCATGTTAGAAGGGTAGGCTTCTATATACTTGATTTTTTTGTTGTTGAAAACTTTATCTAGTTCTTGCAGATATTTTTTAGTAATTTTATTAGGATTTATTATAATTGAATTTTTTACTGGCTCATACTCATAAACGTTTCCACTTTTTGGAACATTTCCCCTTATTGTAACGCTCAAATCTCTAGGAGAGATGTTAAAAAAATATTTCCAAAAATAATGCAATGTTGACAATTCCAATGCTTTGGTTTTCCCCACCTCATAAAATACTTGCATTGGGGAACCAGTACTTCCGCTGGTTGTTGTTTTAGCAATTTTTCTTTCATTTTTATAATTAACATTTAAAAAAGCTTCCTTATTATTTTTAACTTGATCTTTTGAGATATATGGTAAGCTTTTTAGAATTTCATAAGGTGAATTTTCAATTTCTTCATCCCTTACACTCTTTAATTCTTGGATATAAAAAGGAATGTAATGTTTCGCAATAAATAACGTTTTGACAAGTTTCTGCTTAATTAGTTTTTCATAAAAAGATTTATTGTTGAGTATTTTAATCAAGTCATTTTGATTTTTTTTGTAATATTTTCCATATTTTAAAGTTGTAGGAGTTATTGAATAAAACATACCTACTATTTTTTGAAGGGAAGATGGTAATTTGAAATAAAAATTTTTTATATTACTGTATTTTATTTTATCCTCTATCATTTTTTCTCACCCCTCTAAGTGTAGCTAAAAAAGAATTTTTGTAGTTTCATATATTTCTTCAAAAGTTAAGTAATCATTCTCCCTTTTCCCCTTTATTATATCTCTGATATATTCGTATTCATCAATAAATCCTTTATCTTGTTGCAACTTAGATTTTTTGATTTTTCTTCCGCCTTTATATATTTCACCTTTCACAAAGTTTTTTAATTCCGCAACGTTTCCATTGGTAAATACCCTTACATTCTCTTTTGGGTAAGATTTAGATCCCATTGATGTGTAGATAATGTTCGCAATGGAACCATTCGCAAACTCTATATTCATAGAAATATTATCGTTATTTATATACTTTTCGGAATTTCCATTAATCGAAAATGTAGAGGCATTTTTAATTTTTGAGTCCGTTAAGTATTGACAGAAGTCTACAAAGTGGCAAACTTCTCCAATTATTCTTCCTCCTCCAACGTTTGGATCATTTATCCAATGATCTTTTGGTATTTCTCCTGCATTGATTGTATATTGAATTATAGTAGTATATTTGTCTGTTTGCAATTGCTCCTTTATCCATTTAGCAAATGGTGAAAATCTTCTGTTGAACCCCACAATTAAATGTTGATCGTTTCTTTCATAAGCTTCTTTTATTTTTTCTAATTGTTCCATATTTATAGCTAAAGGTTTTTCTACATAAACATGTTTACCTGCATCCAAAGCTTCTATAACAAATTTTGCATGTGTATTGTGGGGAGTGGAAATTATAATTAAATTAATATCTTTATCTTCTAATAATTTCTTATAATCTGTGGTTGAATACTTAAAATTATACTTTTTTATTGTTTGGCCTGCACTTGTACTCCCACTAGTAGAAAGACCAATTAATTCAAAATCCTCAATTTTTGTCAAATTAGGCAAAATAACACTTCTTGCAAAATTACCTGATCCAATCAGCCCAACCCCAATTTTTTCTTTATTTATTATTTTATTTTTAACGACAACATTTCTGTATTTTTTCTCATTTTGAGGATAATTAAAAATAATCCCTAAATACTTTTCTTTTTTTGGATTATCCGTAACCATTTCATACGCTTCTGGAGCTTTATCTATTTCAAAGGTATGGGTTATTAATTTTTTCATATTGATTCTCTTTGTGTATATGAGCCTTATAAACTCTTCCATTATTCTTTTTTCTGTCCATCTGACATATCCTATAGGGTAATCAATTCCTTTTTCTTCATAAGTTTCATCATATCTCCCAGGTCCATAAGAACGAGATAATTTGAAAGTTAATTCTTTATTATAAAAGCTTCTTCGAGGTATCTCCATTCCTGTTACACCTATCATAGAAATAATTGCTCTATCTCTTGCAATTTCAGCAGAGAAGTCAATTGGTTGATTTGAAGTAGTGGCTGCTGTGATTACTATTTTGTCAACTCCATAGCCATTTGTAAGATTTAAGACTTTATTTACTGCATCTTCTTCTGAAGAGTTCACAAAATGATCTATATACTCTTTACCAATTTCATATTGAGAATTGTTAATATCAATTCCTATTATTTCATTACCATAGGCATGGAGTATTTGACATGTTATTTGACCTAGTAATCCTAAACCAATTACAGCAACTTTGTCTCCTAATTCAACTTCTGCTTGCCTAATGCCCTGCATAGCAACTGCCCCTAATGCAACAAAAGCTGCTTCTTCAATACTTTCAAAATCTGGAGGTAATTTTACAGCAAGATTTTTTGGAACGTAGTTTATTTCTGCATGATTGGCATGAAGTGTTCCTGCTATTGCTACCAAATCACCTTTTTTAAATTCTAAACAATTTTTTCCTACTTCAATAACTCTACCCACCCCACTATAACCAAGTGGTAAGGGTTCATCTAATTTATTAAAAGCAGCTTTAATAGCTGTTATTGTCCCATCTGTTTTCATTTTATCTAAAACTTTCTTTACTTGGTCTGGTCTTTCTGTAGCCTTTCGAAGTAAATTTTTCTTTCCAAAATCAACAAGAGATCTTTCTGTTCCTGCACTCACTAAAGAATATAACGTTTCTACTAGTATTCCTTCTTGTTTACACGCAGGAGTTGGTACTTCCATTACTAAAATTTTCCCTGTTTTGACATCTGAAAAAACTTGCTTCAACTCACTTCAGCTCCTTATTAATCATTCCGACAACGTTCAAAACATTTTTATTCATTATTGAATCGATATTTTCTTTAAATTCGTCATGAGCTAATGTAAGTACTAAATAATCTGATCTTTCTAATGTGTCTTTTAATGAAAGATTTTTTATTCCTTTTATTTCCTCTTTCAAAACGTTTGGTTCGCAGCCAACTACGTTGTAACCTTTTTCTTTTAAAGAAAGTGCTATTTCAATAGAAGGACTTTCTCTTAAATCATCTATGTTAGGTTTATATGACAACCCAAGAATACCTATTGTAGTTTCTTTTTCTTTATTTGGATATTTTTCTTTTATTTCTTTTTCAACTTTTTCCACAACCCAATTTGGCTTGTTATCGTTTGTTTCTCTTGCTGTTCTTATTATATTTGCTTCTTCAGGGAACTTTTCAACTATGAACCATGGGTCTACCGCTAGACAATGTCCACCTACCCCTGCTCCTGGTTTAAGTATGTTTACTCTTGGATGTTTGTTGGCTAATTCTATCAATTCAAATACATTAATTCCTATTTTATCTGCAATTATAGAAAGCTCGTTGGCAAAGGCTATATTTACATCCCTGTAAGAGTTTTCTACCAATTTACACATTTCTGCTGTATGTGTATCGGTAGTATATGCTTTTCCACTTGTTAGTATAGATTCGTAAAGCGATTTAGTTATTTCTTTTGCTTTTTCACTTGAAGACCCAATTATTCTATCGTTGTTCTTTAATTCATATAGTATTCTACCAGGTAAGACCCTTTCTGGGCAATATGAAAGAAGAAAATCTTCGTTTAGTTTTAAATTTGTTTCACTTTCTATTATTTTTCCAACTACCTCATCAGTTGTCATAGGAGGAACGGTTGATTCTAATATTACTAGTGTACCTTTTTCTACATAAGGAGAAATCTCTTTTGATGCTTTTTCTACATAGGTAATATCTGATAATTTTTTATTTTCTTTTTTTACAAATGGTGTAGGTACACATATTATGAAAACATCTGATTTCTCTAATTTATTGGTAGGTATCAATTTCTTTGAATTTAAAACCTTTTCAAAAGATTGTTGTAAATCTGGTTCTTTTATGTGTATCTTCCCATTTTTTAATGTGTTAATAACTTCTTCATTTACATCGTAACCGTATACTTCGTACCCTGCTTCAGCAAATGCTATTGAGGTTGGTAATCCAATGTAGCCCATTCCTACTATCGCTATTTTTGCAGTTTTATCCTTGATTTTTTCTAACATTTTATCCTCCTGATTTTAAAGGCTTTTATTGTCTTATTTTTGGCCATTAAATTCTTTTTTTCAAAAATTCAATGATTCTCTCAGAAGCTTTTCCGTCGCCAAAAGGGTTGCTTGCTTTACTCATTTTTGTGTATTGTTCTGTTTCAAGTTCTTTCATTGCTTGATATACAGTTTCTTCATCTGTTCCAATTAATTTAGCTGTTCCTGCTTCTATTGCTTCGGGTCTTTCTGTTGTTTTTCTGAGAACTAATGTTGGTTTTCCTAATGTTGGCGCTTCTTCTTGTATCCCACCTGAGTCTGTCATTATGTAATGGCTTGAATCCATTAAAGCTATGAACTCTAAGTATTCTACAGGGTCAATTAATATCGCTTTTTCTTCGTTTCCTAATATTTTATATACACTTTCTCTTACTACAGGGTTTAAATGAACAGGAAATACAACGTACATTTCTTTATTTTCATGTAAGTATCTTTTTATTGCTCTCATTACATTTTCTATAGGTTCTCCCCAGTTTTCTCTTCTATGCATGGTAACAAGTATATATTTTTTATCTTTTATATTATATTTTTCTTTTATTTCTTCTATATCTTTTTGTTTGTTTTGTTTTACCCAAAGTAGAGCATCTATTACGGTGTTCCCTGTTACTATTATGTTTTTTTCTTCAACATTTTCTTTTAGAAGATTTTCTTTTGCTTTTTGTGTGGACGCAAAATGATGTTGAGCTATTGTTCCTGTTAGTCTTCTGTTCATTTCTTCAGGAAAAGGATCGTAAATGTTGTTTGTCCGTAATCCTGCTTCTACATGTCCTACAGGGATTTTGTTGTAAAAGGCCGTGAGACTTCCAACAAATGATGACGTTGTATCTCCTTGCACTAATACATAATCAAATTTTTCAATTTTTAATATTTTATCTATTGATATTAAAAGTCGTGATGTTAATTCAGGTAACGATTGGTTCTTTTTCATTATATTTAAATCGTAATCTGGGGTTATTTCAAATAATTCTAATACTTGATCAAGCATTTCTCTATGTTGAGCAGTTGCTATTATTTTTACTTCCATTTCTTCTTCTTTCATTTTTTTGTACAAAGGTGCCATTTTTATTGCTTCTGGCCTTGTTCCAAATATCATTGCTGTTTTCATTAAAAAAGCTCCTTAAAATATTATTTTTGTAGTGAACTTTTGATTTTTGGTTTTTGCTATTACTTTTAAATTCTTCCTTTTTTGAATTTTGTTATACGAGGAAGAATAATAGCTCTCCTCAAGTTTAGTATCAAATTCTTTATTAGATATTATTTGGATTTTTATGTCTCCATCGATTTCTATTTTATCTTTATTAATTAATTGAATTTGTCTTTCTGTAGAAAAATGAAAATTAATTTCAATGTAATTTCTTTTTGAATATACTTCGTCTTCAATATTTATGATGTTATTTTCGATAATGACTTTTCTTTTATGCATTGATTTGTTTTTGTATTTTATCACTCCTTCAAAACCTATCGTATCTTCTAATTTTTTTAAGTATGTTTTAGGCTGATCGATCCATCTGAAACTTCCTATTTGTGTGCTCTGGTCTAATCCTAAATAAACAGTGTTGTGAGCTCTCGTTGATCTAAAATATTGTCTTAATTCTTTATCTAAATTGTAGTTATATGTTCCTGAATCTATTAATATATTTTTACCGTTTAAACTCAGCTCTATTGAGAGTCCATCGGCATGTGAATGAAAAATTTGTTCTTGGTTATTTATAAAAAGATATATGTTGTTGTCTTTATATACTCCATACTTTCCTATTTCAAATAGTTTATAGACATTATTAAAATCGAAATTATTTTTATAACTTTCTCCTATTTTAATGTTTCCAAAAAGTTGTTCTAAGATTTCTACTTCTAAATTCTTTTCATCATTGTTACCAACAATATATCCCAAAGTATCTACAAAATATTTATAATTTTCAATTGGCTCATTATTTAATTTATAATAAACTCCATCATCCCAGTCCCCAAATTGAGGAAAAGAACCATCTGGTTTTTCTATTGATTTTAAAAAGATATAGGCTTTTACTAATTTATTTGTTAAAGGGTTTTCAATAAAATTGTCTTGAAATTTAATAGCAAAAAGATAAACTAGCAAATACATTTGAAGCACAAATCTATGATAACTTAAACTTGCTTCTTTATATGTTCCGTCATCTCTAAGATGTTCTATGTAATCATTTAATATAACCTTTGATTTATTAATCCATTTTTTAGATTCAGGCGATTCAAAAATATTCCCAAGTATATACAATGCGGTAGTTTCACCAATTAAATGATTGTTAGGTATACATTTTTCAGTATAATTAATATCTTTGTATACATGATATCCATGTTTAAAGATCAATTCTTCTATTTCTTTAGACTTAATATGATCATAATGATCATATAATAATATGTATGTGAGTAATAACGAAATGCTTCTTATTGCTACTTCTAAATTAGAATACCAATTTATTCCAACATCGTAAGGATTTTTACTATCCCATTCTTTTATTATACTTGTAATTCTATTTAGTATTTTAGTATCCTTTGTTTTTAAAAAATCAACAGCCATCGTTGGAAGAAATTGTAATCTGTTTATTTCCCAAATTATTTTAACGTCTATATCTTTGGGTAACTCTAAATCAAACCATTTTGACGATTTAGAATTATCTTCAAATTCGTAAATGAATAGATTATATTTTTCACCCATTAAGTTGTAGTTTGAAAAATCGGGAACAATTTCCAAAAAGGATAAATCGCCATTTATTTCATTTGTAAAAAAATTTTGGTAGGTAAAATTAATTTCTTTTGGTGTTTTGAATTTTTTTCCTATTAATTTTGTTTTTATTGCACATTTTCTTAAAAGTTTAGCACTTAGTTCGCCTCGATGCACTGCTTTAAATTTGTTTTTCAGATTCATATTTACCTTCGATAATATCTAAAATTTTTTTATTGTTGTTCTCTCTACTAAATTCGATCAACTTTGAATAATTCTTTACGATGTTATTCAAATAAAAATCATAATTTCTCATTACTTCATTTATAGCTTCTTTAAGGGATTCAGTTGAATTTGATTCAAAATGAATTGCATTACCAAAACGATCGAGAATCTCCTTACCTTCGCCTTTAATTCCTGAAATAATAGGTTTTTTTAATAGAAGATAATCAAAAAGCTTTGAAGGAATAGTTTTTTCAAAAACTTCGCTTTCTTTCAAATTTAGAAATAATACATCGTAATTATTAAAAACATATTCCAACAGTTCATATCTGTCTAAGGGTTCTATATAGTTCACGTTTGAATATTTGTTTTTGTAGGTATTTAATAAATTACCATTACCAATGATCGATATATCAACTTTATTCTTCATTTCTCTATCATCTGATATCTCCAAAAGTGGTTCCAAAAATTGAGCAAAACCAACATTGCCAAAATAACAAATTTTCAACTTACGTTCACCGTCCCAAATAGAAGGATGCTTCTTTTCATAAGTAAAAAAATCTTTTTCATAAAATCCGTTATATACAACTACAGGAAGCTTTCCTGAACGATTGAAAATTTCTTTTTTCATATATCTGCTAACGCAGGTTATATAATAACTTTTTTCATATATTTTTCTTTCATAATTACTTAGCATTTTATAAATTGGGGAAGTTTTTTTGATTTTTCCTGCTTCTACAATGCTGTCGGGCCATAGATCTCTAATATCTGTTATCATTTTAACGTTATTATCTAAGTACTTAGATAAGTAAAATACAAATATTGGAGGACTTGAAACAAACACAAAATCGACGTGTTCTTTTTTAAGTTTTTTTATTATCTTTCTTCCTTTGATTAAAAACTCAATATATTGTAAGCTATTTTTCTTTGATTTTATATTTACTCTGTGTATATTGTTATCGACTTCATTTATTTCTCTTGCACTTTTGTGAGGAGTAGTCGTTAGTACTGTAACATTGTATTTATATTTTAGTATCTGATATATACTTTCCATCCTATAGGCTGCGGCGGTAATATCTGGAGAAAAATATTGACTAATCATTAAAATTTTTGTCTTCCTCACCTACACCGCTCCTCTTCTCCAAAATACTGCTTCTATAGTTTTGATAATAATGTTTAAATCAAGGAATATGTCTCTATTTTTTACGTAGTAAAGGTCATAACTTAGTTTCATTTTTGTTTCTTCTAAAGAAGCTGAGTATTTATACATGATTTGTGCCCAGCCTGTTAGGCCTGGTTTTAATTTGTGTCTTGCCCAATAGAAAGGTATAAGTTCGTTGTATTCTTCAACTAACTGGATTTGTTCTGGCCTTGGGCCTACAAAAGACATTTTACCTATTAGTATATCATAGAATTGCAGTATCTCGTCAAGTCTTATTGGTCTGATTATTTTACCTATTTTGAGGATTCTGTCTTGTTCGTCTGTCGCAAATTTTACTTCGTTTTGATTGGCTCTATTTTTCATACTTCTGAATTTATGCATTGTGAATTTTTCTTCGTTTAATCCTATTCTTTGTTGTTTATATACTACTGGTTTGCCGTCTTCTATAAGTATTATAATTGAAAGAATTAGGATAACAGGAGATAGTATTGCTAATGCTATGGATGATATTAAAATATCGATAAAACGTTTGGATGGATATTCTTTTACATTATTAAAGATAACTTCGTAATATTCTTTGAATTTTTGAGCTACTTCTATTGGTATGCGATTTAGGTATTTTTCTGCCATGTTTGGGAGATATTCTATATCCATGCCTTCTTCTTTGTAGTTTTGTATTTGTGGTTTGACTGTTTTTTCTAGTTCTGGGTCTGTTATTACTATGCCGTG